>Ga0335073_10015650_pt1 | contig 10606 bp, 5 predicted proteins | sample Lox_Sample_22_FD_207093 | JGI IMG/M metagenome (GOLD analysis project Ga0335073, IMG submission 207093) | Soil microbial communities from Loxahatchee National Wildlife Refuge, Florida, United States - Lox_Sample_2.2 | ecosystem: Environmental > Terrestrial > Soil > Wetlands | place: USA: Florida...
GTTTTCACAGACCCTTGGCGACACCTACACGCACAAAGACCAGAATCCCAGATTCTCGATCCCAAGGAAACCGCTGAATGGCGCCACAGTCTCAAGCCATAGCAATGTCGAGCTGGGCAACCTCAAATCTGGTACCCAACAAGACCGACACCTGTCTGATAGTCCCTCCAATGCTCGCAAGCCTACAATTGGTGTATTCCACGACTGGTGGGCCGAAACCCTCTGCTGCCTTATCATCATCGCAGCGATGGCGGCTATCATTGCTATTGTTTACCCTCACCAGAACCTGCCTCTACCTGAATGGCCCTACAATATATCGATCAACTCTCTACTCGCCATTATTGTGGTTGCCATGAAGGCTGCCATGCTCCTCATCACAGCAGAGGGTTTGAGCCAGTTGAAATGGGCCTGGTTTAAGAGGCGACGGCCTTTACAGGACCTGACGAGGTATGATAGAGCTAGTCGCGGACCCTGGGGCTCTCTTCTACTGCTATGGACCCTCCGCTCACGCAACATTGTGGCATCAATCGGCGCATTCGTTACTCTAGCGGCACTTGCCATTGATCCATTTGCCCAGCAAGTCGTTCGCTATTACCAGTGTACTATACCCATCCCCGAGGTAAATGCCACCATACCTAGGACCAATGTGTACCAAGAGATGGGATACCATCTGGGAGCCGGCTACAGCACAGTCGTCCAGGGCATGCAATCTGCTATTAATGGTGGTATCTTCAACCCTGGCCTTGCCAGTGTTCCTTTCCATTGCCCTACAGGCAATTGTACCTTCAGTGGCCAATACCATTCCATTGCATATTGTAGCAGCTGCTCTGATATTTCCGAAGATCTCAGCCTTCAACGAATTAACACGACCTACGTCTCGCAAGCTTATTCCAGCAATGGCACCATAGTTAATCAGACCATTCCAGTGACTCTGTTGAATACGACCCTCCCATCTGGATTATACGCCTTGTCATGGCCAACTGACACGATTGATTCAAATAGCACCTACTTCGTCATGCAAGGTAGTGGGGTAGACGGGTATATCGAAATGATCTTAGGCCTTCCTGTGGATTTTCTTCTTGACAGCAGCTACCAGAGAGAAGGATGCTCGGACGCGGCAACAAACGACACTTGGTATTGCAAAGGCTATGGTGCTGCTAGATGCGAGTTGTCCCCATGCGTCAAGACATACAAAGCAGACATCAGTGGCGGCTCTCTTGTCGAAAGTCTCGATGGTCCTGCAAACTTATCGTTTGGGGAGGTTGGTGAGAATGCATTTGTTAGCACAGTGCCTGCAGATTGTTTAAATTCTCGACAACGTCAGTCACTTATTGAATTGGGATATTCTATAGCAGAAGATACCAGCTGGATTCCTTACAATGTCTCCATCGACACGTTCACTGGGGACTGGGATACAAGCGAGAATCTCAGCAATGCTTCCAAGGCGATTGTACCCAAGGAATGTATCTACGAAATTTACGCGCCGAGCCAGATGAGCATAAGTTATTTCCTCACGAGCCTTTTTAACGGCGCAATCACTCCCGACGACAGTGGAGGTGGATTTGGAGGACCAAGTGTTCTGCAAGCCCTGTATCAGTCTGGTAATATCACATTCGACATTGTGAAGTCCACCTTCCAGAACATCAGTGATAGTATGACGGTTCATGTTCGTAAGTTTCACCATCCCTCTCGGCCACTTCTGGTTTCGGTCGTCGTGTTGATTGTTTGGACCAGGCCAGAACGGCAATCCAAATTACAGCGCTCCTGCCCTCGGTGAGATACTCCAAAACGAGACGTGCGTGCGCGTGCGCTGGGGATGGCTTGCATTTCCAGCGGCGTTGGTGGGCCTGACGCTGATGTTCTTCGTCGCTATGATCTTGGAGACGAAATTTGGAGCGCATCACAGCCATGACTGGAAGTCTTCGCCACTACCCTTGATGTTCCATGGCCTGCACGAGAACACGCTGCAAGAGCATGAGACGAACCAGCATATACGAGTGAAGGGCATGGAAAGGACGGCAAGAGATGTACATGTGAGGTTGAGTCCGTCAGAAAAAGGTTGGAAATTTACAAAGCTGGATTGAGTTGAATCTACTTTGTTCAAGCCAGTTGACTTTCATGCTTATCCTGATGAGAATGGCAATGACATGGAATGTATTCGCTTTTTGAATCGGCCTTTAGTAGGAGACAGGCATCTCAAGGGGCACCTTCGAGACCAGACTTTCTCCATCAAGTACTACCGCCATATCTGCTAGTAGTTGAACTACCCTTGGACACCTAACTTGGTACTGGACATCAACCTGAAACCCAAGGCAACGGTCAACTGACGGATAGCCTTGGATTATGCAAGGCCGGAGAAAGTTACGAGGCTCGCACATCTTCACCTCTAAACGGTCTCAACAGGCCGTACAACCCAGGCCTAGGGGTATGGGCTTGGCCTGGTTGCGCCTGTACTGGTAGGCTTCCAGATGAGCTGATTACGATTGGAACGGGGGTGTAGCGGGTAATGTCAGAAGAGGAAATATCGTCACCTTCGGTGTCGACGCCATCATCGTTCCAGACTGCCCTCTCCGCCGAGCTAGCGCTTACATGAATGAAGCTATTCGACTAGGCGTGCTTCTGTAGTACTGGTTTGCAGGGTCCTTGAAAAACTCCGCCGAGGTGGTGGTCCCGGCCACGCCCGAGTAACCGCACTCTTAGTAGCACCATATGCGACTAGCAGTCAGGCAGCCCTTGATACCGTCGGAGGGCCTATGAACATCAAACACTTTCAAAACTCTGCAAGCAAGCTATCGATCGTGATCGAGAATGATGGTTGAGTAGTGGGAGTACTTGGTCATCTCCCCAAGGAGTCATGCCTACTTAATGCATCCTCCCACCAACTCAAAGGTTGTCTAGGTAATATTCAGAGGCTCTCAGCACCAGAAGCGAACGAAGAATAAGGCAAGGGCTAAAGGAGATGACTAATATGAGGCGTGAAGGGATGGTATGAGCATTGGGTCGTCTCTATGATGCAAAATGTGATTATGGCGGGAACTGGCTTGTAAGGCGTTATGGGGGGCGAATACAGAGGCGGGCACCACAAACAGTTGCTGGCGTCGTTTTCTTCACAAGTTTCGATACGTGTCGTTACGAGCCTCGGACTGGAAGCAACAGGCGTGTTACAGGCGCCGTTGCTGGTAGCCTGGCCGTTATGGAGACTAGAGCCACTGTTGCCCCGGTACCATCGCCCTCATTGTGTCAACGCTTCTAGGCCACTCGTAAGCGCCGTTCCAGCTACAGTAATTTATCTCCCCCAGAGACCGTATCGTAACACCCGTATTATCGAATCGCGCTAGCAACTGTTTTTGGGGTGCCACGCCTCTGTACGCGATACGAGTCTATGCATCCAATTGGTCAAGTGTCAAATGTGGGTCGAAAATCCCACCGAGGCAGGCTGTCGCCCTCCATCTTCCGGACTTTCGGACGACGAGCGACGCGCACCGGCGTATCCAGTGAACGTTCTGTTAAATCCCACATTTTTCGTAGGGAGATATTTTGTCGCGATTGCGAAGCACATATTTGACGCGCCTACTAAAGTCCGACAAGATGATCGCAGATAACGCTGAGAACCACTACGATGTGATCATCGTCGGAGCTGGCATCTCTGGCATTAACTTCGCCTACCGCCTGCAGACCCAGAACCCTGAGGTTAACTTCACCATCCTAGAAGGGCGGGACGCGATTGGCGGCACCTGGGACTTGTTCAAATACCCTGGCATACGCTCTGATTCCGACCTGTACACTTTCGGCTTCCCATGGCGGCCATGGACTGAGGAAAAAGCCATCGCCGAGGGCCCACTAATCATTAACTACATCAGGGAGTCTGCTTCCATGTATGGCATCGACAAGGAAGTCCAGTTCAGGCACAAGGTCAATTCCGCCAACTGGTCGTCGGCCGAGCAAGCCTGGTCGCTCTCCGTCAACGCGGACGGCACGCCCAAGACGTTCCAATGCCGCTTTATGCTCATGTGCACTGGCTACTACGACTACGACCAGCCCCTCCCTACCGTCATCCCCGGCATCGAGAACTTCGCTGGGAAAGTGGTGCACCCTCAATTCTGGCCCGAGGATCTCGACTACACCGACAAGTCCGTCGTTGTCATCGGCTCCGGCGCCACGGCGATAACCCTCGTCCCCGCTCTCGCCGAAAAGGTCTCGCATGTGACCATGCTCCAGCGCTCCCCCAGCTACATCCTCTCACAGCCCGCGACCGATGGCCTCGAAATCCTCATCCGCGCCATCTTCCCCGCCTCCTGGACTCACAAGCTGATCCGCATCAAGTGGCTCGTCGTCCCCTACCTCTTCATAAGTTTCTGCTACTACTTCCCCAACCTCGCCAAACGCATGCTGCGCAAGGCGACCATGGACCAGCTGCCGCCAAGCATCGCGCACGACCCTCACTTCAAGCCCAGCTACAATCCCTTCCAGCAGCGCATGTGCTTCTGTCCGGACGGCGACTTCTACGCCAGCTTGCGCTCGGGGAAGGCGAGCGTCGTCACGGGCGTGGTTGAGAACGTGACGGAGAAGAGCATCAAACTGACCGACGGCCAGGAGCTGCATCCAGACATCATCGTCACAGCTACGGGTCTCAAGATCTGGCTCGCCGGCGGGGCGAAACTCACCGTCGACGGCCAACCGTTCAACATCAACGAGAAATTCCTCTGGAAGACCGTCATGATGCAGGACCTCCCCAACGCGGCGTTCGTGGTCGGCTACGTGGATGCTTCCTGGACGCTCGGCGCGGACGCCACGGCGCAGCTGATCTGCAGGTTGCTGAAGCAGATGGAGAAAGAGGGTGCGGGCGTGGCGATTCCGCGGCTGGAGAAGGGAGAGGAGGGGAAGATGAAGGAGATGCCGGTTCTGAGGCTGCAGAGCACGTATGTGAAAAGAGCAAAGGGCGCGCTGCCAAAGGCCGGAGATGGGGCTCAGTGGAGGGCGAGGAGTACCTATTTCAGGGATATGTGGGAGGCGAAGTTTGGGGATTTGAAGACGGGGATGCAGTATATTAGCGTCAAGGAGTAGATGTTGGGTCTCGATGACGAAGGAGTAACAGACGTTTAGAGAGATATAGTTGATTGCCAGGTAAAAGCGAGTTTATATCTAGGGTCCTGTTAGATGAAGGGCCATGTTGGGAGAACGCTTCGCAAGAAAACCCTGCCTGCTATAGCTTATTGCGTGACCTAAGGCTTGCTAGTCGGACCACTACCAGTTTCCACGAGATAATCGCTCCAATCAAAGTCAGTACGAAGATCTAGCTCCGCCAACAAAGCGTCTTCGAGGTCCTGCTGCAGGGCGCACGTGTTTTCGGTATCCGTATCGGGCGGCAGCGTGGGAATTTCAAGGGGTTCGGAAGGAATGATATCCGAGTTTGGCGGCAGACTGTTATATCCCGAGTCTGTTATTGCTCGTGAGGGTCCCTCTCCGTTGTACTTGAATTGTAAGGGCCCGTCGAATGCATTCTCGAATATTGCAGGTTCAGGCTCAATGTAGAACACCGATAGAGACTCATCTCGCGACTTGGGTTCAGGTAGCGATGGCTCTCCGTGACTTACTTGACCTGTAGCATCGTCCATCTCAAGGGTTTGTGTGGAGGATTTTCCCTTTGTTTCCCATTCTCTGAACAGTTGGGCTTGGCATTCGTGGATGATCTCGGCAAGGACTCTCTTGAGAGATTCTTGGATAGGAAGCATCTGCTCGTCAAGCCTCGCCTCAATCGCATTTTCAACCCGGCTATAGAGGTTATTTCTCAAGTATTGTTCGAAAGCCGCGTGGTCCCGAGATGAGGACGATAGAGAAGTATCATCCTGAAAGCGATGCTCGAGTTCGTCATAGTCTAAAGTTACCATTAGTGCTGTCCAGAGACGAGTTTACGAGATTATATCATTGGAGACTTACAGGGACTGGGAAGATTGGGCTCCTCTGGAAAGAGCACTCTATAAACGTACTCCCATCGTTCTCGCTCGCTCTGGCCTAGAAGTGCTTTCTTGCGATCTTTCAAAACCTTAATCTTCTCACGTGGGATCCACTCCACAAGCTGAGGCTGCACCTCGCAAGGCGTTTGTTTACGGACATGATCTGCAAGGTCCTTTTCTGTCTTCAGGCTCAACCAGCACCTCGAACATTCAATTGGAGCGGCGTGTACGCGGTATAAATGTTCCCTGTTTTATCAGGGTTAGTGCGAAGGAAAGGTGGGGGAATGCTTACTTGAGCCTTGGAAGGTCATCCCATCCAGGACCGCTGCATCGCTTGAACTTGCGGGCCATAGCTTTGTCGTCGTTGTAAGGACCGTAGGTTTTCGGCTCATGTTTATTGAAGGGACAAGCCAGGAGTCTAGCTCTTGCAGTCATTGAGGAGGCAGAAATAGGCTTCTTACGTCGCTTCTGACTACTATCATCCTCGTCTTCGGAAATTGGGTCATAGTCCTGTCCCCGTTTTTTACCAGCACTAATCGATGACTGGGTCTGTGATGTTTGTTCAAAGGAGCTAGACGGCTTTACAACTTCGGATGACGAGGTGCTTTCAGAACCTTCGCTCCGACAACGAAGTGTGCCCGAAAAGTTGCCAGATAACATGGTCTGGACTTCGTTCATGATGTTTTCGAGAACACGTCTTTTTGTACGGCCTGTAATTGAAACATCGCTGTCGATATCCTCGTTGGAGTTGGTTTCTTGCGGAGAGAGACTTCCGTCGTCGCTAATACTTAGAGCAGATCCCTCTGTACAGGCGCTAGACCCATGGTCTACTTCAGAAGACATTAGAGATGTCGGAGCAGGAGGCTGGCCATCTGGACACGAGCGAGATTTTGCAATGTTGTGCAAGTTTAGCTGCTCGGCGGAGTCAACAGTGTGCCGCGTCTCACCTGCAGGGATATTGACGGGAAGTTCAGCTGGTCCTTCTAGGCTACCCCCTATCTCTCTATGCAGCACGTCGACAGGGGTGTTCGATTTAAATGTACAATCAATGCCTTCGTCTATAGCGGTATCGGTGCAGGCATTGGAAGGCTTGAGTTGCGACTTGCATGGGCAATTCTTACAATCCCAAGATCTGAAGCCACTAGCTACGACGATGTCGTAATCTAGCCCTTTCCAGTCACTCCAAGCGTGACCTGCGAGGCGTGTCCTCATCCACCTTCCAGATGCATCTGGAATTGTCACTGAGGGAACTGTGAACCTGCGTTCTTCGGCAACCAGAGAGGTGTGTTTATAGGCCGATAGGTCCGCAAGATGCTGGGGCTGCTAAGTTAGCCAACATCGGAGGTCAATGGATTAGGAGCGGACATACTCTGGAATCTTCGATCGCAATTTTATGAGCTTCGAAGATATGGGCTATTAAGTCAGCTTCAGATAGCCCGTTCAGCACGTAGACTTTGTGAGTCTCGCCGTCGTAGATCGTTTTCGCATTTCGTGAATCGAGGTCACATAACTCTGGACTTGCAGAATGAATGCACCCGGCGACAGAACAGTAGTAGGTGAAGTACTTGGTAAGTTCGTCTGAAATCCGACTAGGTTCACTCGTGGCGATAGCGTAATCCTCCTCCTTGCAAGGTGGCAAATAAGGGAAAGAGCTGTTAAGCTCGAGCTTTGGACGGGTTGGCAGACTGTCTTGCGGTAGGATCACTGCTTCTGTAGCGACACGCCGTGGCGGGTTTCGTGGACAATCTTTGCATCGTTCATGGCCACATGCCGAACAGTTCGATTCCTTAGGCTGGAATGAGTTTTGACATTCGTGGCAGCTGTAACGAATCCGTACTCGAAGTGGTCTGCTAATTAGACAGGGATGAAATTCTAGGTGGTCGGGGGAGGTGACGGCTTCTTGCTCAGTCGAAGGCGCGTTGTCGTGTGCTTTGTCGTCGTGTGGCGATTGGATCGGCTGAAGTCTGCTGTTTTCACTGAGAGCATAGCCGCCACCCGGCCCGAAGGGTGGATACAGTGAATGTGTGGGAGCCACTTCTTGTGTCTTCCTGGGATCATGGCTGTAGGAATGCGGCGGACTTATAATTCGATGATCGACTACGCTGCCGTGAGTGATCCCGTCACGATCATGCGCTTGACGGCTCGATGGATGTGCGACGGGACTCCAAGCATTAAGTCCGTCTTGTCGATGACTCTGAGCTAGTCGCTCACTGGGCCATGGCGATTTGTATTCTGCCAAACTTTGGCTTCCAACATAATGGGGTACGCCAAGAGCCTTGTTGGGTGGCGGCAGAAGAAGAGGTGAAACTGTACTAGGCCTTGCAGTAGGTTGGAGAGGTGCGAGAACAGCATTCGGTATTGGGAGCTGGTGGCCCCATTGGGAAGGATGGCCAAATCCATAGGCCATCACTGTTGGAATACGTTTCGGACTTGGGACCTATTGCCCAGTTACAGGATGAATCCACCAAGCAAGGTCTCGTACGGGAATATATCCTCTGGTATCGCAGTCATAGGACCTGACCTCGGGACCGCAGATATTGGATTCCTTTCCCGTTGGGGCCGTGGAACAAGATATTGAGCTTGGGCCAGCCTTTCGACGGTATGACGGTCGCCAGCTGCATGTCAAAGTGGCTTCGTATGATTCCGGCGATCCCAAAGTCGATCCCAAAGTCAATCCCAAATAGAAATTGGCCAGAGTGCAAACTGGGTTAAGACCTGCAGAGACGAGTACTTTTATTCAGCCCAGGTGCAAGGCATCGAACACCAGAAAGGTATTCGGTCAAGGAAGCTTGGGATCAACAGACATATGTGATATGTTATCTAGCAGTAAGAATGAACTATCCTTAGTTTGTGCTACCAAAGTTCGCCGACTCATTGTGCAAGCAGCTGTACTGGTAGAATGAGCGCAAATTACAGAACGGCCTATGCCCGTGCGGCCCCTGACATGTCCGCGCGCAGATGCGCACGGCCCCCACCGAGCGCACGGAGCCGCAATTCAGACCCACCACAATTTTCTTAGTCATCCATTCTACCAGCGCAGAGACCTTGCCATATCTGCTGCAGGAAGTTTGCATGAGATGGCTACTAATTAGTTCGTCGAGAAGCCGGTAGCCTTCACTTTCAAATGCGAACAAGTACAACTTCTATTTGAAACAGGTTTTTGGGATGTTTGGATATGGTGGAGGATCTTGCATTTTGCGTTGAAAGGGTACCATTCTGTGCGCAGATGCGTCGAAGGCCTCGCGCAGATACGTCGAAGATTCGATGCTCAATTGAGCACTACCGCAGACACATGTCCCTCACATTGCCTGAGCAGTCGAAGCAATGTATAAGACTCTGATAAGAAGAGGGGGTTCCCCAAAGCAAGTCAGAATGCAAATGCGGTATTCTTAATGCCACGACCCAACTGAGGTTACGAAGCCAAACACTCTTTCCTGCCTAATAAGACATCCTTTGTGAAGTCATCCAAAGCTCCACTCCATCAACACGTCCATATCACATCTTGCAAGTAGCCTAGTGACTTCACTCGAGGAATACAAGCTAATCCTTGGACAGGGAAACATCAAGATTTGTGCACGATGCCTCAGGGAACCCAGAAATGCCAGCCCGTTCATCAGCTCGCTCTGAATGAGGCGACTCGATCAACCTCGACAGACCACAAAGCCGCAGGCACGGCCGCGGTGTCCCGATGGCTAAACTTAAGCCCCAGCCAGGACCCTTGGAGCGCTGTTGCAAGAATGAATGGACCTAGTGCAGGAGGTACAGAGCCGAAGTGGAAGATCTAGCATTCTTGAGAGCTGAATGCGATTTGAAGATGCTGTGCGTTGGGCAACGAATATCCTTCCTGGAACAGTGGTTTTGGATATGACTCCCGATTTCGTGGTTTACCTTGCTTGCAGCTGTGTCAATGTGAAGTTGATTGTCAGCTGCGGTGTGTCTGGGTAGAGGTATTGTACTGAGGTGGTTCTGATCTGGCGACAACGTATTTTCGATATCTCAAGGGAACACATAGAGAGCGTCACTGTCGCATGACTCCAATAAAAGGTAGACTTGAGAACATAAAGTCTGCTTGTTCATCTTAGAAGTCTGTCCGTTGAACGCAACACCCGACCACTTCCCCGACCTTTCAGCTCGACAATCAGATCATCGTCTTTTAGAGTTGCACACACATACCCCCCCATTGACCACTGCTATGCTCGCCAACCCTGCACAAAATCATGCAATCGATCAATCACAACACCAAAAACTGCATTCACGCTATCCGCAATGACCTGATCGAGTACCCGGGCCGCCTCCTCCTCACTGACCTCCAAGTGAAACCTCTCTTTTACTTTCCCTACAGCACCCCCAACCCCTCCTTGCTCTTCCATCATGCGAATATCCGTCACGGAACTCTGCACCATCAGACTGAACAGATTCAACACCAGGCTCGAGCTCTTGCGTAACGTAGTGTAGGCGGTGAAACAATGCTGCTTGAATTGCGCATACTGCGGCGACCCTGTCCCGCCAAGACCTTCGACCATCTCTTTGCAGAGTTTAATTAGTGGGGCGAACGGTTTCGGGTCGCGACCGAGAATGAAGCCGAAATCAATGTGGAAGAAATGTCCACTCGGAGATAACAGGAGGTTGTCGAGATGGCGGTCGCCGACGCC
>Ga0335073_10015651_pt1 | contig 10605 bp, 9 predicted proteins | sample Lox_Sample_22_FD_207093 | JGI IMG/M metagenome (GOLD analysis project Ga0335073, IMG submission 207093) | Soil microbial communities from Loxahatchee National Wildlife Refuge, Florida, United States - Lox_Sample_2.2 | ecosystem: Environmental > Terrestrial > Soil > Wetlands | place: USA: Florida...
GTCTTCGAGCACAACCCGCGCTTTCCCTTTGCCCCCGGCGCGCACCCGCCCTCCCAGGACGCACCGCCTGAGCTCCTCATCTCGCTGATGCGCTCGAACGCCGTCGCCCGTACCGTCCTCATCCAGGTCATCCATTACCGCTGGGATAACAGCTTCCTTCTCGATGTCCTCAGGCGTTACCCCGGGCTCTTTCACGGCGTCTGCCGCGTTAATCCCGAAGATCCCGCCGCGCCCGACCATCTCGCCCAACTCACCGAACAGGGCTTCCGCGGCGTCCGCCTCAGCCCCGCCGCCGGCCCCGAAGGCGATTGGATCCGCGGCCCTCTCATGCCTCCGCTCTGGCGGCGCTGCGCCGGGCTCCGCGTGCCCATGACCGTCCTTACCACACCGCCCCGCCTGCCCGACCTTGTGCCCCTCATCGAGGCCAACCCCGATCTCAACGTCGTCATCGACCACATGGCCGACTGCCCCATAGACCGCCCCGATCTGCTCAAACTCCTCCTCGACCTCGCCCGCTACCCCAGTGTCTTCATCAAGATCTCGGACCTTTGGGTTGTCTCCCGGCAGTCCTATCCCTACCCCGACGCCCAGGACCAGCTCAGGCGCCTCATCGCCGCCTTTGGCCCCAGCCGCCTCATGTGGGCCACCAACTGGCCCGTCTCTCTTGCCCAGATACCCTACGCCAAAATCGTCGCGCTCTACCGCGACCACCTCACCTTCCTTACCCCCGAAGAGCGCCGCGCCATCCTCTGCGGCACAGTGCAGCGGCTCTGGCCCTTCGGGCTTTGAACCAGACGAGCTCCCGCCGTTGCATGGAATTCGCCCGCCTCGGCGCACAATATCCCCAGGAGGCAGCCCATGAACCAGGAGCGTTCTGGCAAACAAAAAGCAAAAAGATGAGGCATCCTGGCGCACCCCCCCCTATACCCCCTAATTTCGCGTGAAACTGTGGAACTGTGAGCCTTCGCCCTTGGCCCGCACATGTCCATGGATTGCAAATAGATCATAAGAAACGACTTAACGGCAACACCTCTCGCTGGCTGAGGGCATTCTCTTCCCGACCGGTCCATCGGCAGAGATTCACGAGCTCGAATTGGAAAAAATCGTACTTCTTTGGAAAATGAAGTGAACGGCGGATGGTCGCGACGGAATCTGTTGGTGAAGGCTCTTTGGGCTGGTGGACACAGCGTGTCGTTTTCACCCTGCTACGCTTAAAGAGACGGCTTGGGCCGGCCCACCGGCCGCCACTAACGGGAGAACACCAAGTGCAGCGCATCTGCATCGACATGGATGAAGTAATGGCCGACACCCTGGCCGAACACCTGCGCCGCTACAACGAAGCCTTCGACGAGGCTGTCACCGTCGAAGACCTGGCCGGCAGAGGCCTCTGGGAGATCGCACCAGTGGACCGCCAGGAGCAGGTTCGGGCGTTTCTCCACGCTGAGGACTTCTTTGAGGATCTGCCACTCATGCCGGGCGCTCCCGAGGTCATTCGAGATCTCTCCCAGCGCTTCGAGATCTTCGTCGCCACCCAGGCCATGACCGTCCCTAACTCCCTCGGCCCCAAGTACCGCTGGCTGCAGCGCCACTTCGCCTTCATTCCGCCCACCAACTACGTCTTCTGCGGGAATAAGTGCATTCTCCGCGCCGACTACCTCATCGACGACATCCCTCGCAACCTCCTTCGATTCGAAGGGGAGGGGCTCCTTTTCACCGCGCCTCATAACCGCGGCGCCACCGGCTTCACCCGCGTCGACAACTGGCAGCAGGTGGCCGACTACTTCGCAGCCGTCCGTGCCTGAATGCGCGGCAGTCCGGCCCCGCGTCCCCCCTCGTCCCGTCAAACGAAAATTGCCCCCTCAGGCAACCCGTGCCGATTTCTCCATTGACCTGAAAAGATTTACCATCCAAACATGGGTTCTTTTCGCTTCTTCCCCAGACCCACCATATCCAGACGCCGTTTTCTTCAAGCTGGCATCCTTGGCGCCGCCGGCTTCGCCTTCTACGCCGGTGAAATCGCCCGCCATGAGCTCCAAGTCGTCCGCCGCGATGCCCGTATCCCCGCGCTTCCCGCCGCCTTCGACGGCCTGAAAGTCGCCCAGCTCAGCGATATCCACCTCGACGAGTTCACCGAGCCCTTCTTCCTCCGCGCCGCCGTCGTCCGCATGAATGGCCTTGACCCCGATCTTGTATTCCTCACCGGCGACTACGTAAGCCACGAACTAGGCTCGCTCAAGTTCGCTCGCGGTGCCGCCTGGCAATGTGCCAACATCCTGCTTGGCCTCAAGTGCCGCCGGATCTACGCTGTCCTCGGCAACCATGACGTGCAGGTCGGCGCTCCGGAGGTCACGGAAGCCCTTACCGACAACGGAATCCGCGTTCTGCGCAACAGCTATCTGCCTCTTGAGCGCTCGGGGGCGCGGGTCTGGCTCGCGGGCCTCGACGACCCAGTTTGTGGCCATCCCAAACCGAATCTCGCCATCCCAGCGTCAATTCGTAACAAGCCCAATGAACCCGTCATCCTGCTCTGCCACGCGCCTGACTACGCCCGCTTCCTTCTCACTCTCCCCGCTGGGCACGCTGTCAGCCTCATGCTCAGCGGCCACACCCATGGTGGCCAGGTTCGTTTTCCTCTCATCGGCCCGATTTTCCTTCCGCGAGGCGGTAAACTCTTCCCCGAAGGGCAATTCAGTCTCGGATCGATGCAACTCTACGTCAACCGCGGCCTCGGCACCGTTGGTCTTCCATTCCGCCTGAATTGTCGGCCCGAGATCACGCTCCACACCCTGCGTGCAGCTTGAATGCCCCCGCTCTGCAGACAGGCAGCCATGACTACAGAGCCTTGACAATACCCTGATCGGCACTTCAGAAGGGAGATCACGAACTTCCGTTTGCTCCTGGGCCACGCGGCCGCCGGAATCAAGCAAATTAAATCATGTCGATTATCTCTGCGACACCCGACGCATAGGGGCTTTGGAGGCAAGGTCGCAGTCAGGCAACACCTCTTGCATATCCATTCGGACAACACCGGCTGCAATGTGCGCAGCCTCGATGAAATTCAACGGACCGTCATGGGCGTTATGCGCCTGCCCACGGTTTCGAATGGGCGCATGAGCCGCGGTCGCCTATTTCGTGCAGACGGAAGCTAACTCCCAAAGTGACGGGCTACATTGCTCCGCCTGGCTTCACTTCGCCCAGGTTCGTCCGCACCATCCCCGTCCCCACCGGCCGCGCTACCGCAACAGGTCCGGTTCCGCGCAGAGGGGTGGGTTGCCCCGTTGGCGGTTGATGCATCGTCACAATGATGGCCCTTGTCGCCTTCCGGCTCGCACACTGGTAGGAGTGCGGTGTGCTCGCGTCGAAGTATACCGCGTCGCCTGACTCCAGGACGCTTTCGCGGTCTCCGTGCCTAAGCGCCAACTCGCCGTCCAGGACATACAGGAACTCAAACCCCGCGTGCATGTGCGCCCGCGGCGCCTGTTCCCCCTCCAGCGGCATAAACTCCGCAAAGTAAGGATCCATGTGCCGGTCCGGCACCATATACCCCAGGCTCTCAAAGAAATACGTCGGTGGCTCCACTCCCGTCTGAGGCATTCGCACGCGCTCATTGCGCCGGTGAATCCGGAACACCGCCGCCGGCTCGGCCTCGAAAAAGTAGGAGAGGTCCTTTGAGAACACCATCGCGATCCGCGACAGGTTGCGCAGCGTCGGCACCACTCGCCCCGTTTCCAGTTGCGAGAGGTAGCTGGCCGACATGCCCGTGTGCTTGCCCAATTCCACCAAGCCCATGGACTTCTTCAGCCGAAGCCGCTTAATCCGCTCCCCGATGTGCTTCTCTGCGATGAACCGCTCCGCGGTCTCCGGGTCCACCTGGGTCTTTTGAGTTTCCTCGCTCTTAACCACCGTAAGCTCGCTCATCCGCTCCTCCCGGGCCCGCCGAATACCCGTTTGTGTAATAGGATGCGCCCCACACTACCTGTTGTCTATATCAAATGGTCTTCCGGCGCCACGAAACCGATCTGAGCTCAAAGAATGGCACGGCATGCGGTTCCGGCGCGACGGCCCGGCTGGCCCGTACGCGTTATCCTAAGAAGTCCGGCCGTCAAAAGAGCCGCCAGGGAAGCTCATGTCCGAAGATCCTGTTATCGATCCTGCCGCACCGCCTGTCGCTACCATTGCCACTCTAGGCCAGCACGAAGGCCAAACCGTAACCCTCCGCGGCTGGCTTTACAACCTGCGCGAGAGCGGCAAGCTTCTTTTTCCCATTTTTCGTGACGGCACCGGCACCGTTCAGGGAGTGGCCCATGTCAAAAGCGTGCCGGCCGCTGTGTTTGAAGCCCTGAAGGGCCTCACCCAGGAATCCAGCCTTATCGTCACCGGCAAAGTCCGTGCCGACAAACGCGCTCCCGGCGGCTACGAGCTCGACGTCGAAAATCTCCAAGTCGTACAGCGCGTCCCGGAGTCCGACCCCTACCCCATCACACTTAAGGAGCACGGCGTCGACTTTCTCCAGGAGCGCCGCCATCTGTGGGTGCGCACACCGCGCCAGTCCGCCATCCTCCGCATCAGGGCCGAGATCATGCGCGCAGCCGCGGAATATTTTGACCAGAATGGGTACATCCGCACCGATCCGCCCATCCTCACCCCCGCGGCCTGCGAAGGAACTTCAACGCTGTTCCCGGTCGACTACTTTGGCGACCCCGCCTATCTCACGCAGTCCGGCCAGCTTTATGTAGAGTCCACCGCCCTGGCACTCGGCAAGGTCTACAGCTTCGGCCCCACCTTCCGCGCCGAAAAGTCCAAGACCCGCCGTCACCTCACCGAGTTCTGGATGGTCGAGCCCGAAGCCGCCTTCATGGACCTCGACGGCCTGATGGAGCTGGCCGAAAACTATCTCTCGCACATCGTTCAGTCAGTCCTGAAGAATCGTTCGGCCGAGCTCACCGTTATTGGCCGGGACGTCTCGAAGCTCCAGACCATCCTGCCGCCCTTCCCGCGCCTCCGTTACGACGAGGCCGTTGACCTGCTCAACGAAGCGCACAAGAAAGGCGAGCTGGAGCAGCCCTTCACCTACGGCAACGACTTTGGCTCGCCGGACGAAACCTGGCTCAGCTCGCAGTACGACCGCCCTGTCATGGTGCACCGGTACCCGGCTGACGTGAAGGCCTTCTACATGGAGCCCGACCCCGCCGACTCGCGCTTCGCTCTTTGCGTGGACGTGCTGGCTCCCGAAGGCTACGGCGAGGTGATCGGAGGCTCGCAGCGCGTTTCCAGCTACGAACTCCTCAAGTCGCGCATCGAACAGCACCATCTGCCTATGGAAGCCTTCGAGTGGTACCTGGATCTGCGCCGCTACGGCAGCGTTCCCCACGCCGGCTTCGGCATGGGCATTGAGCGCGTCGTCGCCTGGATCTGCTCGCTCGACCACGTCCGCGAAACCATCCCCTTCCCGCGCATGTTGCACAGGATGTATCCGTAGGAATCGGCCCTTTTTGCGAGGAGACCAGATTGGGCTCGCCGCTGCGTGCCTTACCTCGACAGCGAGATCACAGGCCAGCCGGTTTCGGATTCTTCGGGTCGAACTTGGCGACCTGGATCTTGCGGGCGAGGCCCAGCTTCGCCAGCAGCCAGATTCCCCAGAAGTTGGGATCGATCTCCCACCACTTGAGGCCGTGGCGGGCCGAGACCGGATGGGCATGATGGTTGTTGTGCCAGCCTTCGCCGCCGGTCAACAGGGCAACCCACCAGTTGTTGCGGGAGTCGTCGCGCGTCTCGAAGCGCCGGCTGCCCCAGAGATGCGTGGCCGAGTTCACCAGCCAGGTGGCGTGCAGCCCCAGCGTGACGCGGAGCAGAACGCCCCAAAGCACCATGGCGATACCATTGACCGGCCCGCCGAAGATCCAACCTCCGACAAACAGCAGCACGCCGCTTGCCGTGATGGGGAGCCAGTGGTACTTGCTCAGCCAGACGTGGAAGCGGTCGCGGCGGAGGTCGGGCGAGTAGCGGGCGAGGGCCTCGGTCTGCGCATGGAGGGCCTGGCCGAAGAGCAGCCAGCCCGCGTGCGCCCACCAGCCGCCTTCGCGGGGAGTGTGCGGGTCGCCTTCACGATCGCTCAACTGGTGATGTACGCGATGCGTCGAAACCCAGAAGATGGGCCCGCCCTCGAGCGAGAGCGTGGCGCAGACGCTCATCAGGTATTCCAGCCACTTGGGCACGTGGTAACCGCGGTGGGTCAGCAGCCGGTGATAGCACATGCCGATGCCCACGTTAATGGCCAGAATGTAAAGAATGGCCATAACGGCAAGGCGCTGCCAGTTGAAGAAGAAGAGCGCGGCCAAGCCGCCGGCGTGAAAGAAAACGATGATTGAAAGGGTGAGCCAGTTGACACCCTCCGGCAGGGTGGCGGCACGGCCCATGCGAATCTGCGGGCGCACGGGAGCCGCGGCTGCGGTGGAAGATGCGGATGCTTCAGGAAGCGTCTCTAACGGAAGGGCGGCTGCGATTTCAGGGGGTGGAGCGGGGGTTACGGTAGCCATTTTCGGGGAAGATCCTTGCGGAGTGTCAACACGCCCACCCTCATATCCCATTGTACAGGAGACAACTCGACAATCGGACCACGCATCCGTGCCTCGTTCGGGGGTTTTTTTGATTCACGGCGACTTGCGACGTCCTGGAACACAATGGCTCTGTGCGCACAGGCGCCCGGGCTTTCCAATCTTCTGCATGCAGCCACTATGCGGGCGGCGGGCTATCCAACGCCAGTTCATCGCTCGTAAACAGCTTTTGGATCTGGCCGCGCAGCACGCGATACAGCACAAATTGCCGTGCGGTCGCCCCCCGCAGCTCGAATAACAGCTCACCCCGGTTATCGGCCATGGCGTCCACGGGATCGACGACCCGCATCCGCGGAGTATCGTCCAGATGCGCCGCGTCGGTCACGTTCTTGAGCAGCACCGTCACGTTCCCGTACAAGTCCGGTTGAGCAATCAGGGTGATGAACTTCTCCGCCGCGCCCGTTCCTGCGGTATGCGCCGAGAACACCATCGTCGCCCCTGAGCCATAGGTCAGCTCGAACACGTGGAACTCTTTGTCGAGCAGTGGAGCCGGGGGCGGCGCCGGTTGCGCGGCCTTCTTGTGGAGCGAGGTCCGCTTCGGCGCGGGCGCCGCCGCAGGCGCGGGTGGGGTCAGCCCCAGATCCTTGCGCGCAATATCTTCCAGGTCCGCCTTCATCGTCAATGCGTCGTCGGCATTGGCCCACGTGTATGCCCAAAGGTGGTCCGGATGGTTGGTCGCGTCGGAGACAGCAATGGTCTGGTGCATGTCCGCCGGCAATCCCACCAGGTTGGGCAGGACAGCGGGACCAGTGTCATCCTGCCTGCCCCGCAGCAGCCGCGGACGCCCCGGATCGCTGATGGCCGGCAGCGGCTGAGCATACGCGACCTCGTTCTGGGGGGTTTGTTCGGCCGGCTTCGTCTGCTTCGCAGGCTCCCTCAGAACCGGCCGGTCCGGATCCCGCGGCGGCGCGTTCGCATCGGCGCTGTCGTCATCGGTGCTCTTCCGATGTAACGTCGGCTCGTCCGCGCTGTCGCCGTCGCCGGAAGAATCCCCGCTGTTCGAGCCGCTGCGATGCAGCGTGGGCTGGTCCGGATCTGCCCGACCGGAGTTACTGCCTGACGAGTCCCCGGAGTGCGCCTTGCGATGCAGGACCGGCGGTCCGCTGCCATCGTCCCCAAAGTCGGTCTTGGCCCATTCCTTGGGCGATGGCGCTGGCTTCGATGCGGGTAGCCCTTTCCAGTCCCCGGTCCCCACCCAGAACCCCTGCTCCTGCCCCGCACTCTCAATGTCATAAAGGCCGATGGTCTTGCCGTCCTCCTTGAGCTTGTACTCAACGTCGCTCTGGAGAGCCAGAGGCTCGGGCCGGGCCATGTAGATGGCGCCGTCCTGAAGCTGCTGCCCGTCCCAGACAGTAATGGGGATGAGGCGGCTGGCCTTGGGGTGGCCGGGGTCGCCCGTCCACTCCAACACCGCGATCGACCGCAGATCGGGACCGTTCTGCTTGGCCGTGTTGATCTGTCCGGGATATTGCCCAAACACCGGCAGAGCCGCCAGCAGCGCAGCCGCGACCGTCATCCCCGGCTGCGACCGACGCAAACCGCCCGCCCGCCATGACACCGGGAGGCCCGCTCGGGAATAATCGGACTTGACGGTCATGATATGGCCCTCCATCCCTGCTGCGAGGATACTCCCATGGAAGTGAACCAGAAAGTCGCCGACTTTACCCTCCAGACCGACGAGGACAAGACGGTCAGCCTCTCGAACTACGCCGGCAGCCCAGTTGTGCTCTTCTTCTACCCGCGGGCCGACACCCCCGGCTGCACCATCGAGGCCTGCGGCTTCAGGGACTGGTACACCAAACTGACGGCGGCGGGCGCGGTCGTGCTCGGCATCTCGCGCGACACGCCTAAAGACCAGGCCAGGTTCCGCGCCAAGTTCAGCCTTCCCTACACACTCCTCTGCGATGTAGACGAGAAAGTCTGCAAACAGTTTGACGTGCTCAAAGAGAAGAACATGTACGGCAAGAAGGTGATGGGCATCGTGCGGACCACTTTCCTGATCGGTCCCGACCGGACCCTCGTCCGGGTCTTTCCCAAGGTCACGCCCGAGGGCCACGCCGAAGAGGTGCTGGCAGCGCTCGAAGAATGGAAGAAGGCGCACAAATAAACGATCGGCGCAAAGCCGGCGTGTTGCCGGGCCGGCTTGTACCGCGCGGGTTTTTCGAAGCCCCGCCCGAGGAGGTAGCGCCGCGGCTGCTCGGCAAGCTGCTGGTTCACCAGTCGCGCGCCGGGGTTCTGGCCGGACGGATCGTGGAGGCCGAAGCTTACCTGGGGCCGCACAACGACCCGCCGGACCCGGCTGCCCACTCTCATCGCGGCCCGACTCCCCGGAACCAGGTGCTCTTCGGGCCTGCCGGCCACGCGTACGTCTACGCCATCTACGGCCGCTACTTCTGCATGAACATCTCCTGCGAGCCCACGGGGCTGGCCGGCTGCGTGCTTCTGCGCGCTCTCGAGCCCGTCGCCGGACTGGAGCAGATGACGCATAACCGCGGGCTCCGGTCCGGCGCAGCCCCGGCCCTGATCGCCGCGGGACCGGGGCGGCTTTGCCAGGCGCTCGGACTCACGCGCCCGCGGCACAACGGGCTCGACGTGATCGACCCCGATTCGCCGCTGCAGATACGCGACGACGGCTTTGCCGCCCCGGACGTGCTGGCCACGGTGCGCATCGGCATCCGCCACGCGGCGGACTGGCCTATGCGATTTTGTTTTGCCGGGCATAAATCTGTATCCGGTCCGCGAAGTTTAACGGGCAAACGCATTTCCATCCGGTAAAATCGGGTCCAACGGTTTCTCCATTCCTACCTTCCCGAGGAATCACCGCTTGAAGATGAATCTCCTTATGCCAACCCTGGCGGCGGCCGCACTCGCCGTTGCCGTGTGTCCCGGCCCCGCGCCTGCCCAGGCCCCCCAGACGCCGCCGGCCGGCGAGCATCATATTCACACCTTCCCGCCGCCGACCAACCTGCAGGTGCTGCCCAAGGACCTGACCGGCGAGCAGGTCCACCACATCATGGAGGGCTGGGCCGATGCGCTGGGGACGCACTGCACGACCTGTCACGCGCCCGACCCCAACGCCCCGGTGATGCCGAACGGCCATCAGCGCCTCGACTACTCCCTCGACACCAAGCCGGAGAAGAAGACGGCGCGGCTGATGGTGACGATGGTCCAGGACATCAACAACAACTACATCGGCAAAATCGACAACGCGGGCATCAAGGTGAGCTGCGGTACCTGCCATCGCGGCCACCTGTCGCCGCCCCCGTTCCAACCCTCGGGCGAGCACGGCCCGATGCCGCCGCCTGCCGGAACGCCGCCCCCGCAGCCGCCGACACAATAGCCGGAGCGCCTTCGAGGCTTCATCAGGGCTTCCAGATGAATGTGGCCACCGTCCCCGCAGGCAGGATGGTGGTCACGGCCTTGCGCCGGAAGCGGATGCGGAAGTCCTGGCTCTCAGAGCCTGCGTTCACGGTGTAGAGGACGATAGTCCCGTCGGGATTGCGGAAGGCCACGTCCTCGAGATCGGTTCCCGGCGGCTCGGTTGACGCGATGCGGACGGCGCCGGGGTAGACGAACTTGCTGGCCTGGCCCAGAACGTAGAAGTCAGGCTCGGGCTTGACGATGGGGTTCTGTGGGTCGTCGAGGTCGAGCGTGACCACGCCGCGGCACTGGCCGCATCCCCCGATGTGCGGCCCATGATCCTGGTCAGTGGCCAGCGCCCACAGCACAAAGCTCCGCGACCAGTTGCGCATCACCGCCACCAGCTCGGCCGCCTCCTGGGGCACAATCGGACCGGTCTGCCAGGTTCCCCCGCTCGATTCCGTCTCCCACTCGCCCATCTTGGAGAACTCGTCGTGCAGTTTGATCATCACGTCGGGGCTGCCCGCGTAGTGATGCCACGCGACCCCAGCCGCGTACTCACGCGCCCGCGGGTCGCTCAGGACTGTCTCCGGATACTCGGGGTGGTCCCAGTTGTGGTCATAGACGAGGA
>Ga0335073_10015652_pt1 | contig 10604 bp, 13 predicted proteins | sample Lox_Sample_22_FD_207093 | JGI IMG/M metagenome (GOLD analysis project Ga0335073, IMG submission 207093) | Soil microbial communities from Loxahatchee National Wildlife Refuge, Florida, United States - Lox_Sample_2.2 | ecosystem: Environmental > Terrestrial > Soil > Wetlands | place: USA...
AATAATGCAGCTTTTAGCTATTAGCCTTTCGTGCCAAGTGAAAGGCTGCGGCAAGCGCAAGATGAGCTAACGGCTAAAAGCTAAGAGCTAATGGCCGATTCAAATCCGAACGGGGTCGCGGGGCGGCTCCGCCGATAGGTGAGAGAAGAGATGATTACACAGAACAAGAGAAACGAAATCCGTCAGCGCATTCATGCGCGCATCCGCGAAAAGATGGCCGGAACAGCGGAGCGCCCGCGGCTGAATGTGTACCGCTCGCTGAACCATATTTATGCGCAGATCATCGACGACCAGAAAGGCGAGACGCTTTTGTCCGCGTCAACTCTGCAGTTGAAGTCGAAGACCGGCGGCAATGTGGCGGCGGCGAAGGAGATCGGCAAGGCGGTGGCGGAAAAGGCCGTCGCCAAGGGAATCAAGAAGGTGGTCTTCGATCGCGGAGGCTATCTGTACCACGGCCGCGTGAAGGCACTGGCCGATGCGGCGCGCGAAGCGGGACTCGAGTTTTAGAAACAGCCGCTAGCCGCTAGCTTCTAGCTGCTAGCTCGCGGGATTAAGTTGACGCTCTTGCCCAATCGTGAGGAGCTAGAGGCTAGGAGCTAAAAGCTAGTAGCTCAAAAGGACAGCAATGACGACATTGACAAAGAAACTCGATGCCAACCAGTTCAACCTGAAGGATCAGGTGGTGGCCATCAATCGCGTGACCAAAGTGGTAAAAGGCGGCAAGAACATGTCGTTTGCCGCGCTGGTCGTGGTGGGCGACGCCGCTTCGGGGGTTGTGGGCTACGGTTCCGGCAAGGCCAAGGAAGTTCCCCAGGCGATTCGCAAGGGGATCGAGTCTGCCAAGAAGAACCTGGTCAAGGTGAACCTGACCGAGACTACGATTCCGCATCAGGTGATCGGCCGTTTCGGTTCGGGGCAGGTGCTGCTGAAGCCAGCGCCGGAAGGCACAGGCGTGATTGCCGGCGGCGCGGTGCGCGCGGTCATGACCTCGGTTGGCGTGCAGAACGTCCTGACCAAGAGCATCGGCTCGCCTAATCCGCATAACGTGATTAAAGCCACGTTCGATGCGTTGACGCAGTTGCGCGACAGGGCCAATGTGGCCACGATGCGCGGCAAGACGGTGGAGGAGCTCTAATGGCGAAGACGAAGATGATTCGCATTCAGTATTACCGCTCAAAGAACTCCACGCCCGCCAAGCACAAGGCAGTGGTCAAAGGGCTGGGCTTTACGCGGCTCAATCAGATTGTCGAGCGGGTGGATACGGAATCGACGCGGGGCATGGTGAAGGCTGTGCCGCACCTGGTGAGAATTCTGGAAAGCTAAGAGATCAGAGAAAAGAGATCAGAGAACGGCGATCGGCAGATGTGCGTCGAGGGTTTCTGATCTCTGTTCTCTTATGTCTCAACAACGCGAGTCGGATGGTTCACTGAGCCATTCGGCGCTATAGCGAGGAGAATCATGGCAAAGAACCTATCGAATTTGCGCGCGCCCCGGAAAGCAAACACCGGACGCAAGCGCGTGGGCCGGGGCATGGGATCCGGCATGGGCAAGACCTCAACCCGCGGCCACAAGGGCCAGCGTTCGCGCTCCGGCTCGCACATGATGCGCGGTTTTGAAGGCGGCCAGATGCCGCTGCACCGGCGTTTGCCGAAGCGTGGCTTCACCAACATCTTCCGCACCGAGTACACGGTGGTCAATCTTGACCGGATTGCGGATCTTGGCGTTGCCGAGATTGGGCTGGACGACTACCAGAAGCTGGGACTGGCCTCGAAAAAGAAGGCGTTGATCAAGGTTCTTGGCTCGGGCGAACTGAGCAAGGCGATCACGATTCACGCCCACAAGTTCTCAAAATCGGCAGCTGAAAAGATTCAAAAAGCGGGCGGCAAGGCTGTGGTTGTGGGCGGCGAAACGGCGCCTGCGGCGGCGTAGCGGCAGCCTCTGGCCGCTAGCTCCTCGCAGCTAGCTTCCGTGCTGGAACGGGAGCGGCAACAGGGGGAGCGGGCTGGAAGCCAGGAGCCGGCAGCGGTTCTTCTGTGATGCAACGCATAGTCCGCGTTTCCCGGGTTTCAGTAGGCTGATGAAGCAGGGGAGAACGCCGTAAGATGGAGTCATTGCACGATTCGAGCGGCGCCTTGGGCGCCTGAAGCGGATAACCCGACATGCTTGAGAAGTTTCTCAATATCTTCCGGATTCCCGACCTGCGCAAGCGGGTGTTATTCACACTCGGCATCCTGGCCGTATACCGTCTGGGCGCATTCATTCCGACGCCCGGAGTGAACTACCAGCAACTGCAGGCGCTCTTTAATACCCAGAGCGGATCGGCGCTGGGCCTGATGGACCTGTTTAGCGGCGGCACGCTGCGCCGCATGACCATCTTCGCGCTGGGCATCATGCCCTACATCACGGCGTCCATCATCTTTCAGCTTCTGACTGTGGTGTATGAGCCGCTGGCGCGCATCCAGAAGGAAGGCGAACTGGGCCGGCGCAAGATCACGCAGTGGACGCGCTATGTCACCGTGGTTCTGGGCGCTTTGCAATCGCTCGGCATTGCAGCGATTCTCACCAAGCAGGGGCTGGTGCTTCATCCGGGGCCGGGCTTCATTCTGCTGACGGTATTGACCCTCACGACCGGCACGGCATTCATCATGTGGCTGGGCGAACAGATCACAGATCGCGGCATTGGCAACGGCATGAGCCTGCTGATTTTCGCGGGTATTGTCGCCGGGTTGCCGCGCGGCATCGGCGACCTGATCCAGAAGATCCAGACCGACGCCTGGGGACCAATGACCTTCCTGGTTGTGCTTCTGCTGTTGGCGGGCATGGCCGCGGTGGTCGCCTTCATCGTTTTTGTGGAGCGCAGCGAGCGGCGCGTTCCCATCCAGAGCGCGCGGCGCATTGTGGGGCGGCGCATGATGGGTGGATCGTCAAGCCACTTGCCTTTGAAGGTGAACTCGGGCGGCGTTATGCCGATCATCTTCGCCAGCTCGATTCTTTCAGCGCCATTGCTCTTCGGCCAGTCACCGTGGGTGCAAAACAGCCGTATCCTGCAGCCGATCATGGAGGCGCTCACGCCCGGCTACCCGTGGTATGAGTTCCTGAACATTCTGGCGATCATCTTCTTTGCCTATTTCTACGTTTCCATCGTGATGCGCCCCGACGATATTGCCGACAATTTCCGCAAATCGGGTTCGTTTATTCCGGGCATCCGCCCCGGCAAGCGCACGTCAGACTTCATCAACGACATTCTCACCCGCATTACGCTGGTCGGCGCGCTTTACCTGATCCTGGTGCAGATGATCCCCACGTTTCTTCTCACCGGCATCCGCTTTGACAAGATTTGGCTGATTGGGAGGTTGTTCGAGAATCTTCCGAACTGGATGATTCACGGCATGAACGTGAGCTTCTACTTTGGCGGCACCTCGCTGCTCATTGTGGTGGGTGTTGCCATGGATACCGTCAACCAGATCGAATCGCAGCTGATCATGCGGCACTATGACGGCTTTTCCCCGCGTTCCGGTCGCATACGCGGAAGGAAAACCTGGTAATGTCGTCACCTGCTTCATCGGCTCCGTCAGTGGAAAGCGGCCGGGCAACGGAATCGACCACCGTTCCCGGCCCGATTCTTTTGTTGGGTGCGCCCGGCGTGGGTAAGGGAACCCAGGCCAAGGAACTGGTCAAGCTGTGGGGTATCCCGCAGATCTCCACCGGCGACCTGTTGCGCGCCAACGTGGCTAAGGGAACAAACCTGGGCAAGGTGGCCAAAGAGATCATGGGCCGGGGAGAGCTGGTTCCGGACTCCCTGGTGAATGAGATGGTGGCCGTTCGGCTGCTGGAGCCCGACACGGCCAGGGGCTACATTCTGGACGGGTTTCCCCGCACCCTTGGTCAGGCGAACTGGCTCGACGGCCGGCTTGCGGCGCAAATCGAGTCGTTACCGGTAGTTGCGGTCAGCATCCAAGTGAACTATAATCAGTTATTGCGCCGCATTACGGGGCGCCGGAATTGTCCTGTCTGCCAGACCATCTATAACGTCTATATGAATCCGCCCAAGAGGGATGGATTTTGCGATATAGAAGGCGCAGCGCTGGTCCAGCGAGCCGATGACACCGAAGAGGTTTTCAAAGAGCGCATGCGCGCTTATGCGGCTCTTACCGCGCCTGTCGTCGAGCATTACCGGAAACTGGGGCGATTCGCGGAAGTGGATGGAGACCGGCCGATCGCAGTGATCGCCGCCGGAATTGTTGCCGCTGTCGAACGGTTACGCCAGCAAGGGTAGCTGGGCAGCGGGTTTGTGCGTTGTGAATCGAGTTCGGAGATCGGGTTTCAGAGACCAGTTGAAGGCAGAAAGAACGATCGGCATCAACTGGGACGAACGCTGAGAGGATCCCTGGACATCGTTAGGATTTGGGATCGGATTGGGCCGCGAATTTTGAAGGGTCAACATTCGCCCGTGGAATCTGATTGCTGAAAGCTGGTTTTGTGGCTGTTGTTTTGAAGTCGTCGCAGGAGATCGAGAAGATGCGCCGCGCGGGCCGGGTGGTCCGCGAGGTTCTGGAACTCGTGCGCAGCCATGTAAAGCCGGGCGCCACGACATTCGATCTGGAAAAAGCCGCCGAAGCGCGGTTAAAAGAGCTGGGCCTGAAGGCGGCATTCAAGGGCTATCACGGATATCCCTGTGTGTTGTGCACGTCGGTGAACAGCGAAGTGGTGCACGGTATTCCATCGCCCAAGCGCGTTTTGAAGCAGGGCGATATTGTTTCAGTTGATTTTGGCGTGGTGGTCGACGGTTTCTATGGCGACGCGGCGATTACCGTCCCGGTGGGTGCAATCGACGCCAATGCCGAGCGGCTGCTGAAGACCACTGAGGCGTCGTTGCATGCGGGCATTGCGGCAGTAAGGCCGGGCGCGACGCTGGGCGACGTGGGAGCGGCGGTGCAGGGCGTTGTCGAGGGCGAGGGATTTTCCGTGGTGCGGGAGTTCGTGGGCCACGGCATCGGCGTCCACATGCACGAGGATCCGCAGGTCCCGAATTTTGGCGAAGCGGGCCAGGGCATGAAGCTGAAAGCGGGTATGGTCATCGCCATTGAACCGATGGTGAATGCCGGCAAGCCCGACGTAAGAGTGTTGGACGACGGTTGGACGGCTGTTGCGACCGACGGAAGCATGAGCGCTCACTTTGAGCACACGGTTGCGGTGACCGCCGATGGTGCGAGAGTTTTGACGGAGTAAGCCGTAGCCGGTAGCCGGTCGCTTTGGGATACGAGTCGCTGGTTACAGGTTTAAGAATTTGGACCGGGCATTTGACCCGGCGCAGCAGCCGGCAGAAGGCAACAGGCCGGCAGAATTGGATGTCGATTGTCGAAGGAAGATGCGATTGAGGTAATGGCAACGGTCGTTGAGACGTTGCCCAATGCCATGTTTAAGGTAAAGCTCGAGACAAATCACGAGGTTCTGGCCCATGTCTCGGGCAGGATGCGCAAGAATTTCATCCGCATTTTGCCAGGCGACCGCGTGGCGGTGGAGCTGAGCCCATACGACCTGAATCGCGGGCGGATTGTGTACAGGTACAAATAGCTGCTAGCCTCTAGCTTTTTCGCGGGGAGCAGCATGAAGCGTTCTCGCACGGCGAGCTAGAAGCTAGGAGCTAGAAGCTGGCAGGCGAGAATAAGATTCCGCGCTGAGTTCAATGAGCGCAAAGAGGGGTAGTAAAAGCAATGAAGGTCCGGGCATCGGTAAAAAAGATTTGCGCCAAGTGCAAGGTGATTACGCGCCGCGGAGTCGTGCGTGTAATCTGCGAAAACGCAAAGCATAAGCAGCGCCAGGGATAAGCAAGGCCTGGCAAGTGGGGGAAACTTCCACGCAAGAGATAAGAGAACAGAGATCAGAGACGGGAATCCAGTCGTTGGACAAGAACGGTTCTCTGATCTCTCCTCTTTGATCTCTTACACGAGGCGAGTTAGCTTGAACTAAGGCTTGCGATGAACCTCTGGGAGTGCTCCGCATAATCCGTGCGAACCGGCTGAGGCCGGGGGCACACAACCTGAAGCAGCAAAGGAATTCAAATGGCACGTATTGCTGGCGTCGATCTGCCCCGCAACAAGCAGGCAAGGATCGCGCTTACTTATATCTTCGGGATCGGCCAGCCCCGCGCCCGCAAGATTCTGGACAAGGCGAATGTTGACGCCTTCAAGAAGATCCAGGATCTGGGCGAGGAAGAGGTGAACCGCATCCGCCAGGTGATTGAGGACGAAGGAGACGTCGAGGGCGATCTGCGCAAGGACGTCTCGATGCACATCAAGCGCCTCATCGACATCCAGAGCTACCGCGGCACGCGGCACCGGCGCTCCCTGCCTGTGCGCGGCCAGCGTACCCACACCAATGCCCGCACTCGCAAGGGCCCGCGCAAGGGCACGATTGCCGGCAAAAAGAAAGCGACGGCGAAGACCTAATGGCGAAACCGGAACAGAAGGCCGAAACCGGCAAAAAGGGCAAGACCAAAAAGTTCAAGAAGCGCGAGCGCAAGAATGTGCCGTTCGGCATTGCGTACATTCAAGCCTCGTTCAACAACACCATCGTCACCATTACCGATCCCATGGGCAACACGCTGAGCTGGAAGAGCGCGGGCTCACTGGGTTTCCGCGGATCGCGCAAGGGCACGCCGTTCGCGGCGCAGCAGGCAGCGTCCAATGCCGCCGGCATGGCGCGGGATCATGGTCTGCGCTCGGTCGAGGTTCGGGTTGCCGGTCCGGGATCGGGCCGGGAATCTGCCATCCGCGCGTTGGCTGCGGCGGGAATCGATGTCAAGACCATCCGCGACGTTACGCCGGTGCCGCACAACGGCTGCCGTCCGCCGAAGCGTCGCAGAGTGTAAGAAACAGCTTCTAACCGCTAGCTTCTAGCTACTAGCTCCATCGTGCGACGGTCAGATTCGCGGGTCTTCGGTGGAATTAGAAAAGGCCAGATGTTAGGAAATAGGGGCTGAAAGATAAACATGGGCCGGGACGAAACGTCCTGCGCAGCAATCGAACCTTCGATCAAAGCTACTGCCGGGTGCGCTCGCACGATAAGGTTAGTGGCTTGGAGATGGAAGCTAGAGGCTGCCAATCGCGTAAACCGGCCGTCATCCGAAGTCAGGAGAAGAAATGGCACGTTATACCGGAGCAGTATGCCGCCTTTGCCGGCGCGAAGGCACGAAGTTATTTTTGAAGGGCACAAAGTGCACCTCGGACCGCTGCCCATTGGAGAAGCGCAACTTTCCGCCAGGGCAGCACGGCAAAGACCGCAAGGCCAAGATCGTGGGCTACGGCCTGCAACTGCACGAAAAGCAGAAGGCCAAGCGCATGTACTTCACGCTCGAGGGCCAGTTCCGCGAGTACTACGAAAAGGCCAGCCGCGCCCAGGGCGTTACCGGTGAGCTGCTCATCCAGCAGCTCGAACGGCGCCTTGACAACGTCGCTTTCCGCCTCGGTTTCGCCATATCGCGCCGGCAGGCCCGGCAAGTGGTGCGTCACGGTCATGTCACGGTGAATGGCCGCAAAGTCAACATCCCCTCATTCCAGGTGAATGTTGGCGACGAGATTGCGATCCGCGACACCGCGAAGAAACTGGGGATTGTGGAACAGGCTTCGCAGTTTGCGGCGCAAAACCCCGTTCCCAGCTGGCTTGAGGCGAACTTTGAGAATTTGTCGGGCCGCGTGCTCCATTTGCCGAAGCGCGCCGACGTCAACCTGCCGATCAACGAACAGTTGATCGTGGAGTTGTACAGCAAGTAAACCAGCGACCAGCTGCTAGCCGCTAGCTTCTAGCCCATCTCGTTCACCTTGAGATCAATAGGTTGTGACGTGATGAGGCTGGAAGCTGGGAGTTAGACGCTGGAAGCTGCACTTCAAAACAAGGAGAACTTGCGCGGCCGCCGCAAAATGCATCGCGACGTACATGCCGTGCGGGAAAAGAGAGACACATATGTTGTGGAGAGGATTTCAAAAACCGAAGCGCCTCGCGGTTGATGCCGAGTCGCTAACCGAAACCTATGGCAAGTTCAGCGCCCAGCCGTTCGAACGCGGCTTTGGCACCACCATCGGAAACGCCCTGCGCCGCACGCTGCTCAGCTCCATTGAGGGAGCGGCAGTGACCGCGGTTCGCATTGAAGGCGTGTTGCACGAGTTTCAATCCATTACCGGCGTGGTGGAAGATGCCACCGACATCATCCTCAACCTCAAGCAGGTTCCGTTCAAGCTGGCGGGCGAAGGCCCCAAGGCGCTGTACCTGCGCGCCGATCAGCCGGGCGTGGTGACCAGCGGCATGATCGAGGCCGACAGCGATGTCGAGATCCTGGATAAGAATGTCTACCTGGCTACGCTCTCCGAGGGCGGCAAGCTTGATATGGAGATGAGGCTCAAGCGCGGGCGCGGCTATATCTCGGCCGACAAGAACTTCGACGCCGATCTGGGGCTGGGATTCATTCCTGTGGACTCAGTGCACTCGCCCGTGCGGCGCGTGAACTATGTGGTCGACGCGGCTCGTTTGGGCCAGATCACCGACTTCGACAAGCTGACGCTTGAAGTGTGGACCAACGGAGCTGTACTGCCCGCCGATGCTGTCGGCCTGGCGGCCAAGCTGCTCAAGGACCACATGAATATCTTCATCAACTTCGAAGAGGAGATTGAAGCCGAATCGCGCGGCGAAGAAGGCCGCATCCTGCTGCGCAACGATAACCTCAATCGCAGCGTGGAAGAGCTGGAGCTTTCGGTCCGCAGCTATAACTGCCTGAAGAACGCCAACATTCAGACCATCGGCGAGCTGGTGCAGAAGACTGAAGCCGAGATGCTGAAGACCAAGAACTTCGGCCGCAAGAGCCTGAACGAGATCAAGGAAATTCTTGCGCAAATGGGTCTGTCGCTGGGTATGAAGATCGACGAGCACGGCAATGCGGTGCCCGGACCCACAAGCATTCCGCCGCAAACGGCCTTGGCCGCGAGTTATGGCCGTTTCGACGAAGAAGACGAACCCCTCGACTCAGTGGATTTGCAGTTGCCCACTGAGACGGAGAACTTTTAAGAGCAGCTACCAGCTTCTCGCTGCTAGCTCCCAGCCGGAAATGCCGGAACTGACAGACTTGGTTCTCGCCTGAAGGTTTGGGAGGTAGTGGCGGAAGCTGGAAGCAGATCGAGATTTCAAAGAGCCACTTGATTCTAGCTTCCTGGTGTAAGTGCCTTAGTGCCGACTCCGTGGCAATCGAGCTAGAAACTAGGAGCTAGAAGCTAGGAGCTAACAATGCGCCATCGCAATGCAGGATTCAAGCTCGGACGCAATACCAGCCACCGCCGCGCACTTTTGCGGAATCTGGTTACGTCTGTTATCAGTGAAGATCGTGTTGAAACCACCGTGGCCAAAGCCAAGGCTGTGCGCCCGCACGTGGAAAAGATGATTACCCTGGGCAAGAAAGGCGATCTGCACTCCCGCCGCCAGGCCCTGGCCTTCCTCCAGACCGATGTGGCCGTGAAGCGGCTGTTTGACGTTGTCGCTCCGCGTTACGGCGACCGCAACGGCGGCTACCTGAGGATTGTCCGCACCGGCTTTCAGCAGGGCGACGGCGCCGAAAAGGCGTTCATTGAGCTGCTGGGCGCCGAAAAGCAGCTTGAGGTGAAGCGGCAGAAGCGGGCCGATATCAAGGCCAAAAAGCGCGCTGAACTGGAAAAGCAGCTGGAAGAGCAGAAGAAGGAAACTGAAGCGGAAGGCGAAGGCGGCGAGCAGGCCGCGTAATCGGCCACCCGCCCTTTCGATTTCGATACATGAACACGCGGACGTATCTTCAAGCCAGGATGCGCCCGCGTTTTTTTGTCTGAAATGGAGAAGTCAGGACCGGATTGGACTTCTACTTTTGTATAGGCGGGAACCAGGTGAATTGGAACGTGGCCGTCGTATCACTTTGCAGGCCCGGCTCGTAGATCGGGGCCTTCCACTTCTCAAACTGTACCCAACCGCGCAACTCGAAAACAGACCGCACGCGTTTGACTACCTGCACCGCAAAGTCATTTTGCGTGGTGCCTCCAGGAATGAACGCACTTGACGCTTTCGCGTTGCGGTACTGGAATTGGACCTCCTCCTGCGGAGAGAGGTGCCAGGTGAGCCATGCCTGGCCGCCCTTGCCTTGCCGCCCGACCCAGTCGCCCACGAGGAAGCCGTTGTTCGTAGGACCCTGGCGCTCCACGTTTTCGGAGTAAAGAAATCCACCTTGGTTGATAGGGGTGCCCTGAGCGTTGCTGTGACTGGCGGGCTCGGTATTGGCTCCTTCCACTCGAAGGTCAAGATGCTGCAGGCCCGGAAATCGCGAAAGATAAATTCCGGGATTGTAGCCTGCGCGACGCGGAGCACTGACGGGGCTTACGTCGTCATGCACCAACGAATCTGTATACAAAGTGACCCAATGAGTAAGGTATGGAAGCCTCCACGTGAAGTCAAATGAGCCCAGGCGATAGCCGGGGTCGTCTATTCCGAACTTTTCATTCGTAGTGACGTTCTGGAAACTGAAGAAGCTATGCAGGAAAGTGTGCAGCGTGATCGGTTCGTGCCCCTTTCCGCCCCAAACGGTGAGCCGGTCAAAC
>Ga0335073_10015653_pt1 | contig 10604 bp, 5 predicted proteins | sample Lox_Sample_22_FD_207093 | JGI IMG/M metagenome (GOLD analysis project Ga0335073, IMG submission 207093) | Soil microbial communities from Loxahatchee National Wildlife Refuge, Florida, United States - Lox_Sample_2.2 | ecosystem: Environmental > Terrestrial > Soil > Wetlands | place: USA: Florida...
GGAGCCGGTCACGTCGGCGGCCGGCAGCGCGAGAGCCTGGGCGACCGCCACCGCGGCGCTCATGCTCGCCCGGTCGGCCGCGTACAGGATGAGCGGGTGGGCGGTGGCCAGCGTCTTGCCCGCGGGCGCCACGCTGACCAGGACGAACGTCTTGGCGACGGCCTGGGAGTCCGCGGTCACGGTGATCGGCAGGTCGTAACGCCCAGCGGCGAGCGACGCCGCTGGCGTCAGGGTCAGCGGGACCGTGAGCACGGCGCCGGGCGGGAGGTCGACGGTGCCCTCGTCCGGCGTCACCGTCAGGCCCGCGGGCGCGGCCGCCTGCCAGCTGACGCTGACCGGCGTGTCGGGAACGCCGGTCAGCGTCAGCTGGACCGTCGCGGTGTGCCCGGGCGCGACAGCCAACTCGCTCGGCACGGCTGTTTCCTCGGGCCCGCGGACCACCGGCACGGCGGGCAGGCCGACCACCAGCCCGTCGACCGCGTCGCTGTCGATGTCGAGGGTGCCGCCGCCCCAGGTCTCGCCGTGCGGCCCGGAGAACTGGTGCAGCCGCTGGGTGTCCGCCCAGTCTCCATTCGGCACGGCGTGGTCGGTGAGCACCGGCTCGCCGTTCCAGTCGGCGATCCAGATGTCGTCGGGCCGCGAGTAGCTGGCGTTGCCGTACTGGCGGGCCAGGTCCCTGATCCCGGAGTTCCCGCTCGAGTACACGCCGGAGACGTAGCCGGCCGCGTGCAGCGCCCGCGTCCAGCCGCCGAGGAAGTCGAGCACCGCGCGGCTGCAGGAGCTGTCGTCGGCGCTGTAACCCTCCATGTCGAAGTAGATCGGCGAGCCCTGGCCGTACCCGAACGCCCGCGCGGCGGCGACCGCGCTCGCGGCTTCCGACGCGCCCTCCGCGGCGGCCTGCGCCGGGTTGATGGTCGCGACGTAGTCGACGTCCGTGCACGGCGCCTGGCGGCCGACCCACAGCGGCATGAACCGCCACCCGTCGGCGGCCACCTCGCGCACCCAGGCCGCGGTGAAGTTGCCGTAGCTGCAGGCCCAGTTCATGCCGCCGAGGTAGGTGGCCACCACCCGGTAGGGCGAGGCGAGCCACGTCTTCATGGTCGCGGCGGAGGGGACCGTGCACGTGTCGAACCCGAGGCCGGTCGCGGTCATCCCCGTCAGCTGAGCGCTTACCGTGCTCCCCGATGCCTGCCCCGCCGTGGTCTTCCCGGCGGCCCGCGGGGCCGCTTTCGCGCCGGTGACCTGTTCCGCCCCGGCCGACATCAGCGCCTGCGTCGCGGGTGTCCCGCTGAGCGCCGCGGTGGTCGACGCGCCGGAGGAGGCACCGGACCCCGGCGTCGCGCCGGTCAGCGTCGCGCCGGCGAGGATCGCGCGGATCTGGGTCTCGTTCGCGCCGTAGGCGGCGGTGACGAGGACGCCGGGGCCGGGCACCTCGACCTGGATCAGGTGGCCGGCCGTGGCGGCCGCCGCCGCGGCGGCGGGCAGCGCGGCGTGCTCCGACAGGGCGGCGGTCCCGGACGGCAGCACGATGGCCGACGACGGCGCGCTGGCCGGGCTTGGCTGGATGAGCAGCGACTCGGTGTGCCCGAAGGCCGCGGCGGGGCAGTCCTGCCCGCTGCCGGGGGTGCCCAGGTAGACCGCGTGCGTGTTGAACAGCACGCAGCGCGACGGGTCCGCGGCCAGGTCGTACACCGGCCAGGATCCCGGCACCGTGACCTGGTAGCCGTGGTACTGCACGACGCGGGTGGCCGGGCTCTTGGCGGCGTGCTCGACCAGCGGCTGCGGAGGCGGCGCGTCGGACGCCGGGTCACCGGCGAGCGCGGCTTGCGCGGCGGCCTTCGCCGCCGCGGGGGCGGCCTGCGCCGCGGCGGCCGCGTCGGTCCGCGAGGTCGCGCTGCCCGGGCGGGACGCCGGAGACGAGTGCGGGCCGCCGATCGTGACGGCGAGGGCGAGCGTCGCCGCCAGGCCGCCGGCGACCGCGATGGCGAAGTAGCGCCGCCGCACTCCGGCGGTGTCGCGTGTCCCGGACGGTCCCATGCTGTCCCCTGAACTCCGGTTATGTCGCGACAGAAATTACTAATTGTCGATCACCAGACTCAATTACCCCGCTCGGCGTTTCGCGGACGAGTTTTCACGCGTCCACCAGGAGCGACACCGCCGTCATGAGCGAAACGGCGGTCGCGGAGTATCGTCGCGAGCATGAGAGTGCGGGATATGCGGAACCTTGTTCAGCTGCGTCCGGTGTCACTGGACGCGACGGAGCGACGGCTGCGCGCGTGTTACGACGTGTCTGACCTGCGGCGGGCCGCGAAGCGGCGGATCCCCCGGCCGGTCTTCGACTACGTGGACGGCGCCGCGGACGAGGAGATCGCCGCCGCCGCGAACACCGCCGCGTTCCGCGCCTGGCGGTTCCTGCCCCGGGTGCTCGCCGGAGTCGCGGCGATCGACACGTCCGCGCCCGTGTTCGGCGCCCCGCTGCCCGTGCCACTGCTGCTCGGGCCCGCTGGGTACACGCGGATGATGCACCCGGACGGGGAGATCGGGGCGGCGCGCTCGGCGCTGCGGCATGGGCTGCCGTACACGCTGTCCACGATGGCGGCCACCGGGATCGAGGAACTGCGCGCCGGGGTCGGCGAGGCCTCCCCCGGCTCGCTGTGGTTCCAGCTCTACCTGCTCAAGGACCGGGTCCAGGCGCACGACCTGGTACGCCGCGCGGCCGACAGCGGGTTCGGGTCGCTCATGGTGACCGTGGACACGGTGGTGGCAGGCAACCGGGTCCGTGACCTGCGCAACGGGCTGACCATACCGCCGTCGCTCACGCTGGGCACGGTCGCGTCGGTTGCCCTCAAGCCCGGGTACTGGTGGCGGCTGCTGTCCGGGCCGGCGCTGGACTACGCCAACTTCGCCGGCGGGCCGCGGACGACCGTGATGCAGACGGCGGACTTCTTCGACGCCGACCTGAACTGGTCGGACATCGAGGACCTGCGGTCCAGGTGGACGGGCAAGCTGCTGATCAAGGGCCCGCTCGGCCCCGCCGACGCGCGCCGCGCGGTCGAGCTCGGCGTGGACGGGATCCACCTGTCCAACCACGGCGGCCGGCAGCTGGACCGGGCCGCGGCGCCGGTGGACATGATCGCCCCGGTGCGGGAGGCGGTCGGGCCGTCCGTCACGCTGCTAGTGGACTCCGGCGTCAGGCACGGGGCGGACGTCGTCGTCGCGCTGGCGCTCGGCGCGGACGCGGCGGCGCTCGGGCGGGCCTACCTGTACGGGCTGATGGCCGGGGGGACCGCGGGGGTGGACCGGGTGCTCGACCTGCTGACCACCCAGTTCAGGTCGACGATGCAGTTCCTCGGCGTCACCTCGGTCGCCGAGCTGCGCAAGCACGGCCGCGAGCTCATCACCCGGCAGGCGTAATGATCTCCGGGGACCAGCTGCTCGGCTACGCGATCGCCTCGTTCATCCTGATCGTCGTCCCCGGGCCCGGGGTGCTCTTCGTGGTCGGCCGCGCGCTGGCGCACGGCCGCAAGACGGCGATCGCGACCGCCGCGGGCCACGCCTGCGGCAACTACGTCGTGGCCGCCTGCGTCGCCGTCGGCCTCGGCACGCTGCTCGAGCGCTCGGCGCAGCTGTTCGTCGTGGTCAAGCTGGCCGGGGCGCTGTACCTGATCGTGCTCGGCGTCCAGGCGGTGCGGCATCGCCGGGACCTCGCCGAGGCGATGTCCGAGGTGGTCCCCGCCCGGGCGGGCTGGCGGGCGCTGCGCGACGGGTTCGTGGTCGGCGTGACCAACCCGAAGGCGTTCATCCTGTTCGGCGCGATCCTGCCGCAGTTCGTGAACCGCGCCGCGGGGCACGTGCCGGCGCAGATGCTGCTGCTCGCCCTGGTGTCCGTGTCCATCGGGGTGGTTTCCGACAGCATGTGGGGCCTGGCCGCCAGCGGGGTCCGCGCGTGGTTCGCGCGGTCCCCCCGGCGGTTCGCCCTCGTCGGCGGCGCCGGAGGTCTCGCGATGATCGGCCTGGGCGTCACGGTCGCCCTCACCGGCCGCAAGGACTGAGCTTCCGGGCAACCGGCACCGGCCGCGCGAGCAGGTCGGCCCGGTTCATGATCGTGACAGCCGAGCCGCGGGACTTGCAGGGCAGGGGCGGCTTTGTCCCCGGGGTACAGATACCCCAGGGTGGTATTGAACGGGCTTGCGGCCATCATTGGGTGTACTTACCGGTGCTATGACCACAGTAGGTACACCCAATGATGGAACCGGTTCTCGGCAGACCAGAAGGCATGCGGCGGAATAGCTTGATAAAGGGCAATATCCGGCGGCATGCCCCGCGCGTCACGTTGGGACCGCAGGACGAGCGCGTCGATTGCGCGATCGGCAGGTTCGGGTCCGGCGTTGCTTCGTTATGGGCGGGGTGGGAGGGGTGGGCGGCGCTTGGCGGGGCCGCTGGTTACCTCGGGGAGCGGGGCGGGCGGGTTTTCCGCGAGCAGGGCGAGCGCGCGGTCGACGCCGACCTCGAGCTGGGGGTCGCGGTCCGCGGCCCAGTCGTCGGGGGTGATCAGCACCTCGGTGTCCGGGTCCACGCCGTAGTTCTCCACGCCCCAGTGGAGGTCGTTGAACCAGAACGCGAACCTGGGGATGGTGATCCGCGTTCCGTCGACGAGGCCGTGGCCACCGCCCTCGATGCCGATCACGCCGCCCCAGGTGCGGGCGCCGATCACCGGGCCGAGCCCCAGCGAGCGGATCGCCGCGGTCACGATGTCGCCGTCGGAGCCGGCGAACTCGTCGGCCAGCGCGACGAGCGGGCCGCGCGGCGCCTCTTCCGGGTAGCTTTCCGGGCGCAGGTAGCGCCCGAAGCCCCAGGCGATGATCCGGCGGGCCAGCTTCTCCACGACGAGCTGCGACGTGTGCCCGCCGCGGTTGCCGCGCACGTCGACGATCAGCGCTTCCCGGCTCATCTCGGCGCGCAGGTCGCGGTGCAGGTGGGCCCAGCCCTCCCCCATCATGTCGGGGACGTGCAGGTAGCCGATCCGGCCCTCGGACCTGGCGCGGACGAACTGGCGGCGCCCGGCCACCCAGTCCTGGTAGCGCAGCCGCCGGTCGTCGTGCAGCGGCACGACGACCACGCGACGGGTGGTGGGAACGGGACTTTCGTCGTCGGCGGGGCTGGCGGTGTCTTTGGGGTCAGTGTCAGTTGAGTTGCTGTTGGTGTCTGTGTTGCTGGTGGTGTCTGTGTTGCTGGTGGTGTCAGTGGTGTCAGTGGTGTCAGTGTTGCTGATGGAATCGTCGTCGGCTTTCTCGGGCTCCGCTGGCTTCGGGGGCCGCGGCACCGCGGACGGGTCGGCGGGGCGGATGGTCAGCTCCACCGGCTTGCCCGCGGTCCCGGCCAGCGCGGGCCACGGGCCGTACACCGGGTCCACCGGGCGCCCGTCGACCTCGAGGATCTCGTCCCCGGCCAGCACGGCCACGCCGGGCGCCGCGAGCGGCGACCTGGCCAGCGGGTCGGACGACTCGCCTGGCAGCACCCGGTCCACGAGCCAGCGCCCGTCGGCCGCCCGCGAGACGTCGGCGCCGAGCAGCCCGGCGGGGGCGCCGCGGGACGGCGTGCGCGCCGTGAACGTGCCGGACGGGAAGATGTAGGCGTGCGACGTGCCGAGTTCGGCGACGACCTCCCAGAGCAGGTCGGCGAACTCGCCGGACGAGCCGATCCGCCCCAGCAGGAACCGGTAGGAGTCGAGCACCCCGTCCCAGTCCACGCCCGACATGTCCGGCGTCCAGAAGTCCCGGCGCATCAGCCGCCCAGCCTCCTGGTACGCGTGCGCCCACATGGCCGCCGGATCGGCGAGGAACCGGGCCCTGGACAGGTCCACCGTGACCGCGTCGTCGGCCGAGCCGTTGTCGGTCTTGCGGTCGGCGGGCACGACGCGGAGTTCCGAGCCGTCGCGCAGGACGAGCCGCGAGCCGTCGCCGCTCGCCGCGTACCAGTCGATCTCGCCCGCCAGCGTGGTCACCTCGCGCTTGCGCAGGTCGTAGCGCTCGAGCGCGGGCCGCGGCCGGTCCTCGTCGAGGTCCGCCCCGCCCTCGCCGAGCACACCGGACAGCCGGGACCTGAGCCAGACCAGGCCGCCCTTGACCGGCGCCAGGCCGTAGTACCTGCCCTCGTCCACCGGGACCGCCAGCACGCGGGAAGAGATGTGGTCGGTGTCGACGGTCACGTCGGTACGTTCGGGAGAATCTTTGGAATTTTCCCCCGAGCTGACGGGACGGCCGCCCGGCAGCGGACCGAACGGGGACAGCGTGCCCGCCGCCAGCGGGACCAGGTAGGGCCGGCTGCCGAACGGGAACGAGAGGTCGAACGAGTGCACGTCGTAGATCGGGTCGAACGTGCGCCGCGAGAGGAACGCCAGGTACAGGCCGTCATGGGTGAAGACCGGCTCGCTGTCGGCGAAGCGGCCGTCGGTCACGTCCACGGTGAACCGGTCCGCGACCCGGGCGAGCCGGATCCGGCTCAGCGGCCGCGGCCCCGGCTGCGCCCAGGCCAGCCACGCCGAGTCCGTCGACCAGGCCAGCTCGTCGATGTCGCCGTCGTCGCTGGCGGCGAGCTCGGAGATGTCGCCCGAGTCGACGTCCACGAGCAGCAGCCGGCCGTCGCGCGCTCCGACCGCCACCGTCGCGCCGTCCGGGGACGGCTCGAGGGCGCGGACGCTGCCCAGCTGGCCGGCCGCGATCGTCCGGCCCTCGGCGACCGCAGCGCCCGCGTCCGCGCCGGGCTCCGTGATCTCGAGGGCGTCGGCGCCGCCGGCGTCGGTGACCCAGACGACCTTGCCGGTGCTGCCGAGCAGGCACGGCATCCTCGCCCTGGCGTCTGGCCGGACGAACAGCGCCCGGGCCGGGCCGTCGGTGTGCGTCAGCCAGTGCACGGTGCCGCGCACCTCGATCAGGCTGGCCTGGCCGGTCTTGTCGACGTCGATGGAGCCCAGGTGGTCGCTCGCGGTGATCAGCTTCGGCGCGCGGGCGCCCGGCGGCGAGCTCAGCTCGATGTCCAGCTTGCGCGGCTGCGGGGCGTCGAGGCTGTCCAGGATCCAGATGTCGCCGGCCACGTGGTAGACGATCCGCTCGCCGTCCGTGGCCGGGTTGCGGGCGTAGAAGCCGTCGTGGTCGGTGTGCCGGCGCAGTTCGGTGCCGTCGAGCGCGCAGGAGTAGATGTTGCCGGTTCCCTCGTGGTCGGCGAAGAAGACCAGGCGGCCGCCGACGAGCATCGGCGCGGCGACCTGGCCGCCGGTCTGGCTCAGCACCTGGGAGAACAGCGGGTCCTCGCCGGAGGCGACCCAGAGCCTGCCCCGGGTGCCGCCCCGGTAGCGCTTCCAGAAGGCGGGCTCGCCGCCCATCCGCCCGGTCAGCAGCGCGGTGGCGTCCTCCTCCAGCGCCAGGTCGGTGACCTGGCCGAACGGCAGCCTGCGCGGCGGCGCGTCGAGCGGCACCGCGTACGCCCAGGTGTACTGGGCACCCGGCTGGCCGGCCGCGGAGGTCACGAGGATCTCGCCGTGCCTGGTCCACCCGGCGGTCCGCGTCCGCGGGTCGCCCCAGTACGTGTGCCTGGTCGCGGGGCCGCCGTCGGTGTCGGCCGAGTAGACCTCGGGCCCGCCGTCGCGCGAGCTGGTCCAGGCGATTTTGCCGCCGTCCCTGGAAAAGCGCGGATGGCTGACGGGCGCGCCGTCCGACGTCAGCCGCCAGGCCCGGCCGCCGGCGGCCGGCGCCAGCCAGACGTCATCTTCGGTCACGAAGGCGAGGAGATCACCGTGAATGTGCGGGAAGCGCAGGTATCCGGGCGAGGTCACGCGGAACATCCTACGGGCGGTAGGAAGAGTTTCACGAGCAGGTAACGATCCGGCTCACAGCCAGCCGCGCTCTTCAGCGACGCGGAGCGCCTCGGTCCTGTTGCGGGCGCCGGCCTTCTGGATACAGGCGGAGAGGTAGTTCCGCACGGTGCCTTCTGACAGGCAGAGTGCGGCGGCGATCTCGGCGATCGTGGCGCCGTCGTGGCTGGCCGCGAGGACGTCCCGTTCGCGCGGGGTCAGCGGGCTGGCGCCCTCGGCGAGCGCGGCGGCGGCGAGTTCGGGGTCGATGACCTTCTTGCCGGCGCGGATTTCCCTGATCGTCCGGGCGAGCTTCTCCGCCGGCGAATCTTTCACGATAAATCCGGATACGCCGGATTCCATCGCGCGCCTGAGGTAGCCGGGGCGGCCGAACGTGGTGAGGATGACGACCTTGGTGCCCGGGCGCGCCGCGCGCAGCGCCGCGGCGGCGGTGAGCCCGTCCATGCCGGGCATCTCGATGTCGAGCAGCGCGACGTCGGGGCTGCTGGCCAGCGCGGCGGCGGTCACCTCGTCGCCGCGGCCCACCTGCGCGACGACCTCGATGTCGTCCTCGAACGACAGCAGCGCCGCCAGGGCCTCGCGGATCATCGCCTGGTCCTCGGCGAGCAGCACCCGGATGGGGGTCACCTGCTAACGCTAGCGCCGGTGACGGCGGCCGCGTCCTCGCGGTCGCCGGGCGCGTCCTCGCAGCCGGCGGCGCCCGCGCAGCCGGCGGGAACCGCCGCGATGAGGCAGAAGCCAGGTCCGGCCGGGCGCAGCTCCAGGCGGCCGCCGACCGCGCACAGCCGCTCGGACATCCCGTGCAGGCCGGCGCCGGCCGAGCCGACGGCCGGCGGGCCGCCCCGGCCGTCGTCGCGGACCTCGAGCGAGATGGTCTCGTGGCGGCGGGTGAGGCTGATGGAGCAGTTCCGCGCGCCCGAGTGCCTGATCACGTTGGTGACCGCCTCGCGCAGGCACCAGGCCAGCACCGCCTCCGCGTCCGGACCGAACGTGCCGGACAGCAGCGTCAGCGCCGGCTCGTCGTGCGGCGCGATGCCCGCGCTCTCCAGGGCGGTGCGCGCGGTGATGATCTCGACCCCCAGCGTCGGGCGCCGGTAGCCGCTGATCGCCTCGCGGATGTCGTGCAGGGTCTGCCTGCTGACGGCCGCGACCTGCTGGATCTCGTCGCCAACCCGGTCCCTGTCGGGGCCTTCCGGCAGCCGGCGCAGCAGCCGGGCAGCGAGTTCGGACTTGAGGGTGATCATGGACAGCGACTGCCCGGTCAGGTCGTGCATGTCCCTGGCGAGCCGCAGCCGCTCCTCGTTGGCCGCGAGCCGCGCCACCTCCTCCCTGGCCTGCGTCAGCTCGCGCATCAGCCTCCCCTGCGCGCGGACGCCGTACATCATGAAGCCGACGAACACGACGGGGATCAGCGTGACCAGCGTGTCCGGCCACTGGTCGTGGCCGAGCCAGCTGAACAGCAGGTAGCCCGCGGCGACGGCGAACACGGCGCGCACCGCCGTCCGCCAGTCCCGGCCCGCCGCGCAGCTGGCGAGCGACACGTAGATCCACACCACGTGCCCGCCGGCCGGCGTCCCCGGGAACATCAGGGACACCGCGCCGGCGAGCGGGAAGAGCAGCACGAACCCCAGCCGGGCCAGCGCCGGACGCCGTTCCCAGCTGGCGACCGTCATGATGAAGATGGCGCAGAACGCCACGATGGTCGCGATGTCCACGGCCAGCCACGGCGCGGTGTGATGCCTGCCGGGCAGGTGGGTGAGCGGCTGGGCCAGGTAGAGCAGCCAGATGCCGATGAAGAACACGCGCAGCCGCCGCCAGCCAGAGAGCTGCCAGCCCCAGTGCAGCCGGTCCCAGGGCGGCCAGCCCCAGTGCAGCCGGTCCCAGTGCAGCCGGTCCCAGGGCAGCCACCGACCGGGACCGCTGGCCAGGGAGCTCTGATCAGTGGTCTCGGTCACTGAGTCACCAACTTCCGTTCAGTGTGATGATCTTCTTTCAGACCGTCTCCGCCGTAGCCCGCACCGAGAACCAGGCTAGCCCGCTGAAGATCGCGAGCCAGATGACCAGCCCGGCGATGAGCCCGGCCGGCACCGCGGCGCCGGCGATGACGTCGATGGCGATCTTCACGGCCTCGTAGGTGGGCGTGAAGTTGCCGATGCTCCCCAGGAAGCCCTTGAGCGGGAAGAAGATCCCGCCGAGGATGAGGAACACGAAGAAGAGCAGCATCGCGACCGGCTGCACCTGGTCCGGCGGCAGCCGGTACCCGATGGCGATCGCGAGCGCCGTGAAGGTCATCGCGCCGATCCAGACGACGGCCGCGATCGCGAACCACTCCCAGGTGGCGCCCAGGTGCACGCCGCCGTAGAACCGGCCGAGCAGCAGCACGATCACGACCGACGGCACGGTGATGGCCATCGCGGCGATGACCTTGGCGACCACGTAGGCGTTCGGCGGCAGCGGGGTGAGCCGGAGCTGCCGGACCCAGCCTTCCTTGCGCTCCTGGGCGATCCTGATCGCGTTGTTCGTCAGCGCGCCGCTGAACGAGCCGAGCGTCGCCATCGCCACCATGTAGTACGCCGCGAACTCGACGCCGTAGAAGGCGGTGCCCTTGGCGCTCTTGCCGATCAGCAGGTAGAGCACGATCGGGAAGGCGAGCGTGCTGATCATGTACCGCCGGTTGCGCCGCAGCCGGGAGATCTCGGCCCGGGCCAGCAGCAGGGTCCCTCTCATGACTGTG
>Ga0335073_10015654_pt1 | contig 10603 bp, 7 predicted proteins | sample Lox_Sample_22_FD_207093 | JGI IMG/M metagenome (GOLD analysis project Ga0335073, IMG submission 207093) | Soil microbial communities from Loxahatchee National Wildlife Refuge, Florida, United States - Lox_Sample_2.2 | ecosystem: Environmental > Terrestrial > Soil > Wetlands | place: USA: Florida...
GGAACTGAACGCTTACTGAAAGATGACGATTTGCAGGAGGTTCTGGTCTATCGTCTCCCTGTGGGGAAGCGCGTGGGGAAGTGATGGCGCTTGATCTGTACGCACAGGTGGCGTACACTTGCTATTTATGGCTGAGACGAAGGATCAGCGTGTGCATCTCCGCGTAGCGGCCAGCGACGACGAGCTGTTCCGCAGCGCCGCCGCAGCTGCGAACGAGTCGCTGTCGGAGTTTTTGGTGGAAAGCGGCCGGGAGCGCGCCGAGCGGCTGCTGGCGGACCGGACGCGGTTCGTGCTGTCGCCGACTCAGTGGCGGAGGTTCACGGCGGCGCTTGACCGGCCACCCCGGGAGATCTCTGAGCTGGTCGAGCTGTTCCGCCGTCCGCGCCCGGAGTAGTGCAGCGTTTCGGCGAGCCCGAGCCGCTCGGACCGGATCACGTCGTCGACGGCTTCGACTGCGGTCAAACGTCGCTGAACACTTGGCTCGGGCGGTATGCCCGTCAGGCCGCGGCCGTCGGGTCGGCACGGACGTACGTGGTCCTCGACGCACACCAGGGGCGCGTCGTTGGCTACCACGCGCTGGCGGCCGCCGCGCTCGAACGCGAGGCGGCAACCGCCAGGATCGTCAAGGGAATGCCGCGGTATCCGATCCCGGTTGTGCTCCTGGCACGGCTTGCGGTGGATCTGTCCGTGGCTGGTCGGGGGCTGGGCGCCTGGCTGCTCCGCGACGCGATGCTGCGCACCCTGGCCGCAGCGGAAACGATCGGCGTGCGGGCCATGCTCGTGCACGCCATCGATCAGGACACCGCAGCGTTCTACCACCGGCACGGTCTCGAGGCGTCGCCAACCGACCCGCGACACCTGATGATCCTCATCAAAGACATCGCCGCCTCCCTGAACGCGGCTAGCCAGGATCGATAGCGGCCGGTCGCGAGGGCGCCCGCACCCGGCACTACCAGCACGCGTGATCTCACCTGCCGAGATTGCGTGTGCGACCACGAACGCGCGCCTGCGAGTTCTCCTACGCGAGTTCGCCGATGGTGCTTGTTGCGCCCGTGACAGCTGCGACCAGTCCTTTGTGATCGAGGGTGCGTGGGCGATCTACCGCACCCAGAGCTGGTCGAGTAGCGCGCCTTGCTGGAAGCTGTATTGGTAATTGCCGACGCGGGCGGAGACGAGGTGGATATCGGTGATCGTAGTGAGGGGGACGGCTGGGGCTTGGTCGGTGGCGGTCCGGTCGGCCCGGGCCCAGAGGGCTGCGGTGTTTGGCGAGTTGTTGCTCTCGGCCGCGACGGCGCTGCTGATCTGGGCGTCGAGCCGGTGGTCGCAGAACTCTGACCAGTTTGGGTTGCCTGTCGAGTCGGGCACGAACGCTTGGCAGGCGTAGTCGGCTTGGAGAACCTGGGATGCGGACGGGTACTGAAGACCAAGCGGGATGGTGTAGAAGGCGGCCTGGGCGCCGGTCCGTGAATCGGCGAACCGCGGCGGGCCGGTGGGGTCGGCGATCGAGAAGTCCTTGACGTGTGTCGGATACCCGAGGCGGTGAAGAAGTGAGGTCATGTAGCGATCGAGCGTGTCACCCATTACCCCCGTCCAGTAGCCGAGGTTCCAAACCGTGATCGGCGTCCCGCGCGTGCCCGAGGCGGCGATCAGGCGTTGGGCGCGCGCGAAGTCCGGCGCCTGCCATCCACCGCCCGGGCTGGGGTCGATCGTGTAAGGGCAGTAGGGTCGATGGCCCGGGAGGCCGACGGGCAGTATCTGGCAGGCGGGTTGCGAGTCTTGGCCGAGCAGCTCTGCGATCCTGGCGCGGTCGATCGCGTAGTTGATCGCGCGGCGGACCCGGGCGTCGGTGAACGGCGCCAGCCGGGTGTTGAGGATCAGCGCGGTCGTGCCGCTGGTGGGGGTGATGTACAACCTGCTGGCGAACCGCGTTTGGGCTTCGCCGAGTCGGTCTCGAGGCACCCCGTCGTATATGTAATCGGCGCTACCGTGTTCGATCGCCGTCAGCCCGGCCTCCGCGCTGTCGACGTGCGTGAAGACGATCCGGTCCGGGTAGCCATCGGGGCGCGCGGCGTGCGACCACTCGCGAAAGTAGGGGTTGCGGACGAGTGTAATTTTGCGCCTCGGGTAGATGTCGACCCACTCATACGGGCCGGTGGTCGGCAGCGGGTGCGGGCCGATGTCGTGTAGCGGCGTTTCGGCCGGCACCGCGACCGCGTCCAGGAGCGTGAGCCGCTGCAGGAACTCTGGGTTCGGCGCAACGAGGTGAAAGGTGACGGTGTTGGCGGCGTCATCGGTCACCACACCGCGAGACAGGTCGCACCGGCGGGGGTTTGCCGCGCACGCGCCGCCACCCACCACGTCGGCGAACGGGCCACCGTAGTTGCCGTTTCCCCCGAGAACCAGCTCGCGCTCGAGTGCGCGGCGGAAATCCTCCGGGCGCACGAGCTCCCCGTTTGAGAAGCGGATTCCGCGACGCAGCTGGAACGTGTACGTGGTACCGCCGTCGGTCGGCGAGGGCAGCGAGACCGCCAGGTCCGGGACCAGTTGCACCGAGCCGCTGCCGCCCACCCGCTGGTACGCGGTCAATCCGTCGTAGGTCATAGGCAGCACGATCAGGAGGTTCTGCGTCAATAGCGGGTCCATCGTGTCGGCGTTCCCCGTGGTCAGCACCCTCAGGGTGCCACCGCGGTGGCCAGTGACCGCCCGCGCGCCGACCCACACCAGCCCGCCGACGACCGCCAGACCCTGGGGGCGGTTCCCGACCCGGATGGTCCGCGTGACCACATCGGTTACCGGGTCGATCCGCGCGACCGTGCCGGTGTACTGGCTGGAGACCCATACCCCGCCGCCGCCCACGACGACCGCCCCCGCATCGTCGCCGACGGCGACCGTCGCCCTGACAGTGTTCGTTTGCGGGTCGATCCGCGAGACGGTCCCGTCCAGGCTGTTGGCCACCCACACCGAGCCAAACCCGACCGCGAGAGAGGTCGGCCCGGTACCAACGTTGAGCACTTGCGAGACTCGATCGGTCTTCGGGTCGACCCGGAAGACCCGATCACCGGCCTCGTCGCTGACCCACACCGCCCCCGCGCCGGCGGCAACATCCGTCGCGCCGGCGCCGAGCGCGACCGTGTCCTTCACCTTTCCGCGAAGCGCGTCGATCCTGGTCAGCGTCCCGTCGCTCGAGTTGGCCACCCACACCGACCCATACCCGACCGCCACCCCGACCGGCGCGTTCCCAACCGGAATGGTCTGGACGACCCGGTCCACAGCTGGGTCGATCCTTGACACCGTCCCGCCGTAGTTGTTGGTCACCCACACCGCGCCGGCGCCAACCGCTAACCCGGCCGGAGTCGTCCCGGCCCCGATCGTCTGCACCCGCGCGCGTGTCGCCACATCGATCCGCGACACGGTGCCCTGGTTGTAGTTCGCCGTCCACACGGCCCCATTGCCGCCGGCGAGCGCCGACGGCGAGGTCCCGAGCGGCACCACCGCCCGGACAGCGCCACCTGATGCGCTGATCGCGCCAACCGAATCTCCGCGGATTACCGCCGGCGCCGCGGCCCCGCCACCACTCGAACGAACGATCGCGCCGACAACGACCAGCACCAGAAGCAACACGGCTCCAACAGCCGCCCAGAGCCGGCGCGCACGAACCCACGCCAACCCATATATCGCAGCCGGTGCAGCCGCCGGCGGCACGGCTGGCCCTCCCGCTCGGGTCGGGGGATCGAGCCCCGGGTCGCGGGCGAGAATTGCCAGCTCGAGTTGTCGTATCGGCGGGCCCGGGTCGAGCCCGAACTCCTCCGCCAGGTTGCGGCGGAACTCCTGAAAGGCCTCGAGCGCCTCGGCTTGGCGCCCGGAGCGGTACAGGGCCAGCATCAGCTGGCCGCGCAGCCGCTCCCGCAACGGTTGGCGCGCGACCAGGTCGCGCAGCTCGCCGACGAGCTCCCGCGAGTGACCAAGCGCCAGATCGGCGTCCATGCGGTCCTCGACCGCGGCGAGACGAAGCTCCTCGAACTGCGCGATCGACGACTGCGCGAATGGCTCATAGGCGAACTCGGCCAGCGGCGCACCGCGCCACAGCCCCAATGCCTCCCGCAGCACCGCCGACGCCTCCTCGGTGCTCCCGCCGGCCAGGGCGTCGCGACCGCGTTCGGCCATCTCCGCGAAGCGCTCCAGATCGACCTCGCCCGGCGCCACCCGAAGCACGTATCCGCGGCCCTGCGTCAGGAGCACGCCCCCGTTCGCGTCGGGCATACGATCAGCTCCCTCGGCCCGGGACGCGTGGTTCGCGCCCGGCGCGGAGGCCTCCTCGGCGGCACGAGCGCCGCTCGCGCCGAGGGCTTTGCGGAGCCTCGACACGTACGCCCGCACCGTGCGCAATGCCGTCTCCGGCGGCGACTCGCCCCACAGGTCATCAACTAGACGGTCGACCGAGACGACCTCGTTGCGATGCAACAACAGAATCGCCAGCAGCGCCCTTGGCTTTTCGCCACCGAGCCCAACCAACCGGCCACCGACCCGCACCTCGAACGAGCCGAGGATCCGATAGTCGATTTTCCTGTCCACGGCCCGCCGGGATTATCCCGCCCCACGTCGCCACGGGCAACCGCCGAAAACCCTCTGCAAACCCCGCGTGTTGTCGGTTTGCAATCGGTTTGCAATCGGTTCCGCCGACGATCCAGCGCGGTCGAACCCTCGATGAGGCGATCAGCCGCAAAGAGAACCACCACAGATGACGTTGCGTGACCTGACCTGACCACCAACCCCAGGGGTATTCGAATGCACGGAAAGACGAAGCTAGCCGTTGCCGCCACGGCAATGTCGATCGCAGCTGTCGGCGGAGGAACCGCCGCGAGCGCGGCGCAGGCTCAGGACGAGGTACTACAAGCAACCACGACGACGTTCTCCGGGGGAGGAACAGGATTGTGTCTTAACGGGAGCACATCCGCGACCTTCAGCGCCACTGGGCCTGCTACCGGGCCCTACATCGGAACGTTCACCGAGACCGACGCCGATGTCGCCGTCTCGGCGCAAGTGAAACCCGGGATGATCTCGAGGAAGCTGGCGCTGTCGATCCCGTTCGCGATCACGTCTGGCACGACAACGACGATCACCGGCACGATCACGAATCCACCCCCGTACGCCGGAGGGGGGATAGGGTGCTTCGGCGGATCGTTCTACGTCGCTGGCCCGATCGTGGGCGCGAACGCGGCGACATACGCGGCGACTATCCAGGGCCAAGGGCATACCAAGAAGGTCAGCGGAACCGCCCAGGTGACCGCCTCCTTCGAGTTCCGGCCGCAACACGTCCTGGTGACACCTCCAACCGTGACGCTGCTGAACTTCCCGGCGCCATCGAGCTAGCTCCGCTCGTTCAGAGCCTTGACTGAAGGGTGGTGGCACATGACACGCTCGACATTAACGGCTGTGATCGCAGTGCTTACGACCGTGCTGCTGGCACTGCCGACCGGTGCCGAAGCAGCTTTCCCGGGCGGCAATGGGCGGCTGGCGTTCTCGGACGCGAGGGCGATCTTCGTTATCGATCCAGGCGGCGGCCCGGCGACGGAGCTCACGGATCCGCCGCCAGGGGCGGAGGACACCCAGCCGGCGTGGGCGGCCGATGGGCGCCGGATCGCGTTCACGAGCACGCGCGCTAACACGAACCCGCTGGTTGCAGACCAGGACATCTACACGATGTCCGCGGATGGGAGCCGCGTGACCAACATCACGCGTGACCCAACTCAGGACGACGTGCGCCCCGCTTGGTCGCCCGACGGGCGCAAGATCGCCTATTCGACGTTCAACGACATCTACATCACCAACGCCGACGGCAGCGGCACACCCGTCAACTTCACGAACAGCCACGTGCTTGAGGACTTCCCGGCGTGGTCGCCGGACGGCCAGCAGATCGCGTTCGAGAGGCAGGACGGCATCGGCACGGACATCTTCGTCCTCTACGTCGACCCCAGCGGTCACGCCGCCGGGGGGTTTCAGCTCACCAACGACCTCGCCTCCGAGACCCACCCGGCATGGTCGCCGGACGGCTCGCAGATCGCCTTCGTGCGCGACGCCCACATCTTTGTGACCGACGCCACCGGGACAGGCGCCGAGTCGCAGGTGACGTCCGGAATAGGCTTCGACTCCGACCCGGCCTGGTCGCCCGACGGGACCCAGATCGCATTCTCGCGCGACGGTGTCCTGTCCACGATTGACGCTAACGGTGTGGGCACGCCGAGACCGGTGAGCTCCCAGGCGGTCGAGCCCGACTGGCAGCCGCTGACGACGAGCATCACCGTCCAGAACGCCGTCACGCCCTCGTCCGCGCCGGGCCGCTTCGACCTCTCGGTCGACTCGACCGTGATCCGGAGCGCCGCGGGAGACGGCGACGCCGGCACGGTGATCGTCGACCCGGGTTCGCACACGGTCGACGCCAGCGACCTGCCCGACTACACAAGCTCGATCACCTGCACCAAGAACCGCGCCCCGGACGTCGCCGGCCCGGGATCGAGCATCGACGTCGACATGGCGGCGCGCGACACCGAAGAGTGCACGATCGCGCACGCACAGGGAGCCGCCACACCGGTCGGATCGCCCGTGTCGGTGAGCCCACCGGATCTCACCACCGGCTCGCAGCCCGTGACGATCAGATTCGACGACGTGCAAGCCGGCGGGATCACGACGCTGAGCACATCGGCCACCGGACCGTCACTCCCGGTGGGGTTCGCGATCGATGGTGTGTACTACGAGCTTCAGACCACTGCCGCGTTCACCTCCGCGACGGTCTGCTTCTCCTACACAGGGTTGCCGCCTGCCATCGTGCACTGGGTCGGAGGGATCCCCCGCGTCGATTCGAACCCGCCCGTCGTCGGCGGGATGGTCTGTACCGACGTGTCGTCGTTCTCCCCGTTCGCGCTCGCGCGCTCCACGGGAGACACCGAGGCGCCGCGGATCGCCTGCGGCACCGCCGACACCGACTGGCACGCGAACAACGTCACGATCGCCTGCAGCGCCGAGGACACGGGATCCAGCCTCGCCGACCCGACCGAGGCAAGCTTCTCGCTGTCGACGTCCGTGCCCGCGGGCAGCGAGGATGCCGACGCGAAGACCGGCTCGCGTCAGGTCTGTGACGTCGCCGGCAACTGCGCGACGGCCGGCCCGATCGGCGCCAACAAGGTCGACCGCCGGGCGCCGGCGCTTTCCCTCCCGGCGCCGATCACCGTCGATGCCGCCTCTCCGCAGGGTGCAACGGTGACGTTCTCCGCGTCCGCGCTCGACGGCGCCGATCCACACCCCAGCCTCAGCTGCACGCCGGCGTCAGGGTCGACATTCCCGATCGGCACGGACACCGTGGCCTGCGCCGTGACCGACCACGTCGGCAACATCACCCGCGGCTCGTCCACCATCACCGTCCGCGGCGCCAAGGACCAGCTGGATCGCCTGGTTCAAGAGGTCGTCACAGCGCCAAAGCTCGCCGCGTCATTACGCTCGCTCGTGGCCGGCTTCGACCCCGGCAACGCCACACAGCGTGCGGTGGTCTGCCGTGCCCTATCCGACTTCGTCGCCGCGGTGCGACTCCTCAGCGGCCATGGCATCCCACCTGCCACCGCGACCACCTGGATCGGCGACGCCACGCGCATCAGAGCCGTGCTCGCCTGCGGAGGCACCACCCGGTGAGCTCGCTGACCGTCAGCGCCCCGTCCGCGCAAGCCCCGGAATCGGCGGTCACGCGCCTGCGAGCGGCAAGGCGCTACTACGAGCGGCACGTGATCGCCTGGTACGCGCTCGGTCGGATCACCCAGGCGCGGGCGGCGCGCGCCGCCATCGCACCCAGCCAGATTTCTCGACGACAGGAGGGGCAATGATGAGATCGCGACGAGCGGCGTTCCTGGTAGCCGGCGCGCTGGGGGTTGCGTGTTTGTGGGCCGCCTCGGCCCAGGCCATCACGTACACGCAGACCACACTGCCGTTCATCGGCATGAGTAACCCGCAGGGAGTCGCGGTCGGTCCTTCGGGCGAGGTGCTCGTGGCCGACACGGCCAGCGGTCTGGTTTTTGAGTTGCCCGGGGCCGGCCCTCAGCTAATCCTGTCATTCAACGGCCACACTTTCACGCCGGGAGTCGCTGTCGACGCGTCCGGTGACGTGTTCGTCGCGGACTCGGCGGACAACCAAATCTTGGAGCGGCGAGTCGACGGCCTACAGACAGCGTTGCCGATCACCGGCCTCGTGTCCCCGCAAGACATCGCGGTCGACGAATTGGGTGACGTGTTCGTCGCGGATTCGGGCAACAACCGGGTCGTGCAGTTGCGCGCGGACGGCTCGCAGGCCACGCTACCGTTCACGGGCCTGAAATTCCCGGCCGGCATCGCGGCCGACGCCTCCGGTGATGTGTTCGTCGCCGACACCGACAACAACCGGGTGGTGGAGTTGCCAGCCGGAGGCTCACCAACGGTGCTGCCATTCACACGTCTCGCGGTTCCGTGGGACGTCGCGGTCGATTTATCCGGCGATGTGTTCGTGACTGACCTCGGTCACGACCGAGTGCTGGAGCGGCCGGCCGGCGGCTCGCAAATCGCGCTGCCGGTCACAGGCGTGACCGACCCGCTCGATCTCGCGGTGGACGCGTCGGGCGACGTGTTCCTTGCCGACACTGACAACAGCCGGGTCGTGGAGGTTTCGCCCTCGGTCCCGTCCGGCTCGCTCGCGTTCTCGCCGAGCGTAGCGTCGGCCGGATCGACGATCGGCGTGACGTCGGCCGGCGCGTGTCCAGTCGGCGGAACGTTCGGATCCTCGACGGCGCGGGTGACACTCACCTCGAGTGCCGGCGCCGTGCTCGGCGTGGTGACCGTGCCGCTCGACGGTTCGGGCAACTGGGCCGCGACGCTGACCGTCCCGGCGGGCACCCCCAGCGGACCTGCATTCCTCGGCGCCAGATGCCTCATGGCGGGCGGTCTCGTGACTCAGAACTTCGCCTCCGGCGCGTTCATCGTCGGGGCGGCGAGTGGCGGCACGCAGGGCCCGCCCGGGCCACAGGGCCCGCCCGGGGCCAACGGAACCAACGGAGCCAACGGGACGGCCGGGCCCCAAGGTCCCCAGGGAGCGACTGGTCCGCAAGGCCCTGCCGGCGCACCGGCCCCCAAGCTGATCGGGTCGACGAGCACCTGCACCACGAAGCCGGGAACGGGTGTCTCAGCGATCACGACGTGCACCTACACATTCACCTACGCGCTGCCCGGCCAGGCTAAGGACGGGACGATCATCGCGACCGCGAGAATCCACGGACGTACGCGCGTGATCGCGCGCGGAAGGGTGCACCATCGCCGCCTCACGCTGACGCTCAGGCACATGTCTCGCGGGAGCTACCGGATCACTCTTCTCGAACTGCGCGGGCAGTGGGCGCGACAGATCCTCGGGAGCACCAGCCTCGTAATCACCTGACGACGGTCGGCCGGCGCGCTGCGGGACCATCGGCTCGCAGCGCGCCGACAAGCTACCCGCGCCATCGCTCATTGCATCAACCGCCGCTTGCGGATCGAGGCGTCCTGGCATGGCGTGAAAGAGCCACGCTCCGGCCAGGTCGCGACGCCGACGGTGCGGCCCGAAGGCGCTTGCCGATCGACGTCACTTGCGCCGGCCTCGCAAGTAGCCCGGTGCTGTCGCTGTCAACACGGAGGAGCACCTCGCCGCTTGTCGCCTTGACGGCTGGAAACGGGACAAAGGCAGCCACCCGGCGCGGAGTTGTGCGCCGGTCTTGAGGACTGGTTCGTCGCCGCGGGACCGCCAGCAGCCCCGTACCGGGGAGGGCCTGGGGCCAGCCGTGGGGAAGTGAGCGCCCCAAACACCGTCGCGGCGCCCTGGCATCGACCGTTCCCATGCGGAGACTTCCAGTAACTCCGGGGTACCTCGTCGTCGCGATCGATGAGGACGTCAGTGCGCCGGTCTTGACACGGGCGCACTGATCGCGGCGACGCAGTGTTCGACCGGGGATGGACTAGGGGCCGGCCGTGGGGAAGTCCCGGGGAAGCCGGAGCCTGAAACGGCAATGCCGGGCGGGCGATCCTCATGCAGGCCGTGGGGAAGAAAGGCCCGCAACTGACGGCTAGCGGAGAGGGAGGGATTCGAACCCTCGTCGGACCGAAAGACCCGAACCGGTTTTCGAGACCGGCGCATTCAACCGCTCTGCCACCTCTCCGGTGGGGCGTAGACAAGTTAGACGAACTGGCGCCTCCGCGGGCGCGGGGCGCCGGTCGCCGGCCTCGATAACGCCGGCGCCCGGCGGTCCCGCTACCGCCGCGGCGCGAAGAATGCCCGCAGCAGATCGGCGCATTCCTCGGCGAGCAGCCCGCTCTCGACCTGGGGGCGGTGGTTGAGCCGGGGCTCGTCGAGCACGTTGAGCACGCTCCCGGCCGCGCCGGCCTTGGGGTCGGTGGCGCCGAACACCACGCGGGGCAGGCGCGCGAGCACGATCGCGCCGGCGCACATCGCGCACGGCTCGAGGGTGACGTACATCACCGAGTCGAGCACGCGCCAGCTGCCGAGCGTCCGGGCCGCCTCGCGGAGGGCGATGATCTCGGCGTGGGCGGTGGGATCGGCGCGAAC
>Ga0335073_10015655_pt1 | contig 10603 bp, 9 predicted proteins | sample Lox_Sample_22_FD_207093 | JGI IMG/M metagenome (GOLD analysis project Ga0335073, IMG submission 207093) | Soil microbial communities from Loxahatchee National Wildlife Refuge, Florida, United States - Lox_Sample_2.2 | ecosystem: Environmental > Terrestrial > Soil > Wetlands | place: USA: Florida...
AGAAAAGGAAGTCGCGAAGGAAGATGCTCCCGCGGGAGTGCGCGGTTCCTAGCGCCGCCAAAAGGCCCCGAAGAATTACGGGAGAATAGCCTCCGGGCAGCCTGACAACTTCGGTCAATCGCCCCTCGTTCGAATTGGCAGTCCCGCTACGTGTGCCATCAGTTGAGGTAAATAGTTGCATATCTTGGGCACACACAGCGAAATAGCACTACCCAATTGACCTTCGCTTGTTCTAGTATTCCGCTCCGATACAGGCCGCGATCAAGCGTTTTGCCGCGCGAATGAAGTTATGGTGGTCATGTACCGCGGGAGGACGCCTGTTGTCGACAAAGGGGTTGCTGCTCGATTGATGGCGAGCAGTGAGCGTGGGCGCCCCAGCGGTCGGCACCAATCTAACAGTAGGGCTTTGGTATAACGATTGCTCCTCTTTCGCGGGGGAGCCGCCGTGTACCTCAATCCCAGCCTTGAAGGAGCCGCACGGATGACGGAGCGTCGAATGGCACGCCGGTACGATCTTTCGCTGCCGGTGAACGTCCGCCTGCCAATTAATCGGGAGCCGAGGTCCCACAGCGGCCAGACACGGGATATTTCGACACGCGGTGTTTACTTCACCGTGGAAAACGATCTTGCTCCCGGCACGGAGCTGGATTTCACGCTTACCTTGCCCGCCGAGATCACGCGCGGCACCGAAGTTTTCGTCCGCGCTCATGGACGCGTCGTTCGCGTCGACCGGCGGTCGACTACGGACGATCAGGAACCCATCGGCATCGCCGCCGTCATCGAGCGGTACGACATCATCCGCGGCGAAAATCCCCGCGCCTAAAATCTTCAGCATACGCGGCCTCGCGGCCGCTCGCTGGCATTGGTTTTCTCGGCGGTTCGTTGTTCCTCCAATCCAACTTCCGGACTGCGACGAGAAATTCCCGAATCGCTACGAGCGTAGTTTTCGACGGAGCATTTTGTTCGATTGCGCGGTTCGCGATTCCGATTGCTGCCGCACACTCGTCTCGACTTCGCGATCAGACCGTACTAGGACCTTAGTTGGAAGAGTCCTTCCTCAAAGTGCTAATGATTTTCAGCCTCCGGCATGAATGATCCCAAACGGGCCACCCTTCAAGACCGCAAATTCCCTTACGAATGCCTTCAAAAGCACGCGTTAAGCGGTGGAATTCACATAATCGCGAAACAAAGTGCGCGAACATCGCCCGCTTCGCTTTTTTGGCGTTCGATGTGCAAAGCAGTTCACAGAATGGCTTCTGTCGCGCCCATCCGAACCGACGCCGTCGCGTATCCGGCCGAGTTGCCACCCGAACAGATCTATTTTGGTCCATCCGCAGCGATGCAATCGGTGCGTCAAAAAGTGGAACGAGCCGCGGGACTGAACGTACCAATACTGATCCTGGGCGAAAGCGGCACAGGCAAAGAAGTGCTCGCGCGGTTCATCCACAACCAGTCGCCTTGGCGAAATGGTCCCTTCGTTAAAGTCAATTGCCCGGCGATTCCCGGCACGCTAATCGAGAGCGAGCTCTTCGGATTTCAGAAGGGCGCTTTCACGGGGGCGCACGCCGACAAGTCCGGCCGCATGGAAACGGCGCAGGGCGGCACGCTCTTCATGGACGAAATTGCGGAGATCGACTCGAGCCTGCAGGCGAAGCTTCTTCACGTCCTGCAGGACGGGCACTTCACTCGCATCGGGGGACACGACGAAAAGCGCCTGGACGCGCGCGTGATCTGCGCGACGAACCGCCAGCTCCATAAAGAAATCGAAACCGGCGGCTTTCGCTCCGACCTCTTTTACCGCATCAACGTAATAAGCATCACGCTGCCTCCGCTTCGCGAGCGCCGCCCGGACATTCCGTATCTCGCTGAATACCTTCGCGGGGTGTTCAACCGCCGGTTTGGACGCGACGCTGCGCCGCTCTCGAAGGAAACGATTCATCTGCTGCAGCAGCGGGACTGGCCCGGCAACGTCCGCGAGCTCGAAAATTGCATGGCTCGCTACGTGGTCCTCGGCTCGGAAGATTCGTTTTACGCCGAACGCGTCGAATCGGCATCCGTGCGCTTCACCTACGAACCCACGCCCGACGGCAACATTCCGCTGAAACGCATCGCGCAGGAAGCCACGCGGCGCATGGAACGCGACGTGATTCTCAAGGTGCTGCAGGCCAATCACTGGAATCGCCGCAAGGCCGCCGAAGTGCTGAAAATCAGTTATCGCGCGCTTCTCTACAAGGTTCGGCAGGCAGGTTTGCCGGCGAAGCGCCCTCGTCGCGACCTGGAAACCGAATCGAATTAACTCTCGGCTCGCCCCCGTCCAGGCCGGGTGTTTATCAATTTTTAATAGACGATCCGCTTACCGCTCGGCCCCCGTGTCTGGTATGAAATCGGCCGTTGCGTCCGCCTTGCCCCGGTGTGGCAATTCCGTTAGCCTCAACCTAAGGCTATGTCGAAGAGCAACGGCAAATCAGGACTGAAGGTCTGCCTTTTGTCGCCGCACCCGATGGTGCTCGACGAACTGCACCGGCTGCTGGAAGATTCCGGGTTTCAGATCACGTCGAAGCAGCTCGATTCGATGCTGGCGCCGGACCTGCGGAATCTGGAGTTGCCCAAGGCATCGGTCTACGTGGTCGACGCGCACGCGGCGCATCAGGCCACAGGAGCGTTGCTCGGCAACATCTTGGATAAGCATGCAGGTGCGCGCCTTCTGGTCGTCGGGGACAAGCTGAAGGAGACGGAAAGCCACGCGCTGCTTCGCCAGGGAGTGAAAGGCATCCTGAGCTACGCCGAGGCGCGCCAGCAGCTCGCGCGCGCTCTGCCGCAGGTCGCATCGGGCGGCATTTGGGTGCCGCGCCCGGTGCTTTCGCGATTCGTCGATTCAATCCTCAGCAGCACTCAGGGACGCCGGCTCCGCGCCGATTCCCCGAGCGAACTCAGCCGCCGCGAACAGGAAGTTCTCAGCGGCCTGCTCGAAAATTTGGCGAACAAGGAAGTCGCCGACCGCCTGCATATTTCCGAGCGCACGGTTAAGTTCCACGTCTCGAATCTGCTGGCGAAGTTCGGCGTGCGCCGTCGCGCGGACCTGATCCTCCTCTGCTACCAGCGCCGCGCCGATCAGTAGTCCTTGGTTGGAGCAAGCTAGCAGGCAGCCAATGTGGGAGATTTCGTGGTTCGCAACGTCACTTATGCTTTCGCGATTCTCCTGAGTCTTGCCGCCACACAAGCCCCGGATTGGCACGCTCGGCTGATCCAAAGTAGCCCTCCGTCGGTCTCTGTTCTACTCCCTCCAAGCGTCCCATCGGAGACGGTCCAGATTGCTTACCAGTTGGCAGGCCCTTTCGGGGGAGTCGGCGGCTATGCGGGACCTGAGCCTGATCTGCAGTCCTACGAAATTGACGTATCTGAGGACGGCAAAGCAGCACGCGAAATCCGGATGATCGTGTACGCCTCTGGCTGCGAGATCCAGACATTCTTCTTTTCACTCAAGGCCGATTCGGCGATCAAACAGGAGTTTGAATGCCAGCATGTGCCTGCCGTATTGCTTTCAGGACAAATCGTACCGGACGAGTTGGTTCGAAATAACAAGAATGCCGAGCTAGACGTCGACTACATGGCTCCGTGGGGCGACAAGTTTTTCGGCATTCTCGATGGCGCGGTTCTCTACTTCAGGATCGCGTCCGTCCGTCTGGACGCAAAGGGCCGGTTCCGAGTCAAGTTGCCTTATTTCGACGTCGACTCGAAGCTCTCTAGGCCACAAGCGGGTTATCCATCGAGTTTTCACTTAAGCTTGTGCGACTCGGATACGGGAAATCCGATCGCTTGGAATCTCGAACCCGAGCTGTCGGATTTCGCGTCCGAAGTTCACGAGCTTGAAATTCGCCCGTTCTACCCTGCCGGTTTGAGGTTCAAAGTGCAGCCTTCGAATAGCCCGGAGCCGCAAAACGAAACTCCCGGCGACGGCTCTCAGCCCTGATAAACTAGCTTCTCCGATGGCTAGTTTTTCGATCGAGAATTTTGGTTGTCGCGCTACGGAAGCGGACGCCGCTGCGCTGCGCCGCGAATTGCTCGCGAGCGGGCTGACGCTCGCCGACGGCCACGCGACCGCTGAAATCGTCGTGCTGAATACGTGCACCGTGACGGCGGCGGCGGACTCCCAGGCGCGCGAGGCGGTGCGCAAGATCCATCGAGTAAACCCGAGGGCGCGCATCGTCGTCACCGGCTGCTACGCGCAGCGGGCGCCCGACGAACTGGCTTCGCTCGACGGCGTTTCGCTTGTGGTCGGAAACTCGCACCAGTCGCAAATCCCGGGCCTGATACGCGACCTGCGTCCGTCAGCCACCGGCCCGGCCACCGATTTCTTTCCGCTCGCGCGGCTCGACGACGACGCGATGTCGCTCGCGCGCGGCCCGGCGAAAATCCTCACCGGCGACATCTTCGCGCAGGCCGGGGTGAACATCCCGGTCTCGGCGGTCGCCGATGCCGCGCCTGCCGATCGCACGCGCCCGATCCTGAAGATTCAGGACGGCTGCAACAATCGCTGCTCCTACTGCGTGATTCCGTTTGTGCGCGGGCGCAGCCGCAGCCTCGCTCCGGATGCCGTGATCGACGAAGTGCGCGAGCTCGTCGCGGCTGGCACGCGCGAAATCGTCCTCAGCGGGATCAATCTGGGCAGCTACGGCCGCGATCTTTCGCCGCGCGCCGGGCTCGGCGACGTCGTACGGCGCATTCTCGACGAGACGGATCTCGAGCAGTTGCGCTTCAGCTCGATCGAGCCGCAGGACGTGACCGAAGACTTCGTCGCGGTCGTCGCATCGTCGCCGCGCATCGCACCGCATTTCCACGTCCCGCTGCAATCGGGCTCGGACCGCATCCTGCGGGCCATGCATCGCTGGTATCGCGCCGCGCACTACGCCGAGCGCGTCTCGCTGATTCGCCGGCTGCTGCCCGACGCGGCGATCGGCGCGGACGTAATCGTCGGCTTTCCCGGCGAAACGGACGCCGAATTCGACGCGACCGCGCAGTTCATCGCCGGGCTGCCGTTCACGTATCTCCACGTCTTCTCGTTTTCGGAGCGCCCCGGCACGTCCGCCGCAAATCTCGGCGAACGCGTCCCGGGGCACGCGATCCGCGAACGCGCCCGCGCGCTGCGCGCACTCGGCGAACGAAAATCCTCGGAGTTTCGCGGGTCGCAAGCCGGACGCACCTTGCGGGCGCTGACGCTGGCTCGCGGCGGCGAAGATTGGACCGAGGCCCTGACGGGCAATTACCTCAAGGTGCGCGTTCGCGGCCGCCAGCCCGCCAACGAATGGCACGAAGTTCGCCTCGAGGATTGATTTTCCGGCCGGGCGATTGCCTGCTGGGCCAAGTTCAAGAACGATCCGGCGGGAGCCAGACATCCTGATCGACGTAGGCTGTGAGAGGCGTTCCGGCGGCGATCACGACGTTCTTGCCGTGTTTGATGAGGCCGATCGGGCCGAATATGACGGTTAGCGCGACGGCCGTACCCGTCTTGCTGTCTCCCTCGCGTCCTTGCGTGCCTCGAATTCGCACGTGGGTGCCGCCAGCCAAGAGGTATTGTATTTGGACGCTTAGCTCCCCGGGCTTGCCCATCATTCCGGCCTTCTGCGCTTCGGACACCGTCGCCACGGCGTGAGCGCCCTTTGGGACGACGATTGAATCGCCCACCTTCAGGTCGTCGTCGAGCAGAAATTCGACGGTGTCACCATCGTGCGCGGTCTTCGAGCTCAAGCCGGACAAGAATTTCAATGGGACGGGCGTGCCTTCGCGAAGAAGGCAGCCATTGGGACCGCAGAGCGGGCCAGCAGATTCGGCGGCCGCACCCTCGCTGGTGGCTGCGGCGCCGCTCGCAGGTTGCGCGGCTCCAGGAGGATTTTTGGCGGCGAGCATCGCTTCCAACACGGATTCGGCTACGCCTGCATTTTTTAAGTCGATGAGCGCCTGCGGCGATGTATCGAAATGCGTGACGCTGGACTGAATGTCCTTAACAATCAGGCTCGGATCGAATCCCTGCTTGGTCATGGTCACGATGTCGGCATTCGTGACCGGCTTTTGCGTCTGTCCGAGGGAGGCGGTGACGGCGCAGACGCTGAACGCGACGAAAATCAATAAGCTGCGACGAATCATATGATGTGCTCCGAAGGATTCTGGACCATTGAACTTGGAGCGGACGCCCAGCGCTGCGATACCAGAAAGTTAATTCTAGCATGAAGTACTGTCGTGTGGGTCCATGCGTGAATGCGGTTGAGGTTCGCACCGTCGCTGTACCGATGCCGGAAAACACGAAACCCCGAGCCTTGTGGAGCGGCCCGGGGTTCGGTGCGTCAAGATAAGCGATTGTTTATCGGATTGCCGCGAGAGCGGTGCCTAGCGGCCGTAATGGCCAGAATCACCGTCTTCGGGTGCGAACGCGACGCCGCGGAACACCTCGCCGGCTCTCGCCGAGCGAAGAGTGACGAAGCGGCCGAGGGAATGGTAGGGGTTGCCATCCGGCGTGGGCAGAGTGGTGGCCGCCGGATCGTCGGTGACCTTCACCAGCTTGTTGGGGTCGGCGCCAGTGTCGCCATTGGCGCTGATCGTCGACGTGATGGCGTAGATGGTCACCGTGCCGTCCCAGTTGTGACGCCCGGTGATGTTACGGCAACCGCCCGTCGCGGGGTCGATTGAGGCTGGGTAATTCGGAACGCTGTAAGGCACGCCGATATTCAAGCCGTCTTGCAGAACGTAGAGCATGTGCCAATTGCCGTCACTTTCCAGGACCCACTTCTGCAGGCCGGCAGTAGCGAGGCTCTGGGCGTCCGCGACGTTTCCGTTGACCGGCGGGCTGACGAGCGTGCCATCGCCCTCATCGCACACGTAGAGAGTGTTGGCGTCGGCGAACCACATCCCGAACGGGAACGACGTGTTCGTGCTGGCGGTCGTGTTGGGGAAACCCGGCAGAACCGTAATCGGCACGGTCGCGAGCTGGGCGGCGGTGCCCGTCGGCAGGGTGCCCGGGGTTCCGACCTGGTAGACCGTGTTGATGCCATTGCCGCCGCTGCCCTTGCTGATGTAGAGCGTGTTGTTGAAGATGGTGACGCCGCGGAAGTTGGTGTCTTTGCCGAGCTTGTCCGTGCCGAACTCGAGGCGGCCGATCATGGTGATGTTCGGCGGCACGGGCGGCGTCGCGCCAGGAACGAGCAGCTCCGCGCCAGTCGCAGTGTATAGGTTGATGCCGTCAGGGGTAATCGGGATCTGCTTCTTGGACAAGTTGCCGCTGTTGTCGTTTCCAACCATGTAGTACAGGCCGTTTCCGCCCTTGATGGCGGCGCGGCCATTATCTCCGCTGTAGGCGTTTCCATCGGTGATGCTCATGTGGCCGTGTGCGTCGACTTCTATGACGGCTCTGTAATAGGCCGTGGGGACGATTGAGCCGCTCTGGTACGTTGTGATGACCGGATTCGTCGGATCGCAAACCCCGGGCGTGTTGGAAGCCGAAACGTCGAGCAGATTGGGTGCGGTCGGGGAGACCGGATAACCTCCGCAGCCGGGGCCTCCGTGGTAGGCCATGAAGGTGATCGACTTCCCGTCGATCGAGCGATTGAGGGCCATCTCGGATTTCGAGCTGAAGCTGGTCACGATCTGATCGCTCGGGATCGGCAGAGTGCCAAGCACCCAGCCGTCGGTGGTGATGTCGTCGAGGAAGATCGGCGAACTGACGCCAAAGCTGCCGTCGGAATTCGAGTTGTTCCAGACGTTGTGCGAGTCGAAGAGATTGGGAGCTTCGCCGTTGTCCGACGCGATCCCGCAGGTGACCGTTACCGGCGTCGTCGTGCCCGCCGTCGTGGTCGGCACGTTGACGGTTGTGCTGCCGTTGGGTCCGCCGGCGCAGCCGAGCGGCAAGGTTTCGCCGGTGGTGACCGTCGAGGCCTTTCCTTCATACACGCTGCGGCTGAGCACGAGAGTGCCAGGCTGAAAATCGAAATGATCGAAGTATCCTTGATCGTGACCGTCGTCGGCAAACGTCTTGCCGACGAATGTTCCTGCCGCCAATACGGACGCTACGGCGACAACGAGCGCTCCTTGCATCAGACTTTTCTTCACGAATTTGCCCTCCTAGGCGCCGAAAACAGTCCCACACGCGTGGAGGGGGTGTTTTACGCAGCGGTTAAAATTCGGTGAAGCGTTCGCTTGGCCCAGCGCGAACCAGCAGCGGCGCGTTCTAGTACGCGCTCGATTTAGATTGACGAGATGCTGCCGGGCAAGCGGCGGCTAGAGGATTATCGCTGCGTGGTGCGGCTAATTCTGGCGTGGCGGCGCCCACTTCTGGAGGAATCCGGTGACGTCATCGGGGCTGAGGCGAGCGCTGTCGTCGAATTCGCCCTCTTTTTGGCTGTAGATCACTTTGCCAGCAGCGTCGATGACGGCGAGCGACGGCACGCGAACGTGCTGGCGCAACGGGACTCCGTATTCGTCGGCGAGATCGAGATTCTTGTCGCCGTCGCCGATGTTTACGTGGACGACGTGGTAGTTCGCTTCGACGAGCGGGGCGATGGCCTTGGATCGAAACGTCGCGTCGAGAACGTGGCAGTCGTAGCACCAGTTTCCGCCAAAAACGAGGATCACGCGCTTGTGGTCCTTCGCGGCGCGTGCCAGCGCTGCTTTGATTTCAGCGCGCGCTTCCTCGGGCGGCGGATAGAGAGCCGTATTCGGCGTGGCAGGCTCGGGCAATCGTATGTGCGGATTGGGCTCCATATCGCCGCGTTCGGTTTGAATCACGCGCCACTCGTTGTTCTCGTCCGCCCATACCTGGCTCGCCTCGATCACGAAAGGCTCGACACCGGAATCGGTGCGGAGATTGAACTCGATGCGCAGCACGAGGGCGATCACGCCGGGCTCTAGATGCTGGATCTCAAGGACCTTCGGCTGGAGATTGCTGAGGCCGCTCGCGGCCAGCGCGGACCAGAAATGCGGCTCGGCGCCCACTTCGTCGGTGACGCCTTGCGGGCTTTTCGTGCGCGCGGGCGGCGCGATCGAATAGAGCTGCGTGAGAGCGGTGGTGTCTCGATTCTCGACGGCGGTCTTCCAGAGGTCGAGCGGTGAAAACGCGGACTGCGCCGATGCCGCCGCGGCGAAAAGGATCAAGAGCGTCATTCCAACCCACCTCACCCGACCCGTTCTCATCGCTCCTCCTCGCCCACGCCTAACCCTGATTCTATCGCAGTTCCCGTAGGGCAGGAGGAAAGCTCCGTCGCGACATTCGCTCTGAACGCCCGGCTCCGAGCTTAGCGCTCTTGCGTTGGGGTACGTGGGCCTCCTTGGGCACCAACAAAACCAGCGCGTTCCCGATAGATGCTGGCGGGGTTCAATGGTATATTCTGTGCTCACTCAACTGATTGGATATCATGCCCGCCCAACAACGCAAGCCGGCGCTGCTGGTACTTTCCTTTCTAGCTGTTTGTGCGATCGCCAGCCTGGTCGGTACTACTGGTGCCGCCTATCTCGCGAGTCCGGGGAAATACTGTGGCGTCGTGGTCTTTGACCGTTGGGGCAGCTGCCTTCTCCTGGGTGGTCCGTATGTTGTGCATGTCTCCAGAAAGGTTAGTGACGATTTGCTGCCTTACAAGGGCAAGGCCATGCAACTCGACGCGCAGGACGTGACCCAAGGTGGCATGACCGCCGAATACGTCATGATCAACAAATACAGAATTATTGGCCCCGCCCCGGATACGAACCGCCGCTACCCGGTCGATACCCTACAGCTGGTTGCCTCGGACGCTTTTGGTTCAACCGGCAAGCCGCGGTTCGTGGTCGAGATTCGCAACGCCGGAAGATCCGCTGTGAGGGTTGACCGTTCCTTAATCGGGATCGTGCTTCTGAGGTCGGGGGCGCCGGACTTGCCTGTTTCGGACGAAGTGTCCACGGACCTAATTGGTGCAGGGGGCATCGGCTCGGGATCCTTCATGAGTTATACCCGGTCCAACAACCTGAGATTCTCGTGGGGATACACTGTGGATATGAGAACTCGGCCGCCTGCAAAGTTCATGATCGCACCCGGCCAGCTCGTAAAAATCCGGCTGACATTTAAACTCTATCCGGGACAGTATCAATTGATTTTTGACTACGGAGGCGGCGCCCAGATGGATGAGAAATCCATTGCGAGCAACGCGATCTCCTTCGACATGAACGACAAGAGGCGAGCGACGCTGATTGAGTAAGGGTGGTTTTATCGGCCATCCCAACTTGTACGAGAACTTGTCCCGGGCCGCAGAGTTGATTGGCCTAGACCGTGCGTCGCTGCTACAATGCTCCGACATGGCTGATTGGCGTCAGATTCAAGCGCGTATCCGCAAGGCGAAGAATAGCCCCGAAGCGCTGGCAAAACTCTCCGAACTCTATCAACGCACGCGCGACGCGATGGTGGCGTGGGAACTTGGCGTGGTCGAAGAGAAGGCCGGGCGCCTCGAAGAAGCCGGCAAATGGTACACGATCGCCGCGCAAAGATTCCGCCGCGCGGATTGGAAGAAGAAAGCCGAAGAGGCGCTGACGCGCCTTGGGATCGAGCTGCCTCCCGCTACCGCTGAGCCGAGCGCGCCCAAGCACGCGGTCG
>Ga0335073_10015656_pt1 | contig 10602 bp, 7 predicted proteins | sample Lox_Sample_22_FD_207093 | JGI IMG/M metagenome (GOLD analysis project Ga0335073, IMG submission 207093) | Soil microbial communities from Loxahatchee National Wildlife Refuge, Florida, United States - Lox_Sample_2.2 | ecosystem: Environmental > Terrestrial > Soil > Wetlands | place: USA: Florida...
CAGCGTCGTGTTCGAGCGCACGGCCGCGTTCGACGTGGCGGCCCCCAAGCAGCAGTTCACCGAAAACGATCGCGTACTCAACTCGCTCTACGGTGCGACGGCGGAAGCGACGCAGGCCGCAATCTACGACGCGTTGTTCGAAGCGACCACGATGACCGGGCGCGGTGGCGCGACGATGTACGGCCTCCCAGTTCAGCGCGTGCTGGAGATGTTGCGGGGCGCCGGCGCGATCGCGCAATGAGTTACATCGAAACCGAGCGGCTGCTGCTGCGCACCTGGATGCCCTCGGATGCGGCGCCGCTGGCTGCGATCTACGGCGACCCGGAGACGATGCAGTACATTCTCACGGGCACCAAGACGCTCGAGCAGACGCGCGAGGCGATCGCGAAGATGGTCGAGGCGGATGAGCGTGACGGCTGTTCGTTGTGGCCGGTTGTGCTGAAGGAGAGCTCGGAACTCATCGGAAGCTGCGGCCTGATGAAAACCGAGGAGCCGCGGGTGCTTGAACTCGGCTTCGTCTTTGCGCCGGCGGCGCGTGGCAAAGGCTATGCGATCGAGGCCGTGCGCGGTGTGCTCGATTTTGGGTTTAAGGAACTGCGCGCACGCAGCGTGATCGCGTTGGTCCACCCATTCAACGCGCCGTCGATCGCGCTCGTCAACAAGCTCGGCATGCCGTTCGACCGTGTCGTGCGCATGAGGCGTGGGAATCGCGGCGCCGATGTGCTACGGTATGTACGCGATGCCTAAGAAGAAGCGCCGGAAGATGAAGCTGGTGCCGCGCCTGGGGCCGCCGACCAATCTACGGCCGGCCGGCGCGCATGAGGCGCTTACGCGATATAACCGCAAACGCAAAAAGCGAGAGCTGCGCGAAGAGCTCTCGCACGAGATCGATCTCAACGTCGATTAGGTTGTGCTAACCAGTACCTGCGTTTCGACGATAGTCAACCCCGGAAGCCCATTTCCGCTACTTGGTATCACCGCAATCGTCGCCAGATCGTTTTCCGTATAGACGGCTTTGCCGTCGACTTGCAGGTGCGTCTCGCTCGGCGGTCCGAGGACGAAGTTTTGGCAAGGTGTCGGCACGCCGCCCGGAGCGTACGTGCATACGCCTGTGATGAAGCCGGCGACCGTTGCTCCGACGGTAATCGGTTGCGTACCGTTGATCGTCAGATGCGTACCGAGACTGGAAATTGTGATGCCTTCGGCGATCGTGAGCGGCGCGCTGTGCTTGCATTGGAACGTGGCGTGATTCGTCAGAACAAAGCCGGGCATGACGCATGCTCCTTCTCATGGGATGTGCGTGATCGTAATGTAACGGTACCAATCGGGCGGAAGAAACGTATTTGCAAGCCGGACCACGGTCACGTAGTCTCGTTCGCTGAGCAGGTTCCAGCGATACGGATTGAAGCCCCAGTCGCGTGTGAAATCGTAGTGGCGGCGCAGCTCATCGGCGATCTTATCTTCGTTATTCGCGGCAAAACGTGGATCGGCATGGAGCGCGTCGGGCATCTTGATTTCTTCGCCGGAGCGGTCGGCAAAATTGAAATCGTCGAGTTTGACGGTCTCGCCGCTGCGCGTGTGGCCGACGAGATTGAGGTTCTTGCGCTCGCCGGACGGCGTCGGCGAAAACCCGGCTTCGACTTGCGTCCCCGGGTTAGCGGCGCTCGGTGCATGGCCTTTCTCCGCACCGGTAAACGGCGACGTTTCTTCGGTAATGCGTCCGCCAGGGACCGGCGCAGGACGCGAGACTTGCCGGCTCGTCGCAGGAAAGCCGAGCGCGACATTAGCTTGCTGCCCATAGTAGTCTTTGAGCGCGCGATCGATCGCTTGATTATCGCTCATGCGCGGCGTGTTTACCGCGTCGATCATATCTTGGATGTGCTTCGGATAGCTCGCCCGGTTTCGCTGGAAGAACTCGAAGCCGTCGGCGACACGATAATTATCGACCGCGCGCGGCAGTAATGGCGGCTCTTCGAGATGCTCGGGTGGCACACTGCGCAGATTCGGCCGGCGCGACGGCGTCATGGCGGCGCCTCCGCCGAATCTTCCACCACCGCCGCCCTGAGCGGGCGTGGTTCGTGTCGTCGTCATTGTTGGTTTGGTCGGCGGCTTTCTACCGCGCGTTCCGCGCGGTGGCCCTGCGGCGGATGCGTACGTTTCGCGATCGCCTGCGGCACGCAACATGGGCTGTTCCTCGGGTTGCTCTTGCACGTCTTGTTGCACCGCTTGCTCGGGAGTCTCGACTGCATTGTCGTTTGCCGCGAGACCGCGGCGAATCGGAATCGGCGCACCCGTAGCTGCGGTTGGTGCGGTCGGTGTCGTTGGGGCAGGCGGAGGTGGCGGCGCTGGGATGATCGGCGGTGGCGGCGGCCCGCTCCCACTCGTCGGCGGCGTCGGTCCGCGCATAATCGCGTTGAGTTCGTCAGCGACCTTTTGCGAACGGATCGTTATCTGCGTGCTGACGCGATGCTCCAGCGCCGCGCCGCCGCTCGTCGTCGGTGTGCCGATATCGCCGATGATCGTGTCGGCGTCGGCGAGATTGTTGGCCTTTAAGAAGATGTCGAACTCCGCGCCGCGATGCTCGACACCGTAGCTGCTGAGATATTCTTCGTTGGTGCGAAAGCCCGGCGTGCTCCCAAGGCCCGTCCCTACGGCGACCGACGGCGGTTCTTTCAACCACGCTTCATACAGCGCACGCTCTTTACCGCCGGGTCGAATGTCGACGATTTTTCCGAGTTTACTTTTCGGAATGTCCCAACGGAGGACGGTTCGCATCCCGGTGCCGCCCGGCTCAGGGCGCATGCCTGCGGCTTGCTCCGCAACCTCGAGGTCCTGTGTCACGGAGAAGCCTTGCCCGAAATCTTGGCCGGCGCCGGGCGAACGCGCGACGTCGATGCCTTTGGAAACACCTCCGGGCTGCCGTGTGCCGTGATACAGTGTGATCGTTTCATCCGCCGCAACCGGTGCGCTCGGCGGCGCCGGCGGTGGTGCACTTGGCGGCGTTGCGTCGTGCACTTCGGCCGCGGGGACGCTGCGTGCCGGCGGCGCTGCGGGTTTTGGTGGTTGTGCAGGTAGCGGTTCTTCCGTTGGTGGCGGCGGACGCTGTCCGGCCGGCAGTCCCGGCGGCGGTTCACTGTCGGCGGCTGCTTGTGCGGCCACGCCCGTTGCAACCAAGATGATTCCGCCGCTGACGCACGCCTTGCCCATGATCGCGGCAAGCCGCGCGCGATGCTGCTCGTCCATTTCGGCGAGCGTCGCGTTGTCGTGGACCCTCGCTCTCGCTGCGTTGAACTCGGAATTCTCCTGATCGATTTCCTTCTGCGTTTCTTCCGTCATCATGGCGAAGTTCAACGCGCCGGCGCCGAGATTGAAGACCGCCATCTTCGGAAGCTTCGACGCTGCCCCACCGGCAGCCGCCGCCTCGCCGGCCGCAGCCATTTCTCCCCCGACCGTGCCGATAGGCTCGGCGAGCTTGCTGATCGTGCCGGCGACGCCGACGAACGCGGTGACGAGCGCCGTCATATCCATCACGAAGCGCGCATCGAGGTGGAAGGTCTTGGTATGGATGCGCTCTTGAATCCCCGCGATCACCATTCCCACGGTTGCCCCGGCGACGACGCCTTCGAGCAGCAGCACTCCAACCGATGCACTCGCGCCGCCGGTGAATGGTGAAGCGATGAGTAGCGCAATCCCGGCGATCGTAGTGCCGACGGTTAGGTATTTTCGCACCTTTTTGCGCGTCGTGTGTGTGTCGAGCGCCCATTGGCGAAGCTCTTTCGTGCCTTCGAGCAGCTGCACGTCAAGGTGCAATGTGCCATCCGGAAACTCGTTGTAGTGAAGCCAATCGCCCACCGCGTCGTTGAGCGCGTCCATCTCTGCATCGGCATATGCAGCCGGATCGTCGGGCAACCGGGTTGATTCGCCGTGGCCCGTCGAACGCCGCGGCTCGCCGGGATTGAGCGTCGAGTCGTAGAGTTCCACGTCGACGTAGGGATGCAGGTCGTCGGTCAGACCGCGTCCGGTTTGGTTCATGAACATGCGCACCGGAAACGACGTAGAATCTTCGCGGTTGAGGAACGTCCCGAAGAGGTAGTACGGTCTCGAACCGACGTGCTGCTCGATCTTCTTGAGGCCTTCGAGTTGCTCCTTAAAAAAGTCGGTGAATTTCTTGGCATCGTCAGGCGGGAGTTTATGCTCTCGCTCCAGTTCCGCGATTGCCGCGATCTTGATGTTGAGGCCGTCAATCTCACTGCGGATCGATTGCGGATGGTAGCCGGCTTTGACGATCAATCGTCCTTGCGCGTCGCGGTCAAACGGCTTATTGGGATCGGACCCGACGAGGGTCGATTCAAAAACGGCCGCCTCGCGATCTTTCTCCGCGACGACTTTGAGCGGTCCGGAAACGAGGTTCAGCGTCTTGCCGTTGATAAATTCGCGGCTACTGACGATGACGGAAATCGTGTATTCACCCTTGTCTTTAAAGTTGAAATCGTATTCGATCACGCCGGTCTGGATGATCGTGTTTGAATCGATCAGCTCACGGCCTTTATAGAGCGTCCAGACGAATTTCGCAGCGTTCGGGAAGATATTGAGTTCGGCGCGTTTTTCGTTTCCCGCATCAAAGCGTACACGCGCGGTGATTTTCGAGCCCTCGACGTAGACAGGAAGCTCCGGCTTTATCGTCATCTTGCCGAGCGGCTCGTAGACGGGATAGCCGCCCTCGCCTTCTCGCGTTTTGGCTTCGGAGTAGATGCTGCCACCGCCGGGACCGGCCGTCGTTGCTTGTTGTGCCGGAAGTTTCGACGTCCCGCCGGGTTGCCGCCCAGCACGCGGCAGTCCGTGCACGGTCACTTGCTCCGGCTCACCGGAGCTGCTGCTCGTCGCCGGCTTGTCGTCGGTGATCTTTCGGTTGCCGGTGGGAACGGGAACCGCTTTCAGATCAGGATAGTGGTTGCTCATCCATCGTACGACACTGTGGTGAAAGTTAACCGTGGGGCCGTACGCGGCGGTCTTTCTGTGCGGGTTCTGTGGGGTGTGCTCCACAGCGACATCGGGGTTCTCGCGAAGGTACTCGTGCGCAATTTCAACAGTCGCACCTGGAAACGTGTCGAGGATATACGTCGTGAAGACGTGTTCAAGTTCGTTCGGCCACGTCTTCACATCTTCGATGTTGTATCTGTACACGGGCATGCCGTCCGTGTCGCGAAAAACAAAAAACCTGCCGCGCTCGGGTACTTCGATCTGCTCTTTCGGTTTCGGCTGACGTGCTGCCCGAAGCGGCGTCGAGTACGTGATCCGGGATGGACGTCCCGCAACGACATCATCGGCATAGCGGTCAGCGTCGCGTTCGGCTTCGGCTTCACTCGCGGGCGGCAGACCGTCGGTGGATTGCTGCAAAACGTGCGCAAACTCGTGGGCGAGCAGCCTGCGCCCCATGGGCGTGGAAAATGAGAACATCTCCGCGTCAAAAACGATGTCGTAGCCGAACGCGAGAGCGTTAGCATCCGCTGCATCGGCATAATCGGCCGCGTCCCCGCCGGTATAAATGCGTACGCGATCGGCAACCTCGCGCGCGTCGCCGTCGAAAAGCTGGCGCGCGGCGTACGGCAACGGCCGCCCGCGCGAGGGTGGTGGAGTAAGTAACGCAGACGCACTGCGATTCCCGAGCGCTCGCTGCAGACCAAGAAACGGCATCCCCGGCGCGGGCTTTCGATGCGCGATCTCCGGAGCGCGACGGCTCCGTTCTTCGCTCTTTGTTCCTTTTTGTGCGGTTGCCTTACCGCTCTTGGCGCTCTCGCTACCCATGAACGATCCGGCCGCTAGAAGAGGTCTGGAACAGCGGGCGATGAGATTCGTATGAACTTATACCAGTCGTCGGGGAGATACTCGCGCGCGTATCTCAACGCGGTGAGAGCATCTTCCTCAGTAAGCATGTCCCAGTGATAGCGCCCAAAGCCCCAGTCACGCGAGAATTTGTACTGCCGCCGCATCTGGTCGATGATCTTGTCAGGGTTTGCCCGGAACTTCGGATCGTGTTGGAGCGCGTACGGCATCTTTATCTCGACACCGTGCCTTCGTTGAAAGTTGAAGTCGTCGATCTCGAGCGTCTCACCGTCCTTTGTGTGGCCGACAAAGTTTAGATTCTTGGCCTGACCTTGGGGCGTAGGGGTGTAGGCGCCCTCGATGACGGCGCCTTCGCTGCCGACATGTCCTTTTCGCGCAGACGTGAACGGAGAGCTCTCTTCGACTACGCGACCGCCGGGAACAGGCGCCGGACGCGACACGCTTCGGCTCGTCGTGGGAAAGCCGAGCGCGAAGTTTGCTTGTCGCGCATAGTGCTCTTTGAGCTCTTTTTCGATCGCCTCGAGGGAAGTTCGCCGCGCTATGGTGATGTTATCGATCATGTCGCGCACGCGGCGCGGATATGATGCCCTGTTGCGCAGGAAGAAGTTGTACACTTCGTCGTTGGTGTAGTTGTCGATTCCGCGTGGGAGAAGCTTGGGCTCCTCGAGATGCTCGGGGAGGACGAGGCGGGGCTGCGGACGCGTCGGCGGCACGACACCTGACCCACCGCCGCCACCACCGCGTGTCGGTCCGCGCGTCGTCGTCGTGGTTCGCGTCGTCCCGCGCTGCGGTTGCACCGGCGGCTTTCCAGGACCGCGTGGTCCCGCCATTGCCCGCGTCTCGATGTCGCCGGATGCGCGCAGCATCGGTTGGTCGACCTCGATGTTGTCATTTGCAGCCTGCATAGATTGCAGCTCGTGCGCGTCGCCGGCGGCCCGCTGCCGCGCTTCGGAGATGTCGTGCACTTCGGCGCCGCCGGGTTCGTCGTGCGGCATCGATTCCTGCCGGACCGTGCTGTCCAGCTCTTGCAGCAGTTTCTCGGTTTGGCTCCCGATCTGCTCGATGTCGCGCGTCTCGCTCTCCGAAAGTTGCTTCATTGCCGCTGCCGCCGCGCGCCAATTCTTGTAACCTTTGCGCAGGCTGTTGCCGAGCTGCAACAGTCCGATGCCGCCGCGTGTGATGCCGTAGATGCGCACGTAGGACGTGATTTGGTCCATCGCGACGACGAACTCGCGCCCCTCTTTCGGCCATGTCTCGATCACCCAGCCGCGATGTTCTTGCAATAAGCTATTGCCGATGTCGATCGCTGCAGCGAGGCGATCGGCGACAGCCAAGCCTTTGCGCGCACCGGCCAGCACGCGCGCCCCCGTTGTGGCGGTCGCGGTCGTTCCCTCAGCGGCTTCACCGCCGACTGCCGCTTCGCCACCGAGACCTAGGGTGAGACCGATACCGAAGGCTTCACCCGCCTTCTCGAACGCGCGCGTCGTGTCTTCGTTGGTCAATTGGAGAAGCTTGAGAGCCGGCATGAATTCGATTGAGCCGCCCTCATCGTACCGTTTAACGCCCACGATCTCGTCTTCTTTGAGGATCATGTCGCCCCAAACGAAACGCAGATCGGGATCGCGCGCATACGACGTGCCCATGATGTTGTTGCTAAGGTGCACCGTGATCTTGCCGTCGGGCAGGCGATACGCATAAATCGGTGATGGCTCCCAAACGGTCAATCCCAACTTCCGATAGGGCAGAATGAGGCCGCTGCGTTTAGCTTTGGCGATGCCGGCCGCCAATTGTTCTTCGCTCAAGAGTGAGCGCGTCTTGATGCCTAAGATGCGATCGGCCTGTTGCTGCTCGTCCGGGAAAACTTCCCCTTCGGTGAGTTCATCGAAAAGCCGATCGAGTAATCGCCGTCCACGTTCGGTCGATGCAAGTGTTTTAAGCTGTTCATCCGTCGCTTGTTGTGCGAAGGCGAGCGAAACGTCATCGCGATCGGTGTAACCGACCTCGTCGAGCACCTTTTGCGCGTAGTCCGGATCGCCGTTCGTCGCCGATTTGAGCAGGTCTCCACCCAATGCGTCTTCATCCAAGTTTCCCCACCAGCTGGTGCGTTGATCGATTAACTGCGTCGGGGTCTGTTGTGGCGGAGCATCGGGTTGCTTGTCGACGGGCAATGGCGGCAACGGTGCTTGTTCCTGTTCGTCAACCGCCGGTATCTCGGGTTGCTTGACAACGGGAGGTTTCGGTTCGAACTTCTTGGATTTCGGCTTTGCTGCGGGCAGTTTTCGTGTTTGCGGGCGCGGCGGCGGCGTGGAGAGATGCATTGGATGTTCGCTCAGGTCTGCTGGGTCCATCACGTCGTAGTGCAAAAGGTCGAAGCCGCGTCGCTTGAGCTCGGCCACGCCCTCTTGATCGATGAGTGCGCTAACCGTCGACGTTCGCTTGACGGCGAGACCAATGAGGTTGGGGTGGTCGGAAGACGACGCCACATTGATCTGAATGCTTTCATGCTCTTTCGGCGTCACGTAGTGCAAAACTTTGACGCCATCGATGAGCAAGCTCTGCGATCCGTCGTCTTCGGTGACATAGGACGTCTCGTGTTGCGGAACAACAGGCTTCTCTTGACGGGCAATATGCGGACGGCCCCCGCGGCGCTGCTCGATAACGTGCGCCGCCTCGTGCGCGAGAAGCTTGCGGTCCGTATCGCTTTGCGTTGGCGTAGACTCCGTGACGATATCCTCGCCTATGGCGAACCCGCGGGAACCGAGCGCCTCGGCGCTTTCACGATCGTGATGAACGCGTACCGTGCCCAGATCTTCGCCGAAACGCGCCTCGAGATCGGCGCGCACTGATGGCTCGAGCGGTCGTCCTGTTGAATGCGCAAGCCTCGCCACGACGCGATTGCCGATCGATCGCTGCAGTCCGCGCAGGGGCGCGTCCTTCGGATGCGCCGCCGCAGGCGATTCCGCGACGCGCGTCTTGGGAGGAGCGGTCGAAGCTTCGCTTGCGTGCGGTACGGGGCCCGATTGTGACGGCACGGCCTTACGTCGCCGGCGCCCTCTTCACGAGCATTGCGCTGACCGCGGGGGTAAGGTTCGTCTTCGCACTGAGCGATTTGTTCAAGTCCTTGACGTTCTTGAGCGCAATCGCCTTGAGCTCCGTCTCGTCGCGGACAGGATCGCTCGACACGATGTAGTCCTTTAGCACGCTCATCTCGTCGTCGGCCCCCGGCAATGCAGCGCGAATTATGGCGAGGTGGACGAGCTTGTCGTTGCTGCCGAGAATCGCTTTGGCAAGCCTCGTCTTGTATTCCGCGTAATTTCTTCTCACCGTGTCGATCATCTCGGGCCAGCATTGTGTCGGATCATCGAGCAGTGTCATGAACTGCGCGAGTTTTAAATCGTTCTCGTCGTAGAAGCCGGCGGCTTTCCACGCACTGCGAACGGCGTCTTTTTGATGCATGATCGTATCTCCTAATTGAACTAAAGGAACGCGAGGACGAGATGATCGGCTGTGTAGGGAGCGTCGAGCGACGTCACGGCCACGTGAACTTCGTCTACGGTCTCGTTCACCGAGGTCAGCGTCACCGTCGCGCGCCCCTTTGCCAGGTCAACGATTCCACCGGGTGCCGAGAGCTTGCCGCGCGTCGCGGTGACCTTGACTTTGCCGCCAGCGGAACCGATCGTTTTGCCATGTCGATCCACGACTGCGATATCGATCTGCGCGCTATCCGTACCATCTCCGGCGAACCGCGGTTTCTTCGTGGTCAGCTGCAAGCTCGGCCGCGGTACGAGTTTACGCTGAGCCGTATCAACCATCAGCGGTATTCCGGCAGAACCGCCTCCGTCGGTCACGGCAACGAAGTCGAGATTTTTCGGGTCTTGCCCAGTCAGTTTTGAAACGATGAAGGGCTCGGTCGAAAACCGTGCTTTGAGCTCATCGATAGGAATCTCGACGTAGCGATTTTCAGCTACGCTGAACCGCGAATGGGTGTGGACGATTTGCCCAGTCTTGATGTCGTAACCGGCATAACGTAGGGTGGGACCATTGAAAGAGCCTACAGACATTGTGATTCACCTCACTCGAAGAAAACTACACACGAGGCCGCGACGGCCAAGCTATCGTCACCAGCTCGCGTTTGGAACGTGACGGTTTGACCGTTACTGTTGACCAGTGACGGGGCGATGTTACCCAGGATGCCGTTACCCGTGATAATTGCGCCGGTGGAGTTACCATCGATTGCGGTGATCTCCGCGCAACCAGCGGCGTTGTACGAGATGCTGACGTAGTATTGTTCGAAGTTGAAATATGCCATCGCCGTCAGCGCGGAGCTCTGCGGCAAGACGATGTCGGTAGAATTCGAGTTCCCCCAATTCCCGAAGTCACTGGCTCCGGCAAGCAAGACGCTTGTCTGCACTTTTCGTGCCGGATTGCCCTCGAGAGGCACGCCGTTTCCATCCTCGAGCGTTCCGTAGACTTGGAGATTGCCGGCGACTTGGGCACTGCCGTTCAGCGTGGTAAAACCTTCCACCGTGAGATTGTTGTCGGCAATCAAATTGCCGGTGATTTGCACGCCGTCGCCGTAATCATTGTCGAAGTTGATGATGAGCTGATTGCCCCAATCGACCAGCGCGCGGTTGTTGTTGTGCGAACGGCCGTCGAGGCATAGATCAGTCCCGTGGCAGTGGAACAAGGTGGTGTAGCAGTCGATCAACCCGTTCTGAAATGCGTTGAGCTGCTGAACCGACGCGGCCCCGTTCTTAC
>Ga0335073_10015657_pt1 | contig 10602 bp, 9 predicted proteins | sample Lox_Sample_22_FD_207093 | JGI IMG/M metagenome (GOLD analysis project Ga0335073, IMG submission 207093) | Soil microbial communities from Loxahatchee National Wildlife Refuge, Florida, United States - Lox_Sample_2.2 | ecosystem: Environmental > Terrestrial > Soil > Wetlands | place: USA: Florida...
TACCGGCCGGTTCACCTTCGACCAGGCCGTGGACTTCTTCGTGAAGGAGGGCTACCAGTCCCGTACCGTGGGCACGGTGGAGACCAGGCGCGGCGCCGGCGACCCCACGTACCTCTACTACACGCTCGGCAAGCTGCAGATCATGAAGCTGCGCGCGGACCTCGAGGCCCGGCAGGGCGCGGCGTTCAACCTGCAGCATTTCCACGATGCCTTCATCCAGCAGGGCTTCGCGCCCATCAAGATCGTCCGGCACGCCATGCTGGGGGATGACTCGCCGACGCTGTGAAGCCGGCAATCTGAACCCTTCTGTCCTGCGGATCTCGCCGAGGTCGGCTAGCCTCACTGCGTGAGCCCCATTGGGCCCGCGGGGATCAGGCATGGCACTGCAACCAGTCACGCTCGCCCAGTACCACCTTCGGAATCTGGACATCCCGGAATCCGCGGCTGACCGCGACACGGGTGCCAGCCCGCGGGACGACGCGGATGACGGCTTGCGCGCGGCGCGCGGCATCACCTTCGGCCTGCTGATCGGAGTGGCCTTCTGGGCCTGGGTGTTCGTGCTCGTCCTGTCCCGTCGCTGAGCTGAAATCCCGGCGCTGAAAAAATCAGGTCACGCCCGGAAGGGTCGTGACCTGCAGGGGGTATCACGGGGGCTCCCGGGAAGATCCCGGGAGTGCGGGGGATCAGAGTGAGAGGGCGGTTGCAGCCGCAGGCGTGCCGGCGCGGGCATCGGTGAGATCGGCCAGCTCGGCGATCAGGTCCAGCTCCGGGCCGAGGTCGAATTCGGGCGCCGGGTCCAGCGCGGCGCCCGGATCCTGCCCGGGGCCCAGGTCCAATCCGGCACCGAGCTGCAGGTAGGCGTGCCGCGTACGCACCGCGGCGGTGACCCAGGCGCGCAGCTCCTGCGCATGGCAGGGCTTGGCGAGCACGGCGTCGGCGCCGGCCTCGAGCAGGTCGGCACGCACCACGGGGCTGTCGAGGCGGGTGACGGCGAGCACCGGTATCCAGCGCCAGCGGGCGTCGGCCTTCAGCCAGCGAAAGAACTCATCCCCGCGCATCTCCTCCATCACCAGGTCGCAGACGATCACGTCCGGGCGGATGCGGTCGAGCCGTCCGGTCAACTCGGCGGCGTCGGTGGCGAAGACGATCCTATGCCCCGTGGGCGCGATGAACGCCGCCAGCATCAGCCTCGCGGCCGCATCGTCGTCGACGACCAGTATGGTGGCCTCGTGCAGCCGTGAGCCCGGTTGGGCAGACGTCTGCAGCCCGTCGGCGTCGGAAAGCGGTTCAGACTGTCCCATGGTGGTTCACCTGTGCCGGAGGTCGGTTCCGGCTCCTCGAGGTTACTGTAGCTCCCCGGGAATGCCGGGTGCGAGAGGGCGCGGGGCGAACTGCATCCGGAACGCAGCCGATCGGCCGGGAAACGTTCAGATTGCACGCATCCCTTCAAAGCGCATGGACTTCCGGCACGCGCCGGCAGCGCGGCAAACGCGCTCGCAGGTCAGGCCTGATGGCGGCTGCGCTGGCTGGCGAGGTCGTCCAGGCAGGCATTGGCGCGAACCAGGTAATCCTCCAGCAGCTCGTTGGCCTTCGGCGTCAGTGACACGAAGTCCCGGCGCGCGTCGGCCGGATCCGCCACGCGGCTGAGGTAGCCGCGCGCCACCAGTTCGTTCACCCGCCGCAGCGAAGTGGTCACGGATACGCCGGTGATGGAAATCGTCAGACCGGAGACCGACAGGCGCCGGCTGAGCCGCTCGGCCCGCAGCAGCTCCAGCAGCAGATCCCAGGCGATATCGTCGAGCTTGTGCTGGACGTAATGGCCGCGCAAGTGTCGCAGTTCCTCGATGATGTCGAGCACCGCGGGCCGCGCGGCAATGCCGAGGTCGTGCCGGGCGGGAATGCCTGCCCCGGCTGCACCGTGCCCGCGCTCCTCGCGCGCACCGGCCTGCGGTTCCTCATTCGCCCCAGCATGCAGATCCTCGCGCGCCCCGGCCTGCAGATCCGGACTCGCGCCGGCTTGCGGCTCTGCGTGCACCGCCGATGGCATATCGGCCGCGTAGGCAAGAGAGCGCAAGCGGCTGGCGAACGCCTCCGCCTCCCGCAGCAGTCGCTCGATCTCAGGCGGGCGCCCGGCCCCCACGGCGCGGTCCAGGTGCGCCTGGGCCAGCCCGCACCGCACCGCTTCAATGAGCTCCGGAGGACGTATGGGCTTCACCAGGAAGTCATTCACGCCGAGGCGCAACGCATCCACCGCCATCTCTAACGAGGGCTGTGCCGTAAGCAGGAGGACGCGCGGCGCGGGCCGGTCCAGCTTCATGGCATTCATGCGCTGAACGAATTCCAAGCCGTTCATCTTCGGCATCACGATATCGCTCAGCACCAGGGCGACATCGGGCCGGGCACCCACCAGGCGGAGGGCCTCGTCGGCATCGTTGACCGTGCAACAGTCATATCCGGCCCCGGAAAGGATCCCCTCGAGGATATGTAGCATCGTCCGGTCATCGTCCAACAGCAGCACCGTCGCGCCCGTCACTGGATGCACCCCGCCAATATCCAAGGCCGAATCATGGTATTACACGGAGCGGCCGGGGACCGGACCGGAGTCGCGGTTCCCTGGACCCGGCCATACCCAAGATGAGGTATGCAAAGGAGTTTCCCACCCGATGCTGGACCGGCATCGCTGCAGAATGGACACGATTTGCTACCATCACCGGCGTCCATGGCGTAGACATATCAACTGAGAGCGGAGGCACAGAACACGCAGCTGCTGCGTATCACAATCAGGATCATCCTGCTGGCGGCACCATGCAGTCATCCAGTCTACTTTCGGACACCGGCACCGGACCACTTCCGCATCGCGCGCGGCTGTACCTGAACGCGCTGTGCGCGCTGTTGCTGGCCGTCGGCCTGCTGTACCGGCCCGCCCTTGCACCCGGGATCGGCCTGTCCTTCATGCCCGCGGCGGTCATGGTGATCGCGCTGCTGCGCGGCTGGGTGTTTGCGGCCGCTGCGGCGGTGGTCGCCTGCGGTGCCGACGCGGTCCTGCTGCCGGACGGGCAGTGGCAGGACGCGGTCGTGCTCGCGGTCGCAGGGCTCCCCTGCGCCGAGCTGCTGCGGCGGGGCATGCCTCCTCTTGCCATCGCCGGCCTGCTGGCGCTGCCAGCACTGCTGTTGTGCCTGCCGGAGGTGTCCGCTCACGGAACCGCCGCCGGCCTGGCCGCCCTGGCCGGCGCCACGGGCACGGCCAGCATCGACGTTTCATTGGCCACCGCGGCGCTGGTGTTCATTCCGCATCGCGGCGACTCGCACCCCGCCCATTGCCGAGCCCGCATCGCTCACGTGGTCTTTGCGGTGGTCGTGAACACCGTATGGCTGGGGGTGCTGCTGCTGGTGGCCGTCGGCGGCGCGCCGCCGTACCACACCGGCGCCCAGGCATATGATCCGACCGCCGCCGTGCGCCTGTGCGTGCTGGGACTTGCGACCCTGGCGGGAACCGTGGCGCTGACACACGCTCTGGAGCGGGCCGCACGCCGCCTGACCGTCACGAACCGCACCGGGCCCGATACCGGGCCGCGGCTGCTGCGCATCGGACCGGCCGAGGTTCCGCACGAGCTGGCCGGCGCCCTGCTGTGCATCGCCCACGAGGCGATGCGGCTGCGTATCCGCGTCGGCGCCCGGGAGCGGGCCCTGGCACAGGCGCGCAGCCTCATTCACCGCCGCGGCAAGGAGCTCGAGGACGCCCGCAGGACCATCTTGCAGCTCAGCAATGCCGTGTCCGCGCACAAGGCGATGCAGGGGCGGTATGAGGCACTGATGGCGCACCTGCCGCAGGTAGTCCTGTTCGCCGACGAGGGTGGAATCATCCGCGGCGCCGGGCAGGCCGCGGCGGCCCTGCTCGGGTATGAACCCGCAGAGCTGATCGGCAAGCCCGTCGGCACACTGATCCCGCCGGACCATGTGCTGGAGCACCCGCTCGACCTGAGCTCTCATGCCGGCGCGGACTCTCATGCCAGCGCAGGCTCTCAAGCCGGCGCGGCCCTCAGCGTCGAGGCCCCGGTTCTCACCCGCGATGCGAAGACCATCAATGCCGTCTTCCAGGTCGAGACCTTTCAAGTGGACGGCGCCCGGCACCGTGCCATCCAGGTCAGCCGCCCGGTGAGTGCACGCAGGTCGGCACCCGGCGGCCCCGATCACACCCCTCCCCCCTATCAACAGCGCAGCCTCTTCATTGCGATGATGAGCCACGAAGTGCGCACCCCCCTGCACAGTCTCGTGGCCACCCTCGATCTGCTGCGCAACCCGGAGCAGAGTCCGGAGGAATACCAGCACCGGCTGTCCATCGCACGCACTTCGGCACGCTCGTTGCTGAAGATCGCCAATGACTTCCTGGACCTGAGCAAGATCGACACCGGTCACTTCCGGATGGAACGGCGCAACTTCTCGCTGGCCGCGGTGCTGCAGGAAGTGGTCGAAGGCTGCCACGCCCATGCCCAGTCGCTCGGCCTGCGGATGACCGTGGACACGGCGGACGCGCTGCCGCCGTCGTTCGTGGGGGACCCGGCCCGCCTCAGGCAGATCCTGGAGAATCTCGTGTCCAACGCACTGAAGTTCACCAGCCATGGGCTCGTGAGCCTGCAGGTGCAGTACGACGGGCGTGCCTGTTGCATCGATGTCAGGGATACCGGCGCGGGCATACCCCATGACAAGTGGGAGTCGATATTCGAGCCCTTCGAGCAGGTGGAACTCGCCCCCGGCCGCAGCGCCGGCGGCACCGGGCTGGGCCTGCCGATCAGCCGCCGCCTCGCCGAAGCGATGGGCGGCAGCCTTACGCTGCTGCAGTCCGGCCCGTCCGGCTCCACGTTCCGGCTGTTCCTGCCGCTCGAAGCCTCGCAGGAGGCCGCCCCGGAGGAGCAGAGCCAGCGCATCCTCGTGACGCCCCACGCGAACGTGCTGGTGGTGGAGGACAACCCCAGCAACCGCTATGTCGCGCAGGCGCTGCTGGATGGGCTGAAGTGCCCGGCCACCATCGTCGAGAGCGGCGCCCGGGCACTGGAGGTGCTGCAGACCGGAAAGTTCGACATCATCCTCATGGACTGCCAGATGCCCGGCATGGACGGCTGCGAGACCACGCGCCGCGTGCGCCGGCTGCCCGGCAAGCGGATACCCATCATTGCCATGACCGCCGACGCGCTGCCCGAGGACAAGCAGCGCTGCCTGGAAGCCGGCATGGACGACTTCCTCGTCAAGCCCTTCCGCCGCGCGGGGCTGAACGAAATCCTGTGCAAGTGGCTGGTCGATGGCGGCGGGCGACGGGCCGACGGGCGCGGCGGTACCACCGATGTGGCCCAGCTGGCCGCCTCGCTGCCGGTGCTCGACATGCCGATGTTCAACGAGCTGCGCAGCAGCCTGCAATGGAAGAAGGAGTCGCTGAACCGCATCTGCTCGACGTTCACCGAGGCGGCCAGGAAGGTGGCGGACTCGGTGGAGAGCGCTTCTGCAGCGGACCATCGGACCGTGCTCAGGCTTCTGCACACTCTGCTCGGCAGTGCCGGCATGGTGGGGGCCCGGCAACTGGAGTATCTGGCGGGCGTTCTGCAGAGCGCCGTCAAGGCGAACCAGCCGGCGCTGCTGGCCTGCGCCCGCGAGGCGCTCAGGCCGGCCCTGGCGCGCTTCGAGCGGGAATTCGAGCGCTGTGTGGACGTCGAGGAATCCGCCGAGACCTGGGAGAGCTCCTGCCATTGACCGCTCCTGCCATTGACCGCTCCCGTCACTGACTCGCCCGACGGTACCTGCAGCTGGGCCGTACTGTCCCGGTGCCCGGACCCACCGCCGCAACTTTCCCGCCGCAACGGTGTTACTGTTTCATCCGTCAAAGGTGGGAGGCACGCAATGGCTGCTCGGCATGTGTTGGCAGTGACCCTGGTGGGTGTGGTACTCGCGGGGACCTCCGGCGAAGCGCTGGCGAAAGGCTGTCTCAAGGGCGCGGCCGTGGGAGCGGTCGCCGGTCATGTGGCGGGTCATCACGCCATCATCGGTGCCGCGGCCGGCTGCGTCATCGGACATCACATGGCCAGGAAGAAGGAGCGACAGGCCGAGGAGCAGCGCCGCCGACAGGCTGCCCCGCCGCCCGCGCCCCAGCCGCACCAGCCCGCGGCCCCGGGTGGCACCGCGGCCGGTGACGAGGTCTGATGATCGAAGGCTCCTGTCACTGCGGCGCGGTGCGCTGGCAGCTCCAGGGAATGCCGGAATCGGCCACGGCGTGCAACTGCACCATCTGCCGCCGCTACGGTGTGCTGTGGGCCTACGACTTCGACGGCGAGGGCATCCATACCTCGGGCCACACCCAGGTCTACATCCGGGGCGACTCGATCGGATTCCACTTCTGCCCCGTCTGCGGCTGCGTGGCGTACTGGCGCGCGCTGAAGCCCAAAGATGACGGCCGGCGCCGCGTTGCAGTCAATCTGCGGCTGGCAGAGCCGGAGGGCGTGGCGAAGATCCAGATTGCCCATTTCGATGGCCTCGACACCTTCGAGGACCTGCCGCGGGATGGGCGCTGCGTGGCCGACTACTGGTTCTGATGCCGCCCGCGCCTGCGAACCCTGGCTGCGGGTGAACGGCGCCCATGGCCAAGGCAAGGCCAGCGCCGCGTCCGTTGACACAGACCGCCCCCGCGGCCGACACTATTTGGGCAGCCGAGGAGTCTGGTAACCACCAACACCTGAAAATCCCTGTAACGATCCCGTGGGAGAGATCGGAGATCCTCCGACGCCGAAGGAGCAACCGCCCCGGAAACTCTCAGGCAAAAGGACCGCGGATCGTAAACCTCTGAAGAGTGGTACCTCTCAAGGTACCCGCCGACGGAATAACAATCTCAGGCGCCAAGGACAGAGTGGGCATGAAGCCGGACCGGCTTCGAGGAGTGCTCCATGTCCGACAATCACGTCGTCGTGATCGGCGCCGGCATCACCGGCGTCACCACTGCCTACGCCCTGCTGCGACAGGGTCATGCCGTCACCGTCATCGACCGCCAGCCCTACGCGGCGATGGAGACCTCCTACGCCAACGGCGGGCAGCTCTCTGCGAGCAATGCCGAGGTGTGGAATTCCTGGGGCACCATAGCCAAGGGCATCAGATGGATGCTGCAGGCACAGGCCCCGCTGCTGCTGAACCCGGCCTTCAGCTGGCACAAGTACAGCTGGCTGGCCGAGTTCACCGCCAACATCCGCCACCACGATGCGAACACGGTGGAGACCGTGCGGCTCGCGATCGCGGCGCGCCGGCACCTGTTCGAGATCGCCGAGCGCGAGGGCATCGACTTCGACCTGGAGAGGCGCGGCATCCTGCACCTCTACCATGACGAGTCGTCCTTCGCGGCCGCCGCCCGGGGCAACGAGCTGCTGCGTCGCGGCGGACTCGAGCGCCAGGCAGTGACGAACGAGGAGATCCACTGCATTGAGCCGGCACTGACGCCGCAGTTCTACGGCGGGTTCTTCACGCCCTCGGATGCAACCGGCGATATCCGCAAGTTCACGCGCGGCCTGGCCGAGGCCTGTGCCCGCCGGGGAGCGAAGTTCCTGCTCGGACACGAGGTCCGGCACGTCAGGGCCACGGGCCGGAACATCGCGGTACGGCTCGCCGGCGGCAGCGCGAGCGAAGAGCCCGCCATCGAAGCCGACGCCGTGGTCGTCTGCGCCGGCGTTGCCAGCCGGCACTTTGCCGCGATGCTGGGCGACCGCATCAACATCTACCCCGTCAAGGGCTATTCCATCACGGTCAATCTCGAGGATGAGGTGAGCCAGTCGGCGGCGCCCACGGTCAGCCTGCTGGACGAGGCGGCCAAGATCGTGACCAGTCGCCTGGGCCGCGAGCGCTTCCGGGTGGCGGGAACGGCCGAGTTCAACGGCCTCAACCGCGACATCCGTGCAGACCGGATCGAGCCGCTGGTGCACTGGTGCCGGCAGCTGTTTCCGCAGATGAGCACCGCCACGGTCATCCCCTGGGCCGGGCTGCGCCCCATGACGCCGAGCATGATGCCGCGGGTCGGCCGCGGCCGGCGCACCGGCGTGTACTACAACACCGGGCACGGACATCTGGGGTGGACGCTGTCGGGCGCGACGGCGGCCATGGTCGCCGAGGTGATCCGCGAGGATTTCGAGGCTGCGGTACGGGGGTCGAGGGTCGTGGCCTGAGACGCCGCGGCGAAACGCGCACCGGGCACTTCCCCGGTGCGCGGCCGCAGGACCCCAAAGGTGCCCCTCAGCAGCCCAGCTCCACCACGCAGACACCGCCTGCGACCTGGGCGTTCTCACCCTCCGGCACCAGGATCTCCAGCAGCACACCACCGCCCGGAGCCACGACCTCCTGCGTCACCTTCTCGGTCTCGATTTCGTAGAGCACCTCGTCCTTGCGGAAGGCATCTCCCGGGCGCTTGTGCCACTTCGCAATCGTGGCCTCCCGCATGTTCATGCCCACGCGGGCCAGCTTCAGCGTCACCTTCATGCCGCGCGGGTTCAGGCGGCCGCCGCGAGGCCGAGCAGCTCACGGCACCTGCGGGCGATGGTGTCCGCATTGGGAATGAGACGGGCTTCCGCATTCGGCGCATAGGGCAGGCATACGTTCGGCACGGTCACCCGCGCAATCCCCGTCCTGAGCAGCGCGAAGCCATGCTCCGCCACGCCGGCGGCAATCTCGCTCGCGGCACTGCATCGCTCCCGCGCCTCGTCGCACACCACCAGGCGTCCCGTCTTGCGCACCGAGGCGAGCACGGCCTGCAGGTCGAAGGGCACCAGCGTGCGGGGGTCGATCACCTCGGCGTCGATGCCGGCCGCGGCCAGCAGCCGGGCGGCCTCCAGGGCGGGCTTGAGCATCGATCCGATTGCCACCACGGTGATGTCCCTGCCCGTGCGCACCGTATTGGCCCTGCCGAGGGGCACCAGGTGCTCGCCCTCCGGCACCTCACCCGCCTCGCCGCCGCGGCCACCGGCCTCCATGAAGAACGTCGGGTCGTTGCCCCGGATCGCGGTCTTCAGCAGCCCCTTGGCGTCCGCCGGCGTGGCCGGCGTGAGCACGTTGATACCGCCCAGGTTCATGAGCGGCGGATAGGCCGTGTCGGAATGCTGGGCCGCGTTGGCGCCGCCGCCGCCGTAGCTGGCGATCACCGTGATCGGCAGGCGGGCCTGGCCACCGGACATCAGCCGCAGCTTCGCCATCTGGTTGCCGATGGCGTCCATGCCCGTGTAGATGAAGTTCGAGAACATGAGGTGCAGGATCACCCGCTGCCCCGCGCAGGCCGCGCCGACCGCCATGCCCGTGAGCGTCTGCTCGCATATCGGCGTGTTGCGGATCCGGTCGGGCCCGAATCGCGCGGCGAGGCCACGGCAATCCCCCATGATCGCAAGCTCGACATCCTCGCCGAACAGGATCACGGCCGGGTCGCGCTCCATCTCCTCGAACAGCGCCTCGTTGATCGCCTGGATGTAGCGTTTTCTGGCCATGGCGGCCTCCCTCAGGGCGCCTGCCCCTCGAACATCAACTCGAATGCAAGTGCCGGATCGGCCGGCTCCGACTCCTGGGCGAAGCGCACCGCCGCATCCACCTGGGCCAGCACACGCGCCTCGATCTCCCGCAGGCGCCGCGCCTGCGCCGCATCCGCCGACTCCAGCTGCCCGCGGGTGCGGGCTATCGGGCAGCGCGCCTTCCAGGCTTCGATCTCCAGCGGGTCGCGATAGCGCTGTTCCCCGAGAAAGAGGCTCTCGGCCTCCAGATGTCCCTGGATGCGGTAGGTATGCGCCTCGATGAAGGTCGGACCGCCGCCGCCGCGTGCCCGCTCGACCGCCTCCCGCGCCGCCTGCCACACGGCCGCCACGTCATTGCCGTCGACGACACGGCAGGGGATCCCGAACGCGCGTGCGCGCTCGAAGATCCTGCCGGAAGTCACCGTGGCCGCCGGGCTGAACTCGCTGAAGCCGTTGTGCTCGCAGATGAACACCAGCGGCAGTTTCCACAGGCTGGCGACGTTCAGGCACTCCATCAGGGTACCCTGGTTGGCTGCGCCGTCGCCGAAGAAATCGGCGACGACCCTGCCGCTCCCCTGGAGCATGGCGGAGTAGGCGGCCCCGGTGGCGATGGCGAAGCCCGCGCCGACGATGCCGTTCGCTCCGAGTAAGCCCTTGGAGAAGTCCGCGACGTGCATGGAGCCGCCCATGCCCCTGCAGATGCCGGTTCTCTTGGCCCAGATCTCGGCCATCATGGCCCCGAGATCCCCGCCCTTGGCCAGGTAATGCCCGTGCCCCCGATGGGTGCTGGTGATCATGTCGGACTCGCGCAGGTGCGCGCACACTCCCGCGGCGACCGCCTCCTCGCCGATGTAGAGATGCACGGCGCCGGGCAAGTTGCCGGCCCGGTTCTCGTCGCGCAGCCGCTCCTCGGTGCGCCGGATCAGCAGCATGCGCTCGTACAGCGCGAACAGCTCGCTCATGGACGGCGAATCGACCTCGCGCATCGGGCCCCCGATCGGTGACATTGCGTCCACCGCCCCCCCGGGCGTGGTGCTGCCGGTACACGATAGCACCAGGTCCGGCCGCGCGCCTACCGTACGCCGAG
>Ga0335073_10015658_pt1 | contig 10602 bp, 8 predicted proteins | sample Lox_Sample_22_FD_207093 | JGI IMG/M metagenome (GOLD analysis project Ga0335073, IMG submission 207093) | Soil microbial communities from Loxahatchee National Wildlife Refuge, Florida, United States - Lox_Sample_2.2 | ecosystem: Environmental > Terrestrial > Soil > Wetlands | place: USA: Florida...
ACCTCTTACGACAGTGCGCTACCTTAGGAAATCTCGATTGAAAAACATTAGAGATCGCCCCCTCGGGTTTTCCTCGAGAGACAGATCCAGGCATCCGGTAGAAGTCGGTCCGGTAGTTCTTGAAAAAGGAGGAAAGATTTGAGTTTCCACGACGCCGGAAAAAGGGGCGCGAGAATCTCTGTAGGCTAGGTTGAAAACCCAGTGTCCTTGGAACTACCGAATACCGAAAGTTCCTGCCAAGCTTCAGAAACGCTGAAGCGATCGGAGACACCTACCTTCCGCAGAATACGATGAATGTGATTTTTCACAGTTTGCTCAGACAGATTTAAGGAATTTGCTATTTCTTTGTTGCTCATACCACGGCTTATCAATGGAATCAGTTGTTGTTCTCTTCGCGTCAGGCCCCAAGGCGACCGCTTGCGGATCGCTGGGAGTGGATCTCGCCGCTCTTTGACAAAATCAAAGAGAACGCCTGTATACCGCAGCGGGCAAACGGCGTGGCCCTCCGCAACCGTCCGGATTGCCGAGACGACCTCTGCCGCCGACGCATCTTGCAAGACATATCCACGAACGCCGTACCGAATTGCCGCCAGAAATTGCGCGCTATCCTCCGCCATCGCAACCATCACACACTTCGGGCCACCGGCGAGCGCGCCGCGGCTCGGCGCTTGGGTCCCGTCACCCAGAACAAAATCCAAAGAGTCCAGTACGAGAACATCAACGGACATTTCCTCAATCTGGGAAAAGGAGGGAAGGTCGGTCGTTTGCCACGATACCACTTCAAACTCGGCCTTCTTGGTCAGAATGCGCGCAATCGACTCTCTCAATAAGCGATTACGGCACAGCAGGAAGACTTTTGTATCACTACTCATTTGAAGTGTCCCCAATGTTCCGCTTAGATTGTGGAGTACTCGTATTCCCGAGCGAGCGTCTCTAGATACACCGAAGACAATATCTGGGCAAGTACTAATTTTACTTTACGGAAATAGCCATGTCTTGGGTTCCGAAATCAGAACAGCAAATTACGCTTGCGCTGTCGCTTGGCGAAATACCTCCACCTGCAGCAATATACATTTCGCCTCGTGCTGGGGTGTTGTAAGCGTACCACTCTGCCGGATGCGAATTGCAATATTTTCGCAAAATATGGGGTCGACGAATCATGAAACATCAGAAAGTGTCCCGCGTGAAAATCGGGGAATTCTGAGAGAACTATGCGCAAACTAGAAGAGGAGGGGCAAAGGCCTCGTTGTATTTGCGAGGCCTTTGCAACGCATTCACTGCAGGAGCCCGGAGGCTTTCAGCTCAGTCGAAGCTGCCGGTGACGCCCTGAAAGCCGTGAGAAGCCTGCTTGAGCAACCAACTCAAGACTCGCGTCGTGTTGTAGCAGTAAGCCAGGTTGTATCCGAGGGTGGAGAAGCACTCCAGCTCGCAGGATTTTTTCATTTCGTTGAGTTGTTTCAATTCGAACTTCGGCTTCTCGATCGTGCCCCAATCGTACGTTGCGTTGTACATGGGGAAGCAGGGCGCGAGAGTTCCATCCGTGCGGACGATCAGCCAGTTCTGGCCCGCGCGGCAGCCCCAGTGCTCGCTCTTGCCACGCATGAATTCCTTCATGTTCTTCAGGCGCGGCACGGAGTCGACCATCTTGTACCCCTGGCGGTTTTTCTCCATCAGCCATTCCAGCGTCTCGTCGACTTTTGGAAAATCCGCAGGGCGGATGTAGGTGTCGTTGTCGTTCAGATGTTTGAAGTGGTCCTGCTCCATCATCGGTGTTTCGTTGATGTGATACGTTGTCGCGATTCCGTTGTCGTGCGCGATCTCCGTCAGCTGGCGCACATCATCGAGGTTCGTCCGGCAGATGTTGATGTTGAAAAACACCGTATAGCCGTAACGATACTGCCGCCTCACCAGGTAATCGAAGTACGACCGCACGTGATTGAGCGCTTTCGGCAACCCAGGCTTCTCGTTGACGGCGTCAACGGCGAAGTTGATCGTCGCGATGCCGGCGTCCGCCAGCCTATCGATCACTTCAGGCCGCAGCAACCTCGCATTCGTTGCGAGATAAACCCAGAAGTCCTTTTTCGCCGCGTAGTAAATCACCTTGTGAACGAAATCCGGACGAAGAAGAGGCTCGCCTCCCGTAGGGGCAAGCACGCGACAGGGCGTGTCGTACAGCCAGTCGATGGCCCGCCGCGCCGTGTCTTCCGTCATGCCCTTGACGCGATTGTCGTACGACCAGCAGTAATGACAATCGAGGTTGCACTTCCACTCTGTGAACAGGTAAGCGATGATCGGCTGGAAATCTCCGGCACGCACGCGGGATTTCAGGTAGGGGAAAAGCCAGCCGCGCATATTGTCCAGAATCTTCGCGGCACCCCAATGCCGCTTGCCTGTCTTCAAAACCGTGTCGTGGGCCGCGATGTCTGCTTCGTCAACATCATGTAGCAACTCCGGATGCTGAGGGAATACAGGCTCCAGAAGGGTCTTGCCTTCAGAAGCGGGCTTTGATGGTCTGGGGATCTGCTGTTTGAGGAGATTGTGCAGAGGTACATCCAAGCGGCTTGGCGGGATGAACGAACTTGAGAAATCCTGGTCGTTGAGGTGCGGCATGTATCCTCCTCGCATATTGGAAGCTGCATGTCATATATCTGCGTTCACGTGCGCCCAGGCACACTTGTCCGCTGGCCATTGTGAGTTCTGCGTGACTTTTGCGTCCGGCCAACCACACGACCGGTCCCCTAGGGAAATTGTATCCCCCTTCACATAGATGCACCAAGGGGCAGGGTGGACTCATTTTGGTACGTTTTTGGTGTGACATTTCTTACAGTTGAGGAGTCGATTGCCGGTCGCTCCAAGCCAGTTCGGCAACCCGCCGACCCAGCTCGGCGGCAATTTGGCGTGCGTCCGCATCTCCGGAAAAGCGCACAGGGACTCCGATGGTTACTCGGACACTCCCCGGCCGGTGGAGAATCCGGTTGGCTTGCTTCATGTCGAACAAGCCGTCGAGGCGAATGGGGACGACGGGCAAATCCAATTCCTTAGCCAGCAGGCCAATGCCTGACCGGAACGGTTGAAGCTCCCCGTTTGGCGTCGTGATCCCCTCCGGGAAGATCAGGATGTTCCAGCCCCGATCCGCCAGGTCCCCCACAAACGAAAAGCTCTGCCGGAATCCCGATTCTCTGGGAAGTGGAAAGACATTGAACAGGGCAAACACCAAGAAATAACTCACCCTTTCCGACAGTCTTTCCAGAAGTCCCATTTCCTTCGGAGGTTGAAGCATCGTCGCAATTCGCTCGCTCCGCATGGCGGTCGCCAGCCGGTGCCGAAAGACCGCCGGGAGTGCGGCGAGGATCCAACCAATGTCGACGTAGGTCACGTGATTTGAAATCACCAACACTGGCCCTCGAATTCCGCGCAAATTCTCCTGCCCACGCACCCGCGGCGCTGCCAGGAGGTAAGTTGCCGGCCAGACCAGAAGGTAGTAGATGAAAATTCGGAACGCGGTAATGAACCAGTTCTGCGGCCAGCGTGGGTACTTGATTTCCACTGCCGCCTTCGGAGGATTTCGCAGCAATTCCTCCAATTGCCCGACTGTCTTTACATCGGAGAACTTCGCCTCGCTCAAATCGACTTGGTATCGCTCTTCGAGCGCGCTCATCAATTCAACGCGATCAAGCGAACTTATGTTCAACTCGGCGTTGCCATCCCCAGCCTGCGCAACCGCGTCTCCGCCTTGCCCCGCGAAACGGGCAATCAGTTGTCGAAGCGAGCCTCCATCTGGCGCCGCTGCTTTTCCTCCGAGCTGTTCCTGCACTGCGGCGCGAATCGCCGGTAAAATCGGCTTCTGCGTCGGGGTCCTTGGAAAATCCAACTCCGGCCACACCACCCAGTGTCGAATATGCTGAAACTCTGCCAGCGAAGCGTTCGCGCCTGCGACAATCTCCGCAGGATTGGCCTGCGGATCACTCAACAGAATCGCCGCGCAAGGCTCCGCATTGCCATCCTGATCCAGCCCGATCACCACGGCGTCTTTCACGCCCGCTTGCTGCAGTAGCGCCTTCTCGAGGTCCTGCGGATAAACGTTCATCCCCGCCGGAGTCACGATGACGTTTTTCTTCCGCCCCTTGAAAAACAGCCGTCCCTGGGTGTCCACTTCCGCTAAGTCGCCCGTGTGAAACCATCCATCTTCTCCGACCACTGGCTCCAGCTTCTGTCCCTGCCAATAGCCCTTGGCGAGATTCTCGCCGCGAACGAGAATTTCTCCCTCTGCGCTCACCTTCATTTCGAGGCCAGGAAACAGCTTTCCTATGGACCCCTTATCCGACCGGAAGGGGTGATTCAGGCTGACAAGAGAAGTTGTTTCCGTCAGGCCGTAGCCTTGAATGACGGCGTAGCCAAGCCGGTTCCAGAACGTCTCCGCGGCCTGCGGCAGCGCTGCTCCCCCGGAAACAAACGCCCAGAATTTCCACCCAAGCCGGTTGTGAATTCGCCGAAATCTCCACCAGCGGCGCAAAAATCGCTCGCCCTCCGCGGAGGCAAAGTCTTTCTGAAATTGTTCGAGCCAGCCGTCCCGCTCAATGTCCCGTTCGATTTCACGCTGCAGCGATTCGATCAGCCTTGGCACTGCGATCAGCACAGACACGCGCCCCCGCCGCACCGTCTGCACCAACTCAGCCGGGTTGAGCGATTCATGGAAAATGGATGTCGCTCCCAGAATGGGTGGAATGAATAGAGCCAACAATTGCCCGAACACATGGCTCAAGGGGAGAAGATTCAGAAACCGAAGAGGATGGAAAATCCGCTCGTAGCGGAGATATTTGCGGATCTCGCCTTCCAGAGGTTCGATATTTGCAAGCACGTTTCCATGAGAAATCACCACGCCGCGCGGTTCCGCCGTTGTTCCTGACGTGAACACAATTTCCAAAGTATCGTCGCGAGTCAGTTGCGGAGCGGCAAAAGGCTCTGAAGACCGGCCGGCGACAAACTCGCTAAGCGAGTCGATATCGATGGTAGGAGTGTCCAATCCCCCTGCGGCAGAGCGATTGCACACGAAGAGCTTCGCGCCGACCTGCTTCGCCACGCGTCCCGCAAAGTCCGCCGTCGAAATCCTGTCGATCGGGACGACGACCGACCCGCGCAGTACGCAGCCCCAAAACGCCGCCATCCATTCGCCGCAGTTTTCCCCCCACAGAACAACCGCGTCGCCCTTTCCAATTCTGCGCGACTCTAGCTCCCGCGCGAACCTCCAGGCCACTTCTACAATTCGCCTGTAGCTCCAACGTTCAACGCGAAATCCGCGCTGCGAGACGACCGCGGTTTCGCGTGCCTGTTTGGAATATTCCGAAAAGAATTCGACCAGCGATTGGCGCGCCATGCCGCCATCGATTTTGTCCTATGCAACTCGAAATTGAAATGGGCTCGCCTCGGCATTCCGCCCGCCAGGCCCATCCGTGAAGCGCTGAAATAATGCTATTTTGGAGAGATGGCTGGCGCCCGACATGCGGTCGTGATCGGTGGAGGCATCACAGGTCTCGCCTGCGCTTATTATCTGAAGGCAGCAGGGGCGCAGGTGACGGTACTCGAAACCTCTGCAAAACCTGGTGGAATCCTTCAGACGGTCGAGAAAAATGGATTTCTCTTTGAGGCTGGCCCGCAATGCCCCCGCTTTTCGCCGCGACTTTGGCAGTTGATCCGCGACGTAGGCATCGCCGGAGAATTTCTCCCGGCCGATTCGCGCGCGCCCCGCTACATCCTGAAAGATGGACGCCTTCATAAGGCTCCATTTTCACCGCTCGCATTCCTCACCACAGACCTCGTGTCGCTCCGTACGAAACTCCGCCTGACCGCCGAGGTTTTTCGCCGCTCGCACCCTCCAGACGACGAAGAGTCGCTAGCGAGCCTGGTTCGCAGAAAGTTCGGCTCCGATCTTCTCGAGTGCATTGTCGATCCTGTAATCTCCGCCGTGTTTGCCGGCGACCCTGAAAAAATGGGCGTCGGTAGCGCGTTTCCGTTCCTCGCCCGATGGGAGCGAGAGCAGGGAAGCTTATTCCTTGGCGCAATCAAATCGCGAGGGGCAGGGAAGCTGCAGCGTTCCGGCAAACGCCCGGCCACTCAGCCACCAAGTAACGATGCCCAGAGGCTATCTGTCACAGAGTCGCTGCCGCCTCTCGGTTCGTTTCGCAACGGCGTCGGCACTCTCCCCGCCGCGCTCGCCGGTCGTCTCGGCGACTCCCTACGACTTTCCACAGCGGCGCAGAGCCTGGAACGAGTTTCGGGCGCGCCCAATTCGCTGCCGCAATGGCGCATCCGCTTGCGGTCCGGCGCGGAAATCGTCGCAGACGCCGTCGTAATCGCCACTCCGGCACAGGAAGCGTCTCAGCTCTTTACACTGGCGGAACCCGATCTCGCGTCCACACTCGCGGCCTTTCCATATGCTCCTATCACGGTCGTGTCCCTGGCCTTTGAACGGTCGCAGGTCCGAGCCCCACTTCGGGGCTTTGGATTCATGGTCCCGCGTCGCGAAAATCTCAACACGTTTTATACTGTATGGAACTCGTCGTTATTCCCTGGGCGCGCGCCGGAGGGGAAAATCCTAATCACCAGCTTTGCGGGAGGCGCGCGGAAGGCAAGCTTTGCCGGTCAAGAGGACGAAACTGCCGCGCGGGTCGTCGAGGGCGAAATCAGCCCGATTCTGGGCACCGACGGTCCTGCAATCGAGCGCTTTGTCTGGAACCATCCAAGAGCTCTGCCGCAATTCAATATTGGACACGCTGCGCGGGTCAACTCCGTCCGGCAATCTGTGGGGCGTCTGCCGGGCGTATTCCTGGCAGGGAACTATCTCGATGGGCGCTCCCTAGGAGATTGCGTGGAAATTGGCTTCCAGACCGCCGAAGGAGCGAAGCGCCTGTTGGGGTTGTAACAGGCTAATTCCCCAATCCCTTGGACTGCATGAGACCTGATACCGGGAGACAAAGTTGCTGATTTTCGCCATAGTCTGCGCCGTTCTTGTTGCGCTGCTGCTGGCGGGGCGCGTCTACCAGCAGATTGGAACGGCTCGCGACCTCCGCCGCCATCCCGCCCCTGGAAAATTCGTGGACGCCCGTGGCCGGCAATTGCACGCTTTGACGATGGGCGAGGGCGGCACCACGGTGGTGTTCGAGTCTGGATTGATGTCCACCGTCCTGTCATGGCGGGACATTCAACCTGAAATCGCAAAGACGGCTCGCACATTCTCCTACGACCGCGCGGGCCTCGGTTGGAGCGAGGCCGGGGCCGTCCCGCGCGACGCAGAGAGAATCGCGACCGAACTCCACGCACTCCTCGAGAACATGCAGGTACCGCCTCCCTACATTCTTGTCGGGCATTCCTTCGGCGGGCTTACCACGCGAGTGTTTACTGGCCGTTATCCGGATCAAGTTGCCGGGCTCGTCCTGTTGGACCCCGTCGTTGCAGCCGAATGGCATCCTGTGGGAGAACAGAACCAAAGGCGCATCCGCATCGGGACCAGAATCCTGCGACGCGCTTCAGGTCTTTCCCGCTGGGGCGTGCTACGATTCGTATCCATGCTATTGCGATCGGGCATCAAGCCCTTGGCCGAGCCCCTGGTGCGCCTAATGAGCAAAGGCGCTCCCAAAGGGGATGGTACAACCAAGAGCCCTCTGTTTTGGAATTTGCCTCCGAGTGAACGCTCCATGGCGCACGTCTTCTGGGTGCAGCCGAAATTTACGGAAACGATCGCGAGTCAGCTCGAAAATCTGCCCGCCAGCGCCGCCCAGGCCCTGGCCGCCGGAGAAGCGCTTCGTCACATCCCGGTGTTTGTGGTATCCGCTGCGGACGCTTCCGCCTCGCGCCTGGCCGACCACGAGGCGATTGCGCGCGCTTCATCCTCCGGAAAGCACTTCACTGCGAAAGAGGGCGGGCATTGGGTGATGGTCGACGAGCCCGATCTCGTCCTGCAGGCAATCCGTGAAGTCGTGGAAATGACGTCGCAAACGCATCGCGCGAAAGCCCGCGCATGACAAGCCGAATCGTTTTTCGCCTGCTCTTTCCGCGCCGAAGCGCGAGGCTATTGTGACGCGGAAAAGAACCAGCGCCTTCGCCCTTCTTGTTTTGTCCCCGGCCATCCTTGCAGTGGCAGTCGCCTTCTCGGCCGTGCCAGCCGCTGCACAATCCCAATCCTCGCAGCCGGCAGAGCAGTCTCAGCAAGATCAGCAAAAGCCGGCGCAGGCGCCGTCCGCACAGCCCACCACACCACCTTCGACGGCCCCTGCTCAGTCAGCCCAGCCAGGTACGCAACACCAGCCTGGAAGGACGGCGAAAGAGCAGCAAAACGTCCAGAATGAGCTAAAGACTGGCACATCGAAAGACAGACTCTTCTGGGCTCTGCCGAATTTTCTCACCGTCGAGGACGCGGAGAAGCTGCCTCCTCTAACACCCGGACAAAAATTCAAAGTTGTCGGCACTTCACTCGTCGATCCTTCCACGTTCTTGATTATGGCTGCCTGGGCGGGGATCGAGCAGGCAACCAATACGACTCCCTCTTACGGTCAGGGCGCACAAGGTTATGCAAAGAGGTTCGCCACAGCGTACGGTGACAACGCCGTCGAAAATTTCATGGCCAGCGCCGTGCTTCCCTCCATCCTCCATCAGGACCCGCGTTATTATCAGCTTGGCCATGGCGGTTTTTGGCGGCGCACAGGGCACGCCATCAGCCGGTTAATCGTCACTCGCTCCGATTCTGGAACGAAAGAATTCAACTATTCGGAAATATTCGGTGCCGGAATCGCTGCGACGATTTCCACATACACCTACCATCCTCAGTCAGAGCGGACCTTTTCGAATGTATTCAACGTCTGGGGAACTCAAATGGGATACGACGCCGGCACCTACATGCTGAAGGAATTCTGGCCCGATCTCCGGCGCAAATTTCACAAGAAGAGCGCCGAGGACTCGCACTGAGATTTTGCAATCTGGATCGCACCTTCCCCGTCGCTAAGAAATGCTCTTATTGAGAAAGGCCGCCGCATCGACAGGCGTTAGACCGAAGTGACGGAACCCGCAGGTCTGCTATAGGCATCCTGCGGCCCTGTTTCAGAATCCGACTCTCATATGGAATTTGAGGCGGAAGAAATTTGCGAATCCTGCTATCCTTCATCTAGATGAATCGAATGGGTGAACAATACGACGGAAACGCCGTCGAAGTAGCGTGTCTGCGGCGCGACTCAATCGCGCGACGGATCTGGATCAGACTGCTGATTGTCCTTCTGCTCGTCTCCGTCGCTGGTCTTTCTACGACAGCGAAAGACAGTCTCTACCAATTCCACTCGAGTTCGGCGCGCTACGTCAGCATCTCCACGAAGATGCAATTGGCCCATACACCCGTGGTCGAGCATGAAGCGCCCTTGCCGGTCCTTCTCACTCTGCCGGCAACACCGGAGTCTCGCCGCCTGCACAGGGAGCCTCGCCAGCAGATATTTGTTCCCTCGATCGGCGTCACCGTTTCGCTGCAACATCGATCTCCGCCTCCCATTAATTCCTGAGGTCCCGGTCTCTTTTCACATAGCTGTAATGCGCGGAGCCTAATTTCCGTTTGGCCCCGCCCGGACAAGTGAACTTCCAAAAGGAGCCGTCATGGCGAACCATGCTCTTTCTCCTAAGGTCATTGAGGAACTTCGTTCTTTCAGCACGTGCGTAATCGCAAGCTCGATCGAGAAATTCGACGTTCGCCTTCGCAACATCGGCTTCGCCGATTCCCGCATCAAGTGCGTTTTCCCGGATCTTCCGCCCGTCGTCGGTTTTGCCGCCACGGCCCGCATGCGCAGCTCGACCCCTCCAATGGTGGGCGGAAGCTATTACGATCGCACCGACTGGTGGGACCACATTCTTTCGATTCCAGGTCCCCGCATCGTCGTGCTGGAAGACGTTGACAATCCTCCAGGGCTTGGCGCATTCATCGGTGAAGTTCACGCGGCCATCCTCCACGCGTTAGGATGTCTCGCGGTTGTCACCAATGGCGCCGTCCGCGACCTTCCGGAGGTGAGAAATCAGGGTTTGCAGTTGTTTGCCGGCAACATCGCGGTATCGCATGCCTACGCCCACGTTTTCGAATTTGGTGGCGTCGTTCAGGTCGGAAAGCTGAAGATTCACCCGGGCGATCTCCTTCACGGAGACCTTCACGGCGTGAATCAGGTTCCCATAGAAATTGCGGAAAAAATTCCCCAAACGGCCCGTGAAATTCTTCATGCGCGGCGCCACTTGGTTGACCTTTGCCGGTCCGACCGGTTCAACCGGGAAGCGCTCCGCGCCGAAATCAGAAAAATTGATTCTCAATAGAGGGAAGCTTTACAAATCGACTTCATTATTCGAGAGATGAAATGAATACAATGCTCGATCACCCAGCTTCGAAATACTGCGCACTCGTGCTGTTCGCTATTTTCTTCTTGATGGCCGGCGGTTGCAGCGGCAACCACTCTGCAGCAGATGGCCCCGCCACTCTGCCCTCCGCCCCCGTCGTAAAAGTCACTCGGCAAAATCTCTCAGACACCTTGGAGATTGCTTCTGAATTCCAGCCGTTCCAGGAGATCGACGTCTATGCCAAAGTCT
>Ga0335073_10015660_pt1 | contig 10601 bp, 9 predicted proteins | sample Lox_Sample_22_FD_207093 | JGI IMG/M metagenome (GOLD analysis project Ga0335073, IMG submission 207093) | Soil microbial communities from Loxahatchee National Wildlife Refuge, Florida, United States - Lox_Sample_2.2 | ecosystem: Environmental > Terrestrial > Soil > Wetlands | place: USA: Florida...
ACTGTGCGCTGCGCCAGTCGTCGGTCAGCACCCAGAACCGGCGACCGGCACGAACCATCGCGTTGGCCGTATCCTGCGCCCCGTGCACACCCTGGTTGTAGGTCATGTCTGCCATGTCCCACGCGGGTGTGACGGCCGGCTCTGGCTGGATGTTAGCGAGGCAGATGGGAAGCCGGGACTCGGTCAGCAGCCGCGCAACCCGCATAGCGGGACCGTAGGTGAGCATCACCACGAGTACGCCGTCAAGATCGGCGTTCTCAAACTCCCTCATTACTCGCTCGGCGTCCTCGCGATACTTCACCACCTTGCCCGGGATGAACTCGGCCACCTCCGCGAGGCTGCTGGCTAGTTCGCCCGCGTACCCTTCCTGCCGGCCGGCGATACCGGGGATCATGTCGTCGTAGAGGTCTTGCATGATCCCTAGAATCCCGATTCGAGGCTTTCGCTCTGTCATGTCAGCCCTCCAGGTGCAGTTCAGCACAGCAGACTTGCGGACCAGGTAGTTCAGCGCTGGCCGTACTCGTTCTTGTAGCGGCGGTACAGGGCGTCGATCTGTTGAGGCGGTAGCGGTTCGAGGTGGCCAGGGATGGTGGCAAGGTGAACTGTGCAGGCCGCGTCCTCGCACATGACGGCCGCCTTCACTGCGTCATTTGCGGTCGCACCGATAGTGAATACGCCGTGGCTACGCAGTAACACGGCAGGTGAGCGGTGCCCGGACAGCGTTGCGACGACCGCCCTGCCGATCTCCTCGCCGCCGATTGGCGCGAATGGTCCGACCGGGATCTCGCCGCCGAACTCGTCGGCCATGGCCGTGATGACGCACGGGATGGGCTCCCCGCGGGCCGCCCAGGCAGTGGCATACCTGGAATGGGTATGCACGACTCCGCCGACTTGTGGCAGGTGCCGGTAGATGTAGGCGTGCGACGCCGTATCGCTGGACGGGCTGAGCTCCCCTGCGACCCGCACGCCGCTGAGATCGCACACCACCATGCTTTCGGCCGTCAGGTCGGAATAGGGCACGCCACTTGGCTTGATCACCATCAGTTCCGCGCCCGGCACTCGCGCCGAGACGTTGCCGGATGTCCACACAACCAGGCCGTTCCGCACGAGTTCCGCATGAAGTTCGGCCACTGCGCGCTGAGTGTGGCGTACCGCGGTGGTGAAGGCCGGGCTGTATACGGCGGCGCGGCCGGCGCTGACGACTGGTTCAGGGCTCACGGCCCACCGCCTTCGGCTGCCGCCGCGGCAGGTGCGCTGTCGCGTACCCGGTTACGTAGCGCCCGGAGCCGGTGCAGGACCTCATTGGTACCCCGTCCGAGGTAGTCGTGCAGCAGCACGTACTCGGCGTACAGCCGGTCGTAAACCTCTGCGCTGACCGCGTTTGGGATGAAGGCCGCCGCGTGCCGCCTGCCCATGGCTGCCGCTGCGGTCGGCACGCCTGGGTAGGCGCCCGCCGCGACGGCCGCGTGGATCGCTGAGCCGAGGGCAGGTGCCTGACTGGAAGCAACCAGGCTGAGCGGGCGCCTCGTCACGTCGGCGTAGATCTGCATGAGCAGCGCGTTCTGCATCAGTCCACCTGCGACGATCAGCTCCGTCACCGGGAGGCCAGCTGTCTCGAAAGCGTCGATGATGACCCTGGCGCCGAACGCGGTCGCCTCGAGCAGTGCACGGTATATCTCCGGCGCCCGGCTGGCCAGGGTGAGGCCGACGATGGCACCGGACAAATGATGGTCGACGAGCACGCTTCGGTTCCCGCTCAGCCAGTCCAGTGCAATGAGCCCATGCGCCCCGGCAGGCTGAGCCGCGGCTTCCTCGGTCAGCATTTCATGCAGCGTCAGCCCGCGACGGCTGGCAGCGGCGTGGTACTCGGGTGGCACCAGTTGCTCGACGAACCAGGTGAAGATGTCACCAACTCCGCTCTGGCCGGCCTCGTAGCCCCATGATCCGGCCAGGATTCCGCCGTCGACCACACCGCACATGCCTGGTACCTCAGCCAGCGCCGTCCCGTTCATCACGTGGCAGGTCGAGGTGCCCATGATGGCAGTCATCTGGCCAGGGGCGATCGCGTTTGCTGCCGGAGGAGTCACGTGTGCGTCGACGTTTCCTACAGCCACGGCGATCCCGGTGGGCAGGCCGGTCCACCTCGCTGCGCGCTGGGTAAGAGCGCCCGCCCGGCCACCGAGCGGGGAAACGGGATAGGTCAGCTTGTCGGCGGCGAAACCGCTGAAGCCAGGATTAAGAGCGGCCAGGAACTCGCTCGACGGATACCGTCCGTCCTGCCAGATGCCCTTGTATCCAGCAGTGCACGCGTTCCTGGATTCCCTGCCGGTCAGCTGCCAGACGATCCAGTCGGCTGCCTCGATCCAGCGACTAGCCAGCCGGTAGGTATCCGGGTCCTCCTCAAGTAGTTGCAGCGCTTTCGCGAACTGCCACTCCGCCGAGATCTTCCCGCCATATCGGGCAAGCCACTTCTCGTCTCGAGCCTGTGCCAGCTCGGTGATCCTGTCTGCCTGCGGCTGGCTTGCGTGATGCTTCCATAGCTTCACGTACGCGTGCGGACGGTCCTGCAGCTCTAGCAACTGGCACAACGGCGTGCCGTCACTGAGGACCGGCAGCACTGTGCAGGCGGTGAAATCGGTTCCGATGCCGATCACCTGCGCTGGGTCGATCCCGGCATTGGCAACAGCTGCCGGCACGGCATGACGCAGCACATCCAGGTAATCCTCAGGATCTTGCAACGCCCAATCCGGTGGTATCGGCTGGCCCGAGGATGCAAGCACGGTGTCCATCACCCCGTGCCGGTACTCGCGCACGGCGGTGCCGAGTTCGGCACCGTCGGCGACCCGGACGACCAGCGCGCGCCCGGAGAGCGTGCCGAAATCGACACCGACAACGCAAGCACCCGGCGCGTTGTTAGCGTTCACATCGATATTGTGACCCAAAACTCGCGAGGGATACATCATTGGTTTCGGTCAGCCGCGAAGATTACGACTGCGTACCGGCGCGGAACTGGCCCGCACGATGAGCTCCGGTGCTATCGGCAGCCTCGGCTGCGTGCGGAGCTCTCCAGCGATGCGATCCATAAGCAGGTGCAGAGCACGTCGCCCTAGCTCACCAAGATCCTGGCGTACGGTCGTCAGCGGCGGCAGGAAGAACGCAGCTTCTGGCACGTCGTCAAATCCGACCACGCTGACGTCGGCTGGCACCTGCCGTCCCCGCTCGGCAAGGGCACGGAGCAGGCCGAGCGCCATCGAGTCGTTGCCGCACAGTACAGCGGTAACCTCTGGCATAGCTGCCAGGCGGTGGCCAGTCTCGTAGCCCGACCGCGGGGACCAGTCGCCGCGCAACACCTCTGGCTCCGGCGCGCCAGCCGCCTCAAGGGCCTTCCGCCAGCCGTCAGCCCGTTCCTGGGCGTCGAGCCAGCTTTCAGGCCCGGCCACGTGGTGCACTGTCTTATGCCCGAGGTCGAGCAGATGGCGTGTCGCCTGGGCGGCTCCGGCCACATTATCGATGGCCACCGACGGCAGCGGAGCATGGATACCGCAGCCCACGGCCACAAGGGGGGTGTCAGCGGCGAGCTCGGTGAGCGCCTCGACTGCTGAGTTCTCCGGCGCGATCACGATGATGCCGTCAACGCCCTGGCCTAGAAACCGCTCCACTGCTTGAGGCAGCGACCTGCGGTCATAGCCCGGCAAGCTGGCAACCGCGACTGTGTAGCCAGGGTGAGCAGCGCGCTCGATGCCGTAGAGCATCGTGGCCGGGCCGTAGAGCGTTGTGTCGAAGCTGATTACGCCCAGGACGTTGGTGCGCCCGGTGACGAGAGTCCGTGCCGCTGCATTGGGGCGGTAGCCAAGCACCCGGATGGCGGCGAGGACATCGGCCCTGGTCTCGGCCCTGACGTTCGGATGCCCGTTGAGCACTCGGGAGACCGTCTGATGCGATACACCTGCATGTCTCGCCACATCAGCCATGACCGGCCGGGCTGGCGAGCGGCTTGTGGTCGACCTCACGCAGCCCCCTCAGATCCCGCTTGCAGGGCCGTCGGAATGCAGGCGCCAGTGAGTCACATGCATGCAGCAAGCACCTGAATGTTAACGGTAACACATTGCCGCTCTGCGGTAAGCGGCCAGACTGGCCTAACAGACGGGCTCGATCATTGTCTTCAGACCGTCCCTACGAGCTGCGGTCTGCATCGCCTCGGCCGCGGCCTCGAGCGGGAACCTGTGCGTGACCAGGGAACTGAGGTCGACCGCGCCGCTCTCGGCAAGGTGGATTGCCCGCGGGTAAGCGTCATTCATCCGGCGCACAAGCGCTATTGTCAGCCCCTTGCGGCGGGCCACTGAGGCCTGGAAAACCATCCGGTCGTCGCCGGGGATACCGCCCAGGACTACCCTGCCGCCCGGCTTGGCAGCCGTTATCGCCAACTGGACCGCCTGACCTGCGCCAGCCATCTCAAATGTTACGTCTGCCCCACCCCGAGTTAGGTCCTCCAGCCCGGCCGGATAAGCGGGCTCGGCTGTCACGTCGGCGCCGAACTGTGCCGCCACCTCCCTACGGTGCGGCAGAGGGTCGATCGCAACGATCTTGGCGGCGCCCGTCAATCGCAGCAACTGGATTAGCAGCAGCCCGATAGGCCCGCAGCCGACCACGGCAGCGGTGCCGCCAAGCTGCAGATGACCCAGGTCGATGCAGTGCGCGGCCACGCCGAGCGGCTCAAGCATCGCGCCATCGGAAGCGGTCAGCTGGTCCGGCAACCGGTGCAGAAGCGACGTAGGCCAGGTCAGGAACTCGCGCATACCGCCGTCGACATCGCCGTGGCCGGCGAACTGAACCCATGGACACAGGTTCCGGTAGCCACTTCGGCACTGCTGGCAGTTCTCGCACGGAATCGCCGGATCTATAGCCACCTGCTGACCGGCGTTCGATCCGGTCACGATCACGCCAGCGTTCTCGTGCCCGAGTACCAGTGGCGTGCGCAGCTGTGCGTCGCCGATGCGACCCTCTTCCCACCAATGCAGGTCAGAGCCACAGATCCCAATTGCTGTGACGCGCACCAGGCTGCGGCCGGGGCTTGCCTCCGGCACTGTCTCATCGGCGAGCCTGATGTCTGCCGCTGCGTGCAGCCGCGCCACCCTCATGTGCCCTCCCACCTGCCGCGAGGGACAGCCACTGTCTCACAGGCCTCAACGCGACGGCGAGCATACTTCCACCGAGCATAGCCGTGGCGATCACTGCAGCCCGTGGCGTGAGCGCGCAGCGCGGGACCTCCCGGTTAGCGTCAGCTTTGATTCCAGAAGTCGCGTTCTTCCAGAACTAGGCCGTCGTTGCTGAACCGCAGCAACGACACTCCCGCCAGATCCTCAGTGCCGCCATTAGTCAGCCGAGTCTGTGCGCTCCAGGGCACGGCAGCCTGATCGCCGTCGACTATCGGCGTGCCGAACCAGCACTGCGCGGACTCCTCTTCCGCGAACACCCGCGCGAGGTAACCGTCCTCCGGCTCGTGAAACGGATGCTGCTGCCAGAACGCACCCTCCGCATACAGCGCCGTAATGGCAGCCACGTCATGCTCGGGCCAGCCGTGCGCCCACACCTCTGCCCACCGCTGCGCCGCTTCACGCGTGTCCATGCCGCAACAATAGACACTCGCACCGGAGAGCTGCCGTGACCTCCGGCGCTCCGAGATCCTCAGCCGGCGCATGAGCAAGCGTCCACTCGCTTCGGCGCGTCCTCAGCCCGCTCCTGCTCGAAGCAGGTCTGCTGCGGCCGGCAACCGGGCGCGCGAACTGTCGACGAGGATAGGAGCAGCCGATTCGGCGTCCAGCGGGCCGGGTTGCTGGCCGTCAGAGGGCTGGAGCGCGTGGTCGAGCACCTGTACGAATGCGTCTGGACGGTCGACCTGGAGGTAGTGACTGGCGTCCGGGACGAAGTACAAGCGATTGCCGCCGGGCTTGCGCATGAGGTACTCGTTCCACACGTAGCTGGCCACCCGCGGTGGCGCAACCGTGTCGCAGAGGCCCCAGACTATGGTGACCGGGAACTGGGCCCGCGAAAGCTCAGCCAGCCATGCGTGCTCATCCGTCGCCCGCTCGATCAGGTACTGAATTGTCTCGTGCAGGACCTTGACGCCGTCATCATGGCCGAAGACAGCTGACAGAGCCTCGACCTCGGGATCCTCGTCGGTGCGCGGCGGGGTGAACATGGTCGCGCCTAGGGCTGCGGCCAGGCCCGAGGCGGTCAGCACGGCCGCGATCTGTGGCCACGACTGCTCGTCCAGCATCCGGCGCTGCGCCACAGTCAGGTTTGATAGCGGCAGGAAGATGTTGCCGTTCGACAGCACCAGGTGCTCCAGTCGCATCGCCGACCGGCCTTGCGCGCACCGCGCTGCGTGCAAGAGAGCGACGCTGTCCCCGCGATCGTGCGCGGCTATCACCCCCGTATCGGCGCCGATCACCTCCGCCAGGTAGAACTCGATGAGCTCCTCATCTCGCGCCAGGCTGTAACCCCACCCCTGCGGCTTGTCCGAGAATCCATAGCCGGGGAAGTCTAGTGCGCAGACCCGGAACCTCGCGCTCAGCCGGCCAGCTACGGCAGACCAGTCGAAGCTGCTGGTCGGCCAGCCATGAATGAGCAGCAGCACCGGCGCCTCAGCATCGCCGATTTCGACGTGAAAGATCTCGACCGGAGAGGCGTCTGCGCCTGCTGGCCGCCATGAAAAGTAATCGCCACGACCTCGCCACTGGTCAGCGCGCGGCATGCTCATAACTCCGGCCCTCCTTCGCACGGACTCTGGTAGCCGATCTGCACGCCAGGTCAGCATGTCGTCCACCGAAATCATCCGCGCGAACCACAACTAGTCCGAACCGGCCGTAAGAGGGGCCAGAAGCAGACGGGCACCTGGCACGTCGAAGGTGGTGCGGTAGCGGTATAGGTAATCCGCGCCCAGCAAGCCATCGTGGATGATGTCCTGGAACTGGACGCGAGGTGCTGTTTGAGCGGTCTCGGGCGCGGCTGCCAGATGCACATCGCCCGCGATCGTGGCCCAGTGCCTGATCCAGCTGTGGCCTGTCTCGTCGGTGCCCTTCTCGGTCGAGACACTCTCATCGTCCGCAGTCACCCTGCAGTCGCGCATGAACTGCGTGTCCAGGATGAGGCTGCCCGATCCGGTGTCTACCTCAACGCAGAGCTTCCGGCCGCTGGGGAGTACCAGGGTCGCAAAGCAGTCCACCGAAAGCCCGTTATGGCGCACCTCAAGGGGTATCTCATAACCCTCCTGCGGGACGTGGCCGGCCTCGCAGACAGTCACGGCCTTCGCCGCGGGGTCAGTGGTGACGACGTGACCCGCGAAGAATCCGGGCCCAAGGATGCCCGCGAACCCTTGCGGACCATCGAGATCACCCAGGTCGGCTACACCCGCCACGTGCCCATCGACCTCATAATTCCCGAGCTTAAGGTTCGGCAACCGAACGAGCGGAATCGGGACAGCCTGGCCCGACATGCGCCGCCCCGTGAAGGTCTCATTCATCCATGTCACGTCGGATCGAGCCGCAACTGCGGATGAGACCACGCTGATGCCGATGCCGGTATCGATGAGGAACCGGTAAGCGCTGTCGTTCACGCGGACCGGAACGCGCACGAGATGCTGGACGCGATCGAAAGTGACGCGGGACCTCATACCCGCATTCTCCATGACCTCCGAGCGCATCTCTGAGCTTCACAGCGTCTTATGCATGACGTGGAGGCCAATGGAGCCGTATGCCGGGTGGCGAAATGCCTCCGGCACAGTGGCAAGGATCTGGAAGCCGGAAGAGCGCGGCCGTTTCGACGACCGCATTGAACTGCATTGCGCGTGCGCGCCATGGCCAGGGTGGATGGGATGAGGGTTCGCGCTCCCGATGACGCTCCCATCGTCATCCACGTCGACTACGGTGCGCCCAGGCGGCTCGCGCGCGGCGCAGCCCTCACGCTGTGATCTCCGGTCCGCCGGCATTGTCTAGGGGCAGGTCGATTTCCAGGATGGTGCCGGCGCCAGGCAGGCTGTGCAGCCGGAGGTGGCCGCCGAGGGCTTCAGCCCGGTCCCTCAGCCCGAGCAGGCCAGAGCCGTGGCTGAAGTCGGCGCCGCCGCGGCCGTCGTCGCGGATTCGAACATGCAGGACTCCGCCGCGGACGGCCAGCTCGATGTCGGCAGCGGTGGCATAGGCGTGCTTGGCAGCGTTGGCCAGTGCCTCGGAAACCGTGTAGTAGGCGGCGATCTCGACCGGTTCGGGTAGCCGCTCCGTTACCTGGATGTCGAGGTGAACCGGAACGGCGGACCTTCGGGCCAGTGTCTTCAGCGCCGGGCGCAGCCCGCCGTCGGCCAGGATCGCCGGGTGCAGGCCGCGGGCGATCTCGCGCAACTCAGCCAGCACGCCGTCCAGGCCGGCGGCGACTCCATCCAGCTGCCTGACTAGCCCGGAGGCGTCGGGCGGCGCGGCCGCTTCCGCGGCGCGCAGTTCCAGGGCAAGGGAAACCAGGCGCTGCTGGGCGCCGTCGTGCAGGTTGCGCTCGATCCGCTGGCGGGTGGCGTCGGCGGCAGCCACGATCCGGGCCCGCGACGCGGTGAGCGCGGCCTGGGCCTCGGCGTTGGCGATCGCGGTGGCGGCCAGCTCGGTGAACCCGGCCAGCCGCTCCTCGGTATCCGCTGGCAGTACGTCGGCACGGGATCCCGCCACCATGACGCCCCACAACTGCCCCTCGACGCTGACCGGCACGCCGACGGCCGCGCGCAAGCCAAACTCGCGGGCGGCGCCCGCGATCTTGCCGGAGGTACTGGCGTAGTCGTCGATCCGCGCCGGCCTGTGGGTCTGGAAGATCATTGTCTGCAGGTTCTGCCCGCCCAGCTTGGCAGCTCCCCTGACGCTGAAGGCCGAACCGGTGCTGCTCCACGTGGCCATGATCGTTATGGACCCGTCAGGTCCGTACTTGTTCATCGTCGCCAGATCGGCGTGCAGCAACCGCCCGGCTTCCTCGGTGACCGCGGTGAGCACCTCGGCCGGCGGTGCCCCGCGGGCAACCAGCGTCGCTACCCGGCGCAGCGCGCCCTGCTCCTCGGCGAACCCGCGCAGTTCCATGCGGGCCTGGGCATTGGCGATCGCGGTGGCCGCCAGCTCGGTGAACCCGGCCAGCTGCGCCTCGGTGCCTGCGGGCAGTGGCCCTAGGCGAGATCCCACGACCACGACGCCCCACAGCTGCCCCTCGACGCTGACCGGCACGCCGACAGCCGCGCGTAGACCGAGTTCCTGCACCGCCTCGGCGATCGGCCCCGACGCAGCGGCGTAGTCATCGATCCGCGCTGCCCGGCCAGTCTGGAACACCATCGTCGGCACATTCCGTCCGCCGAGCTCTATCCGGCTGCCGACGGGAAAGGTAGCACCAGAACTCGACGCGGCCACTATCGTTCTCAGGCCGTCCGGGTCATACCGGACCATCGCCGTGTGGTCAGCGCTAAGCAGTCGCCCGGCTTCCTCGGTGACCGCGGCGAACACCTCTTCCGGCGACGCGGCACGACCCACGAGCGTCGCCACCCTCCGCAGCGCCGCCTGTTCCGCCGTCATCCGGTCATCGCCGGTTGGCCCCGGCAAGGCAGCCATTCAACGCAGTGTATCCGCACCGAGATTCTGCCTGGTCAAAGCCAGTTCGATGCGGTGGCAGGTCAGGATCTGCTGATCGCGCCTAGTGATCACCATCAGTTAGCCTCGATATGTGAGCGGGCTGGGAGGTCTGGCCATCGCATGGCTGACACAGCGGCCGCCCGCGCTCCGGGTGGCGGCGTGGACGCTTGCTGTCGCGGGTCCCGCGTTGCTTACGTTGGCCGCGCTGGCCCTAGACTCGACCTTCTTCCAGGGCGGGTTCTTGCTGTCCGCGCTCATCCTTGTAATCGCGCTCGCAGTCCTCGGCGGTATTCGGCCAGCCCTCACCGCGCTGGTGCTAGCCAGCCTTGCTCGGATGATCTTCTTCGGGCCGCCCTTCGCGAGCCGAACCGCCGACATGACGCCCACAATGGTCTCGCTAACCGGCTTCGTTATAGCCGGAGCAGCGGTCTCGCTACTTGTCGCCAAGGTTGATCAGCTCGCCGTCGAACAGGCGGCGCTGCGACGGGTCGCGACCCAGGTGGCGCAGTCGATGCCGACGGGGGAACTCTTCGCTTTGACCGCCCTGGAGGCTGGCCGGCTCGTAGGCGCAGACTACGTCCGCATCGGGCGCTATGAGTCCGATGATCTCGTCGGCGTCGCAACCTGGGACAGGACCGCCGAGCGCAGGCGAGATAGCGCCGTGGGGGTTTGGTCCGTGCCCATGGTGCCCGGCAGGCTGCCGCGGTGCCGGTCATGGTCGGCGAGCGCCTGTGGGGCCTGATGCTCACCGGCTCAACTATGAGGTGGACGCGGCGGAGGCGTACGGAACGGCGTGTGGCCGGATTCGCGGCCTTGCTGGGAGCTGCGATCTCTAACGCCGAGAGCCGGGTCGGCCTTACCAGCCTTGCCGACCAGCAAGCGGCATTGCGGCGGGTGGCGACGCTGGTGGCACGCGAGGCGCCTCCAGAGAAAGTGTTCACGGCCGTTACAGAG
>Ga0335073_10015661_pt1 | contig 10600 bp, 9 predicted proteins | sample Lox_Sample_22_FD_207093 | JGI IMG/M metagenome (GOLD analysis project Ga0335073, IMG submission 207093) | Soil microbial communities from Loxahatchee National Wildlife Refuge, Florida, United States - Lox_Sample_2.2 | ecosystem: Environmental > Terrestrial > Soil > Wetlands | place: USA: Florida...
CCTTCCGCCGAGATTTGAAGAAGAGCCGGCTGGACGCGTGCAGGCTTACACGTTCGGCTACGACCATGACATCGATCTGGTGCCGCATCTGGCGTCGGCCATCGGCGCGCAGGTGACAGCGTATACGGTCGGGTCGCGGCTGGAGCCTGTGTATGGTTCCGATCCTGTTGGAGTGTCCGTGTTTGTGCGGCTGCGACCGTTTGGCACCAGCGGGCGATAGGAGAGAATAAGAGAGTTCCATTTGTTTTGCCATCTCCGGCAGAGGGATTGCTGAGTTCTGGTGAAACGAATCGGATTGCGAGTGACTACATCCAACAGACAGTAAAGAATGGCGACGAATCTCCCGCAGGAAGTTACAGGTAGCGCAGAATCCACGCCGCCACGGCGCGATTATTCGCATGCATGGCGGGCGCTGCGGCATCGCAATTTCCGGCTCTTTTTCGGCGGCCAGAGCATTTCGCTGATTGGCACGTGGATGACCCGCATTGCCACGGCGTGGCTGGTCTACAGGCTGACAAAGTCGGCACTGTTGCTGGGCACAGTGAGTTTTGCGGGGCAGATTCCGACGTTTCTGCTGGCGCCGTTTGCGGGCGTTTTAGTCGACCGGCTCAACCGGCGGACGGTGCTGATCTGGACGCAGACGCTGGCGATGCTGCAATCGCTGGCGCTGGCCGCGCTTACGCTCACTCACATCATTACGATTCACGAAATCATTGTTCTGGCAGCCTTTCAAGGCGTGATCAACGCATTCGACATGCCGGGACGGCAGGCCTTTATGGTGCAGATGGTCGAGGACCGCAACGATCTTCAGAATGCAATTGCCATCAACTCTTCGATGGTGAACCTGGCGCGGCTGCTGGGGCCGTCACTGGCCGGCATTGTGATCGCGGCGACCAACGAGGGCTGGTGCTTCCTGATCGACGGCATCAGCTACATTGCCGTGATCATTTCGCTTGTGCTGATGCGCGTCCATGTGGCGGCTGTGAAGCGGGCGGCCACGTCGATGATCGAGCAACTGCACGAGGGCTGGGCATATGTTTCGAGCTTCGTCCCCGTCCGCGCGATTCTGCTGCTGTTTGCGCTGGTAAGCCTGATGGGCATGCCCTACGTGGTGCTGATGCCGATTTTCGCCGCACAGGTACTGCACGGCGGCGCACATACTCTCGGCTTTCTGATGGGCGCGGCAGGCGTGGGCGCGCTGGTTTCGGCGCTCTCGCTGGTGCTGCGCAAGACGGTCCGCGGTCTGCTCAAGATGCTGCCGATCGCGGCGTCGATGTTCGGTGTTGGGCTGGTGTTGTTTGGCTTATCGCATATCTTCTGGATCTCGATGCTGCTGATGGTGGTTGTGGGGTTCGGAATGATGCAGGGGCTGACGGCGAGCAACACGATCATTCAGACATTGGTTCCCGAGGACAAGCGCGGCCGGGTGATGAGCTATTACACGGCCGCATTTGTGGGCATGGCTCCGTTCGGCAGCCTGCTGGCTGGAGCGCTGGCTCACTGGATTGGCGCTCCCCATACAGTGATGCTGACGGGAAGCTGCTGCATTGCCGGAGCGGCCGTGTTTACGGCACGCATCAAGACGATCCGCGACCACATGCGGCCGATTTATATCGAGCTGGGCATCATTCCGGCACGGCCCGTCAAGCTGGTTGAGGAGCAGGCAGGGAACTGAAGTGTACTGATTCTGATTTATGGCCATCATTCGGTCACACGCTCTGGGATCGTCGGGCGTATGCAAGAATGGTGGATAGTCCTATGTCGAGCTCAGAGTCCCCCGAAATCCAGTCCAATTCTCAAGAGATCAGCGAAAACAACGAGTCGTTCGGCTCCATTTTCACGGAGTATGAGCGCGCGCATGCGCGGCAGCCAGAAGATGCTGGCAGGCAGATCGAGGGCACGGTGGTTGCCGTGTCTCCGGAGCAGGTTTTTGTCGATATCGGCTTCAAGGTCGAAGGCGTGTTGTCGGTTTCGGCGCAGGAGACGCTGAAGCTGGGTGACCGGGTGCTGGTGTCGGTGAAGGGCCGCAATGAGGAGGGGTATTATGCGCTGACGAGGTTCAAGGTTGCACAGCCGAAGGATTGGGATTCGCTGCAGAAGGCGTTCGAGCAGAAGACGGCGATTCCCGGGCGCGTGACCGGCGTGGTGAAGGGCGGGCTGACGGTGGACATCGGGGTGCGGGCGTTCATGCCTGCCTCCCGCAGCGGCGCGCGCGATGCAGCAGAGATGGAGAAACTGGTCGAGCAGGAGATTGTATGCCGGATTACGAAGCTCGATGTTGCGGATGAAGACGTAGTGGTCGATCGGCGCGCGGTGATGGAAGAAGAGGCGCGGTCGGCGAGGGAGCGCCGCTACGCGGAAGTGAAGGAAGGCGACGTGGTGACCGGCGTGGTGCGGTCGCTGGCCGATTACGGCGCGTTTGTCGATCTGGGCGGCGTGGATGGGCTGCTGCATGTGGGAGAGATTTCGTGGAGCAGGGTGAGCAATCCTGCGGACGTGCTGACGGTTGGGCAGGAGGTGCAGGTCAAGGTCCTGAAGATTGAGACGGACAGGCAGCGGATTGCGCTGGGGATGAAGCAGCTTCAGGCGCATCCATGGGATGCGGTTGCGGAGAAGTACACCCTGGGGCAGCGGGTGACGGGGACGGTGACGCGCACGGCGGATTTTGGCGCATTTGTAGAGTTGGAGCCGGGTGTGGAAGGGCTGATCCATGTGTCGGAGATGGCGTGGGGCAAGAAGGTCCGCAAGGCAAGCGATGTGGTGAAGGCGGGCGAGACGGTGGAGGCGGTGATTCTGGGACTTAGCGTGGCCGAACGGCGGCTGTCACTGGGGCTGAAGCAGGCGTTCGGCGATCCGTGGGCGGAGGCGGCGCGCAACCTGCAGCCGGGATCGCAGGTGGAAGGGCCGGTTGTGAGCTTTACGAAGTTCGGCGCGTTTGTGCAGATTGCCGAGGGTGTGGAAGGGATGGTGCACATCAGCGAGATCACGGCAGAGAGGCGGCTGAATCATCCGTCAGATGCGCTGAAGATGGGCGAGCGGGTGAAGGCGCAGGTGCTGTCGTTGGATTCGGGGAAGCGGCAGTTGCGGCTGAGCATCAAGCAGCTTGTGCCGACTGATCTCGACGAGTTCCTGGCCGAGCACAAGGAAGGCGATGTGGTGACTGGACGTCTGATCGATGAGACGCGAGTAGAGCTGGGCGAGGGGATTGTCGCGCATTGCAGGGTTCCGGCTGCAGTTGCGGCGGAAGAGAGCGATGGGCCGGCGAAGGCCGATCTTTCATCGCTGACGTCAATGCTGCAATCGAAGTGGAAGAGCGGGAATGCGGGCCCCACGAAGCGCGAGCCGGTGAAGGCAGGGCAGATTCGGAGCTTCAGGATTGTGAAGCTGGATGCGGCGACGAAGAGGGTTGAGGTGGAGCTGGTGTAAAGATGGCGCAGAAGATACGCCTGACTCCATTGCCTGCGAAATCGCACCATGTTACTCTTAGAGCAGACACTTAGGAAGTGTAACGAAGAAGAAAAACAGGAGTAACGCACACATCGTGCTGGCACCTACGAAGAAAACAGAAATTATCACGCGATTCCGCACGCATGACGCCGATACGGGCAGTCCGGAAGTGCAGATCGCGATCCTCAGCGAGCGCATTGGCGAGCTCACCGAGCATTTCAAGACCCACGCGAAGGACCATGCTTCGCGCCGCGGGCTGTTGATGCTGGTAAGCAAGCGCCGGCGCCTGCTTGACTATCTCAAGACGAACGACTCCGATCGGTATCGCGAAGTCATCGGCAAGCTCGGCCTGCGCAAGTAAGGCCTGACGAAATACCTTTGTTCCATACGCACACGCGACGGAAATCAAAACGAGGAAGAGACGCGCAAGGGACGGAGTGGTCACCCGCGTTTCTGCTGGTGCATTTTTCTCGCCTGAGGAGCAGTTTGCGGTGAATTCCGCAACGCCCTCTCTTTTCATTCGCTTCGGTGCGGCCGAACTACCGGCGACGCTGCCAGCCCCTGAAATTGTTTACGCGCCCGAGGAAGCGGCGCAAGGCGGCCCAGGAGGCGTTGCCCATCCAAATTCCGAAACGAGGATTCCATGAAACACGAAATTACAGTCGAGCTTGCCGGCGGCAAGCGGCTGACATTTGAAACCGGCCGCATGGCCAAGCAGGCCTCCGGCGCAGCGCTGGTTACGCAGGGCGAATCGGTGGTGCTGGCCACGGCGGTTGCATCGCCCGACCCTAGAGAGGGCATCGACTTCTTTCCCCTTACGGTTGACTACCGCGAGTATGCCTATGCAGGCGGACGCATTCCGGGCGGATTTATCAAGCGCGAAGGCAGGCCGAGTGAGCGCGAGATTCTGACCAGCAGACAGATTGACCGGCCGATCCGGCCGCTTTTCCCTGAGGGTTTTCGCAACGAGACGCAGGTGATTGCGCTGGTCTTCTCGGCTGACCGGGAAAACGATCCCGACGTTATCGCCATCAACGCGGCGAGCGCGGCGCTGGCGCTGTCGGACATTCCGTTTGGCGGCCCCGTGGGCGCGGTGCGCGTGGGTCAGGTGAACGGGCAGTTTGTCATCAACCCTACGTATACCGAGCGGCGCGACAGCACGATCAACATTACGGTTGTGGGCACGAATGACGGCATTGTGATGATCGAAAGCGGCGCGAACGAGGTGAGCGAAGAGACGATCGTTGAGGCGATCGAGTTCGGGCATGCGGAGATCAGGAAGATTGTTGCGGCGATCAACGATCTGGCTGCGCGGGCGGGGAAGACCAAGCGGAGCTTTGCAGCACCGGAGTTTGACGAAGCATATTACGAGGCGCTGAAGGCGAAGGTTGGAGCCAGGCTGGCGGACGCGCTGGATACGCATGCGCATCCGAAGACAGAGAGCTACGCGCTGGTAAAGCAGATCAAGGATGAGCTGGCAGCGGCGATTCCCGAAGGCGAGGAAGCAGCCGAGGCGAAGAAGAAGCTCGGGCACTACTACGAGACTCTGCGCGAGAGGATTTTCCGCGAGCAGGTGACGAAGGACAAGATTCGCCCTGACCGCAGGGCGTTCGACCAGATTCGCCCGATTACGATTGAAGTGGGCGTGCTGCCACGGACGCACGGCTCCGCTCTGTTTACACGCGGCGAAACGCAGGCTCTGGTGACGGCGACGCTGGGCACGGGAGACGATTCGCAGCGCATTGAGACCTACGAAGGCGAGCAGAAGAAGCGCTTCATGCTGCACTATAACTTTCCGCCGTTCTCGGTGGGCGAAGTGGGCCGCATGACCGGCGTAGGACGCCGCGAGGTGGGCCACGGAGCGCTGGCTGAGCGCGCGATTTCGGCGGTGCTTCCGTCGGAAGAAGAGTCGCCGTATGTGCCGCGCGTGGTGTCGGACATTCTGGAGTCGAATGGATCGTCGTCGATGGCGTCGGTTTGCGGTGCAAGCCTGGCGCTGATGGATGCGGGGATTCCGCTGAAGGGTGCTGTAGCAGGAGTGGCGATGGGACTGGTGAAGGAGGGCGATGATTACGCCATCCTGACGGACATTGCCGGAGCCGAAGACCACTACGGCGATATGGACTTCAAGGTTGCAGGCACGCGCAAGGGCATTACCGCGCTGCAGATGGACATCAAGATCAGCGGTCTGACGGGCCAGATTATGCGCGAGGCGATGGAGCAGGCGCGGCGCGGACGGATGTTCCTGCTGGACAAGATGGAAGAGGCGCTGAGCGGTACGCGCGAGACGAAGTCGAAGTACGCGCCGCAGATTCGCACGCTGCAGATTCCAGTGGACAAGATTCGCGACCTAATCGGGCCGGGCGGCAAGACGATTCGCGGGATTATCGACGCGACGGGCGTGAAGATCGACGTGGACGACACTGGCCGCGTGAATGTGGCCTCAGCCGACGCCGAGGGTCTGGAGAAGGCGCTGGCGATGATCAACGATCTGACGGCTGTGCCTGAGGTTGGGAAGACCTATCTGGGCAAGGTTGTTCGGCTGGCGGAGTTCGGCGCGTTTGTCGAGATCTTTCCGGGAACGGATGGACTGCTGCATGTAAGCGAGATTGCCGAGCATCGCGTGAAGGACGTGAAGGACGAGCTGCGCGAAGGCGACCAGGTGCTGGTTAAGGTGCTGGGCGTGGAAGGCAATCGCATCAAGCTGTCACGCAAGGCCCTGTTGAAGGAGCAGCGCCAGAAGCTGGGTCTGCCTGATCCGAATGCCCAGACGGTCGATGTCGCTGCATCAGGCGAAGGCAAGCGGCAACCGCGTCATGAGCAGATCGAGCGGCAACCCTCGTCGAATGCCAGCACGATCACGATCGAAGGCGGAGACGACTTCGATGAAGAGGACATTCTGGACGAAAATGGCGAGGAAATTAACTTCAATCGTGCGGACGGCGTACCGCAGCAACACGTCAGCGGCGAGCGGCGTCCCGGTGGTCAAGGCAACCGCCGCCGGCGGCGTGGACGCGGCCGCGGGAATCGCGGAAACCAGTAGTAATAAGACGGGCTGCGCAAAAGCGCAGCCCGCCGGCTTTTAAGGGCCGCTTTCCTGAAATGGTAACTCCTGAGGTGACAACGAGCATCTGAAGCCGCGTTAACGCATCAGATTTGGTCAGGGATACGTTAGACTGGCTGGGAAAATGAGCGCGTCGATGTACATCGTTGTGGAAGGCGAGGACCCTGGGTTCGACATCTTCGTCAATGGACATGCGCTTGCGCGCAATGAAGATGCACTCGAGAAACTTGCGATGCGCCTCAACGTGAAGCCGCTGCTGGAGTTCTTTTCGGCCGATCAGAATTCCATGGCGCTGCTTCTTGAAGAAGGCGCAGGCGATCCCGAATGGGCCAAGACGCTGCCGCCGCCGCAATGGTTCTCTCCTGAAGAAGGCCTGGCTACGGTTCGCACGCTGCTGGATTATCTACAGGACGCGCCGACGGCCCTGGGCAGCGAAACCGAGCAGGTACTCGGCGAGCTTGCCGAGTATGAGCGAGTTCTTCGCAAAACTGTGCAGCGCAACTTACGCTGGCAGCTTGCCGTGAGCTGGAAGTAAATGGCAGGCAGCTAAGAAGCGGGTAGCGTTCGAAAAATAGCCAATAGCCGATCGCCGACGGCCAATAGAAAACAGCCGACAGCGAACAGCTAATGGCCAGCGGCCAATAGCTGTGGATCAGCCCTGCCAGGCCCCGAGTTGTTGGCGCAGCATCACAAGCTGACCAACGTGATAGCTGTTATGGTCGATGGCGACCAGGACTTCGCGGAGGAGCGTTTGCCCGTCGCCCCAGGGAATCTTTGCGTAGAGGTTCGACTCGGGGTTGCGGATGAGTTTTTCAAAGGCTTCAAGATCGGCCTTGAGCGCCTTGATGGAAGCCTTCCAGGCAGCGGCGCTTTTGGGCGCGTCCTCTTCGGGCCAGTAGTCTTTCGGCCAATCCAGAGCGGTGTAATCGGGATCGGTTGAGAAGACGAGCAGGTCATGCAACGCGAGGCGTATGTGCTCAAGCAATTGCCATGCGCTGTGCGGAAATCCTCTTACTTTTTTGCCGCAGAGGTCTTCAGGGAAATCTTTGAGCGCGCTGAAGAGGTCAACGTGCGCGTTAGCGTTCTTCAGATTGTCTATCAGATGCTCGCGCAGAAGTTTGTCATCGGCTGACATTGGTTATTTCTCCGACCGGGGGATTAAACGGCGACAGGCTCGCGCTTGTCGCTGAAGACGTTGCCCATGCGCCGAATCTGAGCGCCGACGCCGCGAAGCTTTTCCTCGATATGCTCGTAGCCACGATCCATGTGATAGACGCGGTCAAGGATGGATTCACCGTCGGCAACGAGCGCGGCAAGGACAAGCGAGGCTGAAGCGCGCAGGTCGGAGCACATGACGGCAGCGGCGGAGAGCGGAGATTTGCCGCGGACAGTGGCGGTGCGTCCGTCGACCTTGATGTTCGCGCCCATGCGGACCAGTTCCTGCACGTGCATGAAGCGGTTTTCGAAGATGTTTTCGGTGACGATAGAGGTCCCGTCGACCTGAGTGGCAAGGGCCATGTACTGCGCCTGCATGTCGGTGGGGAAGCCGGGGTATTCTTCAGTGGAAACGTCGGCGGCCTTCAGGTTGCCTTCGCTGCGAACGCGCAGGGCGTCCTTGCCGACGGGTTCGACGCGCACGCCGCACTCTTCGAGTTTTCTAATGACTGCGCCGAGGTGAGCGGGGTTGCAACTGGCGACGCAGAGGTCGCCTCCGGTGATGGCTCCGGCGATGAGGAACGTCCCAGCCTCGATGCGGTCGGGATTGATGCGATGGCGGGCACTGTGGAGCTTGTCGACGCCCTGCACGCGGATGGTCGATGTGCCGGCGCCTTCGATCTTCGCGCCCATGGCGGTGAGCATAGCGGCGACATCGGTGACTTCGGGTTCGCGGGCGCAGTTTTCCATGACGGTTTCGCCTTCGGCGAGGACTGCAGCCATGAGCAGATCTTCGGTTCCGGTGACGGTGATCTTGCCGAAGTTGATGTGCGCGCCTTTGAGTCGATCGGCGCGGGCTTCGATGTATCCGTGCTCGTAGGCGATGGTTGCGCCCATGGTTTCGAGGCCTTTGATATGCAGGTCGATGGGACGGCCACCAATGGCGCATCCGCCGGGCATAGCGACGCGCGCGCGTCCAGTGCGTGCGACAAGCGGGCCGAGCACAAGCGAGCTGGCGCGCATGGTCTTCACAATTTCGTAGGGTGCGACGGGATCGAGGTTGCGGCAACTGATCGTCGTGCGGTGCTGGGCGCGTCCGTAGCCGAGCTCGACCTCGGCGCCCATGGAGACTAGGAGCTTACGCTCGGTCAGGATGTCGTGCACCTGCGGGATGTTTTCGAGGATGACCTCCTCATCGGTGAGGAGGGCTGCGGCCATGCAGGGGAGGGCGGAGTTTTTGGCTCCGCTGACGCGAATTGTGCCCAGGAGCGGATTACCGCCGCGAATGACGAATTTATCCATAGTTTTTGCTGCTCAGTGTTGCCAAAGCGTAGTTTAGGCCGGCACTTTTTGCTGTCCGGTATCGCTCAAGATAGTTTAGATCGACGAGGCGCTGTGGAAGATGCGCGTGTTGTGCCTACTTTGATACGGGCTCGGTGTTGACTTTGAACCATTGGGCGAGCCCGGCTTCGGAAAGCTTGCCTGCGGCGAGGTCGTAAAAGACTGTATAAGCGTCATGCTGTGTGGCCTTCACGACAAAGCCGTTTCTTTCGATGAAAGTAAATGCTGTCACAAAGCCAGTGCGCTTGTTACCGTCGACGAAGGGATGGTTTCTCACGATTCCTGCGGCATATGCTGCGGCAAGAACTGCCAGCGACGTCGTCTCCCCGGCATAAGTGGCGATGTTCTGAGCACGCACCAGCGCTGACTCCAGCAACCCCTCATCGCGAACACCCGTTACGCCGCCAAACCATGCGATCTGCATGGCATGAATGGCCAATATCTCTTGTTTGGTGAGCCAATAGAGCATCATTATTGGGCCAACCGCTTCAATGTGTCGCGGTAGCGCCGCATGATATCTTCTGCAACTTCCATGGTGCGAGCAAAATCCTCCTGATATGGCGTGAGCTGGACGCCGTCAGGGGTTTCGGTGACGTAGAGAGTGTCTCCCTTTTTGACCTTGAGCTTTGCCAGAAGCTCTTTGGGAAGAACGACTCCGGTGGAGTTGCCAACGGTGGTGACTTTGACTTTGTAAGCCATGGTTAAGATTATAACAATTGTATAAATTGAATTGAATTTCAGATGCGATCAACCGATTCCGAGCAAGCAAAGAGCCCAGCCAAATGGCCGGGCTCTGTTTCTTTTCAGTAGAGGTGTCAAATCTCCATCGCGGTGTCTTCGATGGCGAGGCGAACGTTGCCATCGGAGCGGGCGAGACGGCGGACGGCTTCGGGCTTGTCGACTCCGGCCTTGAGCATGACGAGGGCGACCGGAACGCTGCGTCCGGCGGACTTGATGACCTCAACGGCCTTGTCACGGCCGATGCCGCAGGCGCGGATGAGGATTCCGATACCGCGCTCGATGAGTTTGGAATTCTGCATGTGGACGTTGACCATGAGGTTTTCGTACACATAGCCCATGCGGGTCATGGCCCCGGTAGTGATCATGTTGGTGATCATCTTCTGCGCGGTTGCAGCCTTCATGCGGGTTGAGCCGGAGATGACTTCAGGGCCGACCTCAGCAATGATGGCGATGTCTGCCGCAGCGGCAAGAGGGGTGTTCTGATTGCAGGTGATGCAGGCGGTTTTTGCTCCGCGCGCACGGGCGTAGGCGACAGCGGCGACGACGTAGGGTGTGCGTCCGCTGGCAGAGAGACCGATGATGACGTCTTTGCGGCTGGGGCGGCGGCGGGCGATATCGCGCTGACCGAGCTCTTCGGAATCTTCGTTGACCTCGACGGGCGAAGCGAGCGCTTTGGGGCCTCCGGCCATGATGTACTGGATGGTCTGCGGCGAGGTGGAGAAATAGGGAGGACACTCGCAGGCATCGAGCGAAGCGATGCGTCCGCTGGAGCCAGCGCCGATGTAGATGAGGCGGCCGCCATCGCGAATGCCGCGCGCAACCCAGTCGATGACCTGGGCGATTTCCGGCAAC
>Ga0335073_10015662_pt1 | contig 10600 bp, 13 predicted proteins | sample Lox_Sample_22_FD_207093 | JGI IMG/M metagenome (GOLD analysis project Ga0335073, IMG submission 207093) | Soil microbial communities from Loxahatchee National Wildlife Refuge, Florida, United States - Lox_Sample_2.2 | ecosystem: Environmental > Terrestrial > Soil > Wetlands | place: USA...
TGCCGTAGATCGCGATCGTGTCGCCGGGCTCGGTCGCCGCGGCGTGCACCGCCGAGCCGAAGCCGGTCGGCACGCCGCAGCCGATCAGCACGACCTTGTCGAGCGGCAGGTCGGGGTCGACCTTGATGGCCGAGTTCTCCGAGATCACGGAGTACTCGGAGAACGTGCCGAGCATGCACATGCCGCCGAGGTCCTGGCCGCCCTCGTGGAACCGGTACGTGCCGTCGGGCAGCACGCCGTCCAGGATCGTGGCGCCCATGTCGCACAGGTTCGACTTGCCGGTCGAGCACCACCGGCAGTGCCCGCAGACCGGCAGGAACGAGCAGATGACGTGGTCGCCGGGGGCCAGCCGGGTGACGCCCTCGCCGACCGCCTCGATCACGCCGGCGCCCTCGTGCCCGCCGACCAGAGGGAACCGCGGCACGATGTCGCCGTGCCTGAGGTGCTCGTCGGAGTGGCACAGGCCCGCGGCAACGTACCGGATCAGGACCTCGCCGGTCTTCGGGCCGTCCAGGTCGAGCTCCGTGACCTCGAAGTCCTGGCCCGTTCCGCGCAGAATCGCGGCCCTTGTCTTCATGGAGCCTCCCCTGGCTCGCGGCGATGGGAACCCTCGTCATCCTAGGTCGGGCTACCCGGGCCGAACTAGACCCAGACACACGCTAACGTTCCGGCGTGACCGACTGCGTGTTCTGCGACATCGTCGCCGGGACCCACCCGGCGCACATCGTGTTCTCCGACGACGTCGCCGTCGGGTTCCTCGACGCCCGGCCCGTGTTCAAGGGCCACGTGCTCGTGGTGCCGCTGGCCCACTACGTCACGCTGGCCGACCTGCCGGAGGACCTGGTCGGCCCGCTGTTCACCCGGGTGCAGCGGGTGAGCGCGGCGATGCCGAAGGCGCTCGGCGCCCAGGGCAGCTTCGTCGGCGAGAACAACATCGTCAGCCAGAGCGTCCCGCACGTGCACGTGCACGTCGTGCCGCGGACCAAGGGCGACGGGCTGCGCGGCTTCTTCTGGCCGCGGACCAGGTACACCGACGACGCCGAGGCGGCCGGCTACGCCGGGCGCCTGCGCGAGGTGCTGTCGGCCTAGACCCGGACCGCGGTCACCACCAGGCAGACCGTGACCGTGATCTCCACCAGCGCGCCCAGCACGTCCCCGGTGATCCCGCCCAGGCGTCGCACCGCCCACGCGGTCACCACGACCGAGACCGCCAGTCCCGCCGCCACACCGACGACGATGACCAGCCCGAACGGGTACGCCGCGGCCAGTACGGCGACCGTCAGCGCGATCGGGAACACGGGGTTCACGGTCCCGGCCACCATGGCGCCGAGGCCGCTGCCGCGTGCGGCCGGCACCCCGCGCCGGCACGCCCAGGTCAGCGACAGCCGCCCGGCCACGGCGGCGGCGACGACCGCGGCCACGCCGCGCCCGGACGCCTGGGCCTGTGCCAGCGCGGCGACCTGGATCAGCAGCGCGAACACGAGCGTGACCACGCCGAACGGGCCGATGTCGGAGCGCTTCATGATCTCCAGGGCCTGCTCGGCCGGGCGGCGGCTGCCCAGGCCGTCGGCCAGGTCGGCGAGCCCGTCGAGGTGCAGGCCCCGGCTGCCGGCGGCGAGCGCCGCGACCGCGAGGGCGGCGGCGAGCAGCGGGCCGGTGTGGCCGAACCGGCTGGCCGCCTCCAGGACGGCGGCGGCCAGCGCGCCGAGCAGCAGGCCGGCCACGGGAGCCCACGCCATCGCGGCACCAGCGTCCCGCCGGGACGGAGCCGACCCGCCGGGTGGCGTCACGTTGAAGGGCATGATCGTGAGCAGCGTCATCGCCAGCAGAAAGCCGCCTGCCCTCGGCCTGCCCCAGAGCATGGCATCAGAGCTTAGGCCGGGTACGGTCGGGGCGAGAGCGCCAGCCGGAGGCCCGCGTGACGCAACGCCCCTACGTCCTGCTGTCGGTCGCGATGTCCGTCGACGGCTGCATCGACGATGCCAGCGCAGCCAGGCTGATCCTGTCGAACGAGGCGGACCTGGACCGGGTCGACGAGGCGCGGGCGGGCAGCGACGCGATCCTGGTCGGGGCGAACACGATCCGCCGCGACAACCCGGCGCTGCTGGTGCGGTCCGAGGCCCGGCGCAGCGGGCGGGCCGCCCGCGGGCTGCCGGCCAGCCCGGCCAGGGTCACCCTGACGGCCAGCGGCGACCTGGACGCGTCCGCGCGGTTCTTCACAGCCGGCGACGGCGCCCGGCTGGTCTACGTGCCGGCCGCGGCCGCGGCGCGGGTCCGGGAGCGCATCGGCGGCCTGGCCGGGGTGCAGGTCGTCGGTGTGGGGGATCACAGGGACGATCGAGTCGACCTGCCCGCCGTTCTCGCGGACCTGGCGGCGTCCGGAGTGCACCGGCTGATGGTGGAGGGCGGCGGCAGCGTGCTCGCGCAGTTCCTGGCCGAGGGGCTCGCCGATGAACTCGACCTGGTGGTCGCGCCGCTGTTCGTCGGCGACCCAGCGGCGCCCCGGATCACCGGTGCCGGTGCGGGCGCCCCGGGCCGTCGCATGCACCTGGCCGAGGTCCGGCTGATCGGCGACGTGGTGCTGATGCGCTATCTGCCCGGGGCGGCCGGTGGTGCATAGGCGCGGCGTTCCGGCACTAAATAGGCCTATTGCGCCTATCATGTCATTCATGGGGAATGGTGGATGATCGAGGTTTTCCGTGTTCCGGTCCGGGCCCACGATCTCGCCACGATGTGAGCGGCATGCACGAGACAGGGCAGGATGGGGGGATGAGGGATACCAGAATCGCGGCGCAGGACGGGATGCGCGCCGCGATCGAGCGAAGTGGCTATTACCCGGGCCTGGTCTATGACGCGGTGTCGTCCGCGCTGGGGGCCGAGCCGGTGGTTTCTTACGTCGTGACCCACGACACGCTGTTCGACCCGGGCATGGAGGTCCGGCGGCACATGACAGTGCTGGCGCTCACGCCGACCCGCCTGGTGTACTCGCACACCGACGAGAGCCCCGCCGAACCCGGAGACGCCGAGTCCCGCCCGCAGGCCGAGACCAGCACCGAGGCCGTGAGGTTCTCGCAGATCTCCTCGGTGGCCGTGACCCGGGTGGTGCCGGACCCGGCGTCGTACGTCCCGGGCACCACGATGCCGAGCGAGGTCGTGCTGACGATCGGCTGGAACGTGCTGTCGCACATCGAGCTCGAGCCCGCGCACTGCGGGGATGAGAGCTGCGAGGCAGATCATGGGTACACAGGGACCATGACCGCCGACGACCTGACGATGCGCGTCAGCGAGGGCGCGGACGGGGAGGACGCGGTGCGGCAGGTCCTCGCGTTCGCCCAGGCGCTCTCCGAGGCCACCAGCACGTGACGGGATCACGATGACAGCCGAAGGCCCGCCGGCCATGGTCACAGATCTGCCGGCGACGCTGCCCGCGCTGCCGGGCTACGGCGAGAGCAGCCTGGCCGACCTGGGGCTGTCGGTGCTGGCCGCGCTGGGGGTGCCGGGGGAGCCGAACGTGCTGCGGCTGCCGCCCGCTGACCGGGTGTGCCTGCTGGTGGTGGACGGGCTCGGCTGGGAGCTGCTGCGCGAGCACCCGGCGGCGGCGCCGTTCCTGTCCGAGCTCGCGATGTCCGGCCGCCCGCTGACCGCCGGCTTCCCCGCGACCACCGCCACGAGCATGGCGTCGCTGGGCACCGGCAGGCCGCCGGGGCAGCACGGTGTGCTCGGCTACCAGGTGCTGGTGCCCGGGGAAGACCGGCTGCTGAACGCGCTGCACTGGGATCCGCGGGTGGACCCGGTGGCCTGGCAGCCGGAGTCGACGATCTTCGAGCGGGCGGCTGCCGACGGGGTCGCCGCGCACCGGGTCGGCCATTCCGGGACCGAGCAGACCGGGCTGTACGCCGCCACGATGCGCGGCGCCAGCTACGTCAGCGCGAACACGTTCGGCGCGCTGGCCGCGGAGGCAGCGGCCGTGCTGCGGCAATCGGACCGCGCGCTGACGATGGTGTATCACGGCGAGCTCGACGCCACCGGGCACACGTTCGGGTGCTCGTCGGATGCCTGGCGCTACCACCTGGGGCACGTGGACAAGCTCGCCGAGCAGCTCGCGGGCGCGCTGCCGCAGGGAACGGCGATGTACGTGACCGCCGACCACGGCATGGTGGACGTGCCGGCCCACGACCGGGTGGACGCGGACACGATGCCGGGGCTGCGCGACGGCGTGGCGCTGCTCGGCGGCGAGCCGCGGGCCCGGCATGTCTACGCCGTGCCGGGCGCGGCCGCCGACGTGCTGGCGGCGTGGCGCGAGGTGCTCGGCCACCGGGCCTGGGTGGTCTCCCGGGACGAGGCGATCGCCGAGGGCTGGTTCGGGCCGGTGGACCCGCGTCTGGCGCCGCGGATCGGCGACGTGGTTGCCGCGCCGGCCGGGCCGTTCGGGGTGGTGGCCACGAAGACCGACCCGCGGCAATCCGCGCTGATCGGCATGCACGGCTCGCTGACCCCCGCGGACCAGCTGATCCCGCTGCTGACCCTGTCGGCCCTCTAGCGTCGCCGGCGGCCGGTCATGGACTTCAGACGTGAGCTGCTGACCGCCGAGATGATCGACCCCGGCACGGGCGAGCTCGTCCGCGCCGCGATCGAGGTGCGCGCCGACCCGCTTACGGGGCACAGCTCGCGGATCCTGCCCGACCGCGGGCTGATGCCGCCGAGCGGCTTCGATCTCGAGGCGTTTGCCGAGCAGACGCGGCCGGGCTGCCCGTTCTGCCCGGACCGGATCGGCCGGCTCACCCCGAAGCTGCCGCCGGCGATCCACCCGGACGGGCGGATCGCCATCGGCGAAGCCGTCCTGTTCGCGAACCTGCACGCGTACTCGTCGCACAGCGCGGTGTCGGTGTACTCGCCCGAGCGGCACTACCTGCCGGTCGGCGGGCTCACCCAGCGCCTGCTCGCGGACAACCTCGCGACGCAGGCCGCCCACGCCCGGGCGGTGATGGCCGCGGAGCCGGGGTCGGTGTGGGCGTCGATCAACGCCAACCACATGCTGCCATCGGGCAGCTCGCTGTTTCACCCGCACATGCAGGGGATCGTCGACTCCCAGCCGACCACGCTGCAGCGCATGCTCGCCGACGTGCCGCCGGAGCGCTTCGAGGAGTACCTGGACGCCGAGCGGCGCGCGGGGGAGCGCTGGCTCGGCGACACCGGGAGCGTCCGCTGGATCGTCAGCTACGCCCCGATCGCCCCGGCGGAGGTTCGGGCGTTCGTCCCGGGCATCTGCTCGCCCGCACAGCTCACCGGTGACCTCACCGAGGAACTGGCGCACGGGCTCGCACTTGCCCTGGGCGGGTACGCGGCAATGGGCTTCGAGAGCTTCAACTTCGCGATCTACGGGGCGCCGCCGGGGACCACGGGCTTTCCGCTGAACCTGCGGCTGGCCTGCCGGTCGAACCTGAAGGAGTTCTACCGCTCGGACTCCACGTTCCTGGAGCGCCTGCACTGGGAGGGCGCCGTAGACCAGGTGCCGGAGCACGTCGCCCGGGTCCTCGGCGACCGGTTCCGCGCGTGCTGACCGACCTGCCGTCGTCGCTGCCGACGCTGCCCGGGTACGGCGAGAGCAGCCTGGCCGATCTGGCGTCGTCGGCGCTGGCGGCGCTCGGGATGGCGCGGGAGCCGAACCCGCTGGGGCTGCCGGAGACGGACCGGGTATGCCTGCTGGTGCTGGACGGCCTGGGCTGGGAACTGCTGCGCGAGCATCAGGCGGCCGCGCCGTTCCTGTCCGAGCTCGCGGTCTCCGGCCGCCCGCTGACCGCGGGGTTCCCGGCCATGACCGCGACCAGCCTGACGTCGCTCGGGACCGGCAGGCCGCCGGGGCAGCACGGCGTGCTCGGCTACCAGGTCGCGGTGCCCGGGGAAGGCCGGCTGCTGAACTCGCTGCACTGGGACTCGCAGGTGGACCCGGTGGCCTGGCAGCCGGGATCGACGATCTTCGAGCGCGCGGCGGCGGCCGGCATCAGCGGGTTCCACGTCGCGCATTCCGCGCTGCTGCGGAGCGGGCTGACCGCCGCGGCCCTGCGCGGCGCGGAGGGCGTGGCCGCCGACACGCTCGGCGCGCTCGCGGCCCAGGCGGCCGCGGCGCTGCGAAGCTCGGACCGCGCGCTCGCCCTGGTGTACCACTCGCAGCTCGACTCGACCGGGCACGAGTTCGGCAGCTCGTCCGACGCCTGGTGGTATCACCTGGCACAGGTCGACCGGCTGGCCGAGCACCTGGCGGGCGCGCTGCCGCCGCGCACGGCGATGTACGTGACCGCCGATCATGGTCAGGTCGACGTGCCGGCCCAGGACCGGACCGACGCGGACACGGTCCCGGGGCTGCGCGACGGCGTGGCGCTGCTTGGCGGCGACCCGCGGGCCAGGTACGTCTACGCCCAGCCCGGCGCGGCGGCTGACGTGCTGGCGGTCTGGCGCGAGGTGCTCGGCCACCGGGCCTGGGTGGTCTCCCGGGACGAGGCGATCGACGGGGGCTGGTTCGGGCCGGTCGACCCGCGCCTGGTGCCGCGGATCGGCGACGTGGTCGCCGCGGCGACCGGGACGTCCGGGATCGTGGCCAGCGCGGCGGAGCCGGCGGAGTCCGCGCTGATCGGCATGCACGGCTCGCTGACGCTCGCGGAGCAGGCGGTACCGTTGCTGACCGTGCTGTCCGGGTGATCCGGACCGGCGCCGCGCCCGGTGGCCACAGAAGGGGTTGCATGATGACGGCGAACTACGAGGATCTGCCCGCGGACCTGCCGGTCCCCGAGGACGACGGCGCGGCAGCGCACCTGACCGGCGCGGTCATGCCGCCGATCTCCCTGCCCGCGACGACCGGTGAGACCGTGGACCTGTCCGCGCTCGGCCCACTCGCGATCGTGTACGTGTACCCGATGACCGGGACGCCGGGGGTGGCGCTCCCCGACGGCTGGGACGACGTCCCCGGCGCCCGCGGCTGCACCCCCGAGTCGCTGGGTTTCCGCAGTCACTACGACGAGCTGACGGCGCTCGGCGCGCGCGTCTTCGGCCTGTCCGTGCAGACCACCGCGGAGCAGGCCGAGGCGGCCGGGCGGCTGGCGCTGCCGTTCCCGCTGCTGTCCGACTCCGGCCTGGTGCTCGCCGAGCGGCTGCAGCTTCCGACGTTCACGGCCGCCGACGGCGTGGTGCGCTACAAGCGGATCACGCTGGTGCTGAACGACGCCACGATCACCCACGTCTTCTACCCGATCTTCCCGCCGAACCAGCACGCCGCCGAGGTGCTGGGCTGGCTGCAGGCCAAGGCGGCCTGACGCTCGGCGAGTACCAGGTTTGTCCACAGCCAGCCCGGGGAAACCCACCGGATCTCCGCGGGTTGTCCACAGGAAATGAGAGGTTGTCCCCAGGGATGAGCGCCGACGCACCCCTCACCCCGGGCGCCGCCCCGCGCCCCGGCAACCCGCTGATCGACGCCGAGTCGCTGGCCACCGAGCTGGCCGGCGGCACTCCGCCGGTCCTGCTCGACGTGCGCTGGCGGCTGGGCGGGCCACCCGGGATCGACAGCTACCGCGCGGGCCACCTGCCCGGAGCCGTGTTCGCCGACCTGGACACCGACCTCGCCGGCCCGCCGGGTTCCGGCGGCAGGCATCCGCTGCCGGCGGCCGCGGACTTCGAGGCCGCCATGCGCCGGCTCGGCGTGCGGAGCGGGTACCCGGTTGTCGTCTACGACGACGGGGACTCGACGATCGCGGCCCGGGCCTGGTGGACGCTGCGGTACTTCGGCCACGACCAGGTACGGGTGCTCGACGGCGGCTTCCGCGCCTGGGCGGCGGCCGGGCGGCCGGTCGCCACGGACGAGCCTGACGGCGTGGCGGGTGACTTCACCGCGACCGCGGGCCAGCTTCCGGTGCTGGACGCGGCCGGCGCCGCCGCGCTGGCCCGGTCCGGCGTGCTGCTCGACGCGAGGGCCGGGGAACGCTACCGCGGCGAGGTCGAGCCGGTCGACCCGGCGGCCGGCCACATCCCGGGCGCCGTGAGCGCGCCGACCGCCGCCAACGTCGGGCCGGACGGCCGGTTCCTGCCGCCGGATGAGCTGCGGCGGCGCTTCCAGGACCTCGGCGTCACAGCGGGGCGGGAAGGCGCGCTCGCCCTTGACGTCGGCGCGTACTGCGGGTCCGGTGTCACGGCGGCGCACGAGGTGCTGGCGCTCCAGCTGGCGGGTGTCCCGGCGAGCCTGTACGTCGGTTCCTGGTCCGGCTGGACCGCCGATCCCAGCCGCCCGATAGCCACGGGCACGGATCCCGGCTAGACGTAGTGCAGCTCGGGGTGCGGCGACTCGTTGTCCACGAGGCGGTCGCAGGTGGGGCAGTACCAGCGGACCTCGACCGGGGTGCCGCATTCGCCGTGGCGGGGGGTGTCGGCCGGGTCGGTGCGCCTGGCTCCCCAGTGCGCCAGGAGGCGGAGCGCCCCGGCGAGTTCCTTGCCCTCGGCGGTCAGCTCGTAGGCGGCCCGGGGCGGCCGGTCCGAGTAGGGCCGCGCGACCAGCAGCGACTCCCGTTCGAGGCGCTTGAGGCGCTCGGACAGGATGTTGGCCGCGATGCCCGGCACCTGGCTGAGCAGGTCGTTGAACCGGCGCGGCCCGGGCAGCAGCGCCTCCACGACCAGCAGCGTCCAGCGGTCGCCGACCCTGGCCAGGGCCTCGGCGAGCGGTGAGGAGACGGGCTCGGGTTCGCTCATGTGATGATCGTAGCCGCGTTGACACCGGGCTAGTTAGTAGTAGATTGCAAGTTACTACTTACTGGGAACTGGAAGGGCGCAGTGATGGCGATTCTCGACGAGATCAAGGAAGACATCGAGCGGCTGGCCGCCGGCGCCGGCTCGTCGGTCGTGGGCATCGGGCAGCGGTGGGGAGCGGGCTCGGGCATCGTGTTCAGCGAGGGACGAGTGCTGACCAACGCGCACAACGTGCGCGGCGACGAGGTCACGGTCACGTTCGCCGGCGGGCGGACCGCCCAGGGAACGATGGTCGCCCGCGACATCGACGCCGACCTCGCGGTCATCGACACCGACACCGGTGACGCCCCCGTGCTGCCGTGGGCAGACGGCACGGCGGCCGGCATCGGGTCGCCCGTGTTCGCGCTGTCGAACCCCGGCGGGCGCGGGCTGCGGGTGACGTTCGGCTTCGTATCAGGTGTTGACCGCGCCTTCCGCGGCCCGCGCGGCCGCCGCATCACCGGCAGCGTGGAGCACACCGCACCCCTGCTGCCGGGCTCCTCGGGCGGCCCCGTCGTCAACGCCGCCGGGCAGCTGCTGGGGATCAACACCAACCGTCTCGGCGAGGGCTTCTACCTGGCCATGCCGGCCGATGAGGCGCTGCGCGGCAGGATCGAGGCGCTCGGCCGCGGTGAGTTCACGACGCCGCCGCAGCTCGGTGTGGCCATCGCCCCCGGGCACGTGGCCCGGCGGATGCGGCGCGCCGTTGGCCTCCCCGACGTCGACGGCGTGCTCATCCGCGACGTCGTTGACGGAAGCCCGGCGGCGCGCGCCGGCCTGGCCAGCGGGGACATGATCGTCACCGCGGGCGGCCAGCCGGTCCGCAGGGTCGACGACCTGTTCGACGCGCTGCAGGCGGCGGGCACCGGCACCGTGGAGCTCAAGCTCGTCCGCGGTACCGAAGAGCGCACCGTCCAGGTGCCGCTCGCCGACGCGTAACACCCCCGGCCCGCGTCCCTGGCGCGGGCTGATCAACCCCGGTCGTGGGTTCCTCGCTGAGGTCATCAGCAGCGAGGAACCCACGACTTTTTTCTGGGCGGCTTCTCGTGAGCCTCCGGCCGCCGGCTTAGTACGCACCGGCGGCTAAGGCCCTTGCGCACGCAGAGATAAGGCGTCTGCCCGATGTGGCGGGCGGTGCCTTACGACCAGTCTCAAGATGCGAGGACCGAGGAGGACGAGATGTATCCCTACCTACTGCAGAGCATGGCCGCCGAGCGGGCCAAAGATCTGCGCAACGAAGCAGCCACGGGGGCCCGGGCCAGGCAGGCCCGTGGAACGCGGGCACGCACGCGACCCGGCATCGCGGCATTCCGCGCGGGTGCCCGGCCCGCCCGGCGGGCAGCGCACACGTGATCGGGACCGACCGGCGCCTGCGCCCGGCACCTTGACCCTGCCGGGCACAGGACACCGGTCCACGAGGGAGGAACCGATGTACGCCGCGACGTACGGGCCAGGAACGGGCCGTCGGCAGCCGCTGCGGCCGGCTGCCGGCAAGCAGCTGCCCTGCAGCACCGATCCCGAGCTGTTCTTCGCCGACTCACCAGACGATGTGCTGCGCGCCAAGGCCCTGTGCGGGATCTGCCCCGTACGGTCCGCGTGCCTGGCCGGGGCGCTGCAGCGCGGCGAGCCGGCCGGCGTCTGGGGCGGCGCGCTGTTCCTGCACGGGGTGATATCAGCGAACAAGAAGCCGCGCGGGCGCCCCCGCAAGTCACCGCCGGCCGCCCCGGCCAAGGTCCTGGCGGGTGCTCAGCCCTAGCACGGGGATTGCCCGCCGGCACGGTAACGCTCGGCTATATGCGTGACGGCAAGGAGCACACGGCGACGGTCACGCTCG
>Ga0335073_10015664_pt1 | contig 10599 bp, 9 predicted proteins | sample Lox_Sample_22_FD_207093 | JGI IMG/M metagenome (GOLD analysis project Ga0335073, IMG submission 207093) | Soil microbial communities from Loxahatchee National Wildlife Refuge, Florida, United States - Lox_Sample_2.2 | ecosystem: Environmental > Terrestrial > Soil > Wetlands | place: USA: Florida...
GTCATCTTCTACACCAGCGGTACCACCGGCACACCCAAGGGAGCGATGCTCAGTCACCTGAACCTCGTGATGAACGCCACCACCAACGCGTTCGACAGCAACGGGCTGTCGGGCGACGACGTGGTCATGGGGGCGCTGCCGCTCTTTCACACCTTCGGGCAGAGCGCCGCGATGAACGCGTCCTTCCGGGTCGGCGCGACGCTCGTGCTGCAGCCGCGGTTCGACGCCGCGGCGGCGCTCGAGCTGATGGCCGCCGAGGACGTGACGCGGTTTCTCGGCGTGCCGACCATGTTCATCCAGCTGCTGCGCGCCGCGCCCGGTGCCGCGCGGCTGCCGCGGCTGACCTCGTGCACCTCCGGCGGGGCGGCGCTGCCGGTCGCGGTGCTCGAAGAGTTTGAGAAGGTCTTCGACACCACGATCTATGAGGGCTACGGCCTGTCGGAGACGTCGCCGACCGCCACGGTCAACCAGCGGGCCTTCGGCACCAGGGCGGGCACCGTCGGGCACTCGGTGTGGGGCGTCGAGGTCGAGATCGCCGACGCCGCCGTTCTTGACCGGATCGAGCTGCTGGCGCCCGGCGAGACCGGCGAGATCGTGATCCGCGGGCACAACGTGTTCGCCGGGTATCTCAACCGTCCGGAGGAGACGGCCGAGGTGATGGTGGACGGGTGGTTCAGGACGGGGGATATCGGCACCAAGGACGCCGACGGGTTCGTCACGATCGTGGACCGGCGCAAGGACCTGATCATCAGGGCCGGGTTCAACGTCTACCCGCGGGAGGTCGAGGAGGTGCTGATCCGGCACCCCGACGTCGGCCAGGTCGCGGTCATCGGCGTGCCCGACGCCGACCGCGGCGAGGAGGTCTGCGCGGTCGTCGTCGCCAGGCCCGGCCATTCGATCGACCCCGACGCCCTCGTCGCGTGGGGCAAGGAGCGGCTCGCCAGGCACAAGTACCCGCGGCTGGTGCGCGTGCTGCCCGAGCTGCCCGTGGGGCCCTCGCAGAAGGTGCTCAAGCGGGAACTGCGCCGGCAGTTCTCAGCGTGACCGCTGAACGGCCCCTGAGCGCCGCCTGAACGCCCGTCCGATTCGCACGGCCGCCGGTTGCTTGCTACCATCTGAACGTTCCACACGCGCCGCTAGCTCAACTGGCAGAGCAGCGGACTCTTAATCCGCGGGTTCGGGGTTCGAGTCCCTGGCGGCGCACCCGTAATGGCCTGGTCTCGCGGGCGGGTTCGGCCCGGGAGGATTTCGACCGGAGCTGGAGCGCGACGATGATCGCGGCGAGGACGGCGAGGCCGGCGGCGATCAGGAACGACAGCCTGTACCCCGCCACCAGCGAGCCGTTATGCCTGGCGGTGGTCGCGGCGGCGGCGGTGGCCAGGATCGCCAGCCCGATCGCGGCGCCGGTCTGCTGGCTGGTGGTGAATAGCGCCCCGGCCAGCCCCTGGTCGCTGGCCGCGACGCCGCTGGTGATCGCGATCGACGTCGTCGGCAGCGCCAGGCCGATCCCGGCCGCGGTCAGCACCAGGCCTGGCAGCACCGCGGCCGGGTAGCTGGCCCCGGCGGTGATCTGCGCGAGCCAGAGCTGACCGGCACCCACGCAGGCCAGCCCGGCCAGCAGCACCGTCTTGATGCTGAACCGGGCCAGCAGCCTGCGGGTCCCGAGGGTGGAGACGAGGACCACGGTGACCGTGGAGGGGACCAGCGCCAGCCCGGTCGCCACCGGGCTGAATCCCAGCACCTTCTGCAGGTACAGCGACGCGAAGTAGACGTAGCCGGCCAGGATCGCGCCGATCAGCACCATCGCGCCGATCGCGGCCCGGCGGGCCGGCTCCGCCAGGATCGACAGCGGCAGCATCGGCGCAGGCGATCTCTTCTCGGCGAAGACGAAGCCCGCCGTCAGCAGCACCGCCAGGATGAGGGCGATGATGGTGGCGGGCGCGGTGAAGCCGTGCTGCTGGCCGCTGCTGAGCCCGAAGATCAGCGCGGCGATGCCGGTGGTTACCAGCAGTGCTCCCCGGATGTCGATGCCGCCGCCGCTACCGGACCGGCCGCCGGCCGGCAGCCGCGGCAGCAGGGCGAGCATGACCGCGATGATCGGCGGGTTGACCAGGAACACCGCCCGCCAGCCGAAGTACTGGGTCAGCAGCCCCCCGGCGACGATGCCGGCGGTCGCGCCTGCCGCCGTGGTCGCCTGCCAGATCGCCAGCGCCCGGTTCCGCGCCGCCCCTTCGGCGTTGGTCGTCGTCAGCAGCGAAAGCGCCGCCGGGGACACCATCGCCCCGGCCGCGCCCTGCACGATCCGGGCGATGATCAGCATTACCGGCCACTGCGCCAGCCCGCACGCCAGCGACGCCACCGCGAACAGGACCAGGCCAGCCGCCAGCAGCCGACGGCGCCCCATCAGGTCCGCCAGGCGCCCGCCCGCCAGCAGCAGCGACCCGAACGCGAGCGCATAGCCTGTCACGATCCACTGCAACTGCGCCGCCGCCAGGCCCAGCTCCCGCTGGATCGCGGGCAGCGCCACATTGACCACGCTGAAATCCAGCTGCAGCACGAACTGCGCGGCGCAGATGAGCGAAATGACGAACGCCACCCGCCGGGTGCCCCCCAGAGCAGAGGCCGGCGCGGCGCCGCCGGTCGCTCTGGCACTGGTCATTCGCAGTTCACCTCTCGGTCGCGCGTGCTCCGGCCCGGTCACCGGTGCTCTTAGAAGCAGCCCAGGAGCGGGTCGGCCGGGTAGCGGCGAAGATCGGGAACCCCGGCCCCGGCGCTCAGGCCGCGCCGCTGCCGCCGGCGCAGTTGCTCAGCTGATTCAGCGGCGGCACCGGTGAGGTCCCGGCCTTGCCGGACGCCGGCCAGCGCCTGGTAGCCGCCGAAGCGGACGACCGGGCTCCAGCTGGGACTGATGGCCTCCGGGAGGCGGTCATCGTCGGTGTGGATCCGGGCGTTGCGGACGATCAGGTCGGCGGACTGTGTCCCGCCGACCGCGGGCCGGATGCCGTCAATGGGCATCGAGAACATCGCGATAGGCACCTTCCTGTGCGCGGAGCCGGAACGGCAGGGCTAGCTCAAGCTGGATGCTCCGGCGGAGCGCCATTCGCTGCACCGAACCGGCCGGTAGTGGCCACGTGGCATCGCTCACCGGCTGCGGTGAATGTCCCGGTCTCCGCGATCGCGACGACATACTCAAGCTGGCGCTCAGTGAGCATCGCGCCCTCCTCGCCTGATCGCCTCCAGCATCCGACCGGACATGGTGATCCGTCATCGCAAGATGCGGGCGATTCTGGTCCGTCCCTACGCTGGCCCTGCGAGAAAGCGGGGCGCCATTCTCGATGCCGCTGCCCTTGCACTGGCTGCCGTCGACGGCGACTGGGGCCCCGAAACGGGAATGTGCCTGCACGCCGGGATCGTCTCATTGCGGCACATCGCCGATTTTCATGGCATCCCATACCAGGGTGACGCCGCCGTCGCGACGATCGCCGTCACTGAGCACGAGGTGATCGCTGCCTGCCAGGAGCTGAAGGCGGCCGGGGTCACCGTGGTCAGCGACCTCGACGCCGTCTACGACCGGTTCCGCGCCAGTCGCGTAGCTTACGACCACCTTCTGCTCGCTCTATGCGCGTACTTTTACGCCCCTCCCGCGCCGTGGTCATCAGACAGGGCAGTCGCTGCCCGCCCCGGCCGCCGGTCATCCACGTCGGGCCGGGAAGCCTCGGCAGGGTCCATCCCCCTCCTGCCCGGTCACGCGGCAGCAACCCGCTAGCCGACCCGGCACGACCACCGGGCCCGACGGCGCGAAGCTAGCAGCAGGCACGAAATCGGTCTTTAGGCTGCACATCCAGCACCCGCTCGCCCGCCGCGACCAGCTGCCCAGCCAGCAAGTGCCCCCAGCTCGGCCGCTTCACGGTTCAGCGTGGCAGCTTCCTAACGGAGTTGCCGACAGTGACCAACGCTTTCCCGCTGCCGGCACGCAGGTGCCCCATAGGGTCAGGTCAGCCGCGTACATACCTTGCGGATCTTCGTCCAGACTATCGAGACTGTATGTGCTAGATTCAAGCTAGTATGCGTGCTAAATCTAAACTACTTAGTGTGCTGAACTCAAGGCGATCAACGTGCTGAATGACGATCGGATTCCTCGTCATGCCAGAGTACCTTCCGCGTCTCGTCGATCCGCTGCTCTCTGAGCTGCTGGCCGACCACCCAGCCGTCTTGGTGGTGGGTCCCCGCGCATGCGGTAAGACGACTACCGGCCGACGGCATTGCCGGGAGCGGCTTCGGCTGGACCGCCCCGCGGAGGCCGCCGTCGTACGGGCCGACCCTGATGCCGCGCTGGCAGATGGCCCCTTCCCGCTGCTGGTGGATGAATGGCAGCTGGTACCGGAGGTACTTGGCGCGGTCAAGCGGGCTGTCGACGAGGGAGCGGCAAGCGGCACCTTCGTGCTGACCGGCTCCAGCCAGGCCGACCTGACGGCCGCAGGCTGGCCCGCCACCGGACGGCTGATCCGGGTATCCATGTACGGCCTGGCCGAGCGAGAGCTCGAGCACGGCTCGTCACGACCGCCCATCCTCGACCGGCTGATATCGGAAGGGACGGGAGGGCTTCTGGTACCGCCCGACCCGCCGGACATACGCGGCTACGTGACGCGGGCCCTGCGCGGAGGATTCCCTGAAGCGGCTCTGGCCGCCAGCGAACGAGCCTCGCGACGGTGGCTAGCCAGCTACGTCGATCAGCTCGTGTCGCGTGACGTGTCGCTGGTGGGCGCCGTGCGGGACCCGATGCGCCTGCGACATTACCTCCAGGCGGTAGCCGCGAGTACCGCCGGCACGCCGACCCTGAAGACGCTCATTGATGCTGCTGGAATCGAACGCCCGACCGCCAATGCCTACGATGCGCTGCTCGAACGACTGCTCGTCACCGAGCGGATCCCCTCCTGGTCATCCAACCGGCTGAACCGCCTCGTCCGGCTGCCGAAGCGATACCTGGTCGACCCCGCATTCATCGGCCCGCTGCTTGGCGTGGATGCCCGCGCCGTCCTTCGCGACGGCGACCTGCTGGGCAGGCTTCTCGACAGCTTCGTCATGGCGCAGTTGCGGGCCGAGTGCACGGTGAGCGAGCTTTCACCTCACCTGTTCCATGTCCGCGACGCGAACGGCAGGCATGAAGTGGACATACTCGTCGAACTCGGCGACGGCCGGGTAATCGGTATCGAAGTCAAAGCCGACTCCGCACCGGGACCCGAGGCGGCACGGCATCTGCACTGGCTCCGGGACGCCATCGGGAACCGGTTCGCGCTCGGCCTCGTGCTGCACACCGGGCCGCGCCCATTCCGGCTCGGTGAGTCAATCGCCGCGCTGCCCATCTGCGCCCTATGGGGGTAATAGAGACCCGGCAAGTGAGGGGTCATGCGCGCCGCTGTTGATCAGCCGGCCGCCCGGGCCGGCGGCGCAGGGTCGGGTTCAGCAGGGCCGGGGGCAGGTAGGCCTGGTCGAGCGTGCCGGTGTCGGTGCCTGGCGGGACGATCTCGTCGATCTTGTCGAGGATGTCGTCGGTGAGCGTGACGCTGGCGGCGGCGAGCAGGTCGTCGAGCTGCTCCATCGTGTGCGGCCCGATGATCGCGCTGGTCACCGCGGGATGGGTGACCGTGAACGCGAGCGCCAGGTGCGTCATCGGCAGGCCAGCTTCTGCCGCGAGCGGGATGAGCTGCTCGACGGCGTCGAGGCGGTGCTCATCGCTGAGGTGCCGGAAAATCTGCACTCGGCGCAGGTCGGTTGGCTGGCCCCGGCGGACGCGGCCGGTGAGCATTCCCTGCCCGAGCGGACCCCACACAAGGATGCCCATGCCGTAGCGTTGCGCGACGGGCAGAACCTCGCGCTCGATGCTGCGGCTGAGGATGGAATACGGCGGCTGCTCGGTCCGGAAGCGCTGCAGGCCGCGCCGTTCCGCCACCCACTGGGCCTCGACGATGTCCGAAGCGGGCATCGAGGACGAGCCGATGGCGCGAACTTTCCCGCTGTGCATCAGGTCGGAGAGCGCGGAAAGCGTCTCCTCGATGTCGGTGCACGGGTCCGGCCGGTGGAGCTGGTAGAGGTCGACATGGTCGGTTTGCAGGCGCCGCAGCGAGTTCTCGACCGCGGTCATGATCCAGCGCCGCGAGGCGCCCTGCTGGTTGGGATCGTCGCCCGTCGGACGGCTGAACTTGGTCGCCAGGACGACGTTGTCGCGGCGCCCCCTGAGCGCCTTGCCGACGGTCACTTCGGACTCGCCGTACGCGTCGGAGGTGTCGATGAAGTTGATCCCCGCGTCCAGCGCCTTGTGGATGATGCGGGCCGAGTCGTCCTGATCCGGGTTGCCGATGGACGTGCCGAGCGCGAGGGCGCCGAGCGCATACGGGCTGACCTTGATGCCGGTCCTCCCGAGGGTGCGGTACTGCATGCGGGCTCCTGAGGTTGCAGGCGAGACGTACGTGCGCGGGTGCCGGTCGCGATCGGGAAGACGGCCTAACCCACGGACAGCCGGGCATGTCTCAGTCTCCTGGGGACAGCGCAAGGTTGTCCGCGTAGCACCAGCCCCACACGGCAGTCTCGGACTGGCTAGCCATGACCGGGTGACCGGTCCGCTCATAGTGGCTGAGCGCGTGGCTGCGGGGTGAGGACTCGCAGCAACTGGTGGTGCCGCATACCAGGCACCGGCGCAGTGCGACCCACATGGTCCCCTCGCGCAAGCACGCCGCGCACGCGTCCGGCGGGTCCGCTGGCGCCGGCGGATCGGCGATCAGGTTGAGGTGACCGCAGACCACGTCCGGCCCCGGCTCATCGTTGTACGTCTCGTGCCACCCATTCACAGTCGTTAGCCTCACATATAGATTCCGCGGAAGCAGGGCGGGCAGTCACCGGTCTTGGCCAGCGCGAGCAGATACCCCCTGCAGGCCGATGACCCCGATCGCGGTTATGCGAATCGCCTTCCACACGATAATTCCATAGAAGATATCTTCATGGAATCATAATCGATGATCCTCCTGACGCCAAGTGCCCCGGCGACACCGTTGACGTCGACGTGCATGACGGCGAGCTGCGGCTTGCCGTCACTTCGCTCCCTTCTGGGTGATTTACGAATCATCAAAACCTTGTGACGAATTCTCGCGAGGCTGATGTAAGGCTCGCTGTGAAAGAACGGGAGCGTTATGACTGCCTCACGCACACCTATCCGGGCCGTCGTGGCGGGCGGGAGCCTTGTCGGGCTGTCGGCGGCGCTGGCACTGTCCCGACTGGGCATCGATGTGACGGTCTTCGAGCGCACCCCGGCCCGGGCAGCGGACGGCGGCGGAGGCCTCGGCGTCAGCACGGCGCTGCTGCGGGAAGTCACCGGCCTGGCCGCGGCCCCGCCGGTGCTGCACGGCGCGGACCGGGATACCGGCGCGTGGCACCTGCTGCAGGCATGGCTGGAAGACCAGGCCGTGGCGCACCCGGGGATCCGGGTCGGCCGCGGCCCGGCGGTCGTCGCCGTCCTGCCCGGCGATGCCGACCGGGGCGCCATCGTCACCACCGCCGACGGCGCCCGCCACCACGCGGATCTCGTGATCGGGGCCGACGGCGCCCGGAGCACGGTCCGCGCGACCGTCGACCCCGGGCAGCCGGACGCGCGCTACGCGGGAGTTCTGCTCTGGCGCACGCTGGTCGCCGAGCGGGACCTGCCGCCTGGCACACCCCTCCCCCGCGACGGGGAGCCGTCCCGTGAGCTCTACGCGGGACCGTACCGGCTGGTCACCTACCTCGTGCCCGGGCCTGCGGGCGAGACCGCGGTGGGCGGCCGTCGTCTCAACCTCGTCTGGTACGACCCCGAGCAGCGCGACCTGCTGCACGACCGCGGACTGCTCGACGGAGACCTCGTCCGCGGCACCCTGGCACCCGGCGCGCTGCCCGATCGCGTCCGCGACCGCCTCGCGGCCTTCGCTGGCGCCGTATGGCCAAGTCCCTGGCGCGAGGCGCTGGCGGTGGCGCTCGCGACCGGAACTGTCTTCGGCACTCCGATCGTGCACTACCGCCCCCGGTCGCTGGCGCGCGGCCGGGTGGCGCTGGCCGGCGACGCGGCCCACGCGGCCAGCCCGATGGTCGGCGGGGGCTTCCGCCAGGGCCTGTACGACGTCCGCGCGCTGACCCGCGCGCTTGGCGGCCTGGCCGGCCCGGCGGACGTCCCGGCCGCGCTCGCCGCGTACGCCGGCGACAGGCTCGGCCCGGCGGCCGCGCACGTCCAGGCCAGCGAGCGGGCGACCGCCGACTACCTCGCCTGGGCGGCAACGCGGACCGCTGAACCCTCAGGGCTGCGAAATCAGCAGGACTTTGCGACGACATCTCACCAAGCCGGATCCCAGGCTAAGGACACCAGATCCCACCCGAGGGAGATATGGAAAGAGGAAGTCATGGCAATAATCGGCATCGAAGAGCGGGCCGTGCACGCGATCACCGCGCGGGCCGAGATTACCGATGCGATTTACCGGTACGCCGCGGGCCTGGATCTCGGCGACGCTACGCTGCTCGAGTCGGCGCTGACCGAGGACGCCGTTGTCGATCTCACGTCCGCCACCGCCAAGCTCGGGCTGGACTTCCCCGTGCTGGCCCCCCGGGACGTGGTGGTAGGCGCCCTCACCGCCGCCGTCGGACCGCTCGACACCAGCCATTCCATCACGAACATCCGGATCGACATCACCGGCGACACGGCGACCACTCGATGCTACGCGCAGGCCAACCATTACCTCCCTGGAGAAGGCCCGCGGCCCGATCGCACCCGGCACGCGCTCATGATGAATCGCTACACCGCCGAAATGGTCCGGGTGGAAGAGAACTGGCGCATCCGCCGCCTGCTGATCGACTGCGCGTGGTTCGACGGTGATCCGCAGGTGCTCGTCGCCCTCGTTTAGGAATACCAGGCCATCACGCGCACCCGCGCCGGACTCCGGCGCGGAGCTAGACCAGGTCCTGGACCGGTACTACGCCCCCGACTTCACCTTCCGCACTGACGGGAAGACGCTGGACCGCGACGAGTTCGCCGCGATGGTCGCGCAGGCCCGGAGCTCTCGCCCGCCGACCGCGCCCTGATCCGCCTGACGGCCGAGGTCGTGCAGCGGCCCCGCGTCTCTGACGTGATATTCGAGCAGGCGCGGAAGTTCCTCACCGACCGGGAACTGGTGGAGGTGCTGCAGGTGACGGGGTACTACTGGACGTTCGGCCGGATCTCCACCGTGCTGGACGTCGAGGTCACCACGGTTACGACGGCGAAGTACTCCTGGACACGCCTGACGGCTGAACACGGCGTTCCCCCGTCGTTGATCACGCGATTTTTGCGATGTGGTCTCACCAGGGCCGACGGGACGCTGGTGATATCCGAGCACTCACCGGTCAGCGAGCGCTGGCCGCATCCCAGACGGAGAAACGCAGCATGCCAGAATCAGCCCAGCCCACAGCCGTGCTCGTGCACGGTGCATTCGCCGACGCCTCCGGGTTCGCCGGAATCATCACCGAGCTGAGCACGGCGGGCTACCGGGTGCTCGCGCCGGCCAACCCGCTGCGCGGCCTGGCCGGTGACGCCGCGACCATCAGCGCAGTCGTCAGCGCGATCGACGGACCAGTCGTGCTCGTCGGCCACTCGTACGGCGGCGCTGTGGTTAGCCAGGCCGCAACCGCGCTGGGGAATGTCGTCAGCCTGGTCTACCTCGCCGCGTTCGCCCTCGACGCGGGGGAGAGCTGCGCCACCGTCCAGGCCCCGTTCCCGCCCTCGATGCTGGCGACGACCGTCGTGCCCACGTCCTACGACGCGCCGGGCGCGGCCGGCGGGCCCGACCTGTTTATCAGCGAGGACGGCTTCCGCGAGACGTTCTGCGCCGATTCGCCGGCCGAGCAAGCGCGGATCATGTACGCCACCCAGCGGCCGCTCGCGGCCGCCGCCTTCGGCGAGAACGCCACCGGCGCGGGCTGGCAGACCATCCCTTCCTGGTACCAGCTCTCCCGGCACGACAACGCGATCGCGCCCGAGGCCCAGGCGTTCATGGCCAGGCGGATGAACGCGGTCACCGAGGAAGTCGACGGTTCGCACACCGCCTTCATCGCCCAGCCGGAGCGCGCCGCCGCCTTCATCAAGAAGGCCCTCGCCCAGACCTGATCCCCCGCGCACGCACTACCACCGCAGAATCCGGAGGAATTCATGAAGCGCATCCCCCGCGTCGCCGGGCTCATCACCGCGGCGACCGCCGCCGCCGCGGTATCGGCGGCCGTGCTGGTCCCGAGCGCCAGCGCCCACCCGGCCGCGCCCGCGGCCCGCGGCGCTGCCCTGACCGCGGCCCGCACCGGACCGAAGCCCACCATCGTGCTCGTGCACGGCGCGTGGGCCGACGCCTCGAGCTGGACGCCGGTCATCGAGCGCCTCCAGAAAGCCGGGTACCAGGTGGACGCGCCGCCCAACCCGCTCCAGGGCCTCGGCTACGACTCCGCCTACATCGCCAGCTACCTGAAGACGATCAAGGGTCCTGTCATCCTGGTGGGCCACTCCTATGGCGGGGCCGTCATCACCGACGCCGCCGTCGGCGACGTCAACGTCAAGGCGCT
>Ga0335073_10015666_pt1 | contig 10598 bp, 7 predicted proteins | sample Lox_Sample_22_FD_207093 | JGI IMG/M metagenome (GOLD analysis project Ga0335073, IMG submission 207093) | Soil microbial communities from Loxahatchee National Wildlife Refuge, Florida, United States - Lox_Sample_2.2 | ecosystem: Environmental > Terrestrial > Soil > Wetlands | place: USA: Florida...
AAGTCAGCCTGATTCCCGCAACCGCGCAATACCGCGCACAACGGCGCTAAGCGCCCTTTGATCCGACAGTCCTGACATGTCATGACATGTCAGGCGTCGGGCCGTAAGCAGGATGAAAAGGGTTCAGTTTGCCGGTATTGCCGTTCCTGTCGGCCGCACCCAGATACCCTCGGTGGGGTACTTTCCGGGATCACGGACGGGAATGAGCGCAGATGAGCGGCTGGGACGTGTCCTCCACGCCTACCTGGGGCCCGCAGGACGGGCCTGACGAGACGCAGGCCTTCATGGCCCCGGGGGATGGCTCCCGGGACTTCGGAGCGCAGGACTACGGCCGCATGCCCTCGAACTCGCCCGCTGGGGGCTTCTCCGAGGCACAGGGCGGCTTCTCGCGTGACGGTGCACCGAGCGGTCCGCCGCCGGAGTTCTTCGGCTCCGAGTACGGCCAGCAGGACGACCAGGAGCCTGGCCTGGGGGGCTTCCCGCAGCGCTCGCCCGGTCGGAGCCTGCATGACCTGCCGCGGCGCGACGGCCGCGGCGGGTACTCGTCGCCGCAGGCAGACGGCTACGGCCAGGAAGCCGCCTACGGCCAGGAGAGCGCGTACCCCCAGGACAGCGCCTACGGCCAGGACAGTGCTTACGGCCAGGACAGCGGATACGGCCAGGACAGCGGCTACGGGCAGGACGGTGCCTTCGGGCAGGACTGGGGCGGCAGCGCGGACGCGTCCGACCACTGGGGCGGCGCCCGCCAGGACAACGGCGACAGCTGGGGGCGGACCGCCGGACGCTCGATCGCGCCTTGGGAGGAGTCCGCCCAGCAGGAAGGGGCCTTCCAAGAGGACGCCGGTGCCGGCTTCGGCCGCCAGGACCCGCGCCGCCAGGACTACGGTCAGCAAGGTTACGGCCAGCAGGACTTCGGTCAGCAGGACTTCGGTCAGCAAGGTTACGGCCAGCAGGACTTCGGTCAGCAGGACTACGGTCAGCAGGACTACGGTCAGCAAGACTTCGGGCGCCAGGACCACAGGCGTCAGGACCAGACGCGCCTCGGCTTCTCGGCCGACGATTACGCGGGCGACGATCTTCCCGCCCAGGGTTACGCCGGACAGGCCTACGCCGGCCAGCGCGAGCGCGGCCCCCAAGAGCAGGTGGCCCCCGGCCGCAGGGACCGCGATATGGCGGCCCGGATGGACCCGGCCCTGCAGGACTTCTTCGCGCCGCAGTCCGGCGGCACCGGCGGCTATCCCGACCAGGGGCGACGGCCCGGAGAGCCCCGGGACCCGCGGTACCGTCAGGTCGACGACGACGATGCGTGGGGCGGTCCAGACCGCCCGCAGCCACCGCGCGGCGGGACCGGCCCGCGGCCAGCGCCGCGCGGGGCGAGGAACGACCCGCCACGCAAGGGCCTCGGTGTCCGCGCCTACGTCGCGGTCGGCGCGGTGGTCGCCATCGTCATCGTGATCGGCGCGATAGTGCTCACCCACGGCTCCGGCGGCGGGTCGCCCAGTGCGGGCGGCACCCCGACCGGCGGCACGATGGGCTCGGCGGCCGCGAAGCCGTCGGCGAGCACGTCGGCTGGAACAGCGATGACGGCCACGGCCTACACCCTGTCCACGCCGGCCACGGCGGGCGGGTACCCGAAGGGGTCGTACCCGCAGTTCCTCACCACCGCCACGTCCACCGCGCAGCAGATCAGCACGGCGGTGACCTCCGGCGGCGGCGGCACGGTGAAAGGCAGCCCGGTCTCGGCCGCGTACACGCTGCCGCTCAGCCAGGCCGTGACGTTCGTCGGTTACCAGGGCACGTTCACCCCGGCTAAGGTCGCGACGATCCTGGCCTCGCTCGGCTCCGATGTGCACACCTACTCGGCGGGCTCGCACGGCGGCATCCTCGGCTGCGCCAACACCCCGGCCACCTCGATGGTGACAAGCGGCGCGGTCTGCGTCTGGTCCACCACGAGCACGCTCGGCATCACCGAGTTCTTCAGCTCGACCGGTCCCGAGGCCCTCACGCAGAGCCAGGACAAGGGCGCCGCCGACACGCTGAACATCCGCGCCGACGTCGAAGCCAAGTCCTAGCCACTTCCGCCCCGCCCGTCCCAGCCTGCTCGCTGGTTTCCCGGAGCCGCCGGTTTGCGTGGAAGTTCCGCGCAACGTGGAAATTAAGCGTGCGCTTGGCACGCCTAATTTCCACGTTGACAAGAGTTTCCAAGATCAGCGCGCCGCGCTGGACCCTGGCCAGCGTCCAGCGCGCTCGGCCGGCTTGCCGGGCGCTCGCGGCCATCCGGCCACGCGGGTCCGCGGAATTCGTAGACTCACTTGTTGTGACAGCACGCGACCAAGAGGGCCAGCTAGCTTCCGGGGAGACGACCCCCCGTACCACCCGAGGCATGTCCGGTGGAGAGGCAACGGTACCGGACATGCTTGCCGCGCAGTATGCGCCCGCCGAGGTGGAGGCCCGCCGTTACGAGCACTGGGAGAAGGCCGGCTACTTCACGCCGGAGGCCCAGGACGACCCCGACGCGCCGAGCTACACGATCGTGCTCCCGCCGCCCAACGTAACAGGCATCTTGCATATCGGTCACGCGCTGAACCATACGCTGAGCGACGTCCTCGTCCGGCGCCGCCGCATGCAGGGCTACCGGACGCTGTGGCTGCCCGGCATGGACCACGCGGGCATCGCCACCCAGAACGTCGTCGAGCGCGAGCTGGCGAACGAGGGCCTGTCCCGGCACGACCTGGGCCGCGAGGCGTTCGTCGACCGGGTCTGGCAGTGGAAGGCCGAGTACGGCGGCCGGATCCTGTCCCAGATGCGCCGCCTCGGCGACTCCGTGGACTGGTCCCGCGAGCGGTTCACCATGGACGACGGGCTGTCCCGGGCCGTCCAGACCATCTTCAAGCGCCTGTACGACGACGGCCTGATCTACCGCGCCGAGCGGATCATCAACTGGTGCCCGCGCTGCCTCACCGCCCTGAGCGACATCGAGGTCGACCACACCGACGACGACGGCGAACTCGTGTCCATCCGGTACGGCGACGGGGACAACAGCATCGTCGTCGCGACGACGCGCGCCGAGACCATGCTCGGCGACACCGCCGTGGCCGTCCACCCGGACGACGAACGGTACGCCCACCTGGTCGGTACCACCGTCGAACTGCCGCTGACCGGCCGCGTGATCCCGGTCGTGGCCGACCCGCACGTTGACCCCGCCTTCGGTACCGGCGCGGTCAAGGTCACCCCGGCGCACGACCCGAACGACTTCGAGATCGGCCGGCGGCATGACCTGCCCGTGCTCGCCATCATGGACGAGCACGGCGTGATCACCGCGCACGGCCCGTTCCAGGGACTCGACCGGTTCGAAGCCCGCCCGGCGATCGTGGCCGCCCTCAGGGAAGAAGGCAGGATCGTCCGGGAGGTGCGGCCCTACGTGCACGCGGTCGGGCACTGCTCCCGCTGCGCCACCACGGTCGAGCCACGGCTCTCACTGCAGTGGTTCGTCAGCGTCGCGCCGCTGGCCAAGGCGGCCGGCGACGCGGTCAGGGACGGCCGCGTCAAGGTCTCGCCCCCGGAGATGAACGCCCGTTACTTCGCCTGGGTCGATGACATGCACGACTGGTGCATCTCCCGCCAGTTGTGGTGGGGCCACCGGATCCCGGTCTGGTACGGGCCGGACGGCGAGGTCCGCTGCGTCGGCCCCGACGAGGAAGCACCGCAGGGCTGGACCCAGGACGGCGACGTCCTCGACACCTGGTTCTCCTCCGCGCTGTGGCCGTTCTCCACCCTCGGCTGGCCGGACGACACCCCGGACCTGCACGCCTTCTACCCGACAAGCGTGCTCATCACGGCCTACGACATCCTGTTCTTCTGGGTCGCCAGGATGATGATGTTCGGCCTGTACGCGACGGACGGTTCCGTGCCGTTCCGCACCATCGCGCTGCACGGCCTGGTCCGCGACCAGTTCGGCAAGAAGATGTCCAAGTCCAAGGGGAACGTGGTCGACCCGATCGACTGGATGGACCGCTTCGGCACCGACGCGACCAGGTTCACCCTGGCCAGGGGGGCCACGCCGGGCAGCGACGAGGCGATTAGCGAGGACTGGGCGGCGGGGTCGCGGAACTTCTGCAACAAGCTCTGGAACGCCACCAGGTTCGCGCTGATGAACGGCGCTGTGACACAAGCGTTGGCCGGGACGGGCGACGGCGGTACGGGGGGAGAGCCGCACTTTGGCGAGAACCTCAGCCCGGCCGACCGCTGGATCCTCTCGCGTCTCTCGCACGTGATCTCCGAAGTCGACGGGCTGCTAGAGCAGTTCGAGTTCGGCAAGGCCTGTGAGGCGCTGTACCACTTCGCCTGGGACGAGTACTGCGACTGGTACCTGGAACTCGCCAAGGTGCCGCTGGCGTCCGGCGACGAGGCTGCGGTCAGCCGGACGCGCCGGGTGCTCGGGTTCGTGCTCGACCAGATGCTGCGGCTGCTGCACCCGGTGATGCCGTTCGTCACCGACGAACTGTGGTGCGCGCTGACCGGCGAGGACTCGGTGATGATGGCCGCCTGGCCGACCTACCGGTTCAGCGACGAGGCGGCCGAGGCCGAGATCGGCTCGCTGATGCGGCTGGTGACCGAGATCCGCCAGTTCCGCTCGGGGCAGGGGCTCCGGCCGGGGCAGCGGGTGCCCGCCCGCCTGGCCGGCATCGAGGCGACGCCGCTGGCGGCGCACGAGGAGTCCGTCCGCGCGCTGCTGCGGCTGACCGTGCCGGAACACACGGGGCTCGCCGGCGGGTTCGCCCCGTCCGCGGCGCTGTCCGCCGAGGGCATCACCGTCGAGATAGACCTGGCCGGGACAGTGGACGTGGAGGCCGAGCGCAGGCGCCTGGAGAAGGACCTCGCGGCCGCCCGCAAGGAGGCACAGTCGATGACCGCCAAGCTGGCCGACGAGGCGTTCACCGCCAAGGCGCCCCCCGACGTCATCGAGAAGTCCCGCGCCCGCCTGGCGACAGCGGAGGCGGACGTCGCACGCCTCGAGTCCCGCCTGGCGGCCCTAACCTAGCGTTCGACGGCGAAAAGGCCATGGTGGCGGGCGCGATAGGCTGAACCCCGTGGATGACATCGCCGAACGGCTGCGCGAGGTAGAACTCGAGATCGGGTCGCGGCGGGCCGAGCACCAGATCGACCCGACGCTCGACCGGATCGCGGCACTCGTCAGCCTCCTTGGCGACCCGCACCGGGCGTTCCCGATCGTGCACGTCACCGGCACGAACGGCAAGACGTCGACGACACGGATGATCGAGACCCTGCTGCGCGAGCGCGGCCTGCGCACCGGGCGGTTCACCTCGCCGCACCTGGTCTCGATGCGGGAGCGGATCTGCGTGGACGGCGAACCGCTGTCGCCGGAGCGCTTCGTCGAGCTCTACGAGGAGATTGCCCCGTACGTCCAGCTGGTCGACGACCAGCAGCCCGCCAGGATGTCCTTCTTCGAGGTCCTCACCGGCATGATGTTCGCCGCGTTCGCGGACGCCCCTGTCGACGTCGCGGTGATCGAGGTCGGCCTCGGCGGCCGGTGGGATGCGACCAACGTGGGCGACGGCGCCGTGGCCGTGGTCACTCCGGTCGCGATGGACCACATGCAGTGGCTCGGCGACACGATCGAGAAGATCGCGTACGAGAAGGCGGGCATCATCAAGCCGGGCGCGGTCGCGGTGATCGCACAGCAGCAGGTCCCGGCGGCCGAGGTGCTGCTCGAACAGGCGGCACGCGCGGGCGCGACCGTCGCCCGTGAGGGGTTCGAGTTCGGCGTGCTCGCCCGTGAGCTGGCCTTCGGCGGCCAGCAACTCGTCCTGCAGGGGCTGCGGGACACCTACGGGGACATCTACCTGCCGCTGTTCGGTGCGCACCAGGCGTCCAACGCGGCGTGCGCCCTGGCGGCCGTCGAGGCGTTCGCCGGCGTGGCGGAGACGGTGCCAGTGAGCACGGTGCCGGCCGGCGACGACGACACGGGATCAACGATCACCCTCGGCCCCGGCCTGTCGACTTCGGGACTTGACCCCGACCTGGTCCGGGCCGCGTTCGCCAAGGTCACCTCGCCCGGCCGGCTCGACGTGCTGCGCCGCTCCCCGACGGTGATCGCGGACGCCGCGCACAACCCGGCGGGGATGGCGGTGACCGTGCAGGCGGTGACCGAGAGTTTCAACTTCGAGCGGCTGATCGGCGTCGTCGCGGTTGCCGAGGACAAGGATGTCGAGGGCGTGCTGGAGGAGCTGGAGCCTGCACTGTCCGAGATCGTCGTGACGACAAACTCCTCGCCCCGCGCGATGCCCGCAGCCGAGCTCGCAGAGCTGGCCAGGGACTACTTCGGCGAGGACCGGGTGCTGGTGGCCGAACGGCTCGACGACGCGATCGACCTCGCCGTGTCGCTCGCCGACGCCGCGGATGCCGAGGCCGCCGCCGCGGGCCTGCCGGGCACGGCGGCCGTGCTCGTCACCGGCTCGGTCGTCACGGCGGGTGACGCCCAGTTGCTGCTCGCCCCCGCAAGTGTCGTTGGCGCCAGTTCCAACTCGAGCTACGCGACCAAGGCGTCCGGGTCGTCCGCCCCGTCCAGGCCGTCGAGCCAAGGAGATTTCTCGTGAAGCGCCTGCTGGTCACCGTCCTGTCCATGGAGGCGGTCATCGCGCTGCTCGCCATCGTGCCCGCGAAGCAGCTTGGCCATGCGAGCGGCGGCACCGCCGCCGCGGTCTGCGGCGGCATCGCGATCGTGGCACTCGTGCTGTGCGGCTGCGTGACCCGGAGATGGGGACTGTACGCGGGCTCGGTCTTCCAGGCTCTCGTCATCGCCGCCGGCGTGGTGCTGCCCGCGATGTACTTCCTCGGCGCGATTTTCACGGCGCTCTGGTTCACCGGTATCTGGCTGGGGCGCAAGTGGGAGCGCGACGGCGTGAATCCCGGCCCGGCTTGACAGCAGATCACGAGCGCGCTCCCGCCCCGGTAAGCTCAGGCGTGATCTAGCAAATCAAACGCACGCAAAAGCAAACGCAAGGAGCAGTAGTGACTCAGCGCACCCTTATCCTGGTCAAGCCGGACGGTGTACGGCGTAACCTCATCGGTGAGGTAATTTCCCGAATTGAGCGCAAGGGTCTGAAGGTAGTCGCGTTGGAACTGCGCACAATCGACACCGACACCGCGCACACTCACTACGCCGAGCACGCGGAAAGGCCGTTCTTCGGCGAACTTGTCGATTTCATCACCTCCGGCCCGTTGGTCGCGATTGTGGCCGAGGGCGAACGGGCCATCGAGGCATTCCGCGCCCTGGCCGGCGCGACCGACCCGGTCAAGGCTGGGGTCGGCACCATCCGCGGCGACTACGCCCTTCAGGTGGCGCAGAACATCGTGCACGGCAGTGACTCTCCGGAGTCGGCGGAGAGGGAGATCAAGATCTTCTTCCCCGAACTCGTTTAATCTTGTCCGGCATTAGATAGATACAGGTAGCAACCACTCCGGCGGCGGGCGGGCCCCGCACTTCGCGATCACGCCCGTCCGCAGCCGGTTCCTGCCCAATGCACGTTCATTTGCACGGCCAGCCGAACGTTCCGCTGCACGGTCAAATCGGGACAGATCGGCAGGCTTTGTAAGGATTTTGTAAGGAATACTGCATAATTTCCGAAGAATAACTTCAGCGATAAATTGCCGGGGCCGCGCTCCGCTCGCCCGATGCTTTATCCGATAGGCTCGGTACCGGTTCAGAACGCCTGACGATCGGAAGGGCTGCCGCACCCGATGAGCAATGCGCTGACGTTTCTCGGCCGCGACATGGCGGTCGACCTTGGTACCGCGAACACCCTGGTCTACGTGCGGGGACGGGGGATTGTCCTCAATGAGCCGAGCGTGGTGGCGCTCAACACCAACAACGGCCAGGTGGTCGCCGTCGGTGTCGAGGCCAAGCGCATGATCGGCCGCACTCCTGGCAACATCGTGGCCGTCAGGCCGCTGAAGGACGGTGTGATCGCCGACTTCGACGTCACCGAGCGCATGTTGCGATATTTCATTCAAAAAGTGCATAAACGTACCCGGATGGCCAAGCCGCGGATAGTCGTCGCCGTGCCGAGCGGTATTACCGGCGTCGAGCAGAGCGCCGTGAAAGAGGCCGGGCACCAGGCGGGCGCGCGCAAGGTCTACATCATCGAGGAGCCGATGGCCGCGGCGATCGGCGCGGGCCTGCCGGTCAACGAGCCGACGGGCAACATGGTGGTGGACATCGGCGGCGGCACTACCGAGGTCGCGGTGATCTCTCTGGGCGGCATCGTGACCAGCCAGAGCATCCGGATCGGCGGGGACGAGATGGATCAGGCGATCATCACCTTCGGCAAGAAGGAGCACAGCCTGATGCTCGGCGAGCGGACCGCGGAGGAGATCAAGCTGGCACTCGGCTCGGCGTTCCCGGCCAAGGACGAACCGCACGCCGAGATCCGTGGCAGGGACCTCGTCTCCGGCCTGCCCAAGACCGTTCTCATCTCCGCGGCGGAGGTCAGGCGGGCGATCGACGAGCCCATCAACCTCATCATCGACGCGGTGAAGACGACCCTCGACAAGTGCCCGCCGGAACTGGCCGGCGACGTGATGGACAGGGGCATCGCCCTCACTGGTGGCGGCGCCCTGCTACGCGGTCTTGACCAGCGGATCCGCGAGGAGACCGGGATGCCCGTGCACATCGCGGACAGCCCGCTCGACTCCGTCGCGCTTGGCACGGGAAAGTGCGTGGAGGACTTCGACACCCTGCGCCAGGTGCTCGTTCCCGAGAGGCGATAACTCGACAGTCGCGCTCAGGGGCGCAAGTGACGGGAGTTCCGCATTGCTTCAAGCGAGACGGACACGAGTTGTTCTCGTCGCACTGCTCGTGGCGGCGATCGCGCTGATCACGTTCGATTTCCGGGACGGCGGGGACTCGGGTGCACACGGCATCGGCGGCCGCCTGTTCGGTCCGGTGGAGAGCCTGGCCGGTCACGTCACCGGGGTGGTGCACGGCAGCACCGGCGGCGAGGTCGCCGCGCTGCAGCGGCAGAACGACCAGCTGCGCGCTGAACTCGCCCAGGCCCAGGCGGGTGACGCCAACTCGGCGCAGCTCGCCAGCCTGCTGCACCTGTCCGCGGGCAAGTACAAGGTCGTCACCGCCACCGTGGTGGCCGCGGGCGGCGAGTACTCCGACACGGTGACGATCAGCGCGGGCAGCGCCGACGGCATCACGGCCAACGAGACCGTGCTGAACGGCGACGGCCTCGTCGGCACCGTGGTGGCCACCACGGGCACCGCGGCGACCGTCCAGCTGGCCACCGACGCCGGGGCCACGGTTGGCATCAGGATGGTCGGCAGCGGCCAGATCGGCGCGCTCAGCGGCACCGCCGGCTCGATGACCGGCGGCGGCGAGCTCAAGCTGACCCTGTTCAACGCGGACGCCACGCTCCAGCCGGGTCAGGAACTGGTGACGTTCGGCTCGGTGGGCGGTCGCCCGTACGTGCCGGGCGTCCCGGTCGGCACCGTAGCCTCGGTCACCACCCAGCCGGGCTCGCTCACCCCGACCGCGCTGGTGAAACCGTTCGCCGACTTCACCGGCCTCGGCGTCGTCGGGGTGGTGGTAAGCAAGTGAACCAGGCCGCCGAGCCGTCCCTGACTCGCAGGGCGCTCACCGCCATCGTCCTCGCGGTGGCACTGTTCGCCGCCGTCATCGTCCAGCTCACGGTGGTCAACAGGCTCCCGCTGCCCGGCGGCGCCGCGCCCGACCTGGTCCTCCTGCTTGTCACCGCGATCGCCGTCTGCACCGGCCCGCTGACCGGGGCCGTCGCGGGCTTCGCCGGCGGCCTCGCGCTCGACATCGCCCCGCCGGTCAGCCACTACGCCGGCGAGTACGCGCTGGTCTTCTGCCTGGCCGGGTACGGCGCCGCACGGGTCATCCGCGCCATCTGGGATACGTCAGGCGAACGGGACACGGTCACCACGTTCACCGTCATGGCCGCGGCCGTGGTGGCGGGCGAGGCCGGCAAGGCCGCTTTCGGCCTGCTTCTGTCGGACCCGGATATGACACGCGCGGCGATCAGCCGCGTGCTGCCGGCCGCTGTCCTCTACGACCTGCTGCTCGCCCCGCTCGCTTTCTGGCTGGTCGCCCGGGTCGCCAGGGCCGCCATGCCCGAGCGCGCCCCCGCACCGCAGTTCAGCCGCCAGCAGCGGCTCGCCTCGGTATTCAGGCATGCGTCGGTCGGCGCCGCACCGAACCTGCGGCTCGCGGGCACGGGGGAGAACTACGACAACCCGCTGGCGGCTCGCCGGATCCCCAGGCTGCGGCTATCCGACGCCCGCTCTGGACCGGCCCTCCGAACGAACGCGGCCTTCTCGGGCAGCCCCCCATGGCCCGTCGCCCGCGGCGGTACCCCGAAGATCAGCTTCGACGGAGCGGGTTCGGCGTCTCCCGCCCGGCGGCCCGTGCGGACGCCCGGCAAGCGCTGGCTGCGGTCGGGGCCGTCGGCCGTCAGGCCCGCGGCGGTGCGGGCGGTGCGAAGGCCGGGCAAGCGCTGGCTGCGGTCGGGGCCGTCGGCCGTCAGGCCCGCGGCGGTGCGGGCGGTGCG
>Ga0335073_10015667_pt1 | contig 10598 bp, 6 predicted proteins | sample Lox_Sample_22_FD_207093 | JGI IMG/M metagenome (GOLD analysis project Ga0335073, IMG submission 207093) | Soil microbial communities from Loxahatchee National Wildlife Refuge, Florida, United States - Lox_Sample_2.2 | ecosystem: Environmental > Terrestrial > Soil > Wetlands | place: USA: Florida...
CCTTATCGCCTCATTGCAGACCTCGCTCATCCATCCCGAATTCGCCGGCGCCATCATACGAAGGCTCGCCAAATGGCAGGCCAGCACCTGCGACGACTACCGCGACGCCCAGCCCGGGAAGATCATGCACGAGCTCCGCCAGGGCGAACTCGCGCATTTCAAGGAAATCCCCCACACGCCGTATTACGGCACGGCCGACGCCACGCCGCTCTATCTCATCACGCTCCATGCCGCCTGGATGCGCGAGGGCGACCGGCGGCTTCTGGAAGACCATCTCGACGCGGCGGAGCGCTGCCTGGAATGGATCGACAAATATGGCGATTGTGACGGCGACGGCTTTCAGGAATACCAAACGCGATCCTCGTCCGGCTTGGAAAACCAGAGCTGGAAGGATTCCGGCAAAGCCATCGTCGATGCGCACGGTTGCGATGTGGCCGCGCCCAAGGCGCTTTGCGAGGTGCAAGGCTATGTGTACGACGCATGGATCCGGATGGCGCATATCTACGACGCGCTCGGCCGGCGCAAGGCGGCCGGCCGCTTGCGGAGAAAGGCGCAAGACCTCTTCGACCGCTTCAACGCGGCATTCTGGGACGAGGAGCTCGGCACCTATGTCCTCGCGCTGGACGCGGACAAGAGGCCTGCCCGGTCCGTCGCATCGAATGCCGGCCATTGCCTGTGGTCCGGCATCGTGCCGCGGGAGCGCGCGGAAAAAGTCGCCGCGCGCCTGATGCAACCCGATATGTTCGGCCGCTTCGGCATCCGGACGTTGTCCAGCGCGCATCCCAGCTTCAATCCGCTGCACTACCAGGTCGGCGCGATATGGCCCCATGACAACGGGCTGATCGCGCAGGGCATGAAGCGCTACGGGCTGGACGACGGCGTGCAGAGGATAGCGCTTGCCTTGACGCGCGCGGCGTCGGTCTTCGAGCGCCATCAGATGCCGGAACTGTATGGCGACCTGGCGCCGATGGATGCGACGTTGCCCTGCCGGTATTCGCAGGCGAATATCCCGCAGGCTTGGGCGGCGGGATCGTGCTTTTCGATCCTGCAGGCGCTGTTGGGTTGCCAGCCCGATGCACCCCGCGGCGTGCTCTATGTCGATCCGTGCCTGCCGGAATGGATGCCGCGCCTTGCGCTGCGCAATTTCCGCTTTGCGGGCGCCACGCTGGATATCCGGTTCGAACGCAACGGCGCGCGCACGGAATTCGAAGTGCTCAAAGGGCCGTCGCGGATGGTCCGGCCGCGCAGCATGGCAAGCTGGCACGAACAGCTCAGAGCGGGCGAAAGCTAGGGCAAGGCGAAGGCGATGGTGCTGAGAAGCGCGATATTGGGGTTTCGCGAGTCCAATCGCGTGTGCTGCACGATGATGGGGACCGTCGATTCAATCAGGGATGCATAGGCCGTGTCGCGCGGGATCGTCTCGGGATCCTTGAGGTCGTTGAAGCGCAGATGTTTGGTGCGCCGCGCCGGAAGCTGGAAGCGATAGGGCCCGGCGGGCTCGCGATCCTCGAAAAATATGGTGATCGTTATCGCGGCGTCCTCGCCCGAAGGATTGAGCAGGCACGCCGCCTCATGGCTGAGAAGCGCCGGATCGTTCGGGTCGACGCTCGTGCCGGGGATATAGCCCTCGGGGATGGCCCATCGTCTGCTTCCATAATGGTTCGGCATGCGAGGCAAACGCGATCCGCTGCGACATGTTCCGCCTTGGCCCCGGAATCCGGAACGGGCTCCCGGCTCAGGGGTTATTTCATGGCGGGCAACGCCCGCGTTTGCATGACATGAAAGGTGTTTCGATGGCTTCCAGGACAGCGGGCGACGTTCTCGTGCAGACGCTGATCGATTGGGGCGTCGATACCGTGTTCGGAATTCCCGGCGACGGCATCAACGGATTGATCGAATCGTTGCGCCGCCGCAAGGATGACATTCGCTTCATCCAGGTCCGCCATGAGGAAGCGGCGGCATTTGCCGCATGTGCCTACGCCAAGTGGACGGGAAAGCTCGGCGTCTGCATCGCGACTTCGGGACCGGGCGGCATCCACCTCTTGAACGGTCTTTACGACGCCAAGCTCGACCAGGTTCCCGTTCTCGCCATCACCGGGCTGCAGTTCCACGATCTGCTTCACACCTTCACCCAGCAGGATGTGGAGCTGGACAAGCTCTACATGGACGTCGCCGTCTACAACGCGCGCGTGATGGGCGCGGCGCATACCGAAAACGTGGTTTCGCTCGCCTGCCGCACCGCGCTTTCCTATCGCGGTGTCGCGCATGTGACCATGCCGGTCGACACGCAGGATGAGCCGGTGGCGAAGGACATCCGCAATCCGCGCAATCTCGCCCATCATGTCTCCGACGTGATGGGGCGGCAGCACTCGCTGCCTTCGCCCGAGAAGTTGGCGCTGGCCGCGGAGATTTTGAACGGCGCCAAGAAGCCCGCCATCCTCGCCGGCCAGGGCGCCTTGCAGGCGGGTAGCCAGTTGGCCGCCGTCGCGGAGCGGCTGGGCGCGCCGGTCGCCAAGGCGCTCCTTGGGAAAGGTGCATTGCCCGACGACAGTCCTTACACGACGGGCGGCATCGGCCTGCTCGGAACGCGGCCGTCGCAGGAGGCGCTGGAGGAATGCGATGCGCTGCTGATCGTCGGCAGCGCCTTTCCCTATATCGAGTTCTATCCCAAGCCCGGCCAGGCGCGCGTGGTGCAGATCGACCATGATCCCAAGCGCATCGGGCTCCGGGCGCCGGTCGAATGTCCGCTGGTGGGCGATGCCAAGGCGGTGCTCGAAGCGCTCCTGCCTGCGCTCGACATGCACGAGGATCGCAGCTTCCTGGAAAAAGCCCAGAAGAACATGCGCGACTGGAACGCCCTCATGGAAGAGCGCGGGACGCGCAGCGACAAGCCGATGAAGCCGCAAGTGGTGGCCCACGAACTGAACAAGCTTCTCAAGGACGACGCCATCATCGCCACCGATTCCGGCACCATCACCACCTGGGCGGCGCGCTATCTGAAGATCCGCGGAAGCATGAAATTCTCCTGCTCCGGAAATCTTGCGACCATGGCCTGCGGCCTGCCCTATGCGGTGGCCGCGGCCATCGCCTATCCGGAACGGCAGGTCGTCTGCTTCGTCGGCGATGGCGGCCTCACCATGCTGATGGGCGAGATGGCGACCCTCATCAAATACAATCTCAACGTGAAGATCGTCGTCATCAAGAACAACGCACTCGGCCAGATCAAATGGGAGCAGATGGTCTTCCTGGGGCATCCGGAATATGTCTGCGAGTTGCAACCGATCGACTTCGCGGCCGTGGCGCAGGGCTTCGGTCTGGCGTCCTTCCGCATCGACGACCCGAAGACTTGCGCCGACACGTTGCGCGCGGCGTTGGCCGCGCCCGGTCCGGCATTGATCGAGGCGACGGTCGATCCGAACGAGCCGCCGCTGCCGCCGAAGATCGAGGCCAAACAGGCGCTGCATTTCGCCGAAGCGCTGGCGAAAGGCACGCCGCAGGGCGGCAAGATCGCCTGGACGGTGATGGGCGACAAAGTGCGCGAATTGATCTGACCGTGCCGGCGCAGGCGGACATTCCGATTACAAGGATCGCGGCACGGGCCTACACCATTCCCACCGATTCGCCGGAATCCGACGGCACGATCTCTTGGGACCGCACCACTCTGGTGATCGCCAACGTCGAAGCCGGCGGCAAGAGCGGCTTCGGCTACACCTACTGCAGCAAGGCCGCCGGCACGCTCATCGAAAGCGTGCTGGCGCGGGAGATCGAAGGGCGAAACGCCTTCGCCATCGAGGCCGTCTGGGCCGCCATGAACGCCGTCGTGCGTAATATCGGACGGCCTGGTATCGCATCCTGCGCCATATCGGCGCTCGACATCGCGTTGTGGGACCTGAAGGCCAGGCATCTCGTCCAACCGCTCGCGGTGCTGCTCGGCGCGGCGCGGGAGAAGGTGCCGGTCTATGGCAGCGGCGGCTTCACCTCCTATGACGAGAGCAGGCTCCGGGACCAGCTTGGCGGCTGGGCCGCGCAAGGCTGCCGCTGGGTGAAGATGAAAGTGGGGCGCCAACCGGACCGCGACCGCGCGCGCGTGCGCGCCGCCAAGAGCGCGATCGAAGAGACGCATCTGCTTGTCGACGCCAACGGCGCCTACACGCGCAAGCAGGCGTTGGAATTTGCGCGCGGGTTTTCCGACTGCGGCGTGACATGGTTCGAGGAGCCCGTCTCCAGCGACGATCTGGAGGGCTTGCGCGTTCTGCGCGACCGCGCGCCGGGCGGCATGGACATCGCGGCGGGCGAATATGGCTACACGCCCTATTATTTCCGCACCATGCTGCAGGCGGGCGCGGTCGACGTGCTCCAGGCGGACGCGACGCGTTGCGGCGGGGTCACCGGCTTTTTGCGCGCGGCCGCGCTCTGCGACGGCTTCGAACTCCCGCTTTCCAGCCATTGCGCGCCGTCCATCCATCTCGCGCCCGCGATCGCGGCGCCGCGTCTGCGCCATATGGAGTGGTTCCACGATCATGTCCGCATCGAGCAGATGCTGTTCGACGGTGCATCGGTCTTGAAGGATGGCCATATCGCGCCCGATCTGTCGCGCCCCGGCCATGGTCTCGCCCTGCGCGAAGCCGACGCCCAAAAGTTCGAGGCCTGAATGGAAGCACAGGCCAAGACACACCGCGTGAAGGGCGAGCGCGCAGCCGATGGACGCTTGCGCGAGGAATTCATCGCCGTGCCGCCCGAACAGATCGAAAAGCTCCGGCGCGCATTGGAGGCCGAGATCGAGGGCGAGGTGCGTTTTTCGCTGGGCGACCGCGTGCTCTACGCGACGGACGCCTCCAACTACCGCCAAATCCCCTATGGCGTGGTGCTTCCGAAATCCGCGGAAGACGTGGTCACGGCGGTCCGGCTGTGCAATACCCACGATGTGCCGATCACGCCGCGCGGCGGCGGCACCAGCCTGGCGGGGCAGACCTGCAACACCTCCATCATCATCGATTTCTCCAAATACATGCACCGGGTCCTTTCGCTTGATCCGCAAGCCCGGCTTGCGGTCGTCGAGCCGGGATGCATCCTCGATCGCCTGCGCGAGGAGGCCGAGAAGCACCATCTGACCTTCGGTCCCGATCCCGCGACCCACGATCACAACACATTGGGCGGAATGATCGGCAACGATTCCTGCGGCGTCCATTCGATCATGGCCGGCCGCACCGCCGACAATGTCGAGGCGCTGGACGTGCTGACCTATGACGGGTTGCGCATGACCATTGGTCCGACGACGCCCGCCGCGTTCAACGCCATCCTCGCCGCGGGCGGCCGCCGCGCGGAAATCTACCGCCAAATGCGCGATTTCTGGCATGCGCACGGAAGGCATTTCGCGCAGGTCTATCCCGATATTCCCCGCCGCATCTCCGGCTATGAGAATCTCGACCAGCTGTCGCAGGAGAAGGGCATGAACGTCGCCCGCGCCCTGGTCGGCACGGAGGCGACGTGCCTGATCGTCCTCGGCGCGACGCTCAACCTCGTGGAAAGCCCGCCGGAGCGCGTGCTGGCGCTCATCGGCTTTTCCGACGTGTTCGCCGCCGGCGACGCGGTGCCGGGCGTGCTGAAGACCAAGCCGATCGGCTTGGAGGGCATCGATCACCTCCTGACGGAATACATGAAGAAGAAGCGCTTCAAGGTTCAGGATTTGAACATGCTGCCGGAAGGCCGCGCCTGGCTTGTCGCGGAATTCGGCGGCGCAACGGCGGATGAAGCGGCGGAGAAGGCCGCCATCCTCGTCGCGCGGATGAAGGCGCGCGGCCACGCCTGCAATCTGGTTCGCGACAAGGCCGAGCAGCAGAAAGTCTGGGATGTGCGCGAGGCCGCGCTCGCCGTCACCGCGCATGTGCCCGGCGAAGGGCCGACCTGGCCCGGCTGGGAGGACAGCGCCGTGCGCCCCGATCAATTGGGCGACTATCTGCGCGAGTTGAAAGCGCTCTTCCACAAGCATGGCTACGAAGCCTCGGTCTATGGGCATTTCGGCGACGGGCTGGTGCATTGCCGGATCAATTTCGATCTGTCGACCGAACAGGGCTTGAAAAACTGGCAGGCCTTCCTGGAAGAGGCCGCCAATCTCGTCGTCAAATATGGCGGCTCGCTGTCGGGGGAGCATGGCGACGGCGAAGCGCGGGGCGCGTTGCTGGAACGCATGTACGGGCCGGAACTCATGGCAGCACAGCGCGCCTTCCGCGCCATCTGGGATCCGCGGCAGCGGATGAACCCCGGCAAGATCCTCGATCCTTACCCCATCACCGCGAATCTGCGCGTCGGACCTTCCTACCGTCCGCCCGAAGTGGCTGGGCTTTTCGCCTATCCGCAGGACGGCGGCAGCTTCACCAAGGCGACGCTGCGCTGCGTCGGCGTGGGCAAATGCCGCCGCCGCGAGACCAAGGGCGGCGTGATGTGCCCGAGCTATCTGGGCACCAATGAGGAAAGACATTCCACGCGGGGCCGCGCGCGGCTTCTCTTCGAGATGATGCGGGGCGACGCGTTGCGCGACGGCTTTGCCAGCGAGGCGGTCGAGGAGGCCCTCGATCTCTGCCTGGGATGCAAAGGCTGCAAGCACGATTGCCCGGTCGAAGTGGACATGGCGAGCTACAAGGCGGACTTTCGGGCACGCCATTATGCGAGCAAATGGCGTCCGCGCGCGGCCTACAGCATGGGGCAGATCGAACGCTGGGCGCGCATTGCCGCCTATGCCCCCTGGCTTGCCAATATCGGAACGCGCGCGCCGGTGCTGTCGCGATTGACCAAATGGATCGGCGGCATCGCGCCGCAACGGACCATGCCCGCTTTCGCCGCGCAGACCTTTCGCGCCTGGCATGGACGGCATGAACGTCGCTCAAATGGCGAGCGGGTGATCCTCTGGCTCGACACTTTCAACAATCATTTCCGGCCGCAAACCGCCATCGCCGCGACGCAGCTCCTCGAGCGGCACGGATTCCGTGTCGATATCCCGGCCGCGCCGCTCTGCTGCGGACGGCCGCTCTATGATTGGGGATGGATCGAACAGGCCAAGGCGCTGTGGCGGCGAACATTGAATGTGCTGCGAGACGATATCGCCGCGGGCACTGCCATCATCGGGCTGGAGCCGGCCTGCACATCGGCGTTCCGCGATGAGCTGCCCGCTTTGTTTCCGGACGATCCGCAGGCGAACGCCCTGTCCAGGCAGACGCGGTTCCTGAGCGAGTTCCTGAAGGATCGCGGCATCGTTCCGCAATTGCCGCAGACCGCGCCTCCTGTGCTGGTGCAATATCATTGTCATCACCACGCCGTCCTGGACAAGGATGCGGAGACCGATCTTCTCGCGTCGTTGCCCGGCAAGGCGGACATCCTGCAACAGGGATGCTGCGGCATGGCGGGCTCGTTCGGATTCGAGCGCGAGAAATACGAACTCTCGCGCACCATTGCGGAGCGGGGAATCTTGCCGGCGATCCGGGAGGCGTCGGCGCAAACCGCCATTCTCGCAAACGGCTTCAGCTGCCGCGAGCAGATCGAGCAGCTCAGCGGCCGGCCCACCCTGCACCTGGCCGAATATCTGTTGCGTCCCGCGCGCTAGGCTCCGACCAGGACGCCCAGCAGGAAGAACACGAGCACGCCGCCGGCGACGATCAGGGCGCGTGTCAAATCGCCCGGAAAGATCGCGGCCTTGGGCCGCGCGCCCGAATTGAACACGCCCCTGGTGCGATGAAGATCGGTGACGGGCTCGAAGAGATTGTCCCGGCGGTCCGGCCGGACGCTTTGCGCGGTTTCCTGGCCTTGCACGGCATTGCGCGCCAGGAACCAGTCCAGGAATTGCGGCGCGATCATATTGCCCACGATGGTCAGCAGCGTGGACAGGCCGACCCAATATTCGCGGGTTCCTGTCCGCGCGGCGCGCACGGTGGCCTCGGCCGCGGCCTCCGGCTGATAGATAGTTCCCATCGGCTTGGGCTGCAGCGGCATGTGCGTTCTTGCCCAATCGAATTGCGGCGTGTTCATCGCCGGCAACTCCAGGAGCGAGACCGTGATGCCGCTTTTGTCGTGGTCGAGCTCGGTGCGCAGCGAGCCGGTGAACCCGCGGATCGCGTGCTTGGCCCCGCAATAGGCCGATTGCAACGGGATGCCACGATAGGCAAGCGCCGAACCCACATTGATGATCCGGCCGTGGCCGCGCGGCGCCATCTGCTTCAGGGCGGCCATGCAGCCATGCACGATGCCCAGATAGGTTACCGCGGTCACGCGGTGAAACTCTTCCGGCGTGATGTCCCGGATGGGCGAAAACACCGTCACCATGGCGTCATTGACCCAGATGTCGATCGGGCCGAGCGTCTGCGCGAATTGATCGGCTGCCGCGAAGACCGCCACGGCATCGCTGACGTCGATATCCGCGATCGCGGCCTCGCTCCCGGTTGCGCGCACCTCATCCGCGAATGCGGTGAGCGCTTGGGCGTCCCTGGAGATAAGGCCGAGCTTTGCGCCTTCATGCGCGAACTGCAGGGCCGCGGCCCGGCCGACGCCGGCGGCGGCTCCGGTGATCACGACAACCTTGCCTTCAAAGGCTTTTGCACTGGGCATGCCAATTCTTTCCTTTCAGTCCCTCCTCGGATTTCCCCGCCCGCCGTTCAGTGGTGTTTCGTCCGCAACATGTCGCGGGTTCGCTTCACGGTCTTCTCCGAAACCGGCGTGGCGTGGTTGCCCCAGCTGTTGCGGATATAGGTCGCGAGATCTGCGAGTTCGCTGTCGCTCAGCGTGGCGAAACCCGGCATCGAAAAGCCCGGCTTCTGTCCCGGCACGAGCGCGGATTGCGAGCCCTTGAGGATCACCCGCAGCAAGGTCGTGGGATCGGCCGCGCCGACGACGGAGTTCGCGGCTAGCGAAGGATATTGCGCGTTGCGCGCCGAATGGCAGACCGAGCACCGCTCGACGAATACCGTTTGCCCGGCCTGCATCGCTTCGGCGTTGGGCTCTTTAGGCTCGGTCTCAGGCGCGGCGGGCAGGCTCTTCAGGTAGACCGCGACCGCATGCCGATCCGCATCCGACCACCGGCTTGTCGATTGCGCCACGACCGCGCGCATGGTGCCGACCGTCCAACCGAAACGGTTTTTGCCCGTCTTCAAATATTGCTCGATGTCTGGAACGCTCCAGTGCCCCAGCCCGGTCCGCACGGAACCGGTAAGATTGGGCGCGTACCAGCCGTCGATGGTCTCGCCTTGCAGTAGCTCTGCGGATTTGTCCGAGAAAAAGAAATTCTTCGGTGTGTGGCAGCCGCCGCAATGGCCGAGGCCATGAACGATCTCTCCGCCGCGATTCCAATCGGCCGGTTTCGCGGGATCGGCCTTGAACTGGCTCTGCGGCGTGAACAGCCAGTTCCAGAACGTCATGAGCCAGCGGATGTCGGTGGGGAAGATCAGCTTATTCGTGCGAGGCGGTTGGCGGACCCGCGGCAGGCTCCGCAGATAGGCGTAGATCGCGTCGCTGTCGGCGCGGGAAATCTTGTCGAAATAGGGATAGGGGAAGGCCGGGTAGAGATGATGCCCGTTCGCGGCGATGCCCTCGTGCATCGCGCGATAGAAATCGCCCGATGTCCACCGCCCGATCCCGGTTGCCGCGTCGGGCGTTATATTGGTGGAATAGACCGTGCCGAACGCCGCATGCAGCGGATAGCCTCCGGCAAACGCCTTCGCACCCGCATCGGGCGCGGTGTGGCAGATGACGCAATCGCCCAGGGTTGCAAGATAGCGGCCGCGATCCAGAGAAGACGGCGCGGCGGGCGTTGCGGCCAACATCAACGCAACAATCGCAAGCCGCCACTGCATTGTGCTGGATCGCTTCGAAGGATCTTCCCAATTAAAGGAAACGACATGGCTCACGCCCGCGTGCCATCCAAACGACAGTCACGGTGTCGCACGCGCAGAAGCGAAGCAGTCCGCGCGGCTTTGTGACGGGAACAACGCTGAGGAGCGGGCGTGATCGATCCGGCAACGGATTAATGACTATATACCTACAATACATTGTAATGCGGGGGTCGCGTGTTCGAGTCACGCAGGCGGCACCAGGAACTCTATTTTTTGTTGCGAGGTTTCGCCTTTTTTTGGAGTTCGGCCTGCTTCTCGCGCGTGCGCGCCGCCTCGCGGGCGGCTTGCGCCATGCCGGGCAGGTATTGCGGCGGCACGGCCTGTTCGCGCACGCCGTACCAGGCGGCGGCCTGGCGCGCGAAATAGGGATCGACCAGATGCGGCCGCCCGAGCGCCACGAGATCGGCGCGGCGGCAGGCGATGATGGTGTTGATCTGCGCGGGCTCGGTGATGGCGCCCACCGCTATGGTCTTCATCCGCGCGACGTTGCGGATCGTCTCGGCGAACTGCACCTGGTACATCCGTCCGTAGAGCGGCTTCTGCTCCGGTACGGTCTGGCCGGATGAGGTGCTGATGAGATCGCAGCCTGCATCGGCGAACGCACGGACGGTCGCCAGCACGTCATCTTCGGTGATACCGCCTGCAAACCAGTCGCTGGCGGAGATGCGGATCGACATCGGCCGTTCGTCCGGCCAAGCCGCGCGCATCGCCGCGAACACTTCG
>Ga0335073_10015668_pt1 | contig 10598 bp, 11 predicted proteins | sample Lox_Sample_22_FD_207093 | JGI IMG/M metagenome (GOLD analysis project Ga0335073, IMG submission 207093) | Soil microbial communities from Loxahatchee National Wildlife Refuge, Florida, United States - Lox_Sample_2.2 | ecosystem: Environmental > Terrestrial > Soil > Wetlands | place: USA...
GCAGCTCGAACCCGGCTGGCAGTAGTAGCGCTGCTGTTGCGGCCGCAATCGGCCCAAACCGCGCCCGCTCCAGCGGCCGCAGGTTGCTATAGCGCCAATTCTCGTCCCGCGTCATGGGCAGGCCGCCCGCGGCCAGCGCCTGAATCGCGGCGTGTCGCCGCTCGGGGCTCACGACCCCCGCAGGCAGCGACCCGCGAGCCGCGGCGTACTCGTCCAGAACGCGCTTGGCGAGAGCGGCACTCATTTCATGCCGCCTCGCCGCTCACCCAGTCGTAGCCGCGCCGCTCGAGCTCCAGCGCGAGCGACTTGTCGCCGCTGCGCGCGATGCGTCCCTTGACCAGCACGTGCACGTGATCGGGGACGATGTAGTCGAGCAGCCGCTGATAGTGGGTCACTAGCACCAGCGAGCGCTCCGGTGAGCGCAGGGTGTTGACCCCGTGGGCGACGATCTTCAGTGCGTCGATGTCGAGGCCCGAGTCAGTCTCGTCCAGGATGGCGAGCCGCGGCTCGAGGACCAGCATCTGCAGGACCTCGTTGCGCTTCTTCTCGCCGCCCGAGAAGCCTTCGTTGACCCCGCGGGAGAGCATGCTCTCCTCCATGCGCATCAGCCGCATCTTGTCCTTCACCAGCGTCAGGAACTCGAACGCGTCGACCTCTTCGAGCCCGCGGTGCTTGCGCGCGGCGTTCACCGCCGCCTTGAGGAGATAGACGTTGTTGACGCCGGGGATCTCCACCGGGTACTGGAAGCCGAGGAACACGCCCTCCCGTGCCCGCTCCTCGGGGGCGAGCGCCAGCAGGTCGCGGCCCTGGTAGGTCACGGAGCCCGCGGTGACCTCGTAGCCCGGCCGCCCCGCAAGCACGTTGGCGAGCGTGCTCTTGCCGGAGCCGTTGGGCCCCATGACGGCATGCACTTCGCCGGTCGGAACCGTGAGGGTCAGTCCTTTGAGAATCTCCTTGCCGTCCACCTGGACGTGGAGGTCGTCGATTTTCAGCATAGCGCTCACTTTCTAGCCCACCGCGCCTTCGAGGCTCACGGCCAGGAGGTTCTGCGCCTCGACCGCGAACTCCATCGGCAGCTCCTTGAAGACGGACTTGCAGAAGCCGCTGACGATGAGGTTGACGGCATCCTCCGGCGCAATGCCCCGGGAGAGGCAGTAGAAGAGCTCGTCCTCGCTGATCTTCGAGGTGCTCGCCTCATGCTCCACCGTCGCCGAGGGGTTCTTGACCTCGACATACGGGAAGGTGTGCGCGCCGCATTTGCCGCCCATGAGAAGCGAGTCGCACTGCGTGAAATTGCGCGCGCCCTGGGCGCTCGGCAGGATCTTCACCAGGCCGCGGTAGGTGTTCTGGCCGTGGCCCGCGGAGATGCCCTTGGAGATGATGGTGCTGCGGGTGTCGCGGCCTATATGGATCATCTTCGTCCCGGTATCCGCCTGCTGACGGTTGTTGACGGTCGCGACCGAGTAGAATTCTCCGCTCGAGCCTTCGCCGCGCAGCACGCAGCTCGGATACTTCCAGGTGATCGCCGATCCCGTCTCCACCTGGGTCCAGGAGATGTGGGAGTTCCTGCCCCGGCACTCGCCGCGCTTGGTGACGAAGTTGTAAATGCCTCCTTTGCCTTCCGCATCGCCGGGATACCAGTTCTGCACCGTGGAGTATTTGATGTTGGCATCGTCCAGCGCTACGAGCTCCACGACCGCCGCGTGGAGTTGGTTTTCGTCGCGCTGCGGGGCAGAGCAACCCTCGAGATATGATACGTAGGCCCCGTCGTCCGCAATGATCAGTGTGCGCTCGAACTGCCCCGTCTTCGCGGCGTTGATGCGGAAGTACGTCGACAGCTCCATCGGGCAGCGCACGCCTTTCGGCACGTAGACGAAGGAGCCGTCGGAGAACACTGCGGAGTTCAACGACGCGAAGAAGTTGTCCGTGTAGGGAACGACGCTGCCGAGATACTGCTCCAGGAGCTGCGGATGCTTCTGCACTGCCTCCGAGAACGGGCAGAAAACCACACCGGCTTCGCTGAGGCGCTCCTTGAAGGTGGTCGCGACGGAGACGCTGTCGAACACGGCATCCACCGCCACGCCAGCGAGGCGGGCGCGCTCGTGCAGCGGTACTCCGATCTTCTCGTAGGTCTCGAGGAGCTTCGGATCGACCTCGGCGAGGCTCTTCGGCCCGTCGGTCTTCGACTTGGGCGCGGAGTAGTAGGAGATGGCCTGATAGTCGATACGCGGGTAGCTGGTGTGCGACCAGTGCGGCTCACTCATGGTGAGCCAGTGCCGCAGCGCCTTCAGGCGCCACTCCGTGAGAAAGGCGGGCTCGCCCTTCTTGCGGGAGATGAGCCGCACCACGTCCTCGTCCAGCCCCGGGGGGACAGTATCGGCGTCGATGTCGGTGATGAACCCGTGCTTGTAGCGGCGGGCGAGCAGGCTTTCCAGTTGATTTGCTGATTCACTCATGATTCGGTTCAGGAGCGCACGGGCGTGCGGGAAGCCGCCGCCTTCATGTCACGCTCCAGCGCCGGGAGCGTGACCTGGGTGGGATCGATGCCGGCAAGCTGGGCGAGACTGACGTCATAGAGCGAGCGCCGGATGGCGAGGTTCAGCCTTTGCCACACTCGTCCGACCCGGCAGGTCTCCTCGATATCGCACTGGCCAGCCCCCACCGAGCAGTCCGTGAGCGCCACAGGCCCCTCCATGGCATCGAGAATGGCGGCGGCGCTGATCTCGCTCGCGGGCCGGGCGAGCTGGTATCCGCCGTGCAGGCCCAGGGTCGAGGCCACGAGGCCGGCACGCTGCAGCTGCTTCAGCAGCTTGCTCACCGTCGGGGCCGCAATGTGGGACTGCTCAGCCAGCGCCGCGGCGGTCTGCACGCGTGCCGGCTGCTCGGCGAGCACTGCCAGGAGCACGGTGGCGTAGTCTGTCAGTCGGCTGATACGGACCATAGGTGTGCGCCCATGAGGGGGTCTGCAAAGTAGGACTATTTTAGTACTGATTGGCCAAGGAACCAAGCGCCGTCTCATGGGCTGCTGTGGCCTGCGCAGCCACGACACCATCGGCTACCTTGCGCTGCACCGCTATTTGGTATCCTTGTGACTTCCATTCACGCGAACGACCGGGGGCGGAAGTCGGCGGCACTATTGACGTGCGCGGGGCCGGCCCGCCATTGCTGGAGGAAAGTAACGATGAACCGCAATGAGCTCGCCCGCATCGCCCAAGCCATGGTCGCCAAGGGCAAGGGGATCCTGGCCGCGGATGAGAGCACTGGCACCATTCGCAAGCGCTTCGACGCCATTCGCCTCGATTCCACCGAGGAGCACCGCCGCAGCTACCGTGAGATGCTCTTTACCGCCCCGGGTGCGGCGGAAGCCATCAGCGGGGTCATTCTTTACGACGAGACCATCCGGCAGAAGACGGCCGATGGCGTGCCGTTTCCTCAGTATCTGACGCAGCACGGGATGATCCCCGGCATCAAAGTCGACCTGGGAGCGAAGCCCCTTGCCGGCTTCCCCGGCGACACCATCACGGAGGGGCTCGACGGCCTGCGCGAGCGGTTCGTCGAGTACCGCGCGCTCGGAGCGCGCTTCTCGAAATGGCGTGCGGTCATCGACATCGGTGATGGTATTCCGAGCCCGTTCGCCATCCAGGCCAACGCTCACGCGCTGGCCCGCTATGCGGCGCTGGCTCAGGAAAACGACATCGTCCCGATCGTGGAGCCGGAAGTGCTCATGGATGGGGCGCACTCGATCGACCGCTGTGAGGAAGTGACCAACGCCACGCTGAACGCCGTGTTCAACCAGCTCTTCGAGCATCGCATCTATCTCGAGGGCATGGTCCTCAAGCCCAACATGGTCATCTCCGGCAAGAAGGCTTCGAATCGGGCATCGCCCGAGGCTGTGGCGGAGGCGACCATCAGGACGCTGAAGCGTCACGTGCCGCCTGCCGTCCCCGGCATTGCGTTCCTCTCGGGGGGCCAGTCCTCGACCGAGGCGACGCTGCATCTCTCGCTGATGAACCGCATGGGCCCGCTGCCCTGGTCGCTGACTTTCAGCTACGGACGCGCCCTGCAGGACACCGCGCTCAAGGCGTGGGGCGGGAATGCGGCGACTTTCGCCGCCGGACAGAAGGAGTTTGCCCGCCGCGCGAAGCTCAATGGCCTGGCGACCACCGGCCGCTACACCCCCGAGATGGAAAGCCAGGCCGCTTGAGCAGGCCGGCCTCTCTCCAAGAGGCGTCGTCCGCCACGGCAGATGACGCGGTAGTTGAAGCGCGCGATGTGCATTACACCATCGACGGCCGGGCGATCTTTACCGGGCTCGATTTCCGTGCGCGTCGCGGCCTCATCACGGCCGTGATGGGACCGAGCGGCACCGGCAAGACGACCCTGCTGCGGCTCATCACCGGCCAGCTCTTCGCCGACGGCGGCGAGGTGCTGGTGTTCGGACACGACATCGCCAACCTCACGAGGGCGGAGATCTACGCCGCCCGCTCGCGGATGGGGATGCTGTTCCAGAACGGAGCGCTGCTCTCGGACATCGATGTGTTCGAGAACGTCGCCTTTCCAGTGCGCGAGCACACGGACCTGCCGGAATCGGTCATCCGCAAGCTGGTACTCACCAAGCTCGAGGCGGTCGGGCTGCGCGGGGCGGCGGACCTGATGCCGTCGGAGCTCTCGGGCGGTATGGCGCGGCGCGTCGCGCTGGCGCGCGCCATCGTCATGGACCCCGAGGTTCTGCTCTACGATGAGCCGTTCGTCGGCCTGGATCCGATCTCGATGGGTGTGATCCTGCGTCTGATCAAACAGATGAACAAGGTTCTCGGCATCACCAGCATCGTCGTGTCCCACGACGTGAAGGAGCTTGCCACCATCGCCGATCAGAGCTATCTGCTTTCCGGCGGCCGTGTGGTCGCCTCCGGCACGCCGCAGGAGCTGGCGCGCAGCGACTCCGAGACGGTGCGCCAGTTCATGACCGGCAGCGAGGAGGGGCCGGTTCGCTTCCACTATCCGGCACCGGATTACGCCAGCCAGCTTCTCGGGTCGGAGGAAGAATAATGAGCAATGGAGTGCGGGACAGCATGGTCGTCGAGGGGCTGCGCAAGACCGGCGTCACCGGCATTTTCCTCGGCCGACTGCTGCTCGCCTGCGTTCCAGCGCTCGGCCGCCCGCGGCTCATCAGCGCGCAGATCTACAACGCCGGCGCTCGCTCGCTCATCATCATCATGCTGTCGGGCCTTTTCACCGGCATGGTGCTGGGACTTCAGGGGTATGAGTTGCTGCGGCGCTTCGGCTCGGAGGAGGCGCTGGGCGCCGCCGCGGCGATCTCCCTCGTCAAGGAGCTCGGCCCCGTGCTGACTGCGCTCCTTTTCGCCGGCCGCGCGGGCACCGCTCTGACCTCCGAGATTGGCCTCATGCGTGCGACTGATCAGCTCACCGCAATGGAAGTCATGGCGGTCGACCCCATGCGCTATGTCGCCGCGCCGCGCTTTCTCGGAGGAGTGATCGCCATGCCGCTTCTTGCTGCCATCTACAGTATCGTCGGGATTTTCGGTGCACAGCTCATCGGCGTGCAGCAGATGGGCGTCGATCGCGGCGTCTTCTGGACCCAGATGCAGGGCGCGGTGGGCCTGCACGATGTGGTCGAGGGGATCGTCAAGAGCCTGGTATTCGGCGCCGTACTGAGTCTCATCGCCGTCAACGAGGGTTACCAGTCACAGCCCACCGCCGAAGGCGTGGCGCTTGCGACCACGCGGACCGTCGTCGCCTCGTCCGTGCTCACGCTGCTGCTCGACTACGTATTGACTGCCGCTTTCTTGTAAGAGGATCGCCATCCTATGCGCCCCACTCGCTCACTGGAGATCGGCACGGGCCTGTTCGTCCTGCTCGGCCTCGCCGCGCTCATCTTCCTCACCACTCAGCTTCCCGCGAGCGGACTGAAGCTCAAGCTCGGCAAGCCCTCCGGCTATACCGTGAGCGCGGAATTCGACAACGTCGGGGAGCTTAAGGTGGGCTCGCCCGTTACGATGGCGGGAGTGCGCATCGGCGAGGTGACGAAAATCGGCTTCGACAACCAGAGCTACCGGGCCGATGTGCACTTGCGCATCTATCCGCAGTTCAACCAGATCCCCGAGGACAGCTACGCCAGCATCGAGACCGAGGGCCTGCTCGGCGGCCAATACGTCGGCATCAGCCCGGGCGGCCTCAGCACTTATCTCAAGAACGGCAGCCAGATCCTGCAGACCCAGTCCGCCATCGTGCTGGAGAACCTGATCAACAAGTTATTCGCGAACTTCGCCAACGGCAGCAGCGGTAACAGCGGCGGCAACGGTGGTGGCGGCAGCAACAGTAACGGTAACAGCAACGGCAAGGCCCCGAATCAGGGCCAGAACCCGCAGGAGCCTCACCCATGAGACTTTCCCATCTACTGCCCGCCGCGGCGCTGCTGGCCGCGGGATGGCTGATCGAGGCGCCGGTCCCGGCCACGGCGGCTCCGGCTGCGCAGGCCTCGTCGGAGCAGCCCTCGCAGGTGATCGAAGACGCCGCCAACGGCTTGCTGAAGGCGCTGTCTGCCGATCGCCGCACCTACCAGAACGATCCTGCCAAGGTCCAGAAGCTGGTCGACCAGTACATCCTGCCGCACGTCGACACCCAGTTCGCGGCCCAGCTGGTCCTGGGCAGGTACTGGAAAACCGCGACGCCGCAGCAGCGCGAGCAATTCGTCAATGCCTTCTATCATTCGATGCTCAATAATTATGGCACCGCCATCGTCAACTTCACGTCGAACACGCTCAAGGTCTATCCGAGCCGCGTGAGTCCCGGCGATCAGAATGCCACCGTTCGCACGGAGATGGCGCGCAACGGCGGGCCGCCGGTCTCCGTCAACTACTACATGCACATGACTCCTGACGGCTGGAAGGCCTGGGACGTCGTCATCGACGGTGTCAGCTACATCATGAGCTATCGCCAGGATTTCCAGCCCCAGATTGCCCAGCAGGGACTTCCGGCGGTGATCAACAGCCTCGAGCACGGCGAGAGGCCCGCCCAGATCGGCAAGACGGCGGGTAGCGGTTCGTGAGCGCCCCGGCCGCAAGGGTTGCCGGCGGCGTGCCTGACGCCTCGTTCGAGGTCGTGACGACCGCGCCAGGCCGATTTGCGGTGCGGGGCGTGCTGACCTTTGCCAACGCGCGCCGCGCGCGCAATGAAGGGCTGCAGGCCCTTCACGCCTCGAGTGAGAGCGACCTCGAGATCGACTGCTCCGGCATCACGCATTCCGACAGCGCGGGCCTCGCCGTGATGCTCGACTGGATGGCGATCATGAAGCGGGAAGGGCGGCCGCTCTGCTTTTCCCAAGTGCCGTGCCTCCTGCTCGCCGTCGCCCGCATCAGCGGCGTCGAGGACATGCTTCGCCGGTGTCCTGACGCCAACGTCGAAAGCAAGTCATGAAGCAGCCCAGGGCCGCTCCCTGGGCGGCGCCGTCAATCCGGTAGCTCGGCTGGCCGCGCACAAAATCGCCGGGAGCGATTGCGCCGATAAGCTACTGCTGCTGCAGCTCTTTCAGCTCTTCCTCGGCGCCGCCCTGCTCCTTCTGACCCTTGACCATGAAATCGCGGTGCTGCAGGTAGGCGTTGCGCTCGAAGGCGTACGGGTCGTAAGTCTTTGCCGCCATGTCGGTCAGGGGCAGAAGGGCCGCACGCACACTCACCTCGTACACCAGCAGCGTTCCGTAGTCCCAGTACCAGTATCGGCTTTTGATGTAAGCCCACGGTTCTGCGTACGCGTCCGGTATGCGTCCAATGCCGTCCCTGACATCGGACGGGCCTATGAATGGCAGCACCAGGAATGGCCCGGATGGGATTCCCCATTTGCCGAAGGTCTGGCCGAAATCCCGATCTTCGAGCGGCATCCCCATGTGTGAGGCCGGATCGAAGATTCCGCCGATGCCGATCGTGGTATTGACTACGAGACGTCCCGTGTCACGTGCAAAGGGCAGGAGCTTCCCCTGCAGCAGCGCGTTCACGATGACGTCGGGATAGGTCACGTTGTTGAAGAAGTTGGTGACACCGGTGCGGATCGGCTGCGGCAGGCGCACATAGCCCCTGGCGACAGGCGTGGCAATCGCGCGGTCGAAGGCGTCGTTGAACTTGTACACGCCCCGGTTCATGCGCTGCCAGGGGTCGCGCGCGTTGCGCTCCGCGGGCGGCACGGTGGCGCAGCCGACGAGGGTCAGTGCGAGCAACGACAGGAGGGCGATCCGGGGCATCGCCGGGCGAATTCTTCTTGGCATGAGAAGTCCGTGCAAAGTCGTTGGCCACATTGTAGCAGCCGCTCAGCCGCCGGCCAGGCAATCTCGGGTTAACCCGCAGGTGCGCGCTGCTCCGCCCATTATTCGGCCCGTTGCGGGCCGCGTCATTCGTTCTCGCTCTGCGGGCGCGCGGTCGCGAGGTAGTCGCGGACTTCCTTCAGGCGCGCACGGATCCGCTGGCGTTGCACGTAGGTCAGGCGCGGGCTGCGGAGCGCGAGTTGGTACTGCTCGGCCGCGAGACGCAGATTGCCATCGGCAATCTGGTATTCGCCCATGTAGTAATACGCATCGCCCAGGTCGCCTGCGGCGCTCGCGGCTCGTGCGGTGAGCTCGATCTGATCGGGTGTCGGGTCGATGTTGTTGAAGAGGTCGAGCAGCACCGCGTGCGCCTGCGCGTTCTTGTGGTCCGCCATCAAAGTCTGCGCGTAGCGGATCGTCACGGGAACGTTGTGCGGGAAGAGCTCCATCGCCAGCCGGAAGGTCGCAAGTGCGTCCTTCATATCGCCTGACTTCCCCTGTGCCTGGCCGAGGGTGGCATAGAGATCGTGAAGATCGCCATGGCGCGCGATCAGCTGCTTCAGGACCGGTACGGCCTGCGATGCCTTGTTGTCCTGAATCAGCGCCACGGCATAGCCGTACTTCGTGCCGAGGCTGTGGTCGCCATCGGCGATTTTCTGGGCATACACTCGCGCAATGTCTTCATCGCCCGGCGCGGTCAGGACGCGCGCACGCTCCCGGATCAGATAGTAGTCGTCGGAACTCCTGTCGGGAGTCGGCGGGAACTGTGCGGCGCGCGCGCGGAACTCGGCGATTCGGTCGGAATCCACGGGGTGGTCCTCGAGGATCGCGGGCACCCAGCCGTCCTGAACGCTGGACTGTCGCTCCAAGCGCTCGAAAAAATCGCCCATGCCTTCCGGATCGAATCCTGCCGCCGCCAGGTACTCGATGCCGATCCGATCAGCTTCCTCTTCCTGAGTGCGGGTGTAATCGATGTGGTGCTGCTCGGCCAGCCCCTGGGAAGCGATGATGCCCCCCTCGATGGCATCACCGCCGCCGCCGCCCAGGGCTCCGAGGAGGATCGCGCCCAGCATGCCGGCCAGCGACAGCATGGTGGCGTTCTTCTGGTCCTCGATCCCGCGAAGGGCGTGATTCTGCGTGATGTGCGCGGTCTCGTGCGCCATCACCCCGGCGAGCTCGGATTCAGTGTGGGTCGCGGTGATGAGCCCGGTGAAGATGAACACCCATCCGCCGGTGACGGCGAAGGAGTTGATCTCATCGCTCTTGGCGACTACGTAGTGAAAATATCCGCCCCCGTCAGTGCTCTGGGAGGCGAGGCGCTGCCCGATCCCCTGAATGTATTCCTCGGTCTCCGGGTCGTCGAAGAGCCCGCGCTGCTCGCGCAGCTGCATCATGACGGAGTAGCCGACCTCGTATAACTCTTGCTTGGTGGCAATGCTGTTCTCCGGACCACTGAGGTCCGGGAGCTGGGTATCCACCGCCGATGGCAGATCCGTGGTCAGCGCCTGCGACTCGGAAGGGATGTATGGAAGCGGATTGCCGGGCGGGGCTGCCACCGCCAGCGTGGTGGCGTTCAGGAAGGCGAAAAGGATGATCAGGACGAAGGCGCGCATCTTGAATTCGACCGCAGCCCGAGGGGCCGGTTTCCCTGCATTAACAGAAACTTACAAATCCGGCGGTCGGCCGAGCTGGCAGGCCGCCGGCTACCGGACCACAGCTTACAGGATATCGGACGCGAAGTCCGCCAGCCGCGAGCGCTCCCCTCGGACCAGGGTTACGTGCCCGGAATGTGGCCACCCGCGGAATCGGTTTACCGCATAGGTGAGCCCCGAGGTCGTCTCCGTCAGGTACGGGGTGTCGATCTGGGCGACGTTGCCGATACAGGCGAGCTTGGTCCCGGGCCCGGCGCGGGTGATGAGCGCTTTCATCTGCTTCGGCGTGAGGTTCTGCGCCTCATCGAGGATGAGGAAGCGATTGAGGAACGTGCGTCCGCGCATGAAGTTGAGGGAGCGGATCTTGATGCGGTTGCGCAGCAGGTCATTGGTCGCGGCCCGCCCCCAGTTGCCGCCCTCCTGGCCGCCGGTCAGCACCTCGAGATTGTCCATGAGAGCGCCCATCCATGGCTCCATCTTTTCTTCCTCCGTTCCCGGCAGGAAGCCGATGTCCTCACCCAGCGGGATGGTCACCCGGGTCATGATGATCTCCGCGAAGCGGTTGCTCTCGAGCGTCTGCATGAGACCCGCGGCGAGGGCCAGCAGGGTCTTGCCGGTGCCTGCCGGTCCCA
>Ga0335073_10015669_pt1 | contig 10597 bp, 7 predicted proteins | sample Lox_Sample_22_FD_207093 | JGI IMG/M metagenome (GOLD analysis project Ga0335073, IMG submission 207093) | Soil microbial communities from Loxahatchee National Wildlife Refuge, Florida, United States - Lox_Sample_2.2 | ecosystem: Environmental > Terrestrial > Soil > Wetlands | place: USA: Florida...
CGTGACGCTCCACGCGGAGTGCCATCGTCTCGATCCCCTGCAAGAATAAGAACCCGTTAAACGGAGACAGCGTAGCGCCCGTGTTTCGCTGGCACACCGTGCGGCAGCGCGCTACGTATGCGGCATCACCAAAATGGTCGACATAGACAACGCCGTGAAAGGCGATTTCTGGTCGATTGAGCATGTAGAACTTGTCGGGATATTGCCGCCACGGAAATTTCCCGCCATCCACGATCATGCCGCCGATGCTCGTCCCGTGCCCGCCCATGAACTTTGTCATGGAATGCACAACCACATCGGCGCCGTACTCGATGGGCCGCAGCAGAATCGGCGTGGCCACCGTGTTGTCGACTACGAGCGGTACACCGTGTTTGTGTGCGACCCGCGCCAGGCCCTCGATGTCAGCCACATTTCCCGCAGGATTGCCGACGCTCTCGCAGTAGACCGCCCGAGTATTCTCGTCGATCAGTTTCTCCACATCTTCGGGGCGATCAGTCGCGGCAAATCGTGAACTGATGCCTCTCTTCGGGAAAATGTGCGCGAGCAGTGTATACGTAGCGCCATAAAGCTGGGGAAGGGAAACAATGTTGTTGCCAGACTCGGCGATGTTGATCAGGGAATACTCGATCGCCGCCATCCCCGAACTTACGCTGAGAGCATCGACTCCGCCCTCGAGCGCGGCCACACGCTTCTCAAGCACTGTGTTGGTCGGATTCCCGATTCGAGTGTAGATGTTCCCCTGGACTTCCAGGTTGAAAAGTGCCGCTCCGTGCTCGGCACTGTCAAACTCGAAGGCAACGGTCTGGTAGATCGGCACAGCCACGGCTTTGGTAGTGGGGTCGCCCTCGTAGCCTACGTGAATTGCGATGGTTTCTCTTTTCATAGGTTCAAATGAAAAGGATCGCGGTCTACTTCGAGGCGGCCACAGCTGATTTCGTCATGACCCCAACGGAGTCGCGAGCCGCCGCCTTGGCTACAGCCCGGGTCACCGTGCGCGCCGTAAAGTCTGCTCCAAATGCGAATCTCATTACCGGACCAAAACTGACGGCCGCCGCGAGCCCCACAAAATACAGACCCGGAATTGAAGATTCGAACGCCGACGACAATGCAGGTGAGCCGGTAACAGTCTTGATCCTGGAACGAGTTTCATCATTCAGGAACTTCAGTTTTTCCAGGTTCACTTTATAGCCGGTCGCGGCGATAACATGATCCGCGACAACCTCACGCTTTGTTCCTGATCCATCGGCCAGCGTCAGCCTCACTTTGCCGTCCTCGACGCGCGCTGCCACCGCTGAGTACCCGATCAGAGTGGGAACCTTCCCCTCAACCTTGTCCCGGATGAACGCGCCGCCTGAGGGTCCAAGCACTCGACGAACGGCCTCGATCCGCAGAGTTGCCGGCAGGTAGTGAAATACGTTGGGATAGTTCGCGAAAAAGAAGGACTTCCATCCTGGTCCCAGGCCCGATGGAGGCCGACGCAGCCGATCCCACCACGGGCGTGGCTTGTCGCTCTTGCTGTGGAACTTCAGTGGCTTTCGTGCGATCAACTGCACGTCGACACCGGCTTCATGCATCAACCCGGCAAGGTCGAGCGCCGAAGAGCCCGCACCGAGGATGACGACCTTTCGTCCGCGGAGCCGGGTGACGTCGGAATGCTCGGCACTGTGGGATACGAACTCAGTTGGAAGACTTGCCAGTGTTTCGGGCACGTAGCCAAAATGAGTCACGCCGATGGCCAAGATTACGTTCCGCGCACGAAACGTTTCGCCGGCGTCGAGTCCCACGATAAAACCATCGCTGTCGGGATCAACAACTGTGACGGTTTTGTCTTCGAGTTCGGGCACCTTTCTATCTTTGAAGGCGAGCCCGTAGGAGGCGAAGGTTTCAAGGCTAACGGGAATCCCAGCGTCGCGATAGGAAATACCCCTCTCCGCACAGAACTGTCCTAGAGTGTAATCGCCTGTAGGATCAGAGATGTTCGAAGCGAAGCCGTCGGACTTCAGCAGCATGCCTTTCGGCATGTGCGAAATCCAGCTATCCATTGGGCGTCCGAAAATACGAAAGGAGATCCCGTACCGTCGACAGTGAGCCGCAATCGAAAGACCGTACGGACCAGCACCGATAATTACTGTGTTTGTCATAAGTCTGTGGAAAGACGGAGCCGGTTCAACAGCTACTGCTGCTGAGATCTCGCGAGGAAGCTTGCTGAACTTCTCTTACGGAACAAACCGGCGACTCTTGCCTTCTGTTCAGAACGCAGAAACGTCATGAATTCCTGCGAGACAGGCCGCTTTTCCCTACGGAGTGATAACCATGCGAAACCGAGGAACCGGAGCAGCCCTCCTAGCACGACAGGTTTCGATGGTATCCGCAGCACACATTTGATAACTTCAAAAAGCGGGTCACTTCCGAACGAATAATCGAGCTTTCCCAGTCGAAAACTCGAACGAAAAATATTGGTGCCGGCACCCGTGTGCCTGTGGTGATGGATGGGTAGATCTGGGAATGCCACAGTCTCCCAGCCCTTCAGGTTGGCCGACACCTGCGCATGCCAGTCCTCGCCGCCGTACTCCAGGACTTGGTACCCCCCGATGGTTTCATAACACTCTCGGCGAACCAATTGGGCGGCGTGAGCGACGGAGTGAGTGCGATTGGTTGCGCGGCCCCTGAACTCGCCATGAACATTCTCGCAGACAAATCCGCCGGCTAGGCCCAACTTGGGGTTTTGACAAAAGCGCTCGATCAAGTCCTCGAAATAAGTCGGTCCAACGGTTATGTCAGCGTCAAGATTGCCAATAAACCGGAAGGGAACCTCGAAAAGATGCCGTTGCGCCGCCTGCAAAGCAACAACTTTGGTGCGGAAGCTGTGCCCCGGAGGGCGCGACATCCGCATAAATCGGATGAACTCGTGCTGCTGTGCATAACTGCGAACGATCTCGTCTGTCTCATCCGTCGAGCCATCGCTCACGATTACCCACCTTTGCGGACGCATCGTCTGAGCGAGGACCGACTGGATCGTCTTCTCGATATGTGCTGCCTCGTTGTAGGCGGCGGTCATGAGAGCGTAGGATCGAATCCTGTTTCCCGATCCTTCTGTTCCGTCCGATGCATGGACGCCGGTTGAAGTGCAGCGAGGTAGTAAGGTGTTCATCCAGGATCTAGGCACCGAAGAGATATTCGCGCAGACCTTCGCGCCAAGGACGAAACATATTCAGCCCATGACGCTTCAGTTCATTGTTTTCCAAAACGGAATACTTGGGTCGTGGGACTTTTGCGGGGAACTCATTGGGGCCAGCGACGTGCAGCTTCACCGGCGTCTTCGTCAGCGCAAAAATCTCTCTGGCGAATTCATGCCACGAGCAACTTCCCTCCGCCGTGGCGTGGTAAAGCCCGTAAGCGTCGGAACGGCTCAGGGCAACAATCTGCTTTGCAATCTCTAGGGTCGAGGTCGGCGTAACAAACTCACTGTCAACAACTCTGACTTCGCCTCGCTCGCGGGCGAGTTTCAGCATCAGCTCGATGAAGTTCAAGCCGCCCTTGCCTCGACAAGGACTCTTGCCGTAGATCGCCGACGTGCGGACTACAAAATGCTTGTCCGTCGTCGAGCGCACAAAATATTCGCCAGCAAGCTTGGTGTTCCCGTACACATTCAGAGGGTTCGGCGCGTCCCCCTCATCATAGGGGCTTCGCTTTGCTCCGTCGAAGACGTAGTCCGTGCTCACGTGAATGACAGTTGCATCAGAGTGTTTAGCGGCTAACGCTAGGTTCCTGGCGCCAATCCCGTTGACGGCGAAGGCAAGTGCCGGATCTTTCTCGCAGTTCTCCACATGATGCATCGCCGCCGTATTAACCACAACCTGCGGCCGAATTTCCTGCATGCGAGCCGCAACTGAGTCCATCGATGCCAAGTCGATGTCCGCATGGGTGAGAGGAAAGACTTCGTCACCCGCAAGTGCGAACGCTTTTACAACGTCGCTTCCCAACTGCCCATTGGCTCCAACGACTGTGATTTTCATGTTCTTGGTTGACGTGCGAGGGAAGGCGGAGAAGGACTATCGTTCAACAACGCGGTCAGTCAGATTCATGCCCAATGAAGGCTCTTCCCCATTTTCGACAAGACGAACGGGATCGACTTTGGAATTCCACGCAAACAGCGTATCGAGGATTTGTTGACGCTTCCTCGTGGATTCATCCGCATGAAACAGATATCGTAGCCGATAAGCAATTCGACGAATAGTTAAGCCAACAAGGCTGGCGTGCCGACAACTCCGTACGCCTTTCCGGCCATCATATTTGTAGTAGTACAGATACCGCGTGATCTCGCCATCCAGGGCAAAAGCCACTGGATTGAATCGGCTGACGGTTGATTGCCCACCTAGGTGCGTAATCGCGAACTTCGGAGTATAGAGAATCGAATGGCCAGATTCCCAGATTCTCCGGCACAAATCCGTATCTTCGTAGTAGTAGAAGAATTGTTCGTCAAACCCGCCTAGACTGCGAAGCAGTTCCCCTCGCGCAAGAATAAAGCACCCAGCAAGCCAGCCCACAGCGCGCTCCGTCTCTCCACGCCAATTCGCGTAGCTGCCCGCGTGAAACCATTCAGAAAAACGGGCCAGTACCCCGAGGCCGAGCGCCCAGCACCACTCGCTGCGAATCGTGAAGATTGGTCGCTGAACTGGCTGGAAGACGCCGTTCGGAAATACCACCCGGCAACCGAACGCCCCGGCTTCAGGATGCTTATCCGCGTACTGGACAAGCCCGTCGAGCGCGCCCTCGTGAATAATAGTATCCGGATTCAGGATGAGAACATACTCGCCCCGGCTCGCACGGATTGCGACGTTGTTTCCTTTCGCGAACCTTAAATTTGCTCCGTTCTCGAAGACAATCGTTTGCGGAAATTCCTTGCGGATCAGCTCGACCGAGCCATCGGTCGATCCGTTATCGGACAATAGCACTTCGAATTCCGTGCTCTTCACAGTCGAGTAAATCGACCGCAGGCAGTCGAGGACCACCTTCCGATCGTTCCAACACAAGATCACGATTGACAATTTCATACTGAGAACGTTCCTGACTCTTCAGCCGAGAGCATCCATTATCGAACTCTCAACGACTCACCCGCCGCAGTGAGACGCGCTGTGTGGCTCGACTCACAGCAACCGTTGCGCAAATCACTGCTAGTAAAGCGTACCATGCCACGATGGTGAGATCGAATCAAGGGACTTCAGGCACCTGCAACGAGGCAGAAATCCTCGGCCTCTTACTTTTAAAGCGACCAGTCACTAGCTTTCCGAGAAGGATTCCAGGGTGCTCAATTGCATGGTAGCCGCCTACCGCGATTACGGCGAGCAGAAGAATGGACACAATCCATCTAAATGCGCTCGGGGTGTGAGGCCAGAAGGTGAATCCAATCCAAAGGGCAGCTACCTGCCCAAGATAAATCCCATAGGAGTATTTCGCCACATAGTGGCTTGCCGTCCGAAGCCAACGGAGTTTCATCTCCCGGAACTGAGGAATGAGGGCTCCAAGAATCCAACATACAATCCAACCGCGATATGCGGGCATACGATTTGTGGGGTCGGGCAATATCGTCTGCCACAAAAGGTAACCAGTAACGCTCGCGACCAGCGCGACAGGCCATAGCCATGAGCTTACTGTGGGAATCCGATTTCTTGAGAGGCGATAGGACATGACGCCGGCGAGAAAACACGGAGCGAAGTCGAAAATATCCAATCGGCCCAACCCCCGGACAAGGTGCCTAGAAAGTGCCCAGTCAAGAGGCAGACCGATTAGGGCTGCTGCACACCCTAGCTTGAGAATGTCTGTAGCGCTACGACGTCTCGCGAAAACGAACAGAAACGGCAGCACTATATACATTTGAACTTCCAACGGGAGACTCCACATCGGACTGACCACCGACAGCTGTCCCGCTACGTTTTGCACTAACAGAAGACTTGCTACGATCTGGAAAGCGCCTCGAGCTGCCGGCGCTGCACCCGGTGTTTGCGGCATCCTAAAGATGCAAGCGAGCAGAACGCAAGCAATACTCAAAGGGTATATTCGGAACGCCCGGCGGATATAGAAGTCTCGAAAAAGATCACCACTATTCCGTTCTGCCGAACGCTCCAGCGAGAGCATGAGGACCAAACTCGTGTGGACGAAAAACATAAGAACGCCCAACCGCCCCGCGTCATAAACCACCGGAAACCGATCTGCCAATCCGGCCGCCATGAACAGGTGATTCGCGAGCACGAGCAAGACAGCGACACTGCGCAAAAGATCGAGATTGCGAGATTCCGTCATTGGTTCAATTCCCGGCGCAAGACATTCTGCGACTGTCGGACCAGCTTAGTTGACCAAAATTAGGGGCATGATTCATCAGGCATCATAGGGCTGGCACATTCTTTCGCGCCTCTGTGGCCCGGACGCAAATAGTCAGTTCAGAATTACCCAACGCTCTACAATTTGGTGGGACGCTCGACGGGCTGCAAAGGGGTCCTCAAGCGGAACAGAAGGGTGCTGAGTCGCACCGCCAGATTCAAAAGTGGTCTTGTGCTCATCTGTTCGTCGGGCTATGAGACATCGTGCACCTCACCGCCGGCCGCACGCTGTCTGATCCTCAAAGCTCGCACACACCGTAGGCAATAACACAGACGCCGGCGCCTAGGGCTATGTTGGCCGATCGCCTATTTGTCAACCCGGCGAAGCGCGCGCCAAGACCGATAACAAGAACTCCAGCGGATGCCGGTACCGCCGGCACAAACGCTCTCTATACCCGAAGCAGGTCCGCCCCGGACCAGCAATTTTTTGCGGTCCGAAGAATCATGCCCTAACCTCTTCGTTTGAAGCCGATTCGAATTGCTGGGGGGCCGACCGGCTGCCACGTCTGCTCAAGCATGCTTCCACGGCGGCCTCCACACGAGGCGCAAAAGCGTCCCAAGTCCATTCGCGACGGAAGCGCTCGTGGGCACGGTCCGCAAGTGCGTTCCCGAATGCTGGGTCACGCAGCAACCGAACGCAGGCAGCGGCGAAATCCACCGCGGAATCCGCGAGCAAAAGTTCCTCGCCATCGCGGACATCGTAACCGAAGGCTCCAGTCGATGTGGAAACGATCGGGCATTTTCTGGCAAATCCCTCTGCAATCTTGATCCTTGTACCCCCGCCAACGCGAATCGGAACAATCATGGCCGACCACGAGGCGATCTCTTCAGCGGGATTGTCGAGCCAGCCGAGGCCCGCTACGTCAGATCGCTTTGGCGACAAGAAGGTGTCACTCCCCGGGCCCACCAGCCGCAACTCAGCTTCTCCGACCTGGCTCTTGACTAGCGGCCACACGTCTCGGAGAAGCCATTCCATTCCTTCGGCATTTGGACGCCATCCGAACATGCCAATGAACCCAATCCGGGGGCGCACAGTCTGTATCCGCGAACGCAGCTCGGGTGTCCTGAAACCGTTCGGAATCACGAAAACGCGCTCATTGCCTCCAAGATACCGTTTGTCCTGTTCGCTGCACACTGTCAGCACATCGAAACGATCAAGCAGGCTTCTTTCTCGCTTCCGCCACCGCCGCGATGTCTGAATATCGATTATCCGTTTGACAGGATTCCTACGCGACCGTGCAAGCAGGCTGTAAAAAACACTCGGAACATCATCGACGTCTAAGACCGTGTACGGCCATTTCTCGAAGTCGAATCTGTTGACCGTCACAAAATTATGCAGCCAAACTACATCGAACTCGAGCATCATGTCCCTGAATGCCTGGCGGTTCGCCGCGCTCATCTTCCAATAACGGGATGTGTAGGCATGCGTACCAAAAGAGTTTTGCATGCGATTCCAGGCGCGGATGAACGGATTCCGCCGAACCACCATGGTCGGTCGGATAATGCGCCACTCCTCGAACTCGCGTTCCATGGTCCGCAGCGCCTGCGGATTGTCGGGCCCTGGGGAAACCACCACGAGACAAACCTCACCAACGCGCTTTAGCAGCCTCCCGATGTTGAGCGCCCTTTGCTGGGCACCTGTGCCATCGACTGGCCAATTCGAAACGACATACAGAATTCTAGGATTCTCGCTCATACTCTCGTTCCTCCGGCCGGAGACCTAGCATCAGCTGAGTTCAGCCGGACGATGATCGAATACGTTAGTCTCATCGACCTCTCTATAAACTGCTTAACTCACGGCCGGGGAGCCAGCTTCGACTGGCCGCTCGCGCCTAAGGACAGGCTGTTTGCGCCCTAGCATGTCCCAGATTTCTTTGACAAGATCGGGCCTGATCACGAAGGCCGCTACGGAATACATCAGAAATCCTAGCGTCACGCAAAGGACCAAATTAGCAACGGCAGGAAGGGTTTTCTCAGCTGCGGTCCGTGCCAAATCTACTACCACAAGCATAAAGATCGAGGACAGGCTCGGGAACAAAAAGCTCCTTACAAGCTTCGGGACGTTAATCCCTAACATCCTTACCGGAAAGAGAATCGCAAAAGCTGAAATTACACCTACACTGATCACCATAGACCAGGCCACTGCCTCCGTGTTCCAGCGGAGGGCAATCCAGCACGCGGCAACGGTCGTCGCAGACTGCACGACTAGGATTAAGAACTGGAGTCCGCTTCGCCCCTTTGCGAGTAACAGGGGGTTCAAGAACGGGAATGCGCAGCGGATGGCAGCGCAAACAGCAAGTATCCGGACCAACGGTATAGCCGCTATCCATTTTGAACCAAACAATAGAGGCACCGCCTGAGGCGCAACGGCAATTATGCCGGCGAACAGCGGGAGTGATAGAAAGCAAGACATCTCGCAAAATTTGCGCAATGCTCGCTCTAGGCCAGGCTGGTCCGATTGCAGCTTTGAGAAGGCTGGAAGCGCGACCGTCTGAAGCGGAGTCGTGATTCCGTCCTGCAGCACGCTATTCAAACGACTCGCGAGGGAGTAGGGACCTAGTCCTTGCGACCCAAATCCGTAGCCGACCAGCGTTTGATCCGATTTGCTCGCGAAGAACCACAAGAGGTCGCTGGCGGCAAGGTTCAAAGAAAACCCATACAAATCGTGCAAATGCCGCTTCGATACACGAAACCCTGGCCGCCACGGCACGGTTGACCATAAGAACAGGACTCCGAAAATTGTACCCATGATCTGCTGGCCCACCAAACTCCAAACACCCCACCCGAAACAGGCCATTGCCAAGCCGGTTGCGCCTCCAACCACTGTTCCGCCGAGCCCGCGAATTGACAGCGTGCGGAAATTCATCTCTCGCGTCAGGATAGCCCCCGGCATGGCGCTTAAGGCGAGAAGCGGAAACGAGAGAGAAAGCCAGCCAATCACGGGCGCCAAGCTGGGTTCATGGAATAGCCGTGCGATGTGGTCGTCGAGCGCGAAGCTTAGGGCGCACAGAGAAAATGCCGTCGCCATGTTGATCCAGAATGCCGAATCGATATGCTCCGGCTCCAGATCCTTCCTCTGCACGATGGCGGTTCCGAATCCCTGATTCACAAACACCTGCATAAAAGAAACGTACACGAAGGCAATGGCGACGAGCCCGAAAACGTGCGGGTCGAGGAGGCGGGCCAGCCCCGCGTAAACGCCGAAGCTGATGAGCTGACCACCCCAGTTCGCAGCGCTTGACCACGCAACGCCGTGTGCGACTTCTCGTTTCGATACTGTTGTCATTCTGTTGGCTGAGCGGTCGTAGAAAGAGTTGAGATTGGCGGCTGAGCAGGCTCTGGTTTTGAAGACTCTGGCTGTTCAGGAAGCCGGATTGTGACCTGCTTTAAATGTGGTGAGATAGTGCCCGAAAAACTGAGATCCTCATATGAAAGGAACCAAATCTTTTCTGCTCTGCTGGTGGCGCTGCACAGCTCGGAGTGCCAGTCGGGGGCTTATCCAAGTCAGCAGCCATTTCACTGTGAAGTTGAACGTCAAGTCCAGTTGTAGTGCCCTTAATGCTGCTTCGCGCGCCTTTGCGTATTGTCCGGTTTCCAGATACCAATTGGCCCACCCGCTGTGGATCGCGCTTAACTGCTCCCGAATGAGTTCTCGGATCTTCCACGGTACAGCGTCGCCCAGGCGGAGCAGGGCCTCAAGCTTGAGCTGCGTATCGCGAAGCCAGAATTCCAGCTTGTTCCACTCCGAGCTGACTCCAACGTGCCGAACTTCCGCGGGAGCCCGGTCGACCAAAACCAACGGACGGTTGACGTAACAGAAGTCAGTGAGCATTGCTAACCGAAACATGAATTCACTGTCTTCGCCGAAGTGGAGGGTGGTATCGAATCCGCCCGATCGTGTTACCACGTCGGCACGTGCCAGCAGAGTGCACGTGCAGACGACCATACCTGCGCCCCCCGGTTTCAACAGCAGCCTCAGCACGTCCGTGTTGATGCCCATCGTTCCTTCATGCCGATAGCTCTCTTCCGCCAGTTGGAACATGGTCCGCGTTTCCGGGTAGTTGAAAAATCGCGTGTCCGTATAACATCCGCCGCACTGCGAACCAAATTGCTCCAGGGCCTTGAATTGCCACTCGAGCTTTTCCTTTTCCCAGAGATCGTCCGAGTCCAGCAAGGCGATCCACTCGCCCCGCGCTTCTGCCAGTCCCTTGTTCCTCGCC
>Ga0335073_10015670_pt1 | contig 10597 bp, 9 predicted proteins | sample Lox_Sample_22_FD_207093 | JGI IMG/M metagenome (GOLD analysis project Ga0335073, IMG submission 207093) | Soil microbial communities from Loxahatchee National Wildlife Refuge, Florida, United States - Lox_Sample_2.2 | ecosystem: Environmental > Terrestrial > Soil > Wetlands | place: USA: Florida...
CGCCAGCAGATGGCGGCGATCCGCAAGGAGCTGTCGGAGCTCGACGGCAAGCCGGGCACCGAGGAGGACGACTACCGGGCCCGGATCGAGGCCGCCAACCTGCCGGAGAAGGTCGAGGAGGCCGCGCTCAAGGAGGCCGACAAGCTCGAGCGCAGCTCGGACCAGTCGCCGGAGGGCAGCTGGATCCGCACCTGGCTCGACACGGTCCTGGAGATCCCGTGGAACGAGCGGAGCGACGACTCCTACGACATCGCCGGAGCACGCGCGATTCTCGACGCTGACCACGCGGGCCTCGACGAGGTCAAGGACCGGATCATCGAGTACCTGGCCGTGCGCAAGCGCCGGGCCGACAAGGGCCTCGCCCTGGTCGGTGGCCGCCGCAGCGGCGCGGTGCTCGCCCTGACCGGCCCGCCCGGCGTCGGCAAGACGTCGCTCGGCGAGTCCGTGGCCAGGGCCATGGGCCGCAAGTTCGCCCGGGTGGCGCTCGGCGGCGTCCGTGACGAGGCCGAGATCCGCGGCCACCGCCGTACCTACGTCGGCGCGCTGCCGGGCCGCATCGTCCGCGCGATCCGCGAGGCGGGCTCCATGAACCCGGTGATCCTGCTGGACGAGGTGGACAAGCTCGGCACCGACTATCGCGGCGACCCGACCGCGGCGCTGCTCGAGGTGCTGGACCCAGCGCAGAACCACACGTTCCGCGACCACTACCTCGAGGTCGAGCTGGACCTGTCCGACGTTCTGTTCATCGCGACCGCGAACGTGGCCGAGGCCATACCCGAGCCGCTGATGGACCGGATGGAGCCGATCTCGCTGGACGGCTACACCGAGGCCGAGAAGGTCACGATCGCCCGCGACCACCTGCTGCCCCGCCAGCTCGAGCGGGCCGGGCTCGAGGCCGCCGACGTGGACTTCACCGACGAGGCACTGCACCGGCTGGCTGCCGAGTACACCCGTGAGGCGGGCGTGCGCGCGCTGGAGCGGAGCATCGCCCGGGTCCTGCGGAAGATCGCCGCGCGCATCGCTTCCGGCGAGGCGCAGCTCCCGGTCACCGTCGGCCCGGACGATCTGCATGGCTACCTCGGCCACCCCCGGCACACGCCGGAGTCGGCCGAGCGCACGGCGGTGCCCGGCGTGGCCACGGGCCTGGCGGTCACCGGAACCGGTGGCGACGTCCTGTTCATCGAGGCGTCGCTGGCCGACCCGGAGACCGGCAGCACCGGCGTCACGCTCACCGGCCAGCTCGGTGACGTGATGAAGGAGTCGGCTCAGATCGCCCTGTCCTACCTGCGCTCACACGGCGCGGAGCTGGAGATCGCGGTCGGCACGCTGAAGGATCGCGGCGTCCACGTGCACGTGCCCGCGGGCGCGGTGCCGAAGGACGGGCCGAGCGCTGGGGTGACCATGACCACGGCGCTGGCGTCGCTGCTGTCCGGACGGCTGGTCCGCAGCGATGTGGCGATGACCGGCGAGGTCTCGCTGACCGGCAGGGTCCTGCCGATCGGCGGCGTGAAGCAGAAGCTGCTCGCCGCGCACCGGGCCGGCATCACCACGGTGCTGATCCCCAAGCGGAACGAGCCCGACCTCGAGGACGTCCCCGAGGGCGTGCGCGACCAGCTGGAGATCCACCCGGTCAGCGACGTGCGCGAGGTGCTGAACCTGGCGCTCGAGCCGGCGGTCTCCCACGCGGCGGTCGCCGCCTGACCCAGCCGCCAGGCCGCAAACACGAGGCCGGCTCACCGGAAGCACTCCGGTGGGCCGGCCTCGCCGTCTCTGCCCGGCCCGCAGTCAGTCGGTCCGGCGCGGCCTGCGCGCCAGCGCGCCGGCGATGTCGGCCGCCAGCCGGACGGCTTCCTCGCGGGTCAGCGTCCCGGTGCCGACCCTGATCGCCGGCGGGGACGTCATGCGGAACCGCTCACCCGGGGCCACCGCCCAGCCGCGTTCGAGCAGCGCGCCGGTCACGGCGGGCTCGTCCGCCACCGGAACCCAGACCCCGAGCCCGGACCGTCCCGTGGCCGGCACGCCGCGCGCGGCCAGCGCGTCGATCAGGTGCCCACGGCGCTGCGCATACGCGGCCGCGGCGCGGGCGAACAGCCGCCCGGTCGCGCGGTCGGCCCACAGTTCCGCCACGATCTCCTGCAGCAGGCTGCTCACCCAGCCCGTGCCCAGCGCCTGCCGGCCCTCGACGCGGGAGACCGTCACCGCGTCCCCGGCCATGACGGCAAGCCGCAGGTCAGGCCCGATCGACTTGGAGACGGAACGTATCGTCGCCCACCTCTGGGCCGCGCCGGCGACGCTGTGCGCGGCGGCACCGGAGACGGGGCCCGCGTGGTCGTCTTCCACGACCAGGACGTCGGGCCCGCTGGCGAGCACCGCGGCCAGGTCCCGGGCCCGCTGCCCGTCCCACGCCGCGCCGGTGGGGGCCTGCGCCCGCGGGGTGAACAGCACAGCCCGGCAGCCTCGGCCGAGCGCAGCCCGCAGCGCGGCCGGGGTGACGCCGCCCTCGTCCAGGGCCATCGGCACGGCGCTCAGGTCGAGCGCGGACAGCAGGTCGAGCACGGGCGGGTAGCCGGGATCCTCAACGGCGACGTGGTCGCCGGGCCGCAGCCACGCACCGAAGGCGCGTTCGACGCCGTCGAGCGCGCCGCCGACGACCGCCAGGTGATCCGCGGCGATGCCGTCAGCGGCGAACCGCTCGGCCGCCAGCCGGCCAAGGCGCGGGCTGACCGGCGGGTCGCCATAGAGCCTGTGCTGTGGCCGCACGCTCGGCAGTTCGGGCAGCAGAGACGGATCCGGGCTCCCGGCCATCAGGTTGCGGACCCCGGGCGGCACCACCAGCGGCGGCCGCGGCCCGATCGGTGGCGCTCCCGTGATCTTGGTTCCGGCCCGCCCGTTTCCGCGCGCAATCCCCTTTTCCCGCAGCTCACGGTAGGCGGAGGCGACCGTGACGGGGCTCAGGCTCAGCGCGGCCGCCAGCGCCCGGACGGGCGGCAGCGGCGCCCCCGGCTGGGCGCGGCCCTCGCGCACCGCGGCCTCGATGTCGCGAGATATCTCGCTGGCATTCCGGCCCTGCGGCATGTATTGTTTCAGCATAAAGGAATTATGTACTGTAACGTATTTGTCCGCAAGTATTGCTGGGCAAGGACCTCGGGTGGGCGGGCCATGCGCAGCCGCGGCCCAGGCGACGGAGGCCATCACGATGATCACCTTCCTTCCGGAACTCGAGGGGCGCTGCGTGCGGCTCGAGCCGCTGCAGCCCGAGCACGCCGCCGGCCTGGCCGCGGCGGCCGCCGAGGACCCTTCGCTCTACGGGCTGAGCCCCGTGCCGCAGGGCGAGGCGGCGGCCGGAACCTACATCGCGACCGCGGCCGCCCAGCGCGACGCCGGCGTGGCGGCGCCGTTCGCGGTACGGCGCCTGGCCGACGGCGCGGTCATCGGCTCCACCAGGTTCTGGGACCTGGTGCGCTGGCCATGGCCCGAGGGTCACCCGCGCTGCGGCTGCGAGGCCCCGGACGTCTGCGAGATCGGGCATACCTGGCTGGCGCGCTCGGCGATCCGCACGGGGGCGAACACCGAGATGAAGCGGCTCATGCTGGAGCACGCCTTCGAGGTCTGGCAGACCGAGTCGGTCTGCCTGCACACCGACGCACGCAACGAGCGCTCGCGCCGCGCGATGGAGCGGATCGGGGCGCAGTTCGAGGGCATCCTGCGGGCGCACCGGCTCGCGACCAACTGCCTGCCGCGCGACTCGGCCCGCTACTCGATCATCGCGCCCGAGTGGCCCGGCGTGAAGCGCCACCTCGACGACCTGCTCGCCGCGCACGAGACGGCGGCAGCGCGGCCGTGAGCGCCCGCCCGGCAGGCGCGGTGCGGGCCAGGGCCACCGTGCGGCGCAACCCGGAACGGGCAAGCTACGACGCGGCCGCCGTGCGCGCGGTGCTGGACGCCACGCCGTTCTGCCACGTGGCAACCGTGCGGGACGGACGCCCGGTGGTGCTGCCCATGGTGCACGCCCGGCGCGGAGACACCCTGGTCATGCACGGCTCGGTCGCCGCCGGGCTGTTCCGCGACATGCGGCGGGCCAGCCCAGTCTGCGTCACCGCGACCATCTTCGACGGGCTGGTTCTTGCCCGCTCCGCCCGCAGCCACTCGGTGAACTACCGCTCGGCGACCGTGCACGGCGACGCCACCTTGGTCACCGACCCGGACGAGGTCATGCTCGGAATGCGGGCCCTGATCGAGCACGTCGCCCCCGGCCGATGGGAGCGGGTGCGCAAGCCAGCACCCGAGGAACTACGGGACACCGCGCTGTGGCAGGTGCGGATCGAGGAAGCCTCGGCCAAGGCGCGCAGCGGAACGACGCTCGACCCAGAGTCCGACTTCGCCTGGCCGGTCTGGGCCGGCCACATTCCCGCCCGCCTGGTGTTCGGGGCACCGGTCCCGGCGGATCACCTGCCGGGCGGCGTCGACCCGTCAGGCTGCGACGTGACGCTGAACTCAGCCTTCGGCGACGTCAGCCCGCTGCCTGCGGGCGCAGGCCGTCCAGGATGATGCCGATCAGCCGGTCCGGCTGACCGGGGTCGGTCGGGGTGTGCTGGGCGGCGATGTTCACCGCGTGCACCAGCCTGATCAGGTCCCTGCCGTCGGCGTCGGCGCGCACCTCACCCGCCTGCTTCGCGCGGTCGAGCAGCTCATCGGCCGCGCCCCAGATGACCGAGGAGCACGCGGACAGCAGCTCCGAGTCCTTGCCGAGCGTCTCCAGCAGCGCAGAGGTCAGGCTCCGCTTGGTGCTGCTGAACGCGGACAGCGCGCGCAGCCACTCCGCCAGCGCCTCGCCGGGTGAATCGGAGCGAAGCAGCTCGTCCGCCTTGGCGCGCATCCCCTCGACCTGGTCGCGGTACACGGCCTCGAGCAGCGCCTGGCGAGTCGGGAAGTGCCGGTAGAGCGTGCCGATCCCCACCCCGGCCCGGCGCGCGATCTCCTCGAGCGACACGTCGTCCGCGCCGTGCTCGGCAAACACCGCGACCGCCGCGCCCAGCAGCCGCTGATAGTTGCGGAGAGCGTCGGCGCGCATGGGGCGCGGGGGACCCGCCTGAACGCTGGCGGGCACGCCGGTCGTGCTCATCGGCTCCCACCTGACGCGCTCATCAGTCATCACCTTAATTCAACTTGCCAAAACGGAGGGTGCCTCCGTATAGTTATCGGAGGTTGCCTCCGCTTACATGGTAGCCAACTCAGCGGGCCGGCGGAAATTCCCGCCAAGCCCTCCACCCACCTCCCCTGCCCCCTTCACTCTCCGAAAGGCTTTCATGTCGACTTCGTCGATAGCGCAGGTCACGACCGGCGGCCGGCAGCGCACCGCGCGCCAGCGCGACCGCAGGGCTATCGCCCTGGCGATCGTGCTCGGCGCCCAGCTCATGATCATCCTCGACATGACCGTGGTGAACATCGCGCTGCCGAGCATCGCCCGCGGGCTGCACTTCTCAGAGCCCAGCCTGTCCTGGGTGCTGAACGCGTACACGCTGACCTTCGGCGGCCTGCTGCTGCTCGGCGGCCGGGCCGGCGACATCCTCGGCCGGCGGCGGGTGTTCATCGCGGGCATCGCGCTGTTCACCGTCGCCTCACTGGCCGGCGGCCTTGCCACCTCGGCGGCCTGGCTGCTCGCCGCGCGCGCCGTGCAGGGCGTCGGCGGCGCGATCGCCTCGCCTGCCGTGCTGGCGCTGGTCACGGCCAGCTTCTCCGAGGGCAGGGAGCGGACCCGCGCGCTCAGCATCTACACCGCTGTCGCCATGGGCGGTGGTTCGCTCGGCCTGGTGCTCGGCGGTGTAATCACCGAGTGGGTGTCCTGGCGCTGGGTGCTGTTCATCAACGTGCCGATCGGGATCCTCGTGGCGCTGACAGCGCCCGTGTTCCTGCCCGAATCCGAGCGCCAGCCCGGCCGGTTCGACCTGGCCGGCGCGCTCACCTCGACCGGGGGGATGGCCTCGCTGGTGTACGCCTTCATCCAGGCGGCGTCGCACGGCTGGGGCAACCGCCTGACGATCGCCGCCGTCGCCGCCGCGGTCGTGTTGCTCACGCTGTTCCTGGTCAACGAGTCACGGGTGACACAGCCGATCACCCCGCTGCGGCTGTTCGCGGACCGTGGCCGGTCCGGCTCCTACGTCACCCGGCTGCTGCTCGTGGCCGGCATGTTCGGGATGTTCTACTTCCTGACCCAGTTCGTCCAGGAGGAACTCGGGTTCAGCCCGCTGCGGGCGGGGATCTCGTTCCTGCCCATGACCGGGGCGCTGTTCGCCGTCTCCCGCTTCTCCCCCCGGCTGATGGCCAGGTTCGGCGGCAAGGCGCTGATGGTGGCCGGCCTGATTCCCGCGGTCGTGGGCATGGCCTGGCTGTCCCGGATCTCGCCCAGCTCCGGCTATCTGTCCGGGGTCCTCGGCCCGATGCTGCTGCTCGGCGCCGGGATGGGAGTGGCGTTCGTGCCGCTCACGATGGCCTCGCTGGCCGGCGTCCGGCGGCAGGAGTCCGGTGCCGCATCGAGCATGGTGAACGTTACCCAGCAGATCGGCGGCTCACTCGGGCTGGCGATTCTGGTCACGGCCTACAGCACGGCGATCAAGCACCAGACCGTCGTGCACGCCATGGCGAGCGCGTTCACCCTGGCCGCGGTCTTCGACGTGATCGCGCTCCTGATCGTCGTGCTGATCATCCGCGACCGCACGCCGGAGGCACGGTAAGCGGTCACCAGCGGAATCCGGCCACCATGACGTGACCGCGGACGCCGGCCGCGGGATTGAAGTAGGACAGGACGAGCAGGGCCGGCGTGCTGAGCTCTGGGTGCCCGATGATCGCGCGGCAGAAGTTGGCGAAACCGGCCGCGGCCCGGCACGGCACCCGGCCGGACCTGACCGGCCTCCAGGGGCCGTCGGGGGATGCCGACCGGTACACGGCGAAGGCGCCGTCGATGCTGGTCTGCTCGACGAGGACGACGCCGCGGCCGGCAGCGGCGAAGCTGGCCACGCTCACCCCAGACGGACGGGGCCCGGCGATGACACCGGCCGCCGCCGTCGCGTCCGGGATCCAGGTGCCGGCCGGGCCGCCGGACAGCCACTGGTAGCTGAGCGGATTGCTCCACGCCGCCGGGCTGGCCGGCACCCGCGCCTCGGCTAGCGTCCCGGCGCACCGGCCGGATCTGCGGCCGGTGCATGTCGGCCCGTACAGGTAGAGGTAGCGGCCCGAGAAGACCGGTGAGCCGAGCGGTGCGCCGGCGGGCACCGTCACGTCGCCGCTGAGCGTGGCCGTGCGCGGGTCGTACTCGGCCAGGCCGAGGCTCTCGCGCACGAAGCCACCGCTCCCGCTGAGCACGCAGTAGTTGTTGAACGTGATCAGCAGGTCTGGCGCGGACGGAACCCGGGTGACGCCGCTGATCCACGAAGCGGCGTAGCTGCCGTCGAGCCCGCAGGGCAGCCCGCCCGGCATCACCAGTCCCGCCGGGCGGGCGAGGAAAGGTGCGGGTGAGCCGGGCAGCGACGGGCCCGGGCCGGCGGGCGTGGCCACCTCGCTGAGCGCGCCGGGAGCGCGGCCTCCCGTTTCCGGCGGGCTCACAGCCGCGGTCGAGCCCTCGATGAACCGCTGCAAGCCCCAGCCTGGCCGGCCGGCCCGGCCCGTCTTCCTGACGTAGACCGGTGTGTCGCAGAACAGCCACAGGCTCCGGGCCGGGTCGCCGGGCAGCGGCGAGCTGTACCCGCAGTCGCGGGCCAGGCTGACCTGCCCGGAACTCTCGAGGCTGGACAGCACCGGCGTCGGCCGCAGCGTCGCAGGTGTCTTCGGAACGGCCACCAGCAGCACGACAAAGATCGCCAGGACAATGCCGGGGACCAGGCGGCGGAGCGTCCGTGCTGCCCGCGGCGCCGCCACAAACCCGATTTTAGCTAGTTCGCCATGGTTGCGAAGGCGTGTCACGGGCCGGGGCCGCTTCTCGTCTCAGGGCGGCGAAGGGAGACGCGCTGCGAGCCTTCGCCTGGGCAAGCCAGCTAGCGTGGCTCGACGGGGTAGCGGGTAACCGGGAGGGCGCAGTGAGCACGGCCGACGTGTATCAGCGGCTACGGCCGCTGATGTTCGCGATCGCCTACCGGATGACCGGCAGCGTCAGCGAGGCCGAGGACATCGTGCAGGAAGCGTTCCTGCGCTACCACCGGGAGGCAACGGGAGTCGGGTCGCCGAAGGCGTTCCTGTCCGCGGTGACCACCCGGCTGAGCATCGACTACCTGCGCTCGGCGCGAGCCCGCCGCGAGGCCTACCCCGGCCAGTGGCTCCCCGAGCCCCTGCCGACCGGCGACACCGCCAGGCCGCCGGGCCCGGCCGAGCTTGCCGAGCAGGCCGAGTCGCTGTCCATGGCGTTCCTGCTGCTGCTGGAGCGGCTCTCGCCGGTGGAGCGGGCCGTGTTCCTGCTGCACGACGTGTTCGGCTATGGCTACGAAGAGGTCGCGGGGATCGTCGGCAGGCGCGAGGAGAACTGCCGGCAGCTCGCGCTGCGGGCCAGGCGGCACGTTGCCGATAACAAGCCCCGCTTCGAGGCGTCGCGGGTCAAGCGCGAGGAACTCGCCGCGCGGTTCTTCGCCGCCGTCGGCGGTGGCGACATCGACGGCCTGGTCAGCCTGCTCGCCGACGACGCCATGGTGTACGGGGACAGCGGCGGCACCCGGCCGTCCTGGCCGCGGCCGATCGCCGGGCGCGACCACGTGGGCCGGCTCCTGGCCGGCCTCGCCGAGCAGATCCGCACGGCCGGCGTCGTCGTCCGGCCGGCCGAGATCAACGGCCAGCCCGGAGCCATGTTCCTCGACCCGCACGGCCGGCTGATCAACGTGTTCGTGCTGGACATCGCCGAGGGGCAGGTTCAGACGATCCGGTCCGTCATCAACCCGGGCAAGCTGCGTCACCTGGGGTCCCTCGCCAACGTGGCCGACCTGCGCCGCCGGCCACGGTGATGTGACCCACGAGACATTTCTTCCGGGCGTGCGGACACCCGGCGCTTTCCTGGCCGTCGCGGCCATGGTGTTCACGGCGCACGTGGCGGGTTGGCTCGGGTTCGGCGTGTTCACCGGGGTGACCGTGCTGGCCCTGGCCAGCGCGGTTCTGGCGCGCACGGCCGGGCAGCGGCTCGGCCACAGCATTCTGGGGGTCGCCGGCCTGTGGTCGCTGATCGCGACGCTCGCCTTCTCCGGATCGCTGCTGACCTGGCTGGTGTTCGCCGACGCGATCGCGCTCGGCGTGATCGCGCTCGGTGACCTGACCGCGCACGAGGTCACCACCGAGAACGTGGTGCACCGCCTGGTGGTCACCCCGGAGAACGCGGCGGACCGGATCGCCGCCTGACGCTGTCTCGAGAATGGGCCGGCCTTAAAAGGGCTGGCCCATTTTTTACTGTGGCTGGAATATCGGCACGCTGAGGTCGGCGTGGTCTTCCCAGGTAACGGTGACGCGGTCGTCCACGTGCAGCGTTTCCGGGTCGGCGGCGATCTCGGCGAGCATGCGGAAACCCTCGTCCAGGTCGATGAGGCCGACTATGTAGGGGATCTTCTCGCGGAAGAATGGATGCCCACTGCGCCGGATCACGGTGAACGTGTACACGGTCCCGGCGCCGGCTGAGTCCCGCCACTCCAGGTCGCCGCTCGTGCAGCACGTGCAGTGGCGGCGCGGGTGGAAGACGACCTGGCCGCACGCCCGGCAGACCTGGTAGGTCAGCCGGCGGCTGGCGGTTGCCGCCCAGAACGGCTCGGTGTCCGGCTCGGGGAACAGGGGCATCGGGCGTTGCGGCTGGTCGGCCATGGCGGGCTTACTCCGTTCCGAGGACGATCGTGGCGGCCGCGTGCCTGGTGCCGAGCTGACCGCCGTTGCCGTGCGCGACGGCCAGGCGGGCACCGGGAACCTGAGACGTGGACTCGCCGCGAAGCTGGCGGGTGGCCTCGATGAGCAGAAAGATCCCGCGCATGCCCGGGTGATTGGAGGACAGGCCCCCGCCGTCGGTGTTGAGCGCGGGCCCGCCGGGCTGGTCGAACCCCAGCCGGCCGCCCGCGGCGAACGCGCCGCCCTCTCCCTTCTTCGCGAAGCCGAGATCCTCGAGGATCGCCAGCACCGTGATCGTGAACGAGTCGTAGATCATCGCGATGTCGATCTCCTCGGGCCGGACACCCGCCTGTCCGAACGCCTCGGGGCCGCAGCGGGCCGCCGCCGTGGTGGTGATGTCGGCGCCGCTGGCCGGGTAGCCGACGGCCTCGCCGGTGCCGAGAATCCAGGCCGGCCGGGTGCGCAGGCCGGCCGCGACGGCCCGGGACACGATCACGACCGCGCCGCCCCCGTCGGAGACGATGCAGCACTCCAGCAGGTGCAGCGGGTCGGCGATCATCCGCGAGCCGAGCACGTCGTCGACGGTGATCTCGCGGACGGTCCTGATGCCGATGTCGGCGAGCCCGGCGACCGCCTGCGGGTTGCGCATCGCGTGCCTGCGGGTGGTGACCGCGATCTCGGCGAGCTGCTCCGGCGTGGTGCCGTACTGCGCCATGTGGCGCCTGGCGACCATCGCGTAGTTGCCGATCAGGGTGAG
>Ga0335073_10015671_pt1 | contig 10597 bp, 9 predicted proteins | sample Lox_Sample_22_FD_207093 | JGI IMG/M metagenome (GOLD analysis project Ga0335073, IMG submission 207093) | Soil microbial communities from Loxahatchee National Wildlife Refuge, Florida, United States - Lox_Sample_2.2 | ecosystem: Environmental > Terrestrial > Soil > Wetlands | place: USA: Florida...
CAGTTTGCGGCGGATGGTCTTTTGCGGAGTCAGAAAAAATCCCCGCGAAAGCTGCATGGTCAGCGTTGAGCCGCCTTGTTCGTGACGCTCGTGCATGAAGTCCACCCATGCGGCCTCGCCCATGCGAACGAAGTTTACCCCGCCGTGCTGGAAGAAGCGGCGGTCTTCGATGGCCAGCACCGCGTCTACCATGACCTTGGGAATGTCATCGTATTTGACCAGTTGCCGCTTTGCCCTCTGCTCGACATCGAAGGCGGTGACGATTTGCGGTTCCAGTTCATAGGCCCGCAGATCGCCGGACTTGCCGGTAATGCTGGCGACCTGCCCGCCCTGGATTCGGATCGTCGCGGCCTCGGGGCTGTGGTAGGACTCAGGCCCCGGCGTGACTTCAATTCCACCATTCAGCAGACGGTATGTGCCCATCGGCGCGCCGCTGTTCTCCAGGTAGCCAGCGTGTTGCAACTGCGCGGCGATTTCGCGCGCCGTAATCGGCTCCCCCAGCTTGACCACCCGGGGCGTGGCATAGATCTTGGCGGAGTTGCTGAATACCGCCCCGCGAAAACGCTCATCGATGATGCGATCGTAGCGGATATAGAAATAGGAGAAGGCCGCGCTCAGAACCACGCCCAGAACGACGAAGGAAAGAAACGCCAGCCGGAGCACGGGATCGCGAGAGACACCTGCGCTTCCGTTCTCTTTACTGGCCTTCCTTTTCGGAATCTTCAGTTTAATGGCCACGGTGAATTGGCGGAGTCTCCCCTCGCGCGCTGAAAACGAAGTCGCCGCACTAGCGGTGAGATGATGCGGAACCTTTGCGCGTTATCCAGAGCAGGAGCCGCGCCGCAAACTGCAGGTCACGCCAGGCCGGTTTTTACAGCCGCGCGGAAATCTGCCGTCCTGCGAACTCCACCCATCATTCTAAATCACAGCCGATTCGCAAGCGATCAGAAGGGACTCTTGTTCTCGGTAGAGGCGGTAAAGTGCAGATCCACAGGATAACCGGGAAAATCCAGATGGACATCGTAGGGCGCATCGATGCTCAACGAGCCTACCCCGGTCGTGCCGTGGCGTTGCACCTTGATCTGGTCTTTACTGATCGGGATCTGCAGATCTTGCGCTTTCTTGAAGATCATCTGTTGGATTTCAGCTTCCGGCTTGCTGGTGTAGGTTTCGAGCGTGGCTTCGGTACTGATCGTATCCCGGAATTCGTAGTTGGCGTAATAGACGGGAACCAACTCCGCTGCCAGATAAACCACAGCGACGATAACTCCAAGGCCGAGAATTAACTTGATCGTACCCATTCTGCGCGCTCCGAACTTCCGGCGCGCCCAGTCTCAGTGCGCCGGCCGCAAAGACCTGAAATAGTCTGCTATTGCGGCGATGCTAACATCGTGTACCTGCCGAGTCGAGCGCTGAACCACCTCGACAGTACCTTCGGTAACTTTTTTCCCCACCGTAACACGAAAGGGTATGCCCACCAGGTCAGCATCTTTGAACTTTACCCCTGGCCTTTCGTCACGGTCGTCGAGTAACACGTCGAAACCTTCGCTCTCCAGGCGGCGAGTGATTTCCAGGGCGCTGCTTAGCAGGCTCTCATCCTTGACGTTGACAGGCGTAACGACGATCTCAAACGGCGCAATCTGCGGCGGCAGCCAAAAGCCGTTCTCGTCGTTGCTCTGCTCAATCGCCGCAGTCAGAATGCGCTCGATACCGATCCCGTAACTGCCCATGATGACCGTCACTTCCTTACCGTTGCGGTCAAGTACCCGCGCTCCCATCGACTCGGAGTATTTGTAGCCGAGCTTAAAAATATGGCCGATCTCTACCGCGGTATCGATGCGCAGCGGGCCGCTGCAGTTCGGGCAGGCCTCGCCGGCGGCAACGCTACGCAAATCGGCGTAGGCCGTCGCCTGAAACTCCTTGCCCGGGGTCAGATTCTTCAGGTGATAGTCCTCTTTATTCGCTCCAGCGATCAAATTCTTTCGACCCTCCAGCGCTCGGTCGACCAGCAAGACAGGACGCGACGTCTCCTTGATCTCGGATGCCCACTCGATGCCGGCGGGCCCCAGAAATCCTGCAGGAGAACCAAAAAGCTGCCTGATCTCGCCTTCCTCCATGGGGCGCGTCGGTCTTCCGCCAAGAGCTGCGGCGAACTTGGCTTCATTCAGTTGATGATCGCCGCGCATCAGCACGACCACGCCGCGCAACCCAGGCTTGCCCGTCTTCGGATCTTTCTCCTCCGCCATGTAAGCCAGGGTCTTGATCTTGTTCTTCGGCGAGACACCTAGGAACCGCGCCACCTCTTCAATCGTCTTCTGGCCCGGCGTGTGAACCAGCAAAGGCTTGCCATCGCCCTCGGCCCCCAGGTCTTGCACCGCTTCCAGCTTTGAAGTGGCCTTTTCCAGATTCGCCGCGTAGTTGCAGCCATCGCAGCTCACGATCTGGTCTTCGCCGGCCGGCGTGCGCACCATGAACTCGTGCGATTCCTTGCCGCCCATCGCACCCGAATCCGCCTCGACCACCATGTACTTCAGCCCGCAGCGGTCAAAGATCCGGCAATACGCGTCGTAATGTTTTTTGTAAGACACATCGAGGCCCGCGGCGTCGATGTCGAAGGAGTACGCATCCTTCATCATGAACTGCCGCACCCGCAGCAAACCGGACTTGGGCCGCGGCTCATCGCGAAACTTGGGCGCAATCTGATACCAGATTTGCGGCAGCTGCTTGTAGCTGCGCAGCTCTTTCCGGGCAATCTCGGTCATGACCTCTTCTTCCGTAAAGCCCAGGCAAAGATCAGCCCCCTTGCGGTCTTTCAGGCGAAACATGGTGTCGCCCATGGTCGACCAGCGCCCGCTGGCCTCCCAGATCTCCCGCGGATGCAGCGCCGGCAGAAAGAATTCCTGCCCGATCTTGTCCATTTCCTGGCGGACGATGGCCATGATCTTGATGAACGACCGGTTTCCCAGGAAAAGATAGGAATAGATCCCAGCCGCCAGTTGGCGGATATAGCCAGCCCGCACCAGAAATTTGTGGCTGGCGACCTCGGCGTCCGCCGGAGCCTCGCGCAGCGTAGGAATAAACAGTTCAGACCAGCGATGCATATGGTTAGGATCTCAATGAAAAGAAGAATTCTCGATTGTAAATGATTCACGTGGGGACAGCCGCCCCCGGTTGTCCAAGTCGCCGAACGCGACGGGGTTCGATTCTTAGATTCAGCCGGAAGAGAACTGGGGACGTTGCCTGCCCGGACAGCCGGGGGGGGAGGTTTTCTCCACGCGAAAATCACCCCGCCAGCTGCTTGAGAATCTCTTTTCCCAGCTTTTGCGTCTCGCCGAAAAACTTCTGATACTCGACGAACAGCCGGTTCAGTTCGAGCGACCGGTCGGCCGACAGCCGCTTGCGCAGAATCATGTCGCGCACATGAACCGGATTGGGCAGAGTCGCGTCTTCCGTCAGTTCTTCCAGCGCCGTGTTGGGATCATAGTGATACATAAAACTTCTTTCATTGAGTAATTTGGTAATCGGGCAATTTTGCAATGTGGTTTTCAAATTACCAAATTACCCGATTGCTAAATTACCAATTTCCTACATCATCTCCGTCCCCCACAAATCATGCAGATGCACGATGCCTTCTAACTTTCCGTCGCCATCCACCACCGCCAGTGACGTGATCTTCTTCTCTTCCATCATCGCCAGCGCCGTGGCCGCAAATTCCCGGGCGGCGATGGTCTTGGCATTCCTGGTCATGCACTCTCCCGCCGTCAGATCGAGCGCATCCTTGCCACGTTTTTCAAGCAGCCGCCGCAGGTCGCCGTCGCTGATCACTCCCAGCAGTTTGTCTCCTTGGACCACCGCCGTAACCCCCAGCTTCTTGCGCGACATCTCATAAATCACATCCGGCATCTTCGTCTTTGCGGTCACTCGCGGCACGGCATCACCACGATGCATCAGCGATTCTACCCGCGCCAGGCGTTTGCCAAGTTTGCCGCCGGGATGCAAATTGGCGAAATCTTCTTCTTTGAAACCGCGCTTGTCGGCCACTGTCATGGCCAGCGCATCACCCAGTGCGAGCATGGTCGTAGTCGAAGCCGTTGGCGCCAACCCCAGCGAGCAGGCTTCTTTGGCCACGGAACAGTCGAGCGCTACATCGGCCGCCGCCGCAAGGGTGGAAGCCTGTGTGGCGCGGGCACTCTTGCCCGCTGCCTTCATTGGAATCTCATCGCACGTCAGCGCAATCAGTGGCACCTGCAGCCGCTTCAGGGTCGCCAGCAAACGCAGAATCTCCTCAGTCTCGCCGCTCGCCGAGAGCGCTACCACCACATCTCCCCGGACCACCATGCCCAGGTCGCCGTGCACCGCCTCAACGGGATGCAGAAACAGCGCCGGCGTTCCCGTAGAACTCAACGTTGCCGCGATCTTGCGCGCGATGATTCCGCTCTTGCCCATCCCGGTCACTACCACGCGTCCGCTGCAACCATGAATCAATTCCACCGCGCGTTGAAATGCCTTCGACATGGGCCCGGCAATGCGATCGGCCAGCGCGCGCAAGGCCTCGGCTTCAATGCGAACCACGTTTTCTCCCATGGATTTCATAGGAACCCGAATCTTAGCAGGAGATGCATGTTGAGAACCGCGTGAACATCCGATTCAGAAATGATCGTCCGCGCGCCGGCGCAAATCGGCCCCGCCACCGAGCCCGGCGAGGCTCTTTGCCTGTATCGCCCGATCCCACGGACCAGCTTGCCAGTTGTCTCTTTTCTTCTCGGGATGTATCCACGGCGGCAAGGTGATCAACAAATTGCGCGCGCTGGAGAACGAATACGGTTCATAGAGGGAGCGCAGGTGCGCTAGCTTTTCTTCGAAAGCCGCCCCCTCTTTCAAGAGTAGCCCGCGCTCACTCAAGCTCTGCCGTAAACGGGCCATCTCCTCCGCCGGCAAGCGGTCGGGAAAATCTGGATCGTAGCGGGCATTGACCAGTTGGGCGATATCCACCACCGCGTGGCGCGCCATGGCGAAGGTTAGCTTGGCCTGCTCGTTTCGGATGCCCTCGACACCCGCGATCACCAGGGCGCTGGTGTCGAGAATCGTGGTCAACGCCCCCAGCCAGGACTGGTTTCCATGCTGAGAGCGGAAAAAGCTCAGCGCAGGGTATGAAATATGTGTCTCCAGCACTTCCGCCGCCCAGCGTTCGGAGTCACGAAAGACCTGGTCGAGCGCGCTTTGCTGGTGCCCCAGTCGGCCTAGGAACTCGGCCGCCGTGGGTGGCGACCCGGCCCGCGCGTCGAGCAGCGAAATCTGCACCTCGCGCCGCGAGAACGAGGAATAAATCGTCGGCAGATAGCCGATCACCGTACCCAGAAAACCGAATCCCATTCCCGCTTCGAGCACGGCAAGCGCCCGCGCCACCCCCGACGTTGGGGTAATGTCTCCGTAACCAAGAGTGAAAAAAGTCTCCCCGCTGTGGTAAAGCAGGTCGCCGAAAGTGATCCGTTCATTCCCCAACTGCACGTGCTCCCCAGCGCCGTATTGAATCAAGGCAAAGCCAAAGATCAATCCCGTCGCCCAAAAAGCCAGCAGCAGAATCAGCGACACCGGACCGAAATATCCCAGAACATTCTCCCGCCGGCTCGGAGTCTCGATGCGGCCCGCCGCTCTCCGCCAGGGAATCCAGGTTCGCCGATAAAACCAGGCTGTGATGCGAAATTTTCGCTGCACCCGCCGGGGAAGCACTACCGTTTCGAACGCATCCAGCAAAACCGCGAGAATGATCAGGATGCCGGCAATGTCGGCAAAAATGTGCATGGCGAAATCGGAGATTTCTTAGATGAGGAGGGATGTTAGCAGATTCACGGGGTTGAATGGATTTCCACCAACGGGCGTCACCGCCGACGTGACCATTATCACAGCGTGTTTAATCTCCCATCCACTAACCTCGACCGGCGTTAATGGATTCGGTGCCATAATGCAGTCCCGCAGGGACGAACCAGCTTAGCCCAGCGCGACAGCGCTGGGTGGGCGTGGTCAAAGGACTGAAGTCCCGGAGGGGACGGCCCATGTCACACTCATACTCCAGCAATCGCATTCATCTGATCTTTAGCACGAAGAATCGGGAGAAGCGCCTCTCCTCGAAGCTGCAACTGAAGCTATGGCCGTACATGGCCGGAATCGCAAGTAATCATGGTTTCCAGGCAATCAAAATCGGAGGAGTCGAAGACCACGTGCACTCCCTACTGCTCTTGCCGCCTACCATCCCCTTGGCGAAAGCTATACAAATCTTGAAAGCATGTTCCTCGAAATGGCTCAATGATACCGTGCAGGGCAGAGATTTCGCATGGCAAGAGGGCTATGGGGCTTTTAGTGTCGGAGCTTCTCACACAGAGTCAGTGATTCGGTATATCGAAAACCAAGCCGCGCACCACGCCAAGAGAAGCTTCGAAGATGAATTTGTCGCCCTGCTCAGGAAATATAGTATTTCCTACGATCGCGCGCATGTTGTGGGCTAGTATCGGTCGTCCCTATAGGACTTGGTCGTTTTTCGGCCGTTCGCCCAGCGCTCCCGCGCTGGGCTAAGTTGGTTCGTCCCTGCGGGACTAGTTTGTGCAACGCAAAAGGCGATCGACGGTGAGCCCCGCCTCGCCATCAGGGTTTCCCGTGCGCCTCCGCTAGAGCCCTTTGCACTGCCAGCAATTCCTTCAACAAACCGCGCAGCTTGGTGGATTCCAGGGCATTGGCTCCGTCCGACTTCGCCTCTTTCGGATTGTCATGTACTTCCAGAAAAATTCCGTCGACTCCCGCCGCGGCCGCAGCCCGGGCCAGCACCGGAATAAATTCCGGTTGGCCGCCGCTGGATGCGGGCTGCTCGCCATCCCCGTGTGAGGCGGAAGGCTGCTGCACTGAGTGGGTCGCGTCGAAGACCACAGGCGCGAACTTCCGCATAATCGGCAGCGACCGCATATCTACAACCAGGTTGTTGTATCCGAAACTCGATCCGCGCTCGGTGACGAAAATCTTGTCGTTGCCCGCAGCCCGGCACTTGTCGACCGCGTGCTTCATATCCCAGGGAGAGACAAACTGGCCTTTTTTTATGTTGACCGCGCGCTCGGTCATGGCCGCCGCAACCACCAGGTCGGTTTGGCGGCAAAGGAAAGCAGGGATTTGCAGGACATCGGCGACCTCCGCCACTTGGCCCACGTCCGCGGTCTCGTGCACATCGGTAAGCACCGGAATATGAACTTCGTCTTTCACTTTTTTCAGGATGCGCAGGCCTTCGGTCAATCCCGGACCGCGAAAGCTGCGGATCGAAGTGCGATTCGCCTTGTCGTACGAAGCCTTGAAAATGAACGGAATGTTCAGCGAGCGGGTAACGCCTTTGATGACCTCCGCCATGAACAGCGCATGCTTTTCGCTCTCGATAACGCACGGTCCGGCGATCAGGAACAGATTTCCGGAACCGATGCGAACCCCCTCGACCTGAAATGAAACGGTCATAAACCAGCAGAATACGAACGGGCACGAAGGTCCTTCGTGATTATCGGTTCGCTACCCTCTCCGGCCGATGAAACATCTCCAATTCCAACGTCCGTTTCTCGGTCTGCCGTTTCAGCCGATGCTCATAGGATGCGCCGATAAACGTCCTGAACAGCGGATGCGGCTCCAGCGGCTTCGACTTGAACTCGGGATGGAACTGGCAGCCAATGAAATGGGGATGATCCGGCAGTTCGATCATCTCTACGTAAGTGCCATCGGGTGTAGAACCTGAGATTCTCAGGCCGCCCGCGGTCAGCGTTCCCTCATATTCACGGTTGAATTCGTAGCGATGGCGGTGGCGCTCGCTGATCTCCAGCTGTCCGTAAATCCGATGCGCCAGTGTTCCCGGCTCGATCTTGCACGTCCAGGCTCCCAGCCGCATGGTTCCGCCCAGTTCCTCGACTCCTCTCAATTCCCGCAACTTGTAGATCACGCGATGCGGCGTTGCCGGATCGAATTCGCTGGAGTTGGCGTCGGCTAATCCGCACACGTTGCGCGCGAATTCCACGCACGCCGTCTGCATGCCCAGGCAGATCCCAAAGTACGGGACCTTATTCTCTCGCGCATACCGAATTGCATTGAGCATGCCTTCAATGCCGCGCTTTCCGAACCCTCCCGGCACCAGCAAGCCGTCATAGTCCTGCAATTGCTCTTCGTAGCTGCGATCTTTGGTCTCCAAGCCCTCGGCCTCGACCCAATTCACATTCAGCTTCAAATTGTGAGCCAGCGCGCCGTGCGTCAAGGCTTCCTTCAATGACTTGTAGGAATCCTCATATTCCACGTATTTGCCCACGATCCCGATCGTGAGTTCGTCTTTGGGGTTGTAAATGCGATGAACGATATCTTCCCATTTCGAGAGATCGCGATCCTTCGCCTCCAGCCGCAGATAACGCAGCACCAGCGTGTCCACACCCTCTCGCGAGAACACCAGCGGCACCTCGTAGATGGAAGCCACGTCCTTCGCCGTGATGACCGCCTCCTCTTCCACGTTGCAAAACAGAGCGATCTTCGACTTGATCTCCTTCGATAGAAAGCGGTCAGTGCGGCAAAGCAGAATGTCGGGCTGGATTCCGATGCTGAGCAGCTCTTTCACCGAGTGTTGCGTAGGCTTGGTCTTCAACTCCTGAGCGGCAGCAATAAACGGCACCAGGGTCACATGCATGAACAAGGTGTGCTCGCGCCCGAGTTCCTGGCGCATCTGGCGAATCGCTTCCATGAACGGCAATGACTCAATGTCGCCCACCGTGCCGCCAATTTCCACGATGGCGACATCCACGTCCTGCGCCACTTTTTTCATGGCCGCTTTGATTTCGTTGGTGACGTGCGGGATTACCTGCACCGTCTTGCCGAGATAATCTCCGCGCCGCTCCTTGGCGATGATTTGTTCGTAAATTCTGCCTGTCGTCCAGTTGTTATCGCGCGACAGCTTAGCGTGGGTGAAGCGTTCGTAGTGGCCGAGGTCGAGGTCGGTCTCGGCGCCGTCGTCGGTGACGAAAACCTCGCCGTGCTGATACGGCGACATCGTCCCGGGATCGACGTTGAGATAGGGGTCGAGCTTGCGCAGTCGGACTTTGTAGCCGCGGGCCTGAAGAAGCGCGCCAAGCGCCGCGGAAGCGAGGCCTTTGCCGAGGGAGGAAACCACGCCGCCGGTGATAAAAATATACCGCGCCATGGGACCTAATCTCTAGCGCCGCGCGGCCGATTCGACGAGCCATATTGTCGAATGGCTGCCGCGCTCCGCGAGCGCCCGAAGGAGATTATGCTGCGATCGCAGCGTGCTCGCCCGGAATCCTCATGCCACGCCGAAGCTGCCCCGGCTGTTTGAAGGATCGTTGCCGGGGCGGTTGAGGACATTGGCCGAGGGCCTATTTCGATTGCGGCACTTGGGGCGCGGCAGGTCCGGAGTTCGGCGCGGCCGGAGCGTTCGCCGCGGGCGGCGCGCCGCCCAATTGCTGCAGCACGCCGTGACCGCTTTGACTAAGCGGCGCCGCCGGGCCACCGGTGGGGGCTTCGCGCGAAACGGGCGCGCCGGGGGTAATAATTGAAGCGGGGTGCCGGCCTAATCCGGCAAGCCAGGACAAAGCGAGGCTGGTGACAAAGAACCCGGCGGCGAGGAAGGCCGTGGTCCGAGTCAGGACATTTGCCGTTCCGCGACCCGTCATAAAGCCGCTGGTCGAGCTGATCAGTCCCCCTCCTTCCGATTTCTGCAGCAACACCACGCCGATGATGGCGAGGACGAGCATGAGGTGGATCACAATGATAACGGTCAGCATGCGTAAAGTCGGCCTCGGTCTGTGCGCGGGTTACGGGCCCGATATAGGGGGTCGCGCGCGTCTCTACATGATGCAACGCGAATTTTCTATGGCGAAGGGCGCAGAGCCGCCCTTAACGATAAACCGCAGCGATCGCCAGAAATTCGTCCGCCTTAAGGCTCGCGCCCCCGACAAGAGCGCCATTTACGTTGTCGGCGGCCAGCAATTCCCGTGCATTCGCAGGGGTGACTGAGCCGCCATAGAGGATTCGCACCCGCTCAGCCGTGTCCCCATAGCGCGATCGCAGCCGATCGCGAATGAGGCCGTGGACCTCGGCGATGTCTTTTGGCTGCGGCGTCCGGCCGCTGCCAATTGCCCAGACCGGCTCGTAAGCGACGGCGAAATCGGCCACATCGGGCAAAGAACCCTCAAGCTGCGTTGCGATAACGGCCATCGTCTCACCAGCGTCCCTGTGGGCGCGCGTCTCGCCGACGCACACTAAGGGCTGGAGACCGGCACGCTGCGCTGCCTCCGCCTTTGCCCGTACCATCGCATCGGTTTCGCCGTGATATTGCCGCCGCTCGGAATGGCCGACAATGACCGCGGCGGCCCCCGCATCCTTGAGCATTTCCGCGGAAATATCGCCGGTAAACGCGCCCGATCTTTGGGCATGACAATCCTGACCGCCAATAGCCACGGGGCTGCCGGCCGCGGCGGCAGAAAATTGCGCAACCAAGGTGGCCGGCGGGCACACCATCAGCTCAACTTTGGGCAGCGCTTTGGCCCCGGCAATGATCTTTTGCAGTTCCCCGATCGAG
>Ga0335073_10015672_pt1 | contig 10596 bp, 9 predicted proteins | sample Lox_Sample_22_FD_207093 | JGI IMG/M metagenome (GOLD analysis project Ga0335073, IMG submission 207093) | Soil microbial communities from Loxahatchee National Wildlife Refuge, Florida, United States - Lox_Sample_2.2 | ecosystem: Environmental > Terrestrial > Soil > Wetlands | place: USA: Florida...
CGGGAAGGCACCCGTTGGCCCGAGCAACGTCTGTCTGATAGGCAATCCTTAAAAACAGGAAAGCCCGGGCCGTTTTGCCCAGGCTCTTCACCTTTCGCTTTCGAACTGCGTCACGTCCAGGTTCTGACGACTACCGCCGTCCGTTCCAATTTCTGGTTAAGCGAATCTTTTCACCCTCTCGCTGAGGCATTACATGACCAACGCGATACTCTCCAGCTCCCTCTGAAACGCTTCCAGCGTGCTGCCTAACATGCCCACCCTGCTGACTGCTGTCCGCGCCTCTTCGGCCGAAACCCCATAACCGTGGCCTGCGAGGAACATCTGAACGAGCTCGGCCGCATCCTTGGAGTCGAACCCATGGAGCAGTTCGCTCCGCAGCGCCGCAAGTTCGGGTACGGAAAACTTTTCAGCCATCACTCTCACCTCCGACCCTTCCGGGCTTTGCTGATTAGACTCGGGCGCCAGACATTTAGTTGCAGGCAATTCGATTGCCGAACCCGCATGTCACCTTGCTGGTCACCCCAATCTGTTGCCATTTCTAACCCGAATTGCGCGAAATAGTTGTGAATGCGCGGGTTGAGAACCTGCATTCACACTATGATCTCCCACACAGGTGGGACGAGAGGCACCGCAATGCCGCAACCGTTTGCATGTTCGAATGCCCACCGGTTGTCACAAGCTCATGTGCGGCCGCCGGCGAGCGATGACACTTGGGAGATTTGCACCACTTTGGGAAGCCTGGGTGGGCGATGCCGCGCAGAGCGGCGTTACTGAATAGCCATTCAGTGTTATTGCGGAATCCGGGCTCCGCGATGTCGAACCGGCGAAATTCAGAGTTGCTCGATGGTGGCTTCGTGCTCCAGCAGGATAGGAATGCCGTTGCGGATGGGATACACGCGCTTGCACTCGTTGCATTTCAGGCTGTCGTCGCCGTGCATTACCAGCGGTTTGCGGCACACGGGACAGGCGAGGATTTCCAGCAGCTCAGGCGAGATCATGCGGTTATTGTAACGGAAAATCCACTCTTTGCTGTTCCCTACTCGCTGTTGGCTAGAGGCGCATTTTCGCGTTTCGCTCTTCGCTATTCGCCAGAACGGGTCTTGGCTTTTAGCAAGAATCTGCGTCGGCCATTTTCTGCTAAGAGCGAAGGGTTAAAGGCTAGGAGCTGGGAGCGAATCGCGAACAGCGAAATCGGCGCGATAAGATGGATGTGGGAGCTATCATGCCGGCCATCATTCTCGACGGAACGAAAATCGCAGCGCAGATCAAGGCGGAAGTTGGCGAAGAAGTAAAAGAGCTTACGGCGGCGGGACTTCGTCCCGGGCTGGCCGTAGTGCTTGTGGGACACAATGCCGCCTCCGAGATTTACGTGCGCAACAAGGTAAAGAGCTGCGAGCAGCTTGGCATCTACAGCGAGAAGCACACGCCGCCCGAGCGCGTCACCACTGCCGAACTGTTGGCACTGGTAGACGGACTCAACCGCCGCGACGAGATCGACGGCATCCTGGTGCAACTGCCGCTGCCTGCGCAGGTCGACGCCAAGAAGGTGCTGCTGTCGGTCTCGCCCGAAAAAGACGTGGACGGCTTTCATCCCATGAACGTCGGCTATCTCTCGACGCAGCGTCCCGGCCTGGTGCCGTGTACTCCGGCGGGGATCATGGAAATCCTAAAGCGCAGCGGCATTCCCGTCGCCGGTGCCGAGGCTGTGGTCGTCGGGCGCAGCGACATTGTGGGCAAGCCGGTCGCGATGCTGCTGCTGAACGCGAATGCCACCGTCACGGTGTGCCACTCGAAGACGCGCGATCTGCCGGGTGTGTGCCGCCGCGCTGACATTCTCGTCGCCGCAATTGGCAAGGCCGGCATCATCACGCCTGAATTCGTGAAGCCGGGAGCGACGGTGATCGATGTCGGCATGAACACCGTTACCGATCCCGAGCAGTTCAAGAAATTCTTTGCAGGAAACGAAAAGCGCGAGCGCGACTTTGCCGCCAAGGGCTCAACCCTGGTCGGCGACGTTCATCCCAAGGTCGCTGAAGTCGCCGGAGCGATCACGCCCGTACCCGGCGGAGTCGGCCCGCTCACCATCGCCATGCTGATGAGCAACGCCGTGAAAGCCGCGAAGCTGCGACGGGGTGACAAGGTGAGGAGTCTGGCCCCGCGATAGCGTGCCACCCCTCCCGCTCATCCGAACTCGGCAAAATGAGTGGGGGCGCCGGCTCAAGCCCCTGGACTTCAGCGAGACTGGTCGGCCTCAAACGTCTTAGTCTTACGTTGTTCCAATTCCGCCAGGCTCGCGCACTGCTTTGCATCGGCTGAGTTGCCGAGCGCTTCGTAGTCGGCCGCCATGCGTAGAAATATGTTGGCCCTCAATGGCGCCAGCACTCCCATATCGTTTTGCGTCAGCGCGATGACCTTTTTGAACTGCTCGATGGCGCCGTTCAGATCGCCCTGCCGTTCGTCATAGACGCCGATGTGGTAATGCGGAAAAGGAAGCATCGGGTCCAGCGCCGCTGCAGTGCGGAAGTGCGGCATCGCCTCTTCCGGACGCCCCGCTTTTTGCAGCTCTTCGCCGAGCACATTCTCCGCTGCTGAGTTGTTTCTGGTGACCTGTACGGTGTGCGACCAGAGGGCAACATCATTGGACCAGTAACTAAGTTGGCGGTGAGTGGCGAATGCGAGCAACAACAACGTCGCAACACTGGCGGCAGCAACGACGTCCCGGCTAAGGCGCCATTGCTCAGCCCGGTCTGCTACACCCCAGCACACGGCAATAAACAAGCCGACAAACGGGAGATACGCGTAGCGATCGGCCATGGCCTGGCCGCCAACCTGGATGAGTCCGATCATGGGGACCAGAGCGCCCAGAAACCAAAGCCAGCCCACGGCCAGATAGCGCCGCTTCCGATTCCGGATTGCCAAGACCGTGATCGCCAGCAGGAGAAGAGCTTCCGGCCACACCGGCTGGAAGTTTCTGGCATGCGGATAGAAGAATGCCAGGTGCGTCGGCCAGATAGCATGGCTCAGATACCGCACGTAGGCGATAATCGCGTTCTCTACGCGCGCGGCCAATGGATAGGTCCTTATCACCCCGCCCATCGCGCCGCCGGCACGCTGCGCGTCCACGGTGATGATCGCGCTCGCGGCGGACAACGCCAGCAGCGGCAGCTTCTCCATCACCAGCCAGGCAAAGCTTCGAGGCGGGATGGTCGCTTCCGGAGCGGTACAGGAGTCCGAGTGGTTGGCGCCGGTAAACATGCGCCGCAGGGGCCAGTAGTCCCACAGCAGCAGAAGGAAAGGCAGAGTGATGACCTGTGGTTTGGCCATCAGGCCAAGCGCGAACAAGAGCGCAACCAGGCTGTAGCGTCCGAGGCGCGGCCGGCTGGCGTACCAACGATACGCGCCTAATGCCAGCAGCAAGAAAAACATGCTGAGCAGGTTTTTGCGTTCGGCAACCCAGGCGACGGACTCGACATTAATGGGATGCAACGCGAACAGCGCGGCCACCATGAAGCTGCACCCGAGTCGGGCCGTCGCGCGCCACAGTATCCAGAAAAGCAAGACAACATTGGCCAGATGCAGCAGGAGATTCGAGTCGTGGTGCAGGCCGGCATTCGGCCCGAACAACTGGTAATCCACAGCGTGTGACAGCCAGGTTAGCGGATGCCAGTTGGCCGCATAAAACGTCGTGGAAGCCCAGGCAATCGTGTTCCAGTTCAGCTCCTGAATCCGAAAGTTGTGAGTTATGTACTCGGGGTCATTAATCGAGATGAAGGGGTACCGATGCACCGGGGAATAGACCGCAGCGGTCACCAAGATCAGGGCCAGAACCAGGCCCAGAAGAATGCTGCGGCGTACAGATGGGCCGGGGACGCTCGTGCTGCGCCGGGGCGGGCCTCCAGGTTCCTTTGCGAAACGCGCCGGGGACTCTTGCTCCCGCAGCGGATACGAACGCGTCGGGGCCTCAACCGAGTTGGTCAGGCGGCAGACCGGAGTTCGATCTTCCATACGGCTTCCTAGCCCGCGAAGAAGAAACCGGCCGGCAAGATACGATTAAGGACCCCGGCCCGGTATGCGGTATCAGCGCTCGATCTTCAGTACCCTTTACGGCAGCATCTCGGATGATCAGCGCGTTACTTGCGGTTGCATCGGTGTGCTGCCCTTCGAGACCTTACATTGTCGATGTTTGGCGATCGTCCTTTCACCGGAGCGCACACGGTAGGGACATTCGCAGCAAAGGAGCAAAGCGCTTTGTCCGTCGCGCTGGGAGCGAGGCGACTCCTGGATATCGCGGCCCACCGATTCAGGAAGGAACTGCAACGCAAGGAAGCAATGCAGGCGCAGCTGGCCGCCTGGTACACCACCCATTCCCCGGAGCCTTGCAGCGATCTGACGCCGAACCACCAGTTGGTGCAACGCAACCGGGCAAACCACGGGGAAATGCCTCCCCCTTTGCGCCTATGTTAGGTCTGTACCGCAGCTAAGTCAACCAAATGCAGCGGATATTTATGGTAGTCTTGCAATTGGGCCAGCCCAAGACCCCCAATCGTGAGGCGCTGACGCCGGTCACAGCGTCGAGCGCGCAACGCTGAGAAGCTCGCACGGTCCCTTGTACTTGCGCAGGCTGTTTGATGCTGGCATCATTGCCCCAATGCCTCCAGCCGGGAACTCAAGGGAAGTGCGGGGCCATGTTCAGCCTTAGTGCAGCGGCGCTTCGAGCGTTGGCGATCGTAAGCCTCCTCGTGTTCTGTGCGCTTGATATCTGCGCGCAGTGCCCGCCCCCCGATCTCGACGTGGGCATCATCCCTAAAATTCCGCTGCAAAAGCCGGTGCGGGAAGAGCCCATCCTTCCCGAAGCAGGTTTCTTGTCGAACACGCATTACACCAGCCAGTTCTTCGGCTTCGCGTTCGATCTGCCGCTCTCGGTGAAGGGGCACGAGATCATGATGCCCGTCATGCCCGAGAAGGAGCACGCATTGCTGGCGCTGCAGTATGAAGAGGGCCAGCATAAGGGCTACATCATGGTGACGGCATATGATCCGGTGCGCGGGTTCGACGCGAATACTCCGGAGGAGAAGGAGAACCAGCGGGAGCTTGAAAAGTGGGCGGCCGCCGGGACCCCCTATGGCGGTTTGCCGCAGAACAACATTCCACAGTTCCTGCTCCACTCCGACCACTTTCATCGCGAGATACGGCGCCGGGGACGTAATTACGCGGCACAATACTGGACCGCCATTAACAACTACACGGTGAAGGTCGTCGTCGTCACCAATGACGAGCTGTTCCTGCACAAGGCGAAGGATGACATGGCGGACGTGCAGTTCTATTGTCCGCAGGATGACGGGACGCTGATAAATGCGAATGGCAAGACGGTCAAAGTGCAAGGCGAGCCTTACGCTGGACCAACCGTGCCAACCTTTCGCGTCAACGCCGCCCTTCACGACGAGCCCAGCAAGAACATTCCTCCCGGCGAAGTGGCCGGCGGTGTATATCGCAACTCCGATATCGGCCTGCAATATGAGTTGCCCCAGGGATGGCAGCCCATTGCGTCCGACGCGAGCGATCCACCGCTTGAGCCCACGGCGCTGCGCGAATACCAGTTTCTTTATGCCTGCTCGCGGAAATTGCTGGAGCTAGCGCCGCAAACGGAGAGTGGCGCGAACGGCCATCTCGATTCGACGATCGTTCTGCGCGCTCTCGATCCCAATTGCCTGGCCATGCGCACCGCTGCTTCGCTCACCGACAAGCGCGCCACCGACGAGGTGGCCGCCAGCTTCGAGCAACTGGGCGAGTTCGGGGAGATTGGTTCCGATGAGCTGATGTCCATCTCCGGCCATCTGTTCATGGTCTTCCACGGAACGATCGCCACCGCGGTGCGAAGCCAGGAACTGGCGAAGCGCCTGTCGCAGACCATCTTCGCGACCCGCTACCACAAGCTGCTGCTGGTGTGGTCGTTTATGGCGCCGAACTCAGTGGCCCTGGAGGCGATGCCCACCGGCGGCATTCTCCTCGAAGGCGCACCGCCAATCCAGCTCCGGACGGCGAAACGAGAGAAGGGCCGGTCGACGAATCCGTAGGTCCGAATCCGGATCGGCGGAACAGCTGAATTTTCCCACCAGCTAAGCCAGCATCTCGACTGCGAGCTGCCATCCAACCTAACAGCCATTTCCGAAAACTCTGGCTTCCCCTGTGCCGGCTCTGAAACGGCTTTTCGTATGACTTTCAAACTCCACATCGCACATGGGAAGCCTGCTCAGAGTGCCGCTTGGCTGCTGCTGGCGCTGGTGGCGGCAGCTCCCTTCGCCTTCGCGCAATCGAGCAGCAACGAACTGAGCGATTACACCGATGCGGTTGCCCGCGTGCGGCCCTCGGAGCGCTTGGCGTTGTTGGAGCGTTTCGCGACTGATGCGCAGCCGGGACCACTGAAGATCGACGCGCTGGAGTTGGTGATTTGGGAGTATCTACGCCAAGGTCAGTTTTCAGATGCGTTTGCCTGGGCTGATGCGCTCGCGGCGACGGACAAGGACAACGCCGTCGCAATCGCTCTGCTCACCAACAATCTCAGGCCTGCCGTTAACAAGGGCGGCGCGCAAGCTGAACAACTGCTGAAGATGGCAAGCCACGGTCTCGACACGCTGCCGCAGTTGCAGCGGCCGCTGGGAATGAATGGCGCGGATTTCATCCTGCTCAAGCGGCAGGCCTATGCCATGCTGAGCAGCGCCGCCGGTCTCGCCGAACTTCGGAGGAAGGATTACGTGTCGGCGCGTCTCTATCTCCGCAATGCCGTTGCGCTGCGACCCGACAACGCGGAAGACGTCTACAACCTGGCGCTCGCCGATTTGAATGGCTCCGCTCCGAATCCAGAGGAGGGCTATTGGTATCTGGCGCGAGCGGTCGTCCTCTCGCGGGGAACGCCGCAGGGGCTGGAGATTGGCCGGTCCGCTCGCGCGCGCTACGTGAAAGACGGCGGCAGCACGACCGACTGGAACCAGTTCCTCGCCGCCGCTGTCACGCCGAACACGAACCTGGCAAGTACGCCGGCGATGGCAACGGCGACTCCGCCGGATGCCATGCCCCGTCCGCCCAGCACGAACACTGCATCGGATACCGCGGTTGTTCCCCCTCCTCCCACAATTTCCAAACCACTCAATCCACAACCGTCGCCCTCGGTCTGGGCGGATGACACGAATTCGTCGCAGCCATTCATTCGCAAGCGCCGCGTGCTCGCAACCACCGGTCCCATGTCCCTGGGCATTCTGGTGGAAACCTCGCTCGCCAACAAGGAAAACCGTGCCGCCGTGATCGATAACCTCATCGACATGCTGCGCCGGATGAACGATCGCGACGAGGCGTTCATCCTCACCTACGACAACAATCTTGTTTTCGAGCAGGACCTGACCAACGATCCGCACCAGCTGGAGCAAGCGATGGAGAGCATCAAGCCACAGAAAGGCGCAGTGCTCGACGATGCCGTCGCCTTCGCCGCCGGGCACCTGGCGCGCATCGCAAAATATCCCAACCGCGTGCTCCTGGTGATTTCCGACGGGCGCAACGTGGACAGTCATTCCTCACCAGTGCAGACCTCGGCGGAAATCAACGAGGCCGGGGTGCGGATCTACTGCATCGGGCTCGATGTCACCGACGCCGAAGGGCAGTATCGATTGCGGGAGCTGGCTGCGAGCACCGGCGGACAATCGCGCTTCATCAGTACGCCTGGGCAATTTCGCGACGCCACGCGCTACATCGCGCAGAACTTAGGGATTGATTTCAGGTTCTGAGATCGCCGCGCGACCCGAAGTACATGCGCGAACAGCTATTTCGCCCGCAAAAGAAGCACAGGTACGCGAATGCTGTGTTGTACGCGGCTGGCGGTGGTGCCGAGAAACAGGTCGGCGAGGAAGCGATGTCCATGTGTGCTCATGGCAACCAGATCGCAGCCCTTCTCTCGCACCCACTTCACAATTTCGCTGACCGGATCGCCGTAAGCCAGCTCGGCTTCCGTGGGAATACCGTCTGCCTGGAACTCGGAGCGGACCCGATTCAGGTAGGCGGTGTCTTCGGAGATCTCGGGGCTGACCGCATCGCGGCCATAGGTCCTGGCGGCCCACCCGTCGGCAACATGCAGCAGCACCAGGCGGCTGCCGGCCAGTTTGGCGAGCTGTTTTATGTGCTCGATGATGGCGCGGTCGGTGGGGGTGCCGTCCAGGGTCACGAGAATTGTGTCGTACATCGTCGTCCCCTGGCCCTCACAGTATCATCCTCCGGCAAGGACCCGCCACGCCGCCTTAAAAGAATCGGGTAGGCCGTAGAGGTCCATGGCGGTGATCAACAGGGCGCATGCCCATCCGGCGATCAGAAGAAACCACCCGTTCCGCCAGCAGCCCATGAACTTGCGGGAGCTGGTGAAATGCAACAGTGGAAACATGGCAAACGGAAGCTGCAGCGCCAATACCACCTGGCTGAGGACTAGCAGGTCGGTGACGCTGCTGTCGCCGCGCAAACCAATCACCAGGACCGCGGGCAAGATGGCCAGCGTGCGCGTGATCAGCCTGCGTACCCACGGCTGTATGCGCCAGCGCATGAAGCCTTCCATCACCACCTGACCGGCCAGCGTGCCCGTAATGGTGCTGCTCTGGCCGCTAGCCAGCAGCGCGACCGCAAACAGGGTGCTCGCGACGGCCGTGCCCAACAACGGCGCCAGAGTCAAGTAGGCGATACGAATCCAATCGGGATCGGCGCTGAAATAAACGATCTTGCCCCCCGGCACAACCACACTTTGCTTTCCGAAGAATATGGTGGCCGCCAGCACCAGGATCGCCGCATTGACGAAGAAGGCAACGGTCAGGGCGACCGTCGAGTCGATGGTATTGAACTGCACCGCGCGCCGAATCGAGGCGTCATCCTTCTGGAACCTGCGGCTCTGTACCAGCGCCGAATGGAGATATAAGTTGTGCGGCATAACGGTCGCGCCGATAATGCCGATGGCCACGTAGACCATTCCGTATTCCCGAAAATGCGGCGACACCAGCGCGCGGCCCATCTCCAGAAAACTCGGCTGCGTCTGCGGAAGAATGAAGATCTCAATGAAATAGCAGACGGCGATAGTCGCCACCAGGAGCAGAACCACGGCTTCGATGGTGCGCATGCCGAAGCGCTGCAAGGCCAACAGCAGAAGTACGTCCAGACCGGTGATGATGACTGCCCAGAGCAGCGGAATGTGGAACAGCAGGTTGAGGGCGACCGCGCTGCCCAGCACCTCCGCCAGATCGCAGGCGCCGATGGCCACTTCGCTCATCAGCCAGTTCGGCCAGCGCGTCCAGCGGGGATACCAGTCGCGGCAGCATTGCGCCAGGTCCTTGCCGGTGACCACGCCCAGGCGGGCGGCGATCACCTGCATGAAAATCGCCATCACGCTGGCTATGGCGACCACCCAAAGCAGCCCGTACTTGTACTGCGCGCCGCCTTGCAAATCGGTACCCCAGTTGCCGGGGTCCATATAGCCGACGCTGACCAGGATGGCCGGCCCTACAAAAGCGCGCCATTGTTCCCAAAACCCGGCCTGCTCATGCGGCACCGCAACCGTACTATGGAGCCCTTCCAGCGATACGCTGCCCGACTCGCCGACCCAGGCGCTGCCCGATGATCTGGGTTTCAGGTCCGCATTTGTGGTGTCAGCCATGTTGCACCAAGGCCCGAGCACAGTTCACATGATTTACTGCAGTGTATCAGAAGCAGTTAACTAAAGTTAATAAAGACTGGTTCTGTGGAATTGATTCTGGGCTAAGTTCTTTGCCCTTACGGCGCTCGTTTCTGCACTTCTTATCGCAGTCAACCAACCCTGTGCGCCGGTGATGGAACGATGCGGGCTACTGGCTTTTGGCCACCCAAATCTTCTCCGCCGCCGACTTGCCGAGTTGGAGGTTTTTGTGGTTGGCCGAGAGCGATAGGGTGCCGTCGTAGTTTAGCGCTTGCACTTTAAGGTGGGCGCCCGGGCGAACGCCCTTCTCCTCCAGAAACTCCAGAAGCTTGCGGTCGCGCTCGTATACACTTTGCACTTCGTAGCGGCCTTCCGGCCGGGCGTCGGAAAGCAGCAGCAGCCCGCGTTTGCGCTTTGTTTTTGGGGGTTCGGGCGTAGCCGGATTACCGTGCGGGCAGAGACCGCCGCGGCCCAGTTTGCGCGAGAGCAGCGCCTCGAAGTCGCCCGACACGGCGTGTTCCAGGCGCTCGGCTTCGTCATGGACCTTGTACCACGGCATCCCGAACACCTCATGCAACATGCGCTCGATGAGGTGATGACGGACCGTCATCTGGGTTGCGATCTTATTGCCCTCAGCAGTGAGCTGCACCCGCCCGTCCTGGCGGACGGAAACCAGCCCGTCACGTCTAAGCCGCCGTAGCGCCATCGTTACCGCCGGAGCGGAGACTGCGAGCCAGTGCGCAAGCCGCGCCGCAATGACCTGCTCGCCCTCACACTCCGCTTCCAGAATGGCCTTGAGATAGTCTTCCTTGGAGACCGTGATCATGGCTGCGTCATTTCAGTTAACGCCGGTTAAGCCGAAATTGCAACTCGGAGGTCTCTCTACCACGAAAAAGGGGGCG
>Ga0335073_10015673_pt1 | contig 10596 bp, 6 predicted proteins | sample Lox_Sample_22_FD_207093 | JGI IMG/M metagenome (GOLD analysis project Ga0335073, IMG submission 207093) | Soil microbial communities from Loxahatchee National Wildlife Refuge, Florida, United States - Lox_Sample_2.2 | ecosystem: Environmental > Terrestrial > Soil > Wetlands | place: USA: Florida...
GTCGGTCGGGCCGCAACTGCTACCCACGTTGCCGATCAGCCAGGTGCCGAAACCGCCCAGGATCCAGATGATCGCGGTGGCCCACACGAACCTGGAAATCCCGGCCAGCGTCATCAAGAATCCCAGCACCAGCAGCGGGATCGTGTTGGCGATCAGGTGTGCCCAGTTGGCGTGCAGAACCGGCGCGAAGATGATCCCCCACAAACCGTCGGTGGTCTGCGGCCGGATGCCGTTGTTCTCCAGCGAATGGTCAGTCAGCAGATCGAGCAGTTCCACGAGGTACAGCAGCGCGACGAAGGTGAGGATCGTCGCCCCGCCCACCACCCACCGGGGGCGTTTTTTCGCCTGCCGGGCCGGCGTCTGGGGATATCCGGAGGTAGTCATTTGCGCCGCTCCTCCTCATCGCTTCGCTCTGCATCGTCGCCGGCGCGGGTCATGGCATCGTCCAGGCTACCTGCAGAATGAGGCTTTGAATGCGCCCGGCAGCGTGCCCCGATAGGTCGGGATTCCGGCGACCGATTCGGCGGCGAGCACCCCGGCCAACACCGCGCGGGCCAGGCAATCGGCGGCGGCCGCACCCACCGCGGTGACCAAGGCCGTCTCCGGGGAAAACGCGGCGGGCGTATCGGCTGCTGCGGGCACCTCGACCGCGCCGGTCGCCAGCGCGAACACAATGTCGCCGTCCAGCGGGGTGTGCGCGGGCCGGATGGTTCGGGCCAGGCCGTCGTGGGCGGCGACGGCGACCCGCCGGCACGCCGCCTTGCTCAGCGCGGCGTCACAGGCGACAACTCCGATCGTCGTATTAAGGGGGGTGTTCAGCGCGCTCAAGCGCGACGGCAACTCCGCAAGCGTGGTGATCTGCTCGGCCGGCGGTTGGGTCAGATCGAACTCGTCGATCAGGTCCGCCTGCCACGGGAGGCCGGTTCCCGTGTCGACGACGTTGCCCACGCAGTTGACCACGACGATCGCGCCGACGGTCACGCCCGATTGCAGCGTGGTCGATGCGGTCCCGACGCCGCCCTTGAGCACACCGGCGCGTGCGCCCACCCCGGCGCCGACGGTTCCCATCGGCACGGTGTCTGCGGACGCCGCGGCGGCCGCTTCGTAGCCGAACTCTGCCGTCGGGCGGCACCCCCAGCCACCGACGGGCAGGTCGAAAATCACCGCCCCCGGCACGATGGGCACCACCCCGCCGTCCATCGCCACGCCGCGCCCCTGTTCCTCCAGCCAGCGCATCACGCCGTCGGCGGCAGCCAGACCGTAGGCGCTGCCTCCGGCGAGCAACACCGCGTCGACGTATCGGACACTGTCGGACGGATCCAACAGATCGGTCTCCCGGGTCCCGGGTGCCCCGCCGCGGCAATCGACGGCGCCGACGGTTCCGGGCGGGGTCAGCACGACGGTGACGCCGCTGGCCCATCCGGCGCCGAGGGACGCATCGGGGTCCAGTCGCTGGTAGTGGCCGACGCTGATCCCTGCGACATCGGTGATTGCGTTCATCGCGAATCCATCAGCACCAGGACCAGATACTCCTGCAAGACGGTCAGCCATTGGTAGACGTCGTGATGTGCCGCCAGCGGATGATCGGCTGGCAGTCGAGTCGGGCCTTCCGGTCCGACGTCGAGCATGACTCCCAGCGACAACCGGATGTCGTTGACCGCCGCGATCCAGGCGTTCGCATCCTCTTCGGTCAGTTCGAACCGGCCGCCATTCTCCGGGAGAGTGTCCAACAATTGCTGTGCGGCAACACGTTTGGCTTCGATGATCTCCGGCTCGTGCAGGCTGCGCAGGGCGGCATTGAGGCTGTCGGAGACTTCCTGGTCTTCGGGCTTGTGGAAGTCGGGCAACAGCCGGCGCAGCGTCGGGTCTCCCGGCGGTTCCGCGTTGCCGGTCTTGATCCCGGTGATCTCCTCGAGTTCGTCCGACGGCGCCGAAGATTCGCGCTCGTCGAGCAGGCCGATCATCGAGCTGACGAGGTTCTTCAGCAGGGCCGCCTCATGGGCGGCCAACGACGATCGAAATCGGGGACCGTCGGCGGTCTCGACGCGCTTCCATTTGCGCACAGAGGATCCTGGATGTCCTCAGATCTCAGCTGTCCTGCTGCAGCGTCGCCCACAATCCGGCGGCATGCAGCTTGGACACGTCGACTTCCATCGACTCCCGACTACCGGCCGACACCACCGCCTTGCCTTCGTGGTGCACCTGCAACATGAGCTTGGTGGCATGCGGCTCGCTGTAGCCGAACAATTTCTGGAACACATACGTCACGTAGGTCATCAGGTTGATGGGGTCGTCCCAGACGACCGTGACCCATGGCGTGGCCGTGACGTCTACCGGAGCGGACTCGCGTTGCCCGGTAGTGCCCGGTTTGGTGGGCGCTGACGCAACAACCATGCCGTCTACGATACCGAGCCCGCATTGCCAGCGGATACGGTTGCGCTATGAACGCCGCGGTCTTGACCGGACTGCTCACCGACAAGTACGAGCTGACGATGCTGGCAGCGGCGCTGCGCGACGGCACGGCTGCGCGCCGAACCACGTTCGAATTGTTCGCCCGGCGGCTGCCGGAGGGACGTCGTTACGGCGTGGTGGCCGGAACCGGCCGACTACTAGAAACGTTGCCGCAGTTCAGGTTCGACGACGAGGCCTGCCAACTGCTGGCGGAATTCCTGGACGCCGACACGGTGCGCTATCTACGCGACTTTCAATTCGGCGGCGACATCGACGGCTATGCCGAGGGTGAGTTGTATTTTCCCGGCTCCCCCGTATTGTCGGTGCGCGGCAGCTTCGCCGAATGTGTGGTGATCGAAACGTTGGCGCTGTCGATCTTCAACCACGACTGCGCGATCGCGTCCGCGGCGGCGCGCATGGTCAGCGCCGCAGGAGAGCGCCCACTGATGGACATGGGAACGCGACGCACCCACGAGCGCGCGGCGGTGGCCGCGGCCAGGGCTGCCTATATCGCCGGCTTCGCCGCAACGTCCAACCTGGAGGCCCAGCGGCAATACGGGATCCCCACCGAGGGCACCGCCGCGCACGCCTTCACGATGGTGCACACCACCGCGGACGGACCTGACGAGTTGGCCGCTTTCCGCGCCCAGGTCGACGCCCTGGGCGCCGACACCACCCTACTGGTGGACACCTACGACGTGACGACCGGCGTGGCGAATGCCGTCGCAGCCGGCGGCCCCGTGCTCGGCGCTGTCCGCATCGACTCCGGCGAACTCGGTGTGCTCGCCCGCCAGGTGCGGGAGCAGCTCGACGGCCTGGGCGCGACCCAGACCCGCATCGTGGTGTCCGGCGATCTCGACGAGTTCTCCATCGCGGCGCTGCGCGCCGATCCGGTGGACAGCTACGGCGTCGGCACGTCGTTGGTCACCGGCTCGGGCGCCCCCGCCGCGGGCATGGTCTACAAGCTCGTCGAGGTGGACGGCATGCCGGTGCAGAAGCGCAGCAGCCACAAGGAATCGATCGGTGGCCGCAAGGAGGCGCTGCGGTTGTCACGGGCGAGCGGCACGATCACCGAAGAGGTGGTGCATCCGGCGGGGCGGCCACCCGAGAAGGCCGACCCCTGCCGGGTGCTGACCGTTCCGCTGGTCCGGGAGGGGCGAGTGGTGGCCGATGCCGACCTGTCCTCGGCACGCCAGTTGGTCGCGTCCGGGCTGCGTAGCCTGCCGTGGGAGGGTCTGAGTCTGGCGCACGGCGAACCGGCGATCCCAACGACCCAGATACCGGCCTGACCCGAGGAGCAATCACGCCCGAGGTATCCGTTCCCGAACTGCTGGCCGTTGCCGTGGCGGCGCTCGGCGGCAGCGAACGCAGCGGCCAGCAGCAGATGGCCGAGGCCGTCGCGCAGGCCTTTGATACCGGTCCGGAAACCGGCGAGCACCTGATCGTGCAGGCCGGCACCGGCACCGGCAAGTCGCTGGCGTATCTGGTTCCGGCGATTCTGCGTGCCGTCAACGGCGACGGCCCGGTTGTCGTGTCGACGGCCACGATTGCCTTGCAGCGTCAACTCGTCGATCGGGACCTGCCCCGGCTAGCCGATTCGCTGGCCGGCGCGCTGCCGCATCGCCCGGAGTTCGCCTTACTCAAGGGTCGACGAAACTATCTGTGCCTCAACAAAATCCACGGCGGCAGTCCCAGCGGCGATACTGACGCGGAGGACGAACGTCCGCAGGAAGAGCTCTTCGACCCGACAGCGGCCACCGCGTTGGGCCGGGACGTGCAGCGGCTCGCAACATGGGCGACCACAACCGTTTCCGGTGACCGCGACGACCTCAAGCCCGGTGTGCCCGACCGGTCCTGGTCTCAGGTCAGCGTGTCCGCGCGGGAATGTATCGGCGTGTCACGCTGTCCCTATGGCGCCGAGTGTTTCTCCGAACGGGCCCGTGGCCGGGCCGGCGCCGCCGATATCGTCGTCACCAACCATGCGCTGCTGGCCATCGACGCGGTGGCCGAATCGGCTGTGCTGCCCGAGCATTCGCTTCTGGTGGTCGATGAAGCACACGAGTTGACCGACCGGGTGACATCGGTAGCCACCGCGGAACTCACATCGGCCGCACTCGGTGTCGCCTCGCGGCGGATCACGCGGCTCGTTGATCCGGAACTGACCGAGCGGCTGGAGGCGTCGTCCGCCACCTTCGCATCGGCGATCCACGACGCAACGCCGGGGCGCATCGACCATCTCGACCCGGAGCTGGCGACCTACCTCACGGCGTTGCGCGACGCCGCGAGCGCAGCACGATCGGCGATCGAGAGCACCAGCGACTCCAAGGCGGCAGCGACCCGCGCCGAAGCGGCCGCGGCACTGAGTGAGATCTCCGAAACCGCCTCGCGCATCCTGACGTCGTTCACCCCCGCGATCCCCGATCGGACCGACGTGGTCTGGCTGGAGCAGGAGGACAACCGCGGTTCGCCGCGCGCCGTGCTGCGCGTCGCGCCGCTGTCGGTCGCGGAGTTGTTGCGCACCCGCGTGTTCTCGCGTTCCAAGACGGTGTTGACGTCAGCGACACTGACGATCGGCGGGAGCTTCGACGCGATGGCCGCCGCGTGGGGCCTGACCGGACCCGACACCGCGGCGAACCCCGCTTGGCGCGGCCTCGACGTCGGATCCCCGTTCCACCATGCCAAGGCCGGAATCCTTTATGTCGCAGCACATCTCCCGCCGCCGGGCCGCGACGGCACCGGCTCCGCCGAGCAGCTGAGCGAAATCGCCGAGCTCATCACCGCGGCCGGCGGGCGGACCCTGGGACTGTTCTCGTCAATGCGGGCCGCGCGGGCCGCGGCCGAAGCGATGCGAACACGGCTGTCCACGCCGGTGCTCTGCCAAGGCGACGACAGCACCTCCACGCTGGTCGAGCAGTTCAGCGCCGACGCGGCCACTTCGCTGTTCGGCACGCTGTCGCTGTGGCAGGGCGTCGACGTACCCGGGCCGTCCTTGTCGTTGGTGCTGATCGACCGGATCCCGTTCCCGCGGCCGGACGACCCCCTGCTCAGTGCACGCCAACGCGCGGTGGCCGCCCGTGGCGGCAACGGCTTCATGGAGGTCGCCGCCAGCCACGCCGCGTTGCTCCTCGCGCAGGGTTCGGGCCGGCTGTTGCGCCGGGTCACCGACCGGGGCGTGGTCGCCGTGCTGGACTCCCGGATGGCCACCGCCCGCTACGGCGGTTACCTGCGGGCCTCGCTGCCGCCGTTCTGGCAAACCACCAACGCCGCACTGGTCCGCGCGGCGCTGGAGCGACTGGGCGCGGCCGACGAGGTCAAGCCAGGGTGACCAAACCCAACTCGTTGCCGTCGGCGAGCATCGGATGCCGGGGCAGCACCCGCACGGTGTATCCGACCGCGCCGGCCAGCGGCAGCGGAGTCGTCGTCGAGAAGACCTGCTTGCCCGCGTCGGCCGCGCCCGTGTAGGACATCTCGACCGTGACCGGATCAAGCAGCACGTCGCCGGAGTCGACGCGGCCGAGCACCGCCTGCACCGTTACCTCGTCGGGCGACAGGCTGGCCAGATACACGGTCGCGGTCAGGGTCAGCTTCGATCCCAAGACGGGGGTGTCAGGCAGGCCGGTGCTGTCGACGTCGGTGACGACGATCTTGGGCCAAGCTCCCTCGGCGCGCCGGCGGTAGTCGGCCAACTCGCGGGCACCCTCGTACCCGGCTCCACCGTCGGTAGCGCTGACGGTCTTGCGCAGCGACTGCGCCGCCGGCACGTAGTACTGCTCGACATAGTCGCGCACCATGCGCGACGCCAGCACCTTGGGACCGAGCGTCTGCAAGGTGTGGCGCACCATCTCGATCCACCGCGGTGGCACCCCGTGGTGGTTGCGTTCGTAGAACTTCGGCACCACCGCGTGCTCGAGTAGGTCGTACAGCGCGCTGGCCTCCAGGTCGTCGCGACGGACCTCGTCCGTCAATCCGGTGGCAGACGGTATCTCCCAACCGTTTTCGCCGTCGTACCACTCGTCCCACCAACCGTCGCGAATCGAGAGATTTAGGCCGCCGTTGAGCGCGCTCTTCATTCCGGAGGTGCCACACGCCTCCAGCGGCCGCAGCGGGTTGTTCAGCCACACGTCGCAGCCCCAGTACAGAACACGGGCCATCGACATGTCGTAGTTGGGCAAAAAGGTGATGCGGTGACGCACGTGCGGCCGGTCGGCGAAGCGCACCACCTGTTGGATGAGCGCCTTGCCGCCGTCGTCGGCCGGGTGCGACTTGCCGGCGACGATCAGCTGGATCGGCCGGTGCTCGTCGAGCAGCAACCGCTCCAGCCGAGCGGGATCGCGCAGCATCAGCGTCAGCCGCTTGTACGTCGGCACCCGTCGGGCGAACCCAATGGTGAGCACATTGGGATCGAAAGCAGTCGCGATCCAGCCCAGCTCGGCATCGGAGGCGCCGCGTTCCAGCCAGGACTGGCGCAGCCGCCGCCGGACGTCCTCGACCAACAGCGCCCGCAACTGCGAGCGAATCCACCACAGATGGCCCGGATCGACCTGCTCGAGTCGCAGCCACACCCCTGGATCACTGAACGACGAATCGGACCCGGCCAGTTCACGCCCCAGTTGCAACCACTGCGGCGCCGCCCAGGTGCGCGCATGGACGCCGTTGGTGATCGACCCGATCGGCACCTCGTTGCGGTCGAACCCGCGCCACAGTCCGTTGAACATGGCCCGGCTCACCCGGCCGTGCAGCAACGAAACCCCGTTGGCGCGTTGGGCCAGCCGCAGGCCCATGTGCGCCATGTTGAACTTGGTCGGGTCCTCCTCGGCGCCGAGCGCGATGATCCTTGCCGTCGGCACGCCGGGCAACAGCGTCGGGGCGTTGGTCGGGTCCTCTGGCTTGCTGTCGAGATGGTCGTCGAAGTACTGCTCCACCATGTCGACGGGGAACCGGTCGATACCGGCGGGCACGGGGGTGTGGGTGGTGAACAGGGTGCTCGAGCGCACCACCGTCAAGGCGGTGTCATAGTCCAACCCCGCGTCGGTGATCAGCTCGCGGATGCGCTCGGCCCCGAGGAATCCGGCGTGCCCCTCGTTCATGTGGAATACCTCGGGCGCCGGCAGGCCTTCGATCGCCGTGAACGCGCGAATCGCCCGCACCCCGCCGACGCCGGCCAGAATCTCCTGCCGGATCCGATGCTCCTGATCGCCGCCGTACAGGCGGTCGGTGACGCTACGCAGGTCGTGCTCGTTTTCGGGGACGTCGGAATCCAGCAACAGCAGCGGGACGCGGCCGACCTGCGCGACCAAGACGCGGGCCCGCAACTGCGCGGAATCCGGCAGCGCCAGCTCGACCAGAACTGGATCACCATTAGCGGTGCTGAGCAGCCGCAACGGCAGGCCCTGGGGATCCAGTGACGGGTAATTCTCGTTCTGCCAGCCGTCGGCGGTCAGCGACTGCCGGAAATATCCGGACCGGTAGTACAGGCCGACCGCGATCAGCGGCACGCCCAGATCGGAGGCGGATTTGAGGTGGTCGCCGGCCAGGATGCCCAGGCCACCCGAGTAGTTGGGCAGCACCTCGGCAACGCCGAACTCCATCGAGAAATACGCGATGCCCGACGGCATCTCCTTGCCCTCCTGCTGCTGTTGCTGATACCACAGCGGACGGGTCAGGTAGTCGTTCAATTCGCCGGCCAGCCAATCGAGGTGGCTCAAGAACCCCTCGTCGATGGCCAATTGGTCGAGCCGGGCCGGATTCACCACCCCCAACAGCGCGACCGGGTCGAAGCCGACGTGCGCCCACAGCGCCGGGTCGATGCTCGCGAACAGATCCTGCGTGGGTTTGTCCCACGACCATCTCAGGTTGGTCGACAACTGCTCCAACGCCGCGAGGCGTTCGGGAAGGTGGGCGCGGACGGTAAATCGCCGGAGGGCTTTCACGCATCACTACCTTACTGAGGATTGCGGTGCGCGCAGAGCGAGAGACCGAGCGTTTACGTGCGTTTACCTCGGTGGTGTGTGACCGGCCACTAGGGTGGGTATCGGGTACTTGTTGGGGCCGCAAAGATGCATCCCCATTTGGGGGGGAAGTTCCCCAGGAGAAGAAGTTTCCGGACGAGAGCACGCAATCGGAACGGAGCTGTAGTGCCCGGTCGTGTCGAGATCGATAACGTCCAGCCCGTCGTCTCATGCGGCGCCTACCCGGCCAAGGCCGTAGTCGGCGAGGTCGTCCCCGTCAGCGCGGCGGTATGGCGAGAAGGCCACGAGGCGGTCGCGGCGACGTTGGTCGTGCGCTACCTCGGGCCACGCTATCCGGTAACGGAAACGCGGCGGATCCAGGCGGTGCAGGCTCCGGAAAAGCTGGCTACCGCGCCCCGCGACTCGACGGTCGATCCACAAAAGGTCAAGCCGCTGCAGCTTCCGATGACGATGGGCCTGGAGCCGTATGTCTTCCACGGCCAGTTCACCCCCGATTGCGTCGGCTTGTGGAGCTTCCGGGTCGACGGCTGGGGTGACCCGATTGATAGTTGGCGGCACGGACTGGTTGCCAAGCTGGACGCCGGGCAGGGCGAGAAGGAGTTGTCCAACGATTTGCTTGTCGGCGCCGCGCTGTTCGAGCGCGCCGCGACGGGTGTGCCACGCGCACTGCGCGATCCGCTGCTATCGGCCGCGACGGCGTTGCGCACGCCCGGGGATCCGGTGACTCGCAGCGCGCTGGCACTGGCGCCGCAACTCGAGGAGCTTCTGGCGGTTTATCCGCTGCGCGACATCGTGACCCGCGGGGAGCAGTGCCACGTTTGGGTGGACCGCCCCGCGGCTCGCTTCAGCGCGTGGTACGAGATGTTTCCGCGTTCGACCGGCGGCCGGGACGCCAAGGGCAAGCCGGTGCACGGCACGTTCAAGACCGCGGCCGCGGCGCTGCCGCGCATCGCCGACATGGGCTTCGACGTCGTTTACCTGCCCCCGATCCATCCGATCGGCAAGGTACATCGCAAGGGCCGCAACAACTCTCCCACCGCCGCGCCGGGGGACGTCGGATCCCCGTGGGCCATCGGTAGCGACGAGGGTGGCCACGACGCGGTTCATCCCGACCTGGGCACGATCGACGACTTCGACACATTCGTCGTCGCGGCGCGTGACCTCGGTCTGGAGGTGTCTCTGGACTTGGCGCTGCAGTGCGCGCCGGATCATCCGTGGGCCCGCGAACACCGCGAGTGGTTCACCGAATTGCCCGACGGCACAATCGCTTACGCGGAGAATCCGCCGAAGAAGTACCAGGACATCTACCCGCTCAACTTCGACAACGATCCCGCGGGGCTCTACGACGAGGTGCTGCGCGTGGTCCGGCACTGGATCGACCACGGCGTCAAGTTCTTTCGGGTCGACAACCCGCACACCAAGCCACCCGACTTCTGGGCCTGGCTGATCGGTCAGGTGAAGGCCACCGATCCCGATGTGCTGTTTTTGTCCGAAGCTTTCACGCCGCCGGCCCGCCAATACGGGCTCGCCAAGCTCGGTTTCACGCAGTCCTACAGCTATTTCACCTGGCGCACAGCCAAGTGGGAACTCACCGAGTTCGGCAACGACATCGCCGCCCTCGCCGACTTCCGGCGGCCGAACCTGTTCGTCAACACTCCCGACATCCTGCACGCGATCCTGCAGCACAACGGCCCTGGAATGTTCGCGATCCGCGCGGTGCTCGCGGCGACGATGAGCCCGGCTTGGGGGGTGTATTCGGGTTACGAGCTGTTCGAGCATCGCGCGGTGCGCGAGGGCAGCGAGGAATACCTGGATTCGGAAAAGTATGAATTGCGTCCCCGCGACTTCGAAGGTGAGCTCGCCGCCGGCAGGTCCCTGGAACCGTTCATCAAACAGCTCAATGCCATTCGCCGGCTTCACCCGGCGCTGGAGCAGCTTCGCACCATTTACTTCCACAACGTCGACAACGACGCGTTGTTGGCCTACAGCAAATTCGACCCGGTCACCGGAGACTGCGTCCTGGTGGTTGTGACGCTCAACGCATACGGGGCCGAGGAATCAACGCTCTGGTTAGACATGGAAGCATTGGGTATGGAGTCCCACGAACGTTTTTGGGTTCGAGACGAGATTACCGGCGCGGAATACCAGTGGGGGCAAGCAAATTACATCTGCATCG
>Ga0335073_10015674_pt1 | contig 10596 bp, 7 predicted proteins | sample Lox_Sample_22_FD_207093 | JGI IMG/M metagenome (GOLD analysis project Ga0335073, IMG submission 207093) | Soil microbial communities from Loxahatchee National Wildlife Refuge, Florida, United States - Lox_Sample_2.2 | ecosystem: Environmental > Terrestrial > Soil > Wetlands | place: USA: Florida...
TGCAAATCATGTCATCGATGCGGTTGGACCCGAAATATTCACCTTCGAAGAACTCGTCCGCCTGATCGCACGCGTGGTTGGGAGCCACGCCCGCGTCATGCATATTAACCCGGGCCTGACGCTCGGTGCCGCCCGGATTCTTGGCAGAATCTTCGGCGACGTAGTATTGACCGGGGATGAGTTGAAGGGCTTGATGAATAATCTGCTCGTTTCAAAGTCCACTCCGACGGGATCAACTCTGCTCAGCACCTGGCTCAAGGAAGGCGCCGAGACGATTGGCCTCAGGTATTCCTCGGAAATTCGAAGGCATTATTCCAGATGAACCGAGTCTCCGCACGGCATCTTTAAAGAGTCGGGCTGCATTCGGGAACGAGAATCTGAAGTTTTTCATCGCGGCGCCGATAAGACACCTAATTGGGTGCAAACGATCCCAATGGGGGGATCTGCGTCGTGTCCACCAGCGGAATCACCAGCAGTCTTCTCTCGCAGATAGCCGGCTCGCCGTCGACGGCCAATCAGTTTGTGGGCGACCTGAACCAGTTGGCCCAGGATCTGGAGGGCGGCAACGTTTCCGCGGCGGAGGACGACTACGTCACGCTTTCGGACGATGCGCTGAACGGGGCCACGTCATCGACCGCGACAAGCAGCGCGAGCGGAATCACGGCCAGCCTGCTTGGCGCCATCGCCTCCTCGTCGAGCGGTTCCAGCTCGTTTGTGAGCGAACTGAATCAGATCGGCACGGACCTGGGCAATGGCGATTTGACCTCGGCGCAGCAGGAGATGCTGGCGCTGGATTCGACGGCTCTGAACGCGGCTTCTTCGGCATCCAGCGGGACCACGACGGCGACGGGCGCGGCGAAGTCCGCCAACGCGGCCGACAGCGCCGAGCTGATTCAGACAATCGAGATGGGCATGGAGGCCGGAGACAATTCCATTGTCGGCGACGCAATGTCGGAGCTATCCACGATCTCGGCCAGTTCCCAGGGCTCAAGCATTCTAAGTCAGGCCAGCGCAAGCTACGGGGGAAGCTCGGGTAGCTCGTCTTCTTCGGGTTCGATCAGCCAACTGCTGGAAGGCGCGGACAGCAGCAGCTCCTCGCCGGGCTTGTTGAGTTTGCTGGCGTAGCGGATGGCGGCTCAGGCGGCTTGTTTTTGCGCGGAGGACGCGAGCCAGCGGTTGCCGTATTTTGTGAGCGCTTCAGCCGAGGATTCGCCGCCGCGGAATCCGATGTAGGCATCGGGGCGGACGAGGGTGAGGGAGGGCCTGAGGCCGAAGGCATCGGAGAATGGCTTGCCCGCGTCGCCCTGGGGCGGGGCGATCTCGACCACATCGACGAGATCTTTCCAGGACGAAGAGGTCCCGGAGAAGAGCGCGCGCACGGCGGCCGAATCTGCGAAGTTGGCCATGAGCAGCGTGAAGCGCGAGGCATTGAGCAGGTGCAAAAGCCTGCACGCCTCGTGGGGCGCGCAGGCCTGCGCCCCACGCACGGTGAGGTCGGGAACGCGGTCGCCTGCCACCAGCGAGCCGTCGCCGAAATGGTCTTCAGAAAGCATGCTGCTGCGATAGTTGAGCGCGATCTGACTGATGTAGGAGGTCGCGGTTTGCTGCACCAGCTCCGCGTGGCCGAGCCAGGGCGCGAGATGGAGGAAAAAACTGCGCAGCGCGGAAGGGCCGCCGAGCGCGTTGGTGAGGCCTTCAGTTCTGGACAGGATGGAACGCATCACGGGGACGCGATCGTCTCCATAGGTGTCGAGAAGACTCTCCGGGGCTTTGCCTTCGAGGACCAGCGCCAGCTTCCATCCGAGGTTCATGGCATCCTGCATGCCGGTGTTCATACCTTGCGCGCCGGCGGGGCTGCAGATATGCGCGGCGTCGCCGGTGAGAAAGATGCGGCCGATGCGGGGGTTAGAAACCATGCGGCTCTGGATGTGAAAGAGCGAGCTCGCCTGCAGGCTGCGCAGCTTTGCGGGGATGTGCGAGCGCCGATCGTAGAGGGCCTGCAGATCTTCGAGCGCGGGCTCTTGGGAAGGCGCGGAGAGGGTTTGAGGATTGCCGGCGACGATTCTGAAGCGGCCGGCTCCCATGGGAAACAGGGCAAGCAAGCCCTGTTGGGAAGAAAAGATGTGAAAGCTGGTGTCGGAGATGGCGCTCTCGATTTCGAGATCGCCGAGGGCGAAGGTTTCGTCGAGGGTCTTGCCTTTGAATTGCAGTTCGAGGGTGTCGCGAATGATGCTGTGCGCGCCCTCGGCGTCGATGACATAGGCGGCCCGCACCTCTTCGAGCGAACCGCCGGCATGTTTGAGGGTCGCGGTGACGGCGGATGGATTCTGGCCGAAGGCGGTCATCTTGACGCCCCACTCGACGGCCGCGCCCTGGGCGGCGAGGGCCTTGCGCAGGATGCGTTCGGTTTCAGATTCGGCCAGGAAGAGAACGAAGTTATAGCGGCTGGGGATGCGGGTGAAATCGGCGTGAAAGAGCAGTTTGCCTTCGGCGTAGATTTCTCCGGCGCAGGCGCGATGACCGCCGCTTACAAATTCATCGGCGAGGCCGCGCAGTTCGAGCTCTTCGAGGGTGCGGGCCTGCAGGCCGATGGCGCGCGAGGTGTGCGCGGGCTCGAGCAGCTCATCCACAATGCGCACGGGAATGCCGAAGCGGCGCAGTTCGAGGGCAGCCACGAGGCCCGCAGGGCCGCCGCCGACAATCAAGACCGGGGATAGGGAGTCGACAGGCACAGCGATTGCCTCCGTGGTTGGCCGCATGAACTCCGGCCGTCAGGAGCTTAGATGTGCAATCGTGGCGGGCCGACTACTTGACGGCGAGAGCAGACGAAGCGTTGACGGGCAGGACGACGGAGAAGACGGTACCGCTGGCCGCGCCGCCCGCGCGCGAACGGACACGAATGAGGCCGCCGTGTTTTTCGACAATCTGCCGGGTGACCCATAAGCCGAGTCCGGTTCCGACCGCGCCCTTGGTGGTGAAGAAGGGCTCGAAGATGTGGCCGCAGATTTCGGGCTGAATGCCGCGCCCGGTATCCATGAAAGCGATGCGCACGGAGGGCTGGTGGGGAATCGCGCCGGAAAGATGCGCGAGGGTGGAAGCGGAGACGCGAATTTTAATGACGCCATCCGTGTCGATGGCATCGAGACTGTTGGCGATGAGATTGGAAAAGACCTGGCGCAGCTCGCCGGCGACGGCGGTGATCTGGATGTCGGCGCGGCAATTCTTTTCAATCACAGCGCGCTTATCATTGATTTTTCCTTTGAGGAGTTCGATTGCGGAGTCGAGCAGTTCGTTGACCGAGGTGAGAGCGGGAGCATTCGATTCCCGGTAGAAGCCAAGAGACTGGCGAGCGATGTGGGCTACGCGCTGCAGCTCGATGTCGGCCATTTGCAGGAGACGATGGACGGGGTCGGGAAGATTGTCGGCGCGGTCGGCGAGAAACAGGAGGTTGGTGACGGATTCGAGCGGGTTGTTGATTTCGTGCGCGACGGTGGCGGCCATGCGGCCCAGAGCCGCGAGCTTCTCGCTGCGCAAGAGGGCCTCTTCCGATTTTTTGCGCGCGGTGATGTCGCTGGCCGCGCCAAACCACTCCACAATTTCACCGGCGGGATTGAAGAGGGGAACGGCACGCGAAAAGGTCCAGCCGAGCGAACCATCGAGGCGCAGGACGCGATGCTCGATCTGGAATGGGCTTTTATCGCGAATGGCGTCATGAATGGAGTTCATGACCGAGGTGCGGTCGTCGGGATGGATATATTTTTCGATCCAGTTCTCGTTGGGCGCCGAGGTATCGGCGATGAAATCGCGACCTTCGAGCTGCCACAGCTTGCTCCAGTCGGGGCTCATGCGATAGACGGCTTCAGAGGTAGCGGCGACCAGGGCGCGGAAGCGCTCTTCGCTGGAGCGCACGCGCTGCTCGGCTTCGCGGCGAATGCGCGTGAGCGCCAACTGGTTTTCGACGCGGGCTACGATTTCGCGCGCGGAGAAGGGCTTGACGAGATAGTCGTCGGCTCCGGCGGAAATGCCTTCGAGGCGGGACTCCTCGCCGGCGCGGGCCGACAGCAGGATGATGGGAGTGGAGCGGGTCTGCGCGTTTTCGCGCAGGGCCTTGAGGAGAGCGAAGCCGTCGAGCCTGGGCATCATCACGTCGGAGAGGACGAGATCGGGCGGATCTTCAAGCGCGGCGTCGAGGGCGGCCTGTCCGTCGGCGCAGTATTGCAGGCGATAGGCGTCGCCGAGCAGGCGCACAAGGTAGTCGCACAGATCGGCGTTGTCTTCTACAAGCAGAATGCGCGGGCGATTTTGCCGCTGCCCAATTTGGGCGGCTACAACGGCCGCGTGGCCGCGTTTTTCACCGGGCAGCCAGCGCCAGGCCTCCTCGAGATAGGCTTCAGCGCCGATGACGGAGGATGCCGAGGTGCGCGCCGGGCCGATGCGCTCCGGCGCCAGGTGGGCCGATCCGCGGGGAAGAGAAACCGTGAAGCTGCTGCCGCGGCCGGGGGCGCTCTCAACGCGCATGACGCCGCCATGCAGCTTGACCAGGTCGGCAACCAGCGCCAGGCCAATGCCGGAGCCTTCGTGGCTGCGAGGGGAGGCGATCTTTGCGCGGTAGAAACGCTCGAAGATATGGGGCAGATCGGCGGCGGGAATTCCGCTGCCGGTGTCGCGGACCGAGAGCTCGACATTGTGCGCGGCGGCGGTGAGCCGCACTTCAATTTCGCCCTGGAGGGTGTACTTGAAGGCGTTGGAAAGCAGATTGAATACGATCTTCTCCCACATCTCGCGATCGGCGTAGACGGGTTCGGCGAGCGGGGGACAATCGACAATGAGCTTGAGTCCGGCGCGCTCGACGGCGGAGCGAAAGACGCTGGCGAGCTGGACGGTGGAGGCGGCCAGATCGAGAGGCTCGTAAACGGCTTCCATGCGTCCGGCCTCGATGCGCGAGAAGTCGAGGAGCGTGTTGACGAGCTTGAGCAGGCGCAAGGTATTGCGTTGCGCCACGTGCAGGCCTTCGCGCTGCGCATCCGATAATTGTCCCGGGACGGCGAGCGCATCCTCGAGGGGCGCCATCATGAGCGTGAGCGGGGTGCGGAACTCGTGGCTGATGTTGGTGAAGAAGGCGGTCTTGGCGCGATCGATTTCAGCCAGCGCCTGGATGCGTTTGCGTTCTTCTTCATAGGCGCGGGCGTTGGCGATGGCGGTGGCGATTTGCGCCGCGGCGAGCTCGAGAAATCCGCGGTAGGCATCGGCGAAGCGCAAGCGGGGGCTGATGCCGGCGACAAGGAAGCCGGAAAGCTGGTGAGCGAGGCGGGATTTGATGGGAACCATGGCGGCGATTTGCGGCGGATCGGACCATGGCGCGGCGGGCAGCGGGCCGAACCGTTCCGCAAGATCGCGCACGGCGACAATTTCCTGGGCCGATTTCGCCGACCAGAACGGCCATGCGGCGCCGGGGGCGTTGAGGTCGATGACGGGAGGGCGCAATGCCGGGTGCTCGTCGAGGCCGGTGTGCGCGGCCAGGCGCGCCCTGACGCCGTTTTCTTCGACCAGATAGATGGCGGCGAAGGGCAGATCCATTCCGTGACGGGCGAGAGTGGCGGCGGCGAGCGCGCAGGCATCTTCCGCGGTCCGGGCTTCGGCCGGACCGGTGCCGAGATCGCGCAGCACGGAGACCCGCCGCTCGGCGAGAACCTTCTCGGTGATTTCATGGACGGTGGCCAGCACGCCGCCGATGCCGCCGGGCGCGGTGCTGTCGGGAACGGGACTGTAGCCGATGGTGAAGTGCGTCTCTTCAACGAATCCGAAGCGGTTGACTTCGAGCAGAATGTCTTCCATCCATGTGGGCGGGCCGCCCTCGAAGGGCGAGCGCGCCAGGGGTTCGAGAACGGGGAAGACTTCAGCCCAGCATTGGCCGAAGGGCTTGCCCAGAGCGGCGCGGGGGTGCTTGTCGCCGAGCACGGGAATGTAGGCGTCGTTGTAAAGCTGGAGGAAATCGGGGCCCCACCACAAAAGCATGGGCGAGCAGTTGGCAAGCACCAGGCGCGTGGTGGACTGCAAGGCGGGCGACCAGTTTTGCGGCGGGCCGAGGGGTGTTTTGGACCAGTCGAAGGCGCGCATGAGAGCACCCATCTCACCGCCTCCGGTAAAAATCTCTGCCCCGGGAAAAGCGAGCAGGGAGCGCGACCTTCGGGATGATGGCAACTCTTGTGCGAGTTCTACGCTGCCCACGACTTGACCTCCATCGCTTCTCTCTGCCAATACGATCTAAGGCAATCAAGCTCTCTCTGCCGATACGATCTAAGGCAATCAAGCGTTGAACCAGGGCCCCTGAGTTTTTGTCTGGAAGAGACTGCGATTCCCATGGGGTATGTGGGCGAGCGCCTCCCATCCGCAGCCTTAGCGAGGCATGCAAGACGCCGTATGGAAAGTTTGATGCGGAAGAGCTGAGATGGTTTGCGCGGGGGAGAATCAATCGGCCCGCGGGCGGCGGTTGGCGCTTCAGGAGCCGGCCGGCTGCATGCCGACGATCTCGATCTCCAGGCCGCCGAAGTCGGGGTGGTCGTTTTCGCGGATGCGATAGGCGAGGTCGATGCGGCTGCCGGATTCGAGGCGCAGCTCGAGGGCGCGCTCGGCGAGATTCCATCCGACGGCGCGAATGGACGCGGTGGGCGCGGCGCTTACGGGCAGGCCGGGGGTGGATTCAGAGGCCGCGGAGGGGTCGTGCTGCGCAAGGGTGAGCGCAAGGTGGCGAGCCTTCATGATGCGCGGCGCGGCAACGAGGCGCGCATTGCGGGCAAGAAAAACGGGCTCGGGATTGCCGTGGCCGAGCGGCTCGAGCTTGCGGAGCCATCCGGCGAGGACGGGCGTGATGCGGTCCAGGGGCAGCTCGGCGTGAATGCGCACGGTGCGCTCGGCCTGGTGCGCGGCCAGATGCAGCTCGGCGTGGGCGCAGAGGCGGCTTTTCAGTTCGGGGAGATTTTCCGCGGCCATGGCGAAGCCTACGGCGAAGGCGTGGCCGCCGAAGCGGGTGAAGAGATCGGCGCAGGTTTCAATGGCGGCGAGGAGGGGGAAGCCGTCGACGGAGCGGCCGGAGCCATGGGCGACTCTGCCGTTGGGGCCGTCTTCAACGCTGATGACGATGGCCGGCTTGGCGGTGCGCTCGACGACGCGCGAGGCGAGAATGCCGATGACGCCGCGATGCCAGCCGTCGCCGTCGATGACGAGCAGGCGGCTGGCGGCGATCTCGGCATCGGCAGCCAGACGGGCTTCAATAGCGGCGAGGGCAAGGGCTTCAACGTCGCGGCGCTCGCGATTGAGCCGTTCCAACTTGTTGGCCAACTCGGTGGCGCGCAGGGCATCGCGTGTGGAGAAGAGCTCGACAACGTCGGAGGCCACGTCCATGCGGCCGGCGGCGTTGATTCTGGGCGCGAGGCGAAAGGCGACATCGAAACCGGTGATCTGTTTGGCGGCAGGATCGAGCGCGGCGGCGGCGAAGAGGGCGCGCAGGCCCGCGCCCACGGGATGGCGCAGCTCGCGCAGGCCGAGAGCGGCGATGGTGCGGTTTTCGCCGTGCAAGGGAACGGCATCGGCAATGGTGGCGATGGCCGCCATCTTGAGAAAGCTGGGCAGCGTTTTGTCGCGCACCCGCGCCGGTTCGTGCCGCTCCAATTCACGCCGTTCGAGCAGCGCCTGGGCGAGCTTGAGCGCGATGGCCGCGCCGCACAGATTTTTTTCCGGGTAAGTGCATCCCGCCTGGTTGGGATTGAGGATGGCGAATGCGGCGGGAACCGCATCATGGGCATCGGGCAGGTGATGGTCGGTGACGATGAGGTCCAGACCGAGGCGGCGCGCGGTTTCCGCCTCGGCGAAGGCGCGCATGCCGGTGTCGACCGTGACGACGACGCGAACGCCGTCGGCGTGCGCCTGTTCGAGGACGCTCGATTGCAAGCCGTAGCCCTCATGCAGGCGATGGGGCACGTGAAAACGGACGAGACCGGGCGGGACGCCGAGCATTTCGAGGGCGGTTTTGAGAAGCACGACGGCGACGGTGCCGTCCACGTCGTAGTCGCCGTAAAGCAGAATGGGCTGGCCGTCGGCGACAGCTCGTTCAAGACGCTCGACGGCCGCGGCCATGCCGAGCATGAGAAACGGATCGTGCAGATGCGCGGGCTCGGGATTGAGAAAGGCGAAGGCCTCGGCGGCCTGGGTGATGCCGCGCGCCACGAGCAGCTCGGCGAGCACGGAGGGCAGGCGGGCTTCGCGGGCCAGAGCTGCGGCGGCTTCGGCGTGCGGCTCAGCAACGATCCAGCGCTGGCGGGGCGGTGTGCGTTGCGCTTGAGGGGCCCCGTCTACGCTGGAAGTGTTACTCATCCTCGTCGTCGTGCGAGTGGGCGTCGTCGATCACGATGTCGTGAAAGCTCTCGAGGTTCTCGAGCAAGGCCTGGTAGCGCTCGTACCACTCGGTGGTGGTTTCGTGCATAAAGACGATGCCCTGGTAGACGAAGCTGAGCTGGATGTAGCCGAGTTTGCCCGCGTACTTGCGCAGCCACTTGGCCTCGACCATTTCCGCAGCCTCTTCGTCGGGAAAGTTCATCTCTCCGGCTTCTTCGATCAGGGCGTCGAGCTCTTCGCGGTCCAGCGTCATCTCGCTGAAGGTTACAAAGGGAGAGCCGACGTGCTTGGCCATCTCGACAAAATCCTTCCATGCGTCGGAGTTGCCGCGGTCCTCCCAGAGCACCGAAGGAATGTCTTCAGTGACATAGCCGGGGAGGCGGCGCATGCCGTGGCCCTCGATGAAAGCCACCATGTCGTCTTTTAGCGAAAGTAGATTGTCCGTGCTCATCGTCAATCATTCATTTTCTCAGATGGGGGTGGCGTGGGGGCAGGGCGGCCCAGGAAAACTTTGTCCCCGGCAGAGGCGCAGAGGGCCGCAAGCGGAGACGCCCGGCGCTTCTCAAACACGATAGAATCGTTTCTCCGGAGGAATCTTCAGCTTGCCGCCATTTGAACGCCACGTTTTTGTCTGCCTGAACACACGCCCTGCCGATGCGCCACGGCCTTCGTGCACCGGCGATGGAACCAGCGCCCTGCACACACGCCTGCAACAACTGGCTCGCGAGGCGGGACTGGGCGCGACGGTGCGCATCAACAAATCCGGCTGCCTGGACCAATGCGAGCACGGGCCCACGGTGGTTGTTTATCCTGACGCGGTCTGGTATGGGCATGTGCAACCGGAGGATGCAGAAGAGATTGTGGGCGAGCACCTGGTGAATGGCCGGCCGGTGGAGCGGCTGCGGCTGGCCGATGCATGCGTGAACGCGAAGAGCTGCGCGCATCGGGCAGGGCAATAGGCAATAGGCAATAGCTAAATACGCTGTGTTGGCAAATGGCTTTTCCGGTCCCCGCTGACAAGCGGCGGCCCGGTGGGTTATCCTGACGTTTAGCCCATGATCTTTTCTCGCGACTACATTGGGTATCTCACGCGCCGCACGGTCAAGCACCTGATCGACGCCAAGCTGATCACCACCAGCAACATGAAGGTGACGGAGGAGCGCGTGCATGCGGCCCTGGTCGATGAGCTTTCGCTCGAAGACCGCATCAACGACGAGGTGCGCGTGATTCTGGAGGCCTACTCCGACGAGATGCGCAAGAGCGGCGCGCAGTATGCGGAGATGTTCAAGAAGGTGAAGAACGAGCTGGCCAAGAAGTACAAGGCGGTGCTATGAGAATCAGCCGCGACAAGCTGAACAAGCTGGCCCACACCGTGGCGGACGCGCTGGCCGAGGTGGACCAGGTGGGATTTCTCGAAGACCGCAATACCATCCGGCAGGAAGCGCGCAAAGCGCTCGAGGCGCTGCTGATCGAAGAGGCGAAGATCGACACGTCGGCGCGGCTCAAGATCGCCAACCAGCGCAAGATCATCCTGGAAGGCTCGCAGGAGTGGGACATTCTGTATCGCAAGTATTACAACGAAGAAGTGCGCAAGCTGGGCATCTGAAAGACGAGGAATTCCGGAGCTTTTCCGGGGCGCTACGCGAAGGACAGTGAAGGCGCGTTTTCAGTGCGGCGAAAGCATGCGGCGGCGTTTCGGGCGTTGTCCTAAGCAGCGATCTTTGTTAAAGTAGGAAAGGCGTTTGCATCCGCGTACGCCGTCCCCGCAAAAAGAGTGGCGCTATCGTCTAGGGGTTAGGACGTGAGATTCTCAATCTTAAAACCCGGGTTCGATTCCCGGTAGCGCTACCAGAGATGAAACACGAAAGCCCGCTCCACGGAGCGGGCTTTCGTGTTTATTGCGAAATATTGCCGGCGCGCACTGAAGGGAAAAGCCGCGGCGCAGACACGACGCGAATAAGCTCCACTTACTGCGCGTAAGGCAGAAGGCCTTGCGGAACCACATTGTTGTTGATCAATGGGTTACTAAGATACTGGCGCGACAGTCGGACATTCCTGTCGGAGAATTGACCGAAACCCTGCAACTGCTGCGGATGCGATACGTCGAAGCCGGTCTGTTCGACTTTTGTATCTCCCGACGAGGCATCCTTCTCGCTTTGCTGTTTCAGCATCTCAACATCCACCGGATTGATCATCTCCGCAATA
>Ga0335073_10015675_pt1 | contig 10596 bp, 13 predicted proteins | sample Lox_Sample_22_FD_207093 | JGI IMG/M metagenome (GOLD analysis project Ga0335073, IMG submission 207093) | Soil microbial communities from Loxahatchee National Wildlife Refuge, Florida, United States - Lox_Sample_2.2 | ecosystem: Environmental > Terrestrial > Soil > Wetlands | place: USA...
TCCACACGGCCTTCACCAGAGCCGCACCGCAGTTGCAGACGCCATCGGTGAGCTGGCACCGTGACTGTTCCGATCTGGGCCTGGGCCGCGTTCGCCGCGTTCGTCGTCACGATGCTGGCGGTGGACCTGTTCGTGCTGCACCGCCGGGCCCGCGAGGTATCGGTAAAGGAAGCCGCCGTCTGGAGCGCCGTGTGGGTCGCGATCGGTCTCGGCTTCGGCGGCCTGCTCTGGGCCTGGCGCGGCGGCGGCCCGGCCCAGGCCTACCTGGCCGGCTACCTGATCGAGAAAAGCCTGTCGCTTGACAACATCTTCGTGTTCGCGGTCATCTTCTCGGGGTTCGCGATCCCGCTGCGTTACCAGCATCGCGTCCTCATGTTGGGCATTCTCGGGGCGCTGGTCATGCGCGCCGCGTTCATCCTGGCCGGAGCCGCCCTACTCGACAGTTTTCACCTGGTCAGCTATCTATTCGGCGCGGTGCTGCTGGTCGCCGCGGTCACGATGGCACGCGGCCGGGGCCACCTCCAGCCCCGTCGCAACCGGGCGGTGCGGTGGCTCACCCGGATCGTCCCCGCCACCGAGGAGCTGCGCGGTCAGCGGTTCCTGGTCAGGGAACGGGGGCGCCTGCTGGCCACGCCGCTGCTGCTCGCTCTTATCGTCATCGAGACCACCGACGTGATCTTCGCGGCCGACTCGATCCCGGCGATCCTCGCGGTCACGACCGACACGTTCGTCGTCTACACCGCCAACGTCTTCGCCTTGCTCGGCATGCGCGCGCTGTACTTCCTGCTCGCGGGGGCGGTCGGCCAGGTCCGCTACCTGCAACCCGGGCTGGCCGTCATCCTCGCTGGCACCGCGACCAAGCTGCTGACCGCCGACCTGTACGAACTCCCCGTCTGGGCGTCGCCCGCCTTTATCGCCGCGGTGCTGGCCGTGGTCGCGGCGCTGTCCATCCGGGACCGCCGCCGCCGCGCCGACGTCGGCACAGAACCGCAGCCATCGCCGTCGTCCTCATCGCTCCAGGGCCAGTCGCGCTGCCAGCGACCATGATCGTGCCCGATCCCGCATCCAGCGCCTGGCGGGCGCGTCGCCGCCGCGATAGCCAGCCGCCGATCCGGCCGGAGGCCAGTCCGACCGTGCCGTCGATCAAGATCTCAAAGGCGATGAAGATCGCTCCCAGGACCGTGAACTGCAGCGGGATGTGCCCGAGGCCGCGGTCAACGAACTGCGGGAGCAGCGCGACCACGAAGGTGACCGATTTGGGGTTCGCCAGGTTCGTGAGCAGACCGCGGGCGTAGGTGTAGCGTCCGCTCACCCGCGCGCCCGACTGCGCGCCTTCCAGGGCACTGCCCCGGCGGGCGCTGCGCAGCGCCTGCAGGCCGAGGTACAACAGGTACCCGGCGCCGGCCAGCCGCAGCGCCGTGAACGCCATCGGCGCCTCCGCGAACAGCGCCGACAGGCCGGCCGCGACCGCCGCTATCTGCACGATCTCGCTCGACACGACGCCGAGCGTCGCCAGCAGCCCCGCCCGGGAGCCGCCGCGCATGCCGGTGGAGAGGATGAACATCATGTCCGGCCCGGGCGCGATCATGGCCAGGAAAACGGCGGCCACGTACAGCGCAAGAAGGTGCGTGTTCATTGAGACAGCTTCGCATTTCCGGCCCGCCGTCCTCGACCGATATACTGGCCGCAGGCGTCCGTGAGGCGCCGAAAGACGTGCGATGACACCCCTCGGGTGCATGGCGCGAGCCGGTGGCCCAGTCCGACCTGTCTGGCGGCTCGTCAAACCCGCTCGCACGGGAAGGTACCGGCTTCCAATGCCACGCTTCCGTGGCAATACAGGTCTGCTTAGTCTTTTCCCTGGCGTCTCGGGCCGCTATCGCGCGGTGTTGAGCCTGCCCGGCGCGGCGGCGTTCTTCGCCACGGCCGCGGTGGCGAGGCTCGGCGTCGCGATGACGATCCTCGGCGTGCTGTGGGCGGTCCGCGGCGCGACCGGGTCGTTCGCCGCGGCCGGCGTCACCACGGCGGCGTTCGCGGTGGCCGAGGCGATCGCCGGCCCGCAGGTCGCTCGGCTGGTCGAGGAACACGGCCAGCGGAGGGTGCTGCCCTGGTCGGCGGGCGTGTTCGTGCTCGCCGCGGCGGCGCTGATCGCGGCCGCCTGGCTGGGCCTGCCGCTGGCGCCGCTGGCAGCGCTGGCGATGCTCGCGGGCGCCAGCGTGCCCCAGGTCGGCGCGCTGTCAGCGGCCCGCTGGCGGCGCGCCGTGCGCAGCAGGGAGCAGGCCGGGGCGGCGCTGTCGCTGGAGGCGGCGGTCAACGACGTAACCCATCTGGGCGGCCCGATCCTGGTCAGCGCCGCCAGCGCCGTTCTGTACCCGGCGGCCGGGCTGACGCTGGCGGCCGGCCTGGTGGCGGCCGGGCTGACCGCGTTCCTGTGGCAGCGCCGGTCCGAACCGCCGACCCAGCCGCGTTCCGCGATCGGCCATCGACGGCTGGTCGACCGCCGCCTGCTCACCCCGGCCGTCATCACCCTGTTCGGCCTCAACCTGGCACTGGGGTTCTTCTTCGGCGCGGTCCCGGTCACCCTGACGGCCTTCGCCTTCGCCCACCAGGCGCCCGCCCTGGCCGGGCCGATCGCCGCCGTCAGCAGCCTGACCAGCCTGACGGCAGGGCTGGTATACGGCGCGCGGGGCGGCCGGCGCCAGCCGATGACCGTCATCCTGCTCGCCTCGAGCTTCCTCACCGTCGGAACGGCGGCACTGTGCTTCGCGGCGAGCGTGCCCGCGATGTTCGCCGGCTACGCGGTGGTGGGGGCGGCGATCGCGCCGATCCTGATCCCGGCCGCCCTGCTGCTCCAGCACGCGACCGAGCCGGCCGTCTACACCCAGGCGACCACCTGGATGAACTCGGCCAGCGCGGCAGGCATCGCCGTCGCCGCCCCGCTGGCCGGCCTGGCGGTCCAGGACGGCGGCTGGCGGCTCGGCTTCGTCGCCGCCGCCGCGCTCACCGCGACCCTGCCCGCCATCGCCGGGGCCGCCCGGGCCAGGTCCGGGGGCTGCCCCGGGGTGACAGACCGGCCGCACGGGGCACGGTAAGGGCACACCCAACTCCTGACGACGGGAGCACCATGACCACGATGACGGAGCCGCACGCGCGCGAGCAGGCCGCGGACATTGCGCCCAAGAAGCACCGCGTGGTGATCGTCGGGGCCGGCTTCGCCGGCTTCAACGCCGCCCGGGAGCTATCGGCCCTGGTGGCCGCCACGACCGAGATCGTGGTGATCAATTCGACCGACTACTTCCTCTACCTGCCGCTGATGCCTCAGGTGGCCGGCGGCCTGCTGGACCCGCGGCACGTGTGCGTGTCGCTGCCGCGACGGCTGCCCAAGGTCCGGTTCGTGCTCGGCAGCGTCAGTCACGTCGACGCCGCCCGGAAGCTGGTGCTCTGGTCCGGCCCTGAAGGCTCGGCCGGCCAGCTCAGTTACAATCGGATCATCCTGACCGCGGGCAGCGTCAACAAGCTGCTGCCGATCCCGGGCATCGCCGACTACGCGCACGGGTTCCGCAGCGTCGCCGAGGCGATCTACCTGCGCGACGAGATCACCCGGCAGCTCGAACTGGCCGCCGTCGCCACCGACCGCGACGAGCGGGCCGCCCGCTGCACGTTCGTGGTGGTCGGCGCGGGTTACACCGGCACCGAGGTCGCCGCGCAGGGTCAGCTGATGACCGCCCGGCTGGCCCGGGGCATGCCCGGCCTGGCCGGCCAGCCGATCCAGTGGCTGCTGCTCGACACCGCGCCGCGGCTGCTGCCCGAACTCGACCCCCGGCTGTCGCAGACGGCCGACCGGGTGCTGCGGCGGCGGGGGGTGCAGGTGCGCACCGGCCAGTCGGTCACCGAGGCCAAGCCCGGCTACGTGCTGCTGTCGACCGGGGAGAAGGTGCGCACCTCGTGCCTGATCTGGTGCGTCGGGGTGCGCCCGGATCCGCTGGTGGACGGGCTGAACCTGACGACCGACCGCGGGCGGCTGGTCGTCGACGAGTTCATGGCGGTGCCCGGCGCCCCCGACATCCACGCCTGCGGCGACTGCGCGGCGGTGCCCGACCTGACTCGTCCGGGCCAGGCGTGCGGGATGACCGCCCAGCACGCGGTGCGGCAGGGCCGCCAGGTCGGCCGGAACGTCGCCGCCTCCCTCGGCCACGGCGCCGCCAAGCCGTACCGGCACCACGACGAGGGCTTCCTGGTCGACCTGGGCGGGGCCGCCGCCGCCGCGAACCCGCTCAACATCCCGCTGTCGGGGCCGGGCGCCAACGCGATCACCCGCGGCTACCACTTGTCGGCGATGCCAGGGAGCCGGCTGCGAGTGCTGACCGACTGGGCCATGAACGCGGTCACCGCGCCCGAGGCGATCTCGTTCGGGGTGATCAGCGCGAAATCGGTGCCGCTGGACCCCGACCAGCCGCGGGCCTGACCGCAATAGTCCGGCTTCCGGTGCATCGCTTGACGATATACCGGATGCCGAACTAGTATGCGGGTCATGATCGATGAAGGCATCGCACCAGGCGCGCAGTCCGCCCGCCACCGGTGCAGGCCGCTGATCGTCGCCCCCGCGCTGCTGGCCGCCTTCATCGGCCTGCTGCTGTTCCTGGCGCTGGTGGTGGCTCCGTGGGCGGGGGCGGCGGGCGGCTGCGGCGGTGGCTGACGTGGGGTCGCCGCAGGTCGCGGCCCGGGCCTGGCTGGCGGCGACGGTGGCGCTGACGGCAGCCGCGTTCACGGTGGCGGTGGCGCTGGCCCCGGCCACGTCGGCCGCGCCCGACCGCGCCCGACCGCGGCCTCGACTGGGTGCTGTTCATCGGCTCGTCAGTGCACGTGGCGTCCACCGGCTGGTTCTACACGCTGCCGCCCTTGCGCTAACGGGAGCATCACGCGGTGCCCATGGCACGACGGCCGCCGAGGACTGGGCGATTGGCCAGGCGCTGCTCGTCGGCCTGCAGATCCAGAAGCGGCTGGCCCCCGCCCTGGTCACCCCGGAGGTCTTCGAGCGCGCCTTCGTCCTGCTGGCCGGCCTCTTCCAGGAGCAGTGACGGCCCGGCTGCGCTAATCGAGCAGCGCGCCGAGCTTCTTCGGCGCAAGGATCCGGTAGCTCTCGGTCACCAGCTCGCGGATCTCGACCCAGTCGGTGTCGTCGCCGAGCAGCACGGTGACGCGGTCACGGCCGGCCCGGGAGGCAACGAACGGGCGGCCGGCCGCAAGCAGCGCCCGGCGTTCCTCCGGCCGGGCCCGCAGCACCAGCAGCGGAACCACCCGGCTGCCCGCGCCGACCCCGCTGGCCGACGCCACCAGCAGGCAGAACGACCGCCGGCGGACGTCGAACGAGTACGCCGTCGACCGGGCCGGGCTGAGCGACAAGTCGACCCGCGTCGTCACCTCGGGCAGCTCCAGGCAGAGCGCGCGGATCCGCTCGACGATGTCATCGGGAACCTCGGCCGGCGTGCCCACCTGACCACACTAATAAGTTTGCCCCTGGCGCGGCCGGGCGCCTAAGGTCGCTGCGATGACTGACGACGACCCACCGCGCGGCCTGACCAGGCTCTCCTTCCACGGCCCGCTATCGGAGGCCAGAGCCGCGCGCATCGTCGCCCGGCTGGCCCGGACCGAGCCTGCCACGGTGCTCGATCTCGGCTGCGGCTGGGGCGAGCTGATGCTGCGCATCCTGGCCGCCGTTCCCGGCGCGGTCGGCACCGGGCTCGACGTCAACGAGCGCGACCTCGCCCGGGGCCGGGACAACGCGACCGCCTGCGGCCTCACCGGGCGAGTCTCGTTCATCCACGAGTCGGCCGTCGGGACCGCGCGCGGGCCGGCCGACCTGGTGCTGTGCGTCGGCTCCAGCCACGTGCTCAGCGACGCCAGGCCGCCGCAGCACACGGCCGACGCGCTGCGGGCGCTGCGCGGGCTGGTCAACCCGGGCGGCCGGGTGCTGTTCGGCGAGGGCTTCTGGGAGCAGCCGCCGACCCCGGCCGAGATCGCCGCCATGTGGCCGGGCATGTCCGCCGACGACCACCACGACCTGCCCGGGCTGGTCGACCTGGCGATCAGCGCCGGCTTCCGGCCCGCATGGATCGAGACCGCCACCTTGGAGGAGTGGGACGACTTCGAGTCCGGCGTCGGTGCCGACACCGAGGAATGGCTCGCCACCCACCCCCACCACCCGCAGGCGGCGCAGGTCCGCAAGCAGGCGGACGACCGCCTGTCCATCTGGCTGCGCGGCTCCCGCCGCCGCCTCGGCCTGGCCTACCTCACCCTGATTCCCGCTGAGTCCGGCTCCGCGACGGCCGGGCGCCCGAGTTAGAGGGGGGTCGCCGAGCGGGCCGAGGGCCGCTTCGAGCAACCACGACCCGACCACTGGCGCAGGACCGACGAACTCGGCATCCTCCGGCAGCTCGGCCCGGCCTGACGCCGGCGCCCGGCTACGCCAGCGCGCCGGCCTCCGCCTCGGCGCCGGGCCAGAGCGGCTCCCAGCCGCCGCGGACCGCATTGCGGACCTCGGCCGGCACCCGCAGCCGCTCGTCGGCGTACAGCCGCCGCAACTCGGCCAGGTTCTCGTCCGGCGCCAGCGTCACCTCCGCCAGCCGGTCGAACAGCGTCGCCAGGTCGCCATCAATCACGTCGGCCGGCGTCGGCATCGCGCCCCAGCAGTCCCAGGGCAGCAGCTCGAGGTTCAGCAGCGCGGCGCCATCGCGCATCAAGTTGCCAGCGATCCACCAGTCGCCTGCCTCCGGCAGCTGGCTGAGCCCGAACTTGCCCGGGTCGGCCTCGCCCGCGCGGAACCGCCGCCACGCCTCCCCCGCGACCAGGAACTGGTCCCTGGGCACGTCGGTCAGCTCGAACCCGATGTCGAACCAGCCCAGCTGAACCTCGTCGATCTGCGCGTCGAGCAGCTGCCAGCGCTGCCGCCCCGCGTGCCAGTACTCGGTCAACCAGTGGTCCTCGAACCAGCCGGTGCCGAAGTACCCGCCGAACCCGCAGCGCGCCCGGGCCGGGATCCCGTGCGCGCGGAGCATGGCCGTCGCCAGCACGGTGAAATGCCGGCAGTTGCCCGGCACCCGCCCGGCCGGCGGCCGGGCCTGCGCCAGCGGCCGCGGATCACGCTCGACGATCTGCCCGAACAGGTCGGCCGCCCGGCGCAGGTGCACCGTCCAGCGGTCGGCGTCCGCCAGCGTGACGCCGTAACCGCCGGTCATGTGCTCGTGGATGACCAGCCCGTGCAGCACGCCGGCCAGCGCGCCCGGGTCGCCGGGCAGCGCCCGCAGCAGCGGGGCGTGCGGTCCGGCCGACGTCATCGCGGCCGGCCGGACGTAGAACGCGCGCAGGTCGGCGCCGTCGTCGCTCATGAACGCTCTCCTCTAACGGGGGTGTCGCCTGTACTGACGTCCGGGACGCTACCCGATCATCGCGGACACCTCTTGTCAGCGTTCCGCCGGGATGTGCGCAAAGCCCGGAGCGGATCGGGGCCGCCCGACAATACCTACGTGTGGACGGTAAACAAACAGCTAGCGGCGGCCTGATCGTGGAGCCCGCCGACTTCGAGGCTGCCTTCCATGAGCACTTCGCCCCGGTCTACCGGTTCATCTGCCGGCGGGTCGGACCGGGCCTCGCGGAGGACCTGGCGGCCGACACCTTCGCCACCGCGTACCGGCGGCGCGCCTCCTACCAGCCCGGGCGCGCGTCGCTGCGCGCCTGGCTGTACGGGATCGCCGCCAACGTGCTGCGCAACCACTGGCGGGCCGAGCAGCGGCTGCTCGCGCTTGACGCCCAACTGCACGCCGGCGAAGACGCGGCGGAGGCGCTGGCGATCGTCGACGTCGCCAACGACCGGCTCATCGCCACCGCGCTTGCGCCCCGGATCGCCGCCGCGCTGCAACGGCTGACCGCCGAGCAGCGCGAGGTGCTGCTACTGCACGCCTGGGCCGAGCTGAGCCATGAGGAGATCGCGGCGGCGCTGGAGATAGCAACGGGAACCGCGCGATCCCGGCTGTCCCGGGCGCGCGCGGCGCTGCGCCAAGAGCTCGGCCACTTCGACTTCGACCTGTGGGTTTTCGAGCCGCCCGCGATCGGACGGCAGGAAGAGGGACGCGATCATGCCTAACGAGATCGACCTGCTCCGAACATTCCGCGCGGACACCCCCGGCCCGTCCGCCACCGCCTGGGACCGCGCGCGGACCGCCATCGACGTCGCCCGCGGGGAGGAACGCGAGGCGGAACGCGAGGCACCGCCGGCGGACGGCACCACGAGTCCGGCCGCTGGCTCCCCGGCCCGGCGCCTGTTCCGGCAGCGGCCGGGCCGACGCGCCATGGTCGCCGCCTGCGCCGTCGCCGCCCTGGTGGCAGGGCTGCTGGCCGTTGTCCTGCCGGGCTCTTCGCCGCCGACCAAGCCCGTGACCACCGCCTGGCAGCCGGCCCGGCCGCTGCCGGCCAGCCCGGCCACGCCGAACGGGCAGATCGGCGGCTGGCGGCTGGCGAGCTACCTCGTCGCCGCGGGCTGGCACGAGAACACCGCCGGCCCCGAACCCGGCCACCTCACCTGCCCGACCGCGCAGACCTGCTACGTCGAGGGCAACAACGCCGCCGCCGACACCGGTCCGGCCGACCTGGACTCCTTCTACGTGTCCGAAGACGGCGGCGCGAGCTGGAGCGTGCTCCCGGTGCCGGGCGGCATCTCATTCACCTCGGCGCTGTCGTGCGGATCGGCGGTCAGCTGCGCGGCCGGGGCGCTCGACAACGGCCAGCCGGTCTTCATCACCACCGCGAACGGCGGGCACTCCTGGACGATCGACCCGCTGCCGGCCGGCGACGGCCAGATCTTCAAGCTCAGCTGCCCGTCGGCGGGCCACTGCGAGGGGCTGGCGTCGGCGACAGGGAAGCCGATCGAGCCCGGCCTGGCCGGCCTGATCGGCGACGTCCGGGTGGTGTCGACCGCCGACGGCGGCCGGCATTTCACCGCCGTCCGGTTCCGGGCCGGCCAGTCACTGCAGGACGTCAGCTGCCCGACCACCAGCTACTGCGTCGCGGTCGGCGTCTATGACGCGTCCGTGCTCAGCCCAAGCGCGCCCCTGAACGGCTACACGATGATCTCCCGCGACGGCGGCGCCCACTGGCAGCGGGCGGCGTTGCCGGCCGGGCTCAGCCCCGGTCCGTTCCCGCAGGTCTCCTGCTCGAGCGCGACCCAGTGCTGGATGATCGGCTACGTCCACGACGTCGCCTACAGCGTGATGGCGTCGTCAGCGGACGGCGGCGCGACCTGGACGGAGCACGCGCTCCCGGCCGCCATCCCGCGACCGCAGCTGTTCAGCTTCTCCTGCCCGACCGCCGCCACCTGCTACGCGGCGGGCGAGGACTCAATCCCGCAGCAGATCGGCAACACCCACGACGCGGGCTCGGCAGTGGTCGCCGTCACCCACGACGGGGGCCGGACCTGGCGCCGGGTCAGCTTCCCGGCCCCGGCCCGGGTGCCGGGCGGCCTGCGGGGCGACTCGGTCCTGGCCATCGGCTCCATCCAGTGCCCGGCGGCGGGCAGCTGCATCGCGCTCGGCGTGTCCGACCAGGGATCCCGCTCCACCCCGGTCTACACAAGCACGCCGTAGTCATGCGGGGCTGAGAGCGCTTTCCCGGCTCGCCCGCCCCGATCGGCCCGATGCATGGATAGTAATCTCTCGAGTCGGCCACCACCTGCTCGTTTCACCTGCGCCAGCTGGCCAAGTACGGCTTCGTGGAGGAGGCCGGCGGCGGCACCGGCCGGTCCCGGCCGTGGCGGCTGACCTCCATCGGCATGTCGTTCGCGCCCGGCGACACCGAGGCGCAGATCGCATCGGACGCCGTGCTGGGGATGCTGCGCGAACGCCAGTTCGCCCGGTACGACCAGTGGCGGTCGTCGAAGGGGTCCTTCCCGCGCGCCTGGCAAGACGCGGCCATCAACAGCGAGTACCTGTTCTACCTCACCGCCGAGGAGCTTCAGCAGCTCAGCGACGAGATGCACGAGCTGCTGACGCGCTGGGTCCTGCTCGAAAACCGGCTGGAAAACCCGTCAAGGCGGCCGGCCGGCGCGCTGCCGGTGGAGACGCTGCTGCTGGCCCACCCGATCGCACCGCCCACCCCGGAAAACGACGAAACTCACCCGGAAGGACACTGACCATGAACCCCGAACTCGCCACCGACCTCGCCGCCTGCCACCTGCGCGACCTCAGGCACCAGGGCGAGCAGCGCCGCCGGCAGCTGCTGCCCACCGCCGGCCGCCGGCACCGCCAGTCGCCGCTGCGCCGCCAGATCGGCGTCCGCCTCGTCGCGGCCGGGCTGCACCTGATGGCGGGCCCGGCCGACTGAGGCAGCGGCCGGCCACGGCCGACGCCGACGAGGCCGGGCTGGTCGCGGTATTCTGTGCGGCACGGCGCGCCTTTGTCTGGGTGTGCGCGCCCCGCGCGAGGGGAGCCGCGATGCATGAACCCGGCTACTCCGACGCCCTTCGAGTGCTGCGCGACGCGGCCGGCCGTGACCTCCAGCACGTGATCGCAGCCGCCTGCGCGCCGGTCCCGGCCTGGGACCCCGTGGTCT
>Ga0335073_10015678_pt1 | contig 10595 bp, 8 predicted proteins | sample Lox_Sample_22_FD_207093 | JGI IMG/M metagenome (GOLD analysis project Ga0335073, IMG submission 207093) | Soil microbial communities from Loxahatchee National Wildlife Refuge, Florida, United States - Lox_Sample_2.2 | ecosystem: Environmental > Terrestrial > Soil > Wetlands | place: USA: Florida...
CTTGGTCACCCGCGCCGCCCGGATCGACGCCCATGGCGATATCCGGAGACTGGCCCTGGATGGCGTTCAGCACGCCGCACGTCTTGCAATCGAAGCCGTAGGTCGCGTCGGTGTAGCCCACCTCTTCGATGGTCTTTCGCGCAACTTTGGGAACATCCACATAGCAGGTGGTGGTGATCTCGCCTGCCACCACGCAAATGCCGGTCGTGACCAGCACTTCGCAGGCTACACGCCCGTAAGGGTCCTGTTCAAGGACCGCGTCCAGTACCGAGTCCGAAATCTGATCCGCGATTTTGTCCGGATGCCCTTCAGTGACAGACTCGGACGTAAATAGGTGTCGCTGCATTGCTCTTACCGCCCTCCTGGAGTTCTAAGTGTCCTACGAACCTGCTTGTTGTGGCCCTAACTTCTTGTGGCGTAAATGATTAAGTTTAGCGACTCGGTCGCGGTCCGTCAATCGGGAGAGTACCTATAGTACTGGAGGAAATCGTCCACCTCGCGGCGCAGCGGCGCGGAAGTTTGTGCTCCCGGACGGGTTACCGAAACGGCGGCCGCCGCATTAGCAAATCGCAAGGCAGGCTCCAGGGGAGCTCCTTCGGCCATAGCAATGGCCAGCGCGGCGTTGAAGGTGTCGCCGGCGGCCGTGGTATCCCGAACTTTTACCGTAAAGCCCGGAATATGCGACTTGATGACGGGGGAATCCACGTAGCACCCATGTTCCCCGAGCTTTATAATGACCGTCTGCGGTCCTCGCCTCCGCAAGGCCGCTGCCAACTCGGGCGCCTCCCCGGGCGACACGCGCGTCGGCGGACGGTCGAGTAGCCGAAGCGCCTCGGATTCGTTCGGCGTCAGAATCTCCACCTGTTTCAGCAGCGACTCCGGCAAAGCCTGCGCCGGAGCGGGATCGAGGATCGTCGTCAGGCCTTCCTCGCGCGCGAGAGCCAATGCGGCTGCCACCGTATCGAGCGGCGTCTCCAATTGGAATAGCGCCAGGCGCGCGCCCCGAAACACCTGCCGCATGGCCTCCACGTCGCTCGCCGCAAGCTCATGGTTCGCACCGGATGCAACTACGATGGAATTCTGGCCCGTCCGGTCCACCGAGATGAGCGCGACGCCCGTGGCCGCCGATTTGGCGGCGTTCACTGCGCCGACATCCACGCCCGCGGCCGATAGGCTGGCCTTCAAATGATCGGCGAAGACGTCGTACCCCACGCGCCCCACCATGCGCACCGCCACGGAATTGCCGCCGAGCTTGGCCGCCGCCACCGCCTGGTTGGCGCCTTTTCCGCCCGGAATCATCTGGAAATTACGGCCAAGCACGGTCTCGCCCGGAGCCGGCAACTGCTCGACCGACACCACAAAATCCATGTTGAGGCTGCCGACGACGATGATCGCGGGCTTCATCGGCTGGAGTTATCGCGTGAGATCGATGCCGAGTTTCTTCAGCTCTTCGGCGTAGTAGCGCTTGTGCAGCAGGTCCCACTCTTCGCTGCCTTCGGGGATTTCGCGTTTCTGCGAGCGTACCTTGTCGCGCGCCATCCGGTCGACCTTCTCTTCCGCCGTCAGCAATTCGGTCATGGAGCGCACGATCTCGAGCCGTACTTCGTTGGCTTCCTTCTTGACGCGCATTTCGCGCGATTTACGCAGCGCGGCCACAATCTTGTGCGACATATCGGTGATTTTGTCGCGCGAAAGCTTCATGTGGTCGCCGGTATCGCGCCCCGAAGCGCGGATCACCTTGCGCTGCGCTACCAGGGTGTTTTTGATTTTCCGGAACATGTCCTGGTAACTGACGCCCTGCTGGCGCATATATTCGGTGTACTGGCCAAGAATATCGCGAACTTCGTCGTTGAGCCGATCCTCGATGGTCAGCTCTTCGGTGATGATGTGATCGAGAATGTCCACCGCGGCCTGCGGGTTCGCGGTCTCAATGATCTGAGGCGTGAGCTTTCGAACGATCTGGCGAGACAAATAGCTGACGAATTCTCTGGCGAGCAGCATCCTGAAATTTTTCTGGGAGCCAAAACAGGCTCCAAGTAGTGTAACAGAGCCGGGAAGCAGGGTCCAAATGGCTGGTAAAACGTACAGTTGCGGCGCTGACCGGTTTCGCGGCGCGCCACACGAATAAACGCTGCTGGGCGGCACCCCTGCGACCCGTCGATTCTACCGCTCCTCCAACCTCTACGTCGAAATTTGGCTGACGAACCCGCGTCGACGGTCTTAAATCGGTTGGCACGGAGCGTTCCGGCGCGTATCCGCCACCTGTGAGCCTCACGGCTCCGTCCGACTAGTACTATTTACACTTTGCGGTAGCTTTTTAGGGTGAATGCCCGCACTCAAGGTGCTAAAATCTTTGACACGAGTGGTACTTGCTCTCGGTTAGTTAAAGGAAAATTGCAACAAGTAATGGTCCCCACAATGCCCCGGTCATCTCTCTTGGTCAGAACGGTATTCTCCATCGCAGCGCTGGTTGGCGCCGCGAAAGCCGACACGCTCACAGCCAGTCTTTTTTCGCCGCTCGCTCCGAGTGGCGGTAGTCCGATCACCATCGATCTGACCGGAGTAACGACTCCGTCCCAGTCAACCGTGGTGACGCCGGACTACACGATAACCTTTTCCGCGGACTTCACTCCGGGTCAAGGCATTGTTCAAGGCGCAGGCGGCGCCGGCTATGCCGTACCTGTCGCAGGTGAAACGGGCGGAACAGCGGAATACTTGACGGGCGGGTTCGACTCGACGTTCACTACCAGCATTCCGGATTCGGGGAACTATTTCTCTACCGGGCAGGGGAACACCATTACGGTCACATTTGCGCAGCCGCAAACGTCGCTTGCGCTTCTCTGGGGTTCGATTGATAAGGGAAATACACTCACGCTGAGCGATGGCTTCTCCGTCACCGGATCGGACGTTCAGGCTGCCGCGGCCGGTTTTGTAGCCAATGGATTTCAAGGCCCGGGCGGAAGCGCTTACGTGGTCATTGACTCTTCGTCGTCGTTCACCAGCTTTTCGGCAACGAGTTCGGTCATTTCTTTTGAGTTCGCGGGTGTGGCCGCGTCCGCGTCCCCCTTTGTTGATCCCGAGCCCTTTGTTAGCTCCGTACCCGAGCCCGGCACCGTAATGCTGTTCGGAACAGGCTTGGGGATTGTGGCGACTCTGCTCCGCCGCCGCGGGAAAAAAGCTTCCCGATCTTAGACCGGGCCCATTCGAGATTCCCGGTTTCGCTCAAACACGTTTCGCCCAAAACAGGTCTCGCTGGCAAGAGACCGGAAACTTAATACCACCGCAGATTCGTCTCTCTATTGAAGCGGTTCGCGCCGCCCTTCTTTTTTTGTGAGCCAGTAGGCTAAAGTTTCAGAGACCCATGCTGAACCTCCTGTTCGAGAGCGCGCGACCGCCCCGTGCCCATACCCGTACCCTCACGTCGATCTTCCGGCACTTGGGAGCCTTCGGGCTTTTCTTTCTCGCGATGCTCGACAGTACCCCGATCCCCACACTGGGCGGCCCGGATATCCTGATGGCGATTCTTTCCGCCAGTCACCGCAACCCCTGGTATGAATACGCCGCCGTGGCGACCGCGGGCTCGGTGATTGGGGCCTATCTCACATTCCGCATTGCCCGCACCGCCGGAGCGGCCTACATGAACAGCAAGTTCGCAGCGGGTAAAGCTTCCACCGGTCTCAAGCTATTCCAGAAGTTTGGAACCGGTGCGCTGGCGGCTTCAACCGCCGTCCCTTTTCCATTCCCCACCAGCATGTTTTTCGCTGCCGCGGGCGTCTCCAACTACCCTGTCACGAAATATCTCGCGATCGTTTCTGCGGGGCGCGCGGTGCGATATTCCGCCATCGCGATTGTAGCGGACCTCTATGGCCGGCACTTCGTCCGCGTGCTCCGTCATCCCACGCAGTATTGGGGCTGGTTGTTTCTGTTCGCCGTCCTGACTGTCGCGATGATCGCCGCCGGGATTCTGATCAATCGAAGGTTGGCGACGGCGTCGGCGGGGTAACTTCCTTATCGCGCCGCGAGCGGCGACGGCACGATGGGCAGCTTCGGCAGTTCGTCGTCGATTTTGCGCACTTCCAGGTCATCCAACAGCAGCGATGGCGCCGCGACCGATGCTTCGGCTGCGTACGACCCGGCGCCGCGCAGCGCCATGGGCGCTCCGTTCTCGAGATAATTCAGAACATTGATGTCGTCGCCGGCGGCGCGAATATCCCGCAACGATCGCACATCCAGCTCGCGGAATCGCACGCCGCGGATCAGTTCCTCTTTGCCGTCCTTGTCCACCTTGTAGACGAGAATCGGCAAGCTCACAGGATGCGATCCGCCGTTGCCGTCCCTGGCATTGGCCGCCATCAAGCGCCGCAGTTCGTCGATGGGCGCGGTGGAAGGAAAATCCATCTTTCGCACCAGAATGCCGTACGCCTGGTTGCGCGCCTGGCAAATCTGAATCAACTGCTTCTTCAGATCGTTCACCGGCACGGTCTGCGCCGCGGTCACGAGGAGATTGCTGATGGTGGCGCTGTCGGCGCCGAACGAGCCCGGCAACTGCGCGCGCCCGTTCGATTCCGCGAAGCCCGTCACCGGCTGCCGCGTCAGCAGGAAATTCTTCAGAATGCCTTTCTCCACCAGCGTTACCGGCTTCGGCACCACGCCCTCCATATCGACGCGCGTGTCGCCGAATAAGGTATGGCCCCGCCATTCCGTTCGCGTGGGATCATCCACCACATCCATCCATTCGGGCAGGACGCGCGCCGCCAGCCGGCCTTCCAGTTCGCTCTGCGACACCAGGTTGGGGCGCCCGGGCTCGTTGACCGGTTTGCGCGTCAGCACGAGATTCCGGCCGAGCAATTCCGCTAGAAGCTGCGCGGCTGCAACGCCTTCAAACAGCACCGGGCCGTTATAGGTCTCGCCCACCGGCGCATGCTCCATCGCTGTCACGTCCTCCGCAACGTGCCGCACGATTGCGGTTAATTCCGTCTCCGACGGGAAATGCTGGAAGTCGCGCGAACAGATCTCGGCGGAATCCCTCACGTGCATTCCATCCGCCGCCTGTCCCACCGCGCTCACTTGGAAGATCAGCGTGTGCCCCCCGGTTTTTACTTCCGTGCCCTCGGAATTGACCAGATACCGCACATCTTTTGCCGCTTGCACGTCCACTGTGGAACCGAGCACCTGCGGAAATTCCGTGAAGATTTTCGAAAGCGATCGTACGCGTGCCGCCCAGGCCTGCCGGTCCAGCGGTTCGTCCGGGACTTGTTCCATAAAATGCACCGGCTCGGCATGCGCGAAATCGGCCAGTGCATCGCCGGCCGACATGTTCTTCAGCGCGGCCCGCTTGCGCGCCAGTGCGTCCACCGCGGCTTTGTAGGATTGGTCGGTCGCCAGCCAAAGATACCGGCGCAGCACGCTGTAAGTGTCTTCAATGGGGAAGCGTTCGATATCGTAGCGGCTGCCGAAACCGCCGCCGCTGCCCACGTAGTTTGTGTTATCGAACTGATAGCTGCCCACGCGCACCTCGACGCGCGGCACGCGAAACCGCGACTCGGTCTGCCCGATCATTCCCCCCAGGCTCGCCACCGCGCCGAAGCTGTCGCCATCCTCTACGGTGTACGCAATGAAGTACGGCTTGTCGAGAGGGACGCCGTCGAGCCCCTGCGAATGCCGGAGCTCGTCGTGCATCGCTTTGAGAACGGCTTTCGGATCGTCCGCGCCGTACGCGGCCATGCTCGCCACCAGCAACGCAACCGTTCGCCAGTACATAGAGCAATGATAGCCTGTCAGCTTTGACCGCACCCGTAGTGGCCGGCACGCGCCGGGCTATTTTCGGCGGCTCCTCGCCGGGCTTCCGGCCAATTCAGTTGCTACCATTAAGCTAATGCCGTCCGAAGAACCGTACGAGGCTTTCGACGTCCTGATCCGCACCAACATCACCAATCCCATTGGCATCGGGCTCGCGGAGACGTTGTTGAAAGAAGCGGGCATTCCCTACTTCGTGATGGACCAGAGCATTGCCGCCCGCCAGGAGAGCGGAAATTTCTTTGGCTGGTGGACCATTCGCGTGCCCCGCGACCGCGAAGCCGAGGCGCGCGAGATTCTGGTCAACGTGCAGGAAGCCAAATACTGCTAGCGCGCCGCCACCGAGTGGTTCGCCGGCTCCGGCCGCCACGCGGGCGTTGCTTCTTCGAACTGGTTGTCCGTCAGTTGCCGCACGTCGCTGCCGTCCGCGCGCATCATATAGAGATCGCCGTACGGCTGAGGCCCCCATTCATCCACCAGCGCTTCGTCCTTGAATCCCTTGCGCGAACTGCTGAACAGAATCCAGTTTCCATCGGGCGACCACGCCGGATGCGCATCGTTCCCATGACTGTCGGTCAGCTTCTTCACGCCGGTCCCATCGGGACGAATCGTGTAGATATCGAAATCACCCTCGCGAAAGCTGCAAAACGAGATCAGATCGCCGCGCGGCGACCACATGGGAAACGTATCGTAGTCGGTCGTGAGCGTCGTGATCTTCCCGTCTTCGACGTTCATGATCCGCAGGCCCTGATGCCCATCGCCCATCACGCGATATACAATGCGTTTGCCGTCTGGCGCCCAGCTTGCGAATCCGCTGCTGAATTTTTCATCCGTTAACATGCGCAGTCCTGAACCATCGGGCCGGATGATGCCCAGTTGTCCCGGTTTCACCGGCCGATCAAAGAAGCTGCCGATACCGAACACGATCGAATTGCCATCCGGTGACCACAGCGGAAACGTAATGATTTTGCCGTTGTTGTCGAGCAACTGGTGCTGGTTCGTCCCGTCAGCATTCATCACCACCATGGGTTTGCCAACACTCGGCGTCAGCACGATTCGGTCGCCATCCGGAGAATACGCCGGCATGTCGCCTATGGTCGACAGCAGATCGACGCGCGCGTCAATGCCAAAGGCCGGCTTGACGCTCAACTCTCTAAAGTTTTTTTGATAGATCACGGTTTTGCCGTCCGGCGACCATGAGGGATGCCGGACCTCGCCCACCGGGCCGGACCGTCCGCTGGTAAACCGCAGGCCCTGTTTCTGCTGATCGGCAGACTCGAGACTCTTCGAAGTGGTCGGAGCACGGCCCCCCAGAACGTACCCGACTTCGTCCCTCTTGATGTAGCGCGGCGATACCTTCAACCCTGGCCCGGACGTGAGCGCTTGCGTTGCGCCCGTCTCTACGTCGACCGACCAGATCTGGGACGTCGCTTTTTCCTGGAATCTGCCCGGGTACACATCCTTGGGAATGGACTGGTGGTAAACGATGTGCCGTCCGTCTCGCGACCATTGCGGGCTGCCCGCGTAGCCGCCCAATTCCGTCAGTCTTCTGAGCCCCGTGCCGTCTGGATGCACAATGTAGATGGCCGTCGATTGCAGGATCTCCCACGATGGGTTCGCGCGCCCCGCATGCGTGTCACGCCCGGAGCTGAAGGCGATCCACTTGCCATCCGGCGACCAGCTTGGACGGAAGTTCCCGCCGGTGTCCTTCGTCAGTTTCGTGTACTCGTGCCGCGCAAGGTCCAGTAACCAGATGTTCGCCGTGCCCCCGTCGCGCGTCGAAACAAACGCCAGTGTCTGGTTGTCGGGCGAGAGAGACGCCTGGTCGTCATAACTCGGACCGCTCGTGACCTGCTCCACCCCGGAGCCATCGGCGTGCATCTTAAATATGTCCGCGGAGCCGGCGCGCTCCGAGGTGAACACGATCCATTTGCCGTCGTAAGAATAGGACGCATTGTAGTCGAGCCCTGTCGCCGGCAGCAGAGGGCGCTCTTTTGTTCCATCGCCATCTGCGATAAACAGGCCGCTCCGCGCTGGCGCCAGCCGGCTGAACAGGATCTGTGGCCGCTCGCTTGCCCCGCATGGCAGTCCGGCCGCCAGAGCCAAAACCGCGTAAATGATTCTAAGGTTCATCTCTGCACCCCCGTGAGATGTGTTAGGGAATCATATCTTAGACTACCGTTGGTTCATGGGACAAACTTGGATGGAGGCCCCAATTCGCCTGCCCCAATTCGCCTGCGCTGTCGGGCCGCTCCGGCAACGTAAGTGCCGAAGACTGGTGTATACTCCCGCGCATGGTAAACCGTGCATCATCGAGAGGCTCAGAAAAATGATCTTGCGGACAACGGCGCTTGCGGCATTTCTTGTTTTCCCCCTCACTTTGTGGGCGACAGACGGCAAAAAACTGTTTGGGGAGAAGTGCGCCGGTTGCCATGGGCGGGATGCCCGCGGAACGGGGAAGGCGCCGGGACTGGCGGGGAGTCCGCGGTTGAGCGGGCAGGCGGTGGAGCAGGTGCGGGCGATGGTGCGGAGTGGATTTCCGGGCTCAGGGATGCCGGCGTTCGATCTGCCGGCGTCGGTATTGGACGCACTTGCCAATTACGTGCGGAGCCTGAACGTCGGTGTCACGGTCGGCCCTGCCATTGGGAAACGAGTTACGTGGGGCAAGCCGCAATCGGGGGACTGGCTCACTTATAACGGGAACTTGAGCGCCAACCGGTATAGCGAGTTGAAGCAAATCAATACAAGCAACATCGGCGAGCTGCGTCTGAAGTGGATGTTCCCGGTTCCATATTACGGGCTGGAGGTGACGCCGCTAGAAGCGAGCGGGGTAATGTACGTCACTGGACCCAACCAGGTCTTTGCGATTGACGCGCTAACGGGAAGCCAAATTTGGAAGTTTTCCCGGCCGCAAACGCGGGCCGTGGACGGCGACGCGGCGCTTGGGACCAATCGCGGCGTGGCGATCCGCGAGGACAAAGTATTCTACCTGACGGACAACGCGCATTTATTAGCGCTCAACCGCGCCAACGGGGAACTCGTCTGGGAGAAAACCATGCCCGAAGAGCCGCAGCATTACGGAGGGACAATGGCTCCACTCGTTGTGAACGACACAGTGATTGCGGGTGTTTCGGGTGCGGACGAGGGTATCCGTGGCTTCATCGCCTGTTACAACGCGGAGACCGGCGAGCTGCTATGGCGCCATTGGACGGTTCCTCGGAAAGGCGAACGCGGCTCGGAGACGTGGCGGGGCAGCGAACCGCTACGGGGAGGCGGATCGACCTGGCTGACCGGCTCCTATGACAAAACGACGGATACGTTGTATTGGCCGACGGGCAATCCTTTCCCGGATGGCGACGATGCGGACCGTGGTGGAGACAATCTGTTCACGAACTGCGTTCTGGCGTTGGATCCGCACACCGGCGAACTGAAATGGCACTATCAATTCACGCCCCACGACGTGAGCGACCGTGACGCGACGGAGCCGATGGTGCTGGTTGATGCTCTATATGGCGGCCAGCCGCGAAAGCTATTACTGCATGGAGATCGCAATGGTTTCTTCTATGTCTTGGACAGAACCAAAGGGGCATTGCTGCTGGCCAAGCCATTCCTTAAGAGAGTGGATTGGGCAAGCGCGATCGGAGCGGACGGACGGCCTCAAGTGACGGATCCGAATGGTTGTCCGGATGATGGGGCGAACTGGAGCTCGGCGGCGTTCAGCCCAGTGACCCGCCTGTTCTACTTCATCGCCCTCGAGGAATGCACAGGGAACCCGCAGGGCTATCCGGACCAGACAGGGCAGCGGTATGTGCGGGCACTGAACATCGAGACCGGAAAGATCGTTTGGGAGGTGCCGCAGCCAGGCGCGGCGAGGGCGAAGACATGGTCTGGAGTGCTGGCTACAGCCGGCGGCATCATTTTCTACGGGAAGCCGAACGGGGGATTTGAGGCGTTGGATGAGCGGGACGGGAAACCTCTGTGGAGATTTGAGACCAACGTGCGGATGAAAGCATCGCCGATGACGTTCGAGATCGGCGGTAAGCAGTACGTCGCTGTAGCAGCCGGCCCCAACATTTTGTGTTTTGGATTTTGATCCCTGGACATGAGCTACGCACTTTTCATTCTGCTTGCTGCAGCGATTGCTCCAGCCGAAATTCCGCGAACATGGAAACAGGCGGACGTGGACCGTCTCGATGTGCCGCTAGCGAATGCAGAATATTCGGCGATCCATATTTCGGAGGAGGAGTACTATCGCATTCCCGTCCGAGCGATTTACAAGAGCTATCCAGTGTACCAGCCCGGTAAAGAACCTGCGGGTTACATGGAATGGCTGCGAAATCAGGAGCCGCAGGTAGAATTCGACGCGGCCCGGCTGCATACGAACAGGGAGTGGATCACCGCCGGCGCGCTGGTATTCAACGCACCGACTTCTTACAACCCGGTGTTTTTCGGCGTGAAGCAGGTGCGCGATCCTGCATTTTACGCGACGTTCGGGATGCCAGCCGCGAAGGATGGCACCGTTCCATTTGCGCGGTGGGTGATTCGCCGGAAGGGCGACGTCGAGCTGGGCTCCATGGGATGCAACACGTGCCACACGCGCGTGATGGAAGACGGCACCGTAATTCCGGGCGCGCAGGGTAACAATCCTGGCGATCGCGAAGGCGCCGCGATGTTGCGGCAGGCGGCCAAATTCGCTGATCCCGCGAAGATCCTCGAAAGAATTCGCGGCTTTGCGGTGCAGTTTGAGATGCCATGGTTGACGAACGATCCGAACCGGCTGGCGCGGACCATGACGCTCG
>Ga0335073_10015679_pt1 | contig 10594 bp, 10 predicted proteins | sample Lox_Sample_22_FD_207093 | JGI IMG/M metagenome (GOLD analysis project Ga0335073, IMG submission 207093) | Soil microbial communities from Loxahatchee National Wildlife Refuge, Florida, United States - Lox_Sample_2.2 | ecosystem: Environmental > Terrestrial > Soil > Wetlands | place: USA...
GTTGGGCTGCTTATTACGCTGCGATTTATCACGTACCGGTGGAACTCGTGGCAGCCGTCATCGACGAGGAATCCGGGTGGAATCCATACGCAGTCTCTGCGAAAGGCGCGGCCGGAATCATGCAGTTGATGCCAGCTACGGCTCTCAGGTTTGGCGTGCGCAATCGGTTCCTGGTGCAGGAGAACATTCGCGGCGGAGTCGCTTATCTTGCGTGGCTCAGCGACAAATTCCGTGGCGACCTGCGCCTTGTCACTGCTGCGTACTACGTTGGCGAGTACCCGATCGCCTTGCGGGGGCTGGATTACTCCTCGCCTGATGTGCAGCGATATGTGAGGCGGGTTGCGGGCCGGTATCGCGCCCGCCGAATCCTCCGATTGCGGAATGAAATGAAGCACCGACAAAGCTTGAGGTGAGGAATGAAAAGTATTTCGGTTTGGGGCTGGGTTGTGCTGCCAGTTCTGATGGCAATACCAAGCGGAGCGCAGCAGCCAACCATCAATCCACGGGTTTGGACTAACACTACGACCGAGAACAAAATCACCCGAGTTGAACTGAAGGCTCACTTTGTGACGACGATTCGGTCGCCCGAACCGGTGAACTCGGTAGTGGTCGGGGATCCGGCTTTGTTTCAGGTGGAACACTCGGAACACGAGCCGACGCTGGTCTTCGTGAAGGCGCTGACCGATGAACCCGCGGAGAGCAATTTGCTGATCTCCACCAGCACAGGGCGCCAGATCAGCTTTCTCCTGGTCAGCGGCGACAGCAGCGCAGGTCCCGACGACGTTGATTTTCTTTTGCGGTACAGGTCACCGAGGGGCTTCCTGGTTGAGCCGGATGCCGCGCCGTTCGCGCTGGTAGCGCAGACGGCAAGCGTAGGCGAGGCACTGCCTGCAGTTTCTTCTGCCAGCGCTGCGAGCGGCAAAGCAGCGGCCAGCCAGGCCAAGCCAGATTCCCTCGACAGCCTGCTCGAACGCCAGGAACACGCTCCGCTGCCCCTTTTATATGGCGAGCGTCCCACCGGCGAAGAGGAGAAAGGGGACCGCCTGCGCACCGGGATCAGCGAGGTGCTGGACGGCGGGCAGCAGGTCATCGTTCTGTTTTCCGTTGTGAACACCAGCAAGCACGCCATTCTGCTAATGCCTCCGCAGATTCAGCTGGGCGGCAAGCAGAAATCGGGAAAGCTCATCAAGCATGAGCGCTGGTCCACCGCGGAGCAGTTGGCGGTCGTTGATTTCCGGTTGAGCCCCCGGCGGGTTGCGCCCGGTGAACGTGCCGATGGAGTGGTGGTCTTCGAACGGCCGCCTTACAAGCGCTCAGTCGAAACGCTGTTCTTGCAAATGGCGGAGTCGGGGGCGGTCGACAAGCCCGCCTTGGCTCCGATTGGTTTTGGAGTCAGCACAATTCGGGAGGCAGCAAACCATGCTCAATGAGCAGCCAAGCAAGCAACTCAATACAGCTCCAGCAACCGGACAGCCGGAGGCGTCTCCGGAGGAAGACGTGCTCGAGCACTCCGACAAAACGACGTGGCGTGAGGCATTCGTTGCGGCTTTCCAGAAAGCCCGGCGCCAGCAGAAGCCGATAGAAAGTCGGAGAGACCTGGGGCGCGACAAGAGCAAGTCACTGTTCTTGCTCTTGGGGGTTGCCGTGGCGCTGTTGCTTTTGTTCTTTGGCGTCTTTTCTCATCCGAAAAAAAAGCTATCTCTGCCCGGGGAGAACCCACACGGTGATGCCAGCCTCGGCCGCAGAATCACTCCCGGACAGGAGAACATTGATGCGAGCAAGGTCGTGGCTCCCATGCTGAGTGCCGACGTGCGATCCACAGATTCCGGTCCGGATGGGGAGTTGACTCCGGAGGACATCGGGCGCACCTCGCGCACGGGCATGGCGCCCAAACCGAGTGCGACTTCGCCCGTCAGCCAAACGCCGCCCGTCAGCAAAACGCCGCCTCCCCAGGACTACGCACTGAGCAAAGTCGATTTCTCTGATCCTGTGGTGGGCGCTGGTACGAGAAGTACGAGGCAACGGATCGCGCCACCGAGCGGCAGGACCGAGAGACTCGGGCACTGGATGAACACATCAAGAATCTTCCCAAAGGACAGATGGAAATCCTCATGACGGACGACACGCGCGGCACACTACACCAGTTGCTGCACGTCCGTCCGCCACAGGATGTGAGCGTTCCCAATTTTGAACCCGAACTGTACGCACGGATGCGGCAGTCACGGGAACAGTCAATCGGCGCCAACTTGCGGTTTAAGACACCTGAACTGGCGGCATCGAGGCGTTTTGCCCGTCGCGGATAGCAGGACTTGGATGGTCATTAAGCGAACGCTCACAATCGTCATCATCGCAATAATCGGGCCTGGAGTGTGTCGTCCAGCAATCGCTCAACCCCGGAATCACTCTCAGGTAAACTCACACGGAAAGCAACTGGCGCAGTCCGACGAACAAGTCCGAGCACAATACGCTAGACCGATCTATCTGCATCATGACACGTGGTACGAGTTGCTGCTGAAGCAGTTCAATCCCGACGATGTCGATTACGGCGCCTGGATGGAAGAACGTCGTGAGGTGTTTCTGGACGCGAGCGTGCGAAACCCGTATTTCAAATACAGCGCTGGCATTACCCTCGCGCTCCTCATCATGGCAATGCTGTACGCCAAGCAGTGGATCGACCACCGGCGCTCAATGTGGATCACCGCCGAGATGATGACAGATTTGTACAACCATGATGAGTATTCCCGCAGGGTCGCCCGCGAAGCCATCCAGAAATACAACGCTCATATTGAGCGCTGTAACCGTGTGATTGAGGCGGCCGAGCAGGGACTGCCTGTCGCTGGAGCCGATTCAGAAGCGGCCCGTCTGCGGAGCGAACTCGCATCGGTCCGGGATGAGAGGGATTCTCTCCGGCGCGATAGGGATCTCGCCAAGGACGATTTGGCAGAAAAAGAGCGCCTGTTGGCGGACATCTCCTTGCGCCTTGACGCGTTGGGCAAGAAGGCGGATGCAAATCGGAACTCGTCGGGTCCTGTCGATATGCACACGGCTGATCAAAAACTCGTGCAACACATCAACAATCTGCAAGAACAACTGTATGCGGCGCAGCGCGAGAACAAGCGTCTCAAAGGCGAACGGTAAGCGATGTTAGTCGCGGTTACAGGTTTCGGCAGTGTATGGCGGCGAAAGTTCCCCACGAACCAGAACGATCCGCGGCGTTTTGCACGCAGCGTGTATTACAACACAACCGGAGTCAACATCGACGGCACAATCCGGCAACGACCCAAGATCGTCGGCTACGCACGCTTTCACGGTTGCGGCGGATTCGATCCGCATCATCCTGAGCGCATGGTCGCCCGCATTTTTGAATGTTGCGACCCATGTGTTTGGCAAGGGGAGAACAAACTGCTCTTCCGGCGCGTCTTGCCGAAACCCGAAAAACCCGATGCATTCCTAATTGTGATTCGGCCCGAGGTGAATGGTGTGCTTGAAATTGGCGGCGCTGAATGGCGGTCCGTCGACACCTGGCTCCTCTCCTTTAGCGAATGTGGTGACAAGCAAGAGGCCATGCTGCTGATGCCGATGGACGGCTGGATCGATACAACGTTAGGCCGCTTTGTGTTGGAACCGCAAGCACGCCAAGCATGGATGGCGCGGCTTGTGCTTGCGTCACCTGCATCAGAGTGAATCGAATGCGATATCGAAAAGGGACCATCACTCTGAGCGACACATGGGATTACCCGCTGCTGCGCAGAGTGCTGCATTGCGTGTTCGTCACCCCGGCGCAGTTATACGAGTTCATGAAGCTTGACCACTGCGCATCCTCGCACAATGCATTCGATAATCGTGTGCGTCGCTTGCTGGCGCACGAGTTGCTGGTGCGGCGCGAGATCCCAACCATGAATCGCGGCGTGGTGTATTCGATATCGCGGGCCGGGGCCTCGGAAATGATTGGCAAGGGAGAATACTATTCCGGCTCTGCCGATAAGGGCGAACCGCCCAGCGGCCACGTGCAGCACGCCCTGGAACTGAATGAAATCCACCTTGCATTGAAGCGTACTGGTGTGCTCGTCCGCTGGACGCCGGAGTCCGATATCCGGTCGCGCAACGAATTCACCGGCATCGGGTATGTGAAAGACTATGACGCGGTGGTTGCGGTGCGCATTGACGGGCACGAACACCGCTTTGCTCTCGAATATGAACGCACACCGAAGGCAAGAAGCCGTTACCAAATCATCTGGAAGCGGATCGAGGAGGAAACCGAGTTCCGCCACTTCCTGTATCTGGTTCCGAATCATGACATGCTGTCGCTCCTGGTTAAGCAGTTCCAAGGCTGCCGCCGCGCGGTTTACTTCGGCCTACGAAGAGATTTTCTTGCGGATACGCTTAGCCTTGAGGCGCAAAGCAATCACTCCCCCTTGTCCACTACCCTTCGCGCCGTGCTAACCGCAGACTTGTTCCGTTCCAGCAGCCGGGGTACGCCAATCCGCCAATCCCCTCTTTTTACCGATTGAGGTGTGTTTGCGCTGGGATTGCGCTGAATTTGCCGTGGAAGGACCCCGCCCAAACTGGCTGAAGGCCAGCATGTTAGCGTCTGACTATCTCCCGTGTCGTGGCTAATTTTCGCGAAAATGGTTGAGGTTCTTACGACGGATTGTGTGAGCGGTTGCGCGTATGCTGCTCGCTAGGATATACACAAGCCGACTTTTCGTTCCCGATCCTCTCAGCTAGGGGTCGGTCGACGCAAGCCAAGACATCGCATCGGATGGCAGGTCCGCCCCCAAACAGAAGCGCATGGCACTGAGGAGCTTCCGAGTCCCGGCAACAGTTCCATCGGACAGTTGAAGCTGACGAAGTGTGTGTGACTGTGCCGTGCGGAATGGATGGAGCACACGTCCTGCGTGTGCCCTCCAGTATTCGACGAAGAAAGGTGCTATCACGGAGCCAAAGAGGTGGGACCGCTCCAAACACATGCCTGACAAGGTTTGCATCAGACGAATCTGAGAATACAGCGACTGCGCTGCGGGCAAGCGCACGATAGCCCCAATCCTCAGCGTGTAGCTCTTCACGAACTCGGATGAGTTATGCGCAAGGACAGCTTCATTCATCAGAGTCTGGCCATCAGCCGCGTCAAGAAAGCACCGGCGCAGAGAAACGGCAAACCCTTCCGCCTCGTTGCATGTATCGGTCTCGGCTTCCAGCGCGGCGATTGCCATCTCCAACTCACTCGAAGTCGAGCCCTGCACAACCAGCGTGGCCACACGAAAGACGATCGGAATTACCGTCGTTACTCGCGCAAAGGACATGGCAGGCACGGAGCCACCGGAGACGACATTGGCGAGCATGGCCTGCTGTTCCGGGGTGTCGTTCTCCGGCTTTCGATTCGCCAAAAGCTCCTGAATCCCAAGTTTGATATTGAATGTGCAAAGCTTGCCTGCTCGTTCAAATCGATTTTCGAGCAGTTCCCACGGCAGACCGTATCGGACAAACTGAGTAACGACAGTCCACGCTTGCGGATGTCCTTCAGCGAGCGACAGCGCTTTCCAGGTCCATTCACTTGCCACTTGTAACGCTTGAACGCCGTCCGCAAACTTCGCTACTCGGATGCAGATGTAAGCAATCTGCTCTGGTTTGAATCCTGTTGCCAGGTTTTCGTGGCTGGCCGTAAACCATCCCTGTTGCGGTTCGGAGAAACCGACCCCGGCGGTTCCATCGTGGGCCATATTGCTGTACACCGTGAGGACCGTGAAGACCTGGTAAAAGAGCGCCTTCCACCCAGTCGTCTCCTCGCGAATTTTGATGACCAGATCCACGTTCTCACACAGCGTGGCAAGAGCCCCGCTCCGATCGCCGATCCGCCATTGGGCAATGGCGTGCTCCGCCAAGGTGCCGACGAGGATGGAAGGGATCAACTTCCCGGTTCGCGCCAATTCCAATGCCTGCGCTGTATAGAACGTCGGCAGCGGGTTCGAGGTCTCATCTTGTATCCCCGCGAGAATCACCAGGGCATTTCTGCGCAGCAGCGCATCCTTGAAACCTTTACATTCCAGTGCCTGCAGAAGGAAACCGCGCCCGTCCTCGTCCTTGTCGGCGATAACCAATTGCTTTCCAGTAATTTCGAACAGAAGGAATCGAGCGGTGTCGTTGGTGATGGTCGCTAGAGCGCTCGAACTTAATTCCATCGCGATGTCTAGGTGCTCCTCGAATTCGGCAGTTACAATAATTCGACCCCGAATGGCAGCCGCTTCGAGGAGAGGAAAGTCGATCTCCTTCGCCGTCTCCTCTACCTGGATCAGCTTGGCCTTGGCGTGTTCCCAGTCGCGATCTTCGCTGGGCTTGGCAAGCTCCCTGCTCCAAATCCCGTCGCAGACGATCACAACATTATCCTCCGCGAACTCCGAGTTCGCGAGAACGTTCAGTTGCGCCTTCGTGAACTGCTTGATGGTCGAGAGCCAGGCATCGACATCGGCGTCGGACTTGCAGCTGTTCGCCGACATCAACGCCATGATTTCCAGTGGGTAGTCGCTGGTCGGCAACGGCGACCCGTCCGGAAGGCGGCGTTCTTGTATGCATTGAGTGCACACAACAGATACTTGTTGGCGCTTGCCGAGAACTTCCAAACAAGGTGAATGGCGAGATACCCAGCGCCAATCGCGACGCCCCAACCGTTATATTCCGCCTCGTGTGAGAGGGCGTCGAAGAGAGCGAGTTGCGGTTCAATGTCCCGACCGAGTTTCGCGGCGACCACAATCTGCAGGGAGCGAAGATAGAGCTCCAGATTCAGGTCGACTTCAGACCGATCCATTGATGCCGCCCACATGCGGGAGAAGCCAAACTCATCAGTGAAGGGTTCGTCAAGCTCCATGTAGGCCGTCAGCGTGTTGATCGTTACCAGAACCGCATACGTGGTGATCGACGACATCATGAAGTGGTTTACGGCAGCGAACGCATCAATCGGCGTGATGATGTCACGCGCCAGAATTCGTGTGCCCAGAATGAAGTGAACCCCTCTGCGCGTCCTCGAATCGAGCGCATCCGCGAGACTCGGGCCGAGAAGCGGCGAACACAGGTAGCGATCCGGGCCAACCTGCTGAAACCAGACTCCTGTGGAGCGTTTTACGATTTCTCCCGGTAACGGAATGGCGGAGGGCACCCTGGCAACTCTCTCGATGTCCTCTTTGCTAAAGGGGCCGATCGCCAGAGTCATGCGAATGATGAGCTCACGTTCCAGCGGGTCCGGCACGGTGATCCGCAACGACTCCAGAGCCTCATGTCGGCTGGACACCGCGAATTCTCCGCGGAATATCGGCTCCAACTCTGCTAACGTCAAGGCCCATCCTCCCCTGGCCAGGTACCGCACCGCGCCCAATACGAGAACCGGCAATCCCTGGGATACGGTCACCAGAAAGTCGGCGGTCTTTTCGGTACGGATGGCGTCGGGAGCCCCGGAGACCTGCATCAGTTCGATAACATCCTCGGCGTCGAAACGCGGCACGTCGCAGTGGACATCCCTAAGACGCTCTTCGAGCGCGGCAGTGAGCCGATAGTAGCTGGAGACGAGCAACCTGCCCCCAACCGCGGACAGCGTTTCGTAGAGCTGGCCTACACGGGTGGCGAGTCTCCCGCCCGGAAGAATGCGTGGCAGGTCCTCAATCGCGAGGATTGCGTCGCGGAGGATTCCCCCGGCGGCACTCAAGACCTCTCGAAACGGTTTCTCCGCGAGGCTGGGGCTCAAGGAACGTATGAAGGCGTCCAGGAGAATGCACGCTTGCGCCTCGGATGCGTCGCGCGGAATATTCAACCAATAGAGCGGACGGGACTCCTGCTCGCGGACGAGCAGGAGTAGTTGGGTTTTTCCTGATCCGGGCTCTGCTACGAGAACCGCCGCACCGAGGCTATCCAGCTTCTCCCGAACGACGCTGATGACTCTCGACCTGCTCACGCGAGGGGATACCGGATCTGGGACTTCGGTCGAAAAGGATGCCGCAGAGATCGAAAAGGCGGCGACGAGGCCCATGCTCTGATTGATACGCTGCATCGCGTCCCGAAGGGCCGTGAGTTCTGTCGAGTGCTCAGCTACGGTAGACTCCACTTCCTCAAGGCGCGCATTGGCCTGTGCGATGTCGGCGCGGATTAGCGTGATGAGCTCGTCATCGTTGGCGCTCCGGGTTCGTTGCGCGCAGGTAGCCGCCAAGTCGGCGGCGGTCAAGGGCGCGCGACCCTTCCTGCTCAAGCTCCGAAAGACATATGAGACGAGATGCTCGTAGAGAAAACCGGCCTCGGCGTCGTCGCCGGCATAGCCACGTTGAAGCAACACCGATCGGATTTCCGCCTCGGTCTGATCGAGTCCGGGCTGTCCGGTCGCCCACTCAAAGCCCATCACCAGACGGAAAAACGCATCTTCGTCGGCGACGGCAGCCTGCAGCAGCACCCACGGCGGCTCCTCAATCTTGGCCGGACGCGGCAACTGCGCGAGGAACGAACGCAATCGCGCGATAGCTTCCGAACGGGGTCTTTCCCCATATTCACCTTCACGAATCGCCTGACAAGTCGCGATACCCGGCTCAGCGCCGGTCCAATCAGTCTCCTCGCCGATTGCCGCCGTGGTGAGATACCGGAACAGAAGCTGGGTGTTCGGGTTCCGTTCAACGTGTACGCAACGGTTGGCCAAAGCCTGCAGCGCTTCCACGCTCCGCAAGGTCAGGGAGCGACCGCTTCGGAGCTTGAGCTGTTCCAACAGCCGCTTTTCTGCGCCGTTTTCTCCATCGCTCTCGACGGTGTCGACATCTTCGCCGCATTCGAGCTCGATTCGCTGTGAAGGCTCCAGATCGATCCATCGGAGGATCGACATATTCACCTGATAAAAGAAGCCAGCAATCGTGGGCCCAGCATCGCGCGCCGAGTTGGATACAAAGGCCATCTCCCCTCATTATCGCCTCTATAGCGACTTCGCCGACTCGATGATGCGAGGAACGCTCCGGCCAATTCTTGAATTGAGCGAGCCTTAGGGATTTCGCAACGATTAGTCCTCGTAAACGCGCCTGGCGTCATTGAATTGTTCAACTCCCAGACCGCTGGCGACGCAGATGCTAAAGATTGTCGACGGCCCGGCGGCGGACCACCGCAGCAACATTGGAATCAGCATCCAGAAGGATTATTGCAATTCGATAACGATTGGAGCGTGGTCGGAAGGTTTGTCCCGCCGTCGCGGTTCTTTGTCGATCTCGCAGCCCTGCAAGCGTTGTGCCAGTCGGGGACAGAGCAAGAAGTGATCGATTCGGATTCCGCGATTGTGCTCAAAAGCTTGCCGGAAATAGTCCCAGAATGTGTATTGTCCTGTTTCGGCTGGGTGCAGCGACCGGAACGCGTCCGTGTAGCCAAGTGCAAGCAGCGCACGGTAACAGGCGCGCGGTTCGGGTTGAAACAGCGCGTCATTGATCCAGGAGGACGGTTTATGGCAATCGATGTCTTCGGGGATTACGTTGAAATCGCCGCCCACGAGTGTCGGGACTGCGGTCTCGCGCCAAGCAATCATCTTCTCTCTTAACCTGTCCATCCAGGCCAGCTTATAGGGGAACTTGTCGCTGCCAATCGGATTGCCGTTTGGAGCGTAAATGTTGACCACCCGAATGTCCTGGATCAGCACTTCGAGAAAACGGGCATGGCTATCTGCATCGTCGCCGGCCAGGGCCGTGCCGACAATCTGAATGGGAGTGCGTGACAGAATGGCGACGCCGTTGTATGCCTTCTGCGTCACCACCGCGCTCTCGTATCCCAGATCTTTGAATACGTCCGTGGGAAAAACTGACCCTTTCAATTCCTGCAACAAGAGAACGTCCACGGGTTGACGTTTCAACCAAGCGGTAACGTGTCCCTCCCGCGCCCGGATTGAATTTACATTCCAACTAGCGATTCGGATAGGCGGCCTCTTTCAGGCAAAACTCACATCTTCAACTCTCTCGTTGCGCCGAATCCATGTCAAGGGTTTCAGGCTGCGGCTGAAGTAGCGGATTGCATGCCGCAGTCGCGCACGAGAAATCGTGCTTTTTCATTGAAAGGAGATTGCAATGTTCGGACAAATGATCGTTACCCCAATTGTGCAGGTGGGCGCCGCTGCCGATCTGCAAACCGCCACTTCGGAACTCTTGCGCGTAACCGAGCAGCCCGAGATCGTGCGCTGGATCGAGTTCCCGGACGCAGTGCTCCTTTTCCTGCTTGTGCCTGGTGACCCTGATTCCGGAGCCGCGTACGTATTGGACCGGAAGAGGGGAACCTGGTACGCCGTCGATTTCGAAGACGAACAATTCGGCGGGTACAGCATAAGCCAGCTCGAAACGCTCCTGAAAGACTGCAACTTCCTACAGCTTGTTGAGCGGCCAGGGCTCTGGCGTACCGGTTTGCCGTGGCTGGTCCTGCTAGGGAGAGTGCCGGAAGCGGCCGTTTGACAGGCACAAGTTTCCGGGTTATCAACTGACACCCACCACGCAGAAGAAGCGCGAACGGTGACAGCGAAGGTCGAACAATGCCGACGAAAGGAGGTGGAACCAGATGGCGACGCCCGTAAGAGCATCTCGACAGTTGGTTGAGCAATACCAAA
>Ga0335073_10015680_pt1 | contig 10594 bp, 10 predicted proteins | sample Lox_Sample_22_FD_207093 | JGI IMG/M metagenome (GOLD analysis project Ga0335073, IMG submission 207093) | Soil microbial communities from Loxahatchee National Wildlife Refuge, Florida, United States - Lox_Sample_2.2 | ecosystem: Environmental > Terrestrial > Soil > Wetlands | place: USA...
GCGACGTGCTGCTGCGCAACGAGGAGGTGTTCCGCCGCTGGAAGCGCCTCGGCCTGGAATACATGTTCCTCGGCCTCGAGGCCCTGGACGAGGAAGGACTCAAGCAGTTCCGCAAGCGCACCACGCCCAAGATCAACAACAAGGCGCTCGAGGTGGCCAGGTCCATCGGGCTGATGGTGGCCATCAACATCATCGCCGACCCGGACTGGGACGAGGCCCGCTTCGCGTTCGTCCGGGAGTGGGCGATGAGCGTCCCCGAGATCGTCAACATCACCGTGCAGACGCCCTATCCGGGCACCGAGACCTGGGTCACCGAGTCCCGGCGCCTGACCACCCTCGACTACCGGCTCTTCGACGTGCAGCACGCGGTGCTCCCGACCCGGCTGCCGCTCTACCGCTTCTACCAGGAGCTGGTGAAGACCCAGGCGGTCCTGGCCCGCAAGCACCTCGGCGTGCGGGCGCTCGCGGAGACGACCGGCATCGTCGCGAAGCAACTGCTGCGAGGCCAGACCAACTTCGTCAAGATGATCTGGAAGTTCGACAAGGTCTACAACGCCGACCGGCAGTACTCCGAGCACCAGCGAGAGACCGAGTACCTGCTGCCGCCGCCGGCCGACACCCCGGTGGCGGCTCCCGACCGGAAGGAACTCTACGTCCACGCCCCGGCGCGGCGGAGGGCGTAATGCCCCGGGCGCTGACCGGGTCGCGCGCGCTCGTCACGGGCGGGTCGAGCGGCATCGGTGCCGCGACAGCCCGTGCGCTGGCCGCTCACGGCGTGCGCGTTGCGGTTGCCGGGCGCGACCTGGAGGCACTGCAGAAGGTGGCGGCCGACACCGACGGCGTCCCCGTCCCCGGAGACCTGCGGGAATCGGGCTGCCCCCGGCGGACCATCCGGGAGGCCAGCGACGCCCTCGGCGGGCTGGACATCGTGGTGTCCAACGCCGGGGTCGGCTGGGCGGGCCCGTTCGCCTCGATGAGCGAATCCGACATCGACCAGCTCGTCGACGTGAACCTGCGCGCCGCCGCCCACCTGGCCAGCGCGGCGATACCGCACCTGGAGCCCGCCGCCGGCCGGCTCGTCTTCGTCGGGTCGATCGCCGGGCTTGTCGGCGTGCCAAGCGAGGCGTGGTACTCGGCGACCAAGGCGGGCCTGGGCTGCCTGGCGGAGACGCTGCGCGCGGAGCTACGGCCGCTCGGCGTCGGGGTAACGCTGGTCAGCCCCGGGGTGGTGGATACGGCGTTCTTCGAGCGGCGGCGGGTGCCCTACCAGCGCCAGCACCCGCAGCTGATGAGCCCCGAGGGCGCCGCGAACGCCATCGTCGACGCGATCAGGCGGGGCCGCGATGAGGTCGTCGTCCCGGGGTGGCTGTCGTTCCCCGCGCGCCTGAAGGTGAATTTTCCCGGCCTGTACCGTATGCTCGCCGCCCGCCTCGGCTGACCGCCGACCCGGCCTGCATGGATGCCGTTAGGGGTTCTGAGCTGGGAATTTAGTTTGCTTTCCGGGCGTAGACTCCAATGATGGTTGAGCACCTCGAGCTTCCGCGGCCACTGCGGCTGATGCGCACGGCGGGCTGGAACCTGGTCGAGTCCGTCGGCCTGCCGGCCGCCGCGTTCATCCTGGGCGCCTGGCTCGGGGGCCGCGAGATCGGGCTCATCGCCGGGCTCGCCGCCATCTGGATCACACTGGGCATCCGCAGGCTGGCCACCGGATCCGTCACCGGGTTGCTGATGATCTCCTCGATCGTGCTCACGCTGCAGACCGTGGTCGCGCTGGCCACCGGAAACCTGTGGATCTTCCTGCTGCACTTCCCGCTGGCCAACCTCTGCCTCTGCCTCTTGTTCGCGCGCACCGCGCGCGGGCCCAACCCGTTGTGCGCCAGGCTCGCCACCGAGATGATCGCCCTGAAGCAGCCGCTCAGCTGCCGCGACGGCCTGCACTGCTTCTTCCAGCGGGCGACCCTGTTCTGGTCGGGGATCTTCCTGGCCCTGGCGGCGTGCCTGGGGGCGCTGCTGGCGATCGAGCCGGTCCCCTCGTTCCTGCTGTTCTCCACCGTGGCCACGGCCTCGCTGATCGCCGCGGGCATCGCAGCCTCGGTCCTGTGGTTCCGCACGGTGCTGCGCCAGCGCGGCATGCGGGTGCGCTTCGCGCCGACCGCATAAGGACTACCCACGTTAAGGATGTGGGCCGCTCGCCGGCCGGCGGAGCATGGACCTACGTGACAAAACCGGCTGCCTGTTCAGCCGTCACAGAGCCCGCCACGTCCGGCGCGCCTGCAAGAGGGGGAAAATTCATATGGGTAAAGAGGCACGCGTAGCGCTCCTGCTCGCCGGGTCCGCCTGCCTGCTGGCCGCGATGGTCGAGTGGGTGATATCGGAGCTTCAGTAAGCAAGACGCCACGGCGCCGGGCCGCCACAGCGGCCCGGCGCAGTGACGATGGCCCGGCAAGCCGGGCAGGTCGCCGGGCGCAAGGCGGATGAGCCGGGCGCCAGCTTTTGCGGTCGGCGGTCCGCGTCGGTCCGGCGAGAGCACGGCGGAGGCGCCGGGAGCCCGGCGCAGGCCGAGAGCCCGGGCGGACGCCGGGAGCCCGGGCGGACGCCGAGGGGGTGCACTGGGTGGCGAAGAATGATGGCTTGTTCCGGATGCTCACGCCCGCCGAGGACGCCGCAGGCCTGACCGGGGCGCCCAGCGAACCGTGATCTCCGTCATACTGGCGCTTCTGGCCGCGCTGGTGTTCGGCATCTCTTCGGTCGCCGAGCAGCGCGGCACGGGGCACGTCAAGGAACGCGGGGCGCTGTCGCCGCGGCTCCTGCTTGACCTGGTGCGGGACCCGCTGTGGGTGACCGCCATCGGCGCCACCGTCCTCGGCTTCGTGCTGCAGGTGCTCGCGCTGAAATACGGGAGCCTGGCGGTAGTCGAGCCGCTGCTGATCTGCGACCTGATCTTCGCCGTGCTGATCAACTCGCACCTGCGGCACAGGCGCGACCCGATCATCTTCGTCGGTTCCGCCATGTGCGCGGCCGGGGTGGCCGGCTTCCTGATCATCGGCCACCCGTCCGGCGGCAAGACACACGTCGGCGCGCTGGTCCTGGTGCCGCTCGCGGTGGCGATCGTGGTGCTGGTCGGGGGCTCGGTGTTCGTGGCCGACCGGGACAAGAGGGTGCAGGCGCTCGCGCTGGCGCTGGCCACCGGCGTCTGTTACGGCGTCTCGGCCTTCCTGATCAAGATCGTAACCGGGAACGGGATCCACCACCTGCTGACCACCTGGCCGATCTACACGCTGGCCGTGGTCGGTCCGCTGGGCTTCCTGCTGAATCAGAACGCCTTCCAGGAGAGCGGCGACCTGATCGCGCCGGTCCTGTCCATCATCACCGCGGCCGACCCGCTCATCTCGATCCTGCTCGCCGTCGTCTTCCTTGACGAGAAGCTGAACAGCACGCCGGGCGGGATCGTGGGCCAGATCCTGACGCTCACGCTGATGGTCATCGGGATCGTCATCATCGCCCGGCACGCTCCCATGGCCGTCACACATAACGAGAAAAAGGCGGCGGCGGCCAGGGAGCAGGTTGCCTCCCCGGCCGCCGATCCGCACCGGGCGCCGGGGCATTCGTAACCCCGGCCGGCTGGCCCGCCCACTCACGCAGGCACGACATCGCCGTCTGCTCGCTTGACATCAACGCGCGGTGAGAGGGCTCACCGGGCGGCCTGGGAAATGGCCCACGCGGCGTTGACCAGGCCGATGTGACTGAACGCCTGCGGGAAGTTGCCGATCATCTCCCCGCTGGCCCCGTCCACCTCCTCGGCCAGCAGGCCCACGTCGTTGGCGACCGCCGCCGCCCGCTCGAACGTCGCGGCGGCCCGGTCCACGTCCCCGGCCAGCGCCTGCGCGTGCGCCAGCCAGAACGTGCAGGGCAGGAACGTCCCCTCGGACCCGGCGAGGCCGTCGCCGGACAGGTAGCGGTACACCAGGCCGCGCTCGTCGGTCAGCCCGGCCGTCGTGGCGTCGATCGTCGCCTTCATCCGGGGATCGGCGGCGGGCAGGAAACCGGTGATCGCCAGCATCAGGCTCGAGGCGTCCAGGTCGTCGTGTCCGAACGCCTGGGTGAACGCGCCCGCCCGCTCGCTCCACCCGTGCTCGAGGATGGCAGCCTGGATCTCGTCCCGGGCCGAGGCCCACCCGGCGACCCGGTCCTCCGCGCCGAGCTGGCGGGCCAGTGCTATGGCCCGGTCGGCCGCTACCCAGCACATGAGCTTGGAGTACAGGAAGTCCCGCGGCTCGCCGCGGATCTCCCAGATGCCCTGGTCCTTTTCCTTCCAGCGGACGATGGCGGTGTCCGCCGCAGCGGCCAGGAACTGGCGCGTGACCGGATCGAGCTCGCCGAGCTGGTCGACCAGCCGCTGGGCGGCTTCGAGCAGCTCGCCGTACACGTCGAGCTGGCGCTGGGTCCACGCCGCGTTGCCCACCCGGACCGGATGGCTTGCCTGCCAGCCGGCCAGGTGCCGCAGCTCGCGCTCGGACAGGTCGTGCTCGCCGCCGATGCCGAACATGATCTGCAGATCCCGCCCGCGCTTGAGCTGCGACGCCCCGGCGTCGGCAATAAAGCCGAAGAACCGGCTGGCCTCGTCCGGGCAGGCGGCCACCCACAGCGCGGACATCGTCAGCGAGGCGTCGCGCACCCAGGTATAGCGGTAGTCCCAGTTGCGCCCGCCGCCGATCGTCTCCGGCAGCGAGGTGGTCGGCGCCGCGACGATCGCGCCGGTCGGAGCGAACGTCAGCGCCTGGAGCACCCGGCCGGAGTGCTGCACCATGTCCCGCCACGGGCCGTCGTAGCTCTGGTGGATCGCCGACCAGGAGCGCCAGGCCGCCAGCGTGTCCTCGATCCAGGCGGCGATCTCCGCCTGGTCCCAGGCCGCCAGCGGCGGCTCCCGCCGCGGCGCGTGCTGCAGGGCGAAGCCCACGGTCTGCCCGGCCGTCAGGTGCAGCCGCGCGGTGGCGGTCGCCCCGTCGACCCGGAAGTCGGCCGGGCCGGCCAGCAGCAGCCGCTCGGCGCCGCCCCGGGCGGCCAGGCCGCCGGGCACAGGGACGAGTATCGGCTGGACCAGGCCGTACTCGGGACGGGGAGCGTAGCTGACCACGACGTCGAGTTCGCCGCCGGTACAGGCGAGGCGGCGCAGCAGCAGGCCGGGCGACCCGGCGCCCAGATCGTGGCCGCGGTCGCCGCGGCCGGTGGCCATCGCGTCGGTCAGCACGGCGGTGCCGGTCCCGCCGCGGAACGTGGTCTCCAGGACCATGGTCTGGTGGGCGTAGCGGCGGCTGGCCTCGAAGCCGCCGACCGGATGGATCGCGAAGTGTCCCGCGTCCTCGTCAAGGATGCTGGCGAAGAAGGCCTTGGAATCGAACCGCGGACAGCACATCCAGTCCACCGAGCCGGCCCGGCTCACCAGCGCCGCCGACTGGCAGTCCGACAGCAGCGCGTAATCGCCGATCGGAAGCCCGGTCATCGCGAGCCCGCGCGGGCCAGCAGCCAGAACGCGCCGCCGGTGCCCGCACCGTAGGCGAGGTGCGCGCCCAGGTCCCTGGCCAGGGTCTTCGCGTCGTACTCCCGGATCGGCCGGTACAGCCCGCCCTCGGGCAGCACCAGGTACCCGAGTGCCCACACCGCCGCGCCGAAGGGCAGGCCGAACAGCGGATGAGGCCGGCGCAGGGAGCCGGCCACAATGCCGTAGGCGGCTGCCGCCGAGGATCCGTACGCCCAGTGCGCTGCCGTGCTGGTCAGCCAGGCCCACCGGTCGGGGATCTGCTTGCGAGTGAAGCCTTCCACCAGCCGCTTGGCGACCAGCCCAGGGTCCGGGGCCTGGTCCCAGTTGCCGACCGGCGCGAACTCCCACGCGAGTGGGGCATCCTTGCCGCCGCCGCGGCGGTACATGAGGTACCGGACGGCATCCATGCTCGCCGTGCCCACGGCCCCGGCGGCCACACCGGCCGCCACCGCCGCCAGCGGCGTCATTGAGCATTTCTGCCGATATGTTGCCTCTTGCAAGCTGTCTCACCACCCCCCGACGCGGTTCCCCAGCAGTTATCCCCCGGTACCGGCCACCGACCCGGCCACGCGCCGGTCGGGCTCGCATTACGGTTCGCAGATCGGGGATTCGGACATGACGTTGAGACCTGGCCGGGAATCCGAACGGGCCGCCCGTCCGCAAAGTGCCCGGCCCGCCGTGCGGGGGGTGCGCGGGGTACGGGCCGATCCTCATGTGGCCGCATTGGCCGGGGCGGGTACGAGGGTGAAATGCGTGCTGTGCTGATGACGGCCGTCGGCGATCCCGGCGTCCTCAAGCTCGCGGAGGTCCCGGAACCGGGCGCGCCCGCCGGGCACGAGGTCCGGGTCCGGCTGCGGGCGGCCGGGGTCAACCCCGTCGACTGCAAGCTGCGGGCGGCCGGGACGATCGGCGGATCGCTGCCGACCGTGCTCGGCTGGGACGGTGCGGGCGTCGTGGACGCCACCGGGCCCGCCGTGTCCAGGGTGCGCCTGGGCGACGAGGTCTACTTCTGCGCGGGCGGCTTCGGGCCCGCGCCCGGCACCTACCAGGACGTCAAGGTCGTGGACGAGCGGTACCTGGCTCGCAAGCCGGGGCGGCTGTCGTTCGTCGAGGCGGCGGCGGCGCCGCTGGTCACGATCACCGCCTGGGAGGCGCTGCGCGAGCGCGCCGGTCTGCGGCGGGGCCAGTTCGCGCTGGTGCAGGGCGGCGCGGGCGGCGTGGGCCACATGTCCCTGCAGATCGCCCGGCTGGCCGGGGCGCGGGTCGCGGCCACGGTCAGGCCGGGCCCGAAGAGCGAGCTCGCCGCGTCGCTCGGCGCGGAGCTATGCATCGACTACACCCGCGAGGACGTCGGCAAGAAGCTGCGCGCCTGGACCGGCGCGGACGGGGCGGACGTCGTGCACGACACCGTCGGCGGCAAGACCTTCACCGCGTGCTTCTCGCTGGTGCGCCCCTACGGGGATCTGGTCTCGAACGTCGAGAGCCCGTGGGAGGACGCGGCGATCGAGGCCATGCATGACAGGAACCTGCGCGTCTCGTTCACCTGGATGCCGGCCCCCTCGGTGTTCGGGTGGCCGTCCGAGCGGGAGCGCCAGCGGGCGATCCTCGAGCAGGCGGCGGCGCACTTCGACGCGGGCGACCTGCGGGTCCAGGTCGGCGCCACGTTCCCGCTGGAGCGCGCGGCGGACGCCCACCGGGCGGTCGAGGCCGGTCAGGTCGTCGGTAAGACCGTTCTCACCATGGGGTAGCGACGGTCCGGGTCAGCCATCGCGCAGGATGGCGACCAGGGCATCGGACTGCTCGACGGTGAACGGGCCGGCCAGGTTCGGCATCGGCTGGACCCGGCCGCCGCCGGCCAGGAACACCACCTTGTCGGTCAGGCAGGCGCGCAGCTCCGGATGGCGTTCGGCGATCGCGATCTGCTGTTGCAGCATCTCCTGGCGCCTGGCCATCAGGGTGGGCATGACCTTCTCGTTCATCGTGTTCTGCACGCGGCGGCCGATCTGCCGGCCGATGAACCGCGCGGCCATGCCCATGGCGGCGCCCGCGATGTCCTCCCCGAGGGCATCGCCGATCGATTCGCCGATCGGGTTGTCTCGGAAGACCGATCCCCCGCCGCCCCGCCAGCCGCGAGAACCCCCGGGACGCGGCTCACGCGCCCAGCCCGGCTGCCGCCCGCCTCCGCCGTACCCGGGCTGAGGCTGCCCGCCGTACCCGGGCTGAGGCTGCCCGCCCACCCCGGGCTGAGGCTGCCCGCCCACCCCGGGCTGCGGCTCCGCCGCCCACCCCGGCTGCGGCTCCTGGGCCCATCCGGGCTGCCCCGCGGGCCCCGTCTGCTGGCCGCCCGGCTGCTGCCCGCCCAGCTGGGCGCGGGCCATGTCGGCCAGCTCCTGAATCGAATGCACCGCGGCGGCGCTGCCACACCGCGGGCATGCATCTCCTAATGTGCCGTCGGTCACCGCTCCATTGTGCGGCACAGGCCGGTTACCAGGGAAGACTCCGTCGCGCCGACCGACCGCGCAAAGCCGTGCAAAGCGGGCGCCGGACGGCCGCGGCCGCCCGCCGCCACCGCCAAACTGCATACACGGGGGATGTGGCGACGCCGTCGCGGCGGCAGGCTCGCTGGATGAGCCCCGTCCACGCGGGGGCGCAGCCCATCCGACGCGATGCAGGCACGCTGTCCGCGGCGCTGGCGTGCGTGCTGACCACGTCCGGCGGCACGTTCCGGGTGCGCGCACGGCTGGTCTGCCAGCCGTCACTCCCGCGGGCGGTCGCCGCCGTGATCACGGACCGGACCGGGGTGGTCCACATCTGGGCGATCGGCCGGGATCTGCTCGAGGCCGGGGTGGCGGCACCGGCGTCCCGGCCGGCCCGGGGGGACCGCATCTGGCTCTGGACCAGCGAGTGCCCGGCCGGCCGGTCCCTGATGGTGGCCCGGACGTCGCCGTCGTTCGAGGTCCTCGAGCTCGACTGCGCCGTGGTGGGCGCGTTCCTCGCCGGCCGGGCACGGGCAGGAGAAGCGGTAGTGGTGCGCCGGTAGATGACGCTCAGCGAGGGAACAGGAGACCACCATGACCGTGCAGGCCCTCACCGATGTCCGTGAACTCGCCCAGCAGCTACGCGTCGACTCGATCCGGTGCAGCACCTCGGCCGGCTCCGGCCACCCGACCTCCAGCATGTCCGCCGCCGACCTGATGGCGGTGCTGCTGGCCCGGCACCTGCGCTACGACTGGCGCAACCCGCGCGACCCCGCGAACGACCACCTGATCTTCTCCAAGGGGCACGCGTCCCCGCTGCTGTACTCGATGTTCAAGGCGGCGGGCGTGATCTCAGACCCCGAGCTGATGACCGGGTACCGGCGCTATGAGTCGGTGCTCGAGGGCCATCCCACTCCCGTTCTCCCGTGGGTCGACGTGGCCACGGGCTCGCTCGGCCAGGGGCTGCCCGACGGGGTCGGCGTGGCCCTGGCCGGCCGCTACCTCGACGAGCTGCCGTTCCGGGTCTGGGTGCTGTGCGGTGACAGCGAGATGGCCGAGGGATCGATGTGGGAGGCGTTCGACAAGGCCTCCTACTACCGGCTGAGCAACCTGACCGCGATCGTCGACGTGAACCGGCTCGGCCAGCGCGGCCCGACCGAGCTCGGCTGGGACATCGACACCTACGTCCGGCGGGTCGAGGGGTTCGGCTGCCAGGCCATCCCCATCGACGGGCACGATCTCGGCGAGATCGACAAGGCGCTCTCCCGCGCGGCCGAGGCGGACCGGCCCACGGTCATCCTGGCCCGCACCCGCAAGGGCCGGGGGTTCGACGAGGTCGAGGACCGCGAGGGCTGGCACGGCCGGCCGCTGCCCCCGGAGATGGCCGAGCGGGCCATCCTCGAGCTCGGCGGGGACCGGCACGTGAGGGTCAGCGGCCCGACGCCCGAGGAGGTATCCCCCCGGGTGCGGCCCGACGAGGAGGTCGTCCTGCCCCGCTACGAGCCGGGCGCCAAGGTCGCCACCCGCAAGGCGTTCGGCGAGGCGCTGGCGGCGGTCGGCGCCCGCGGCAATGTCGTCGCCCTTGACGGGGAGGTGGGGAACTCCACGCACACCGAGGACTTCGAGAAGGCGCACCCCGAGCGCTACTTCGAGATCTACATCTGCGAGCAGCAGCTGATCGGCGCCGCCGTCGGCATGTCCGTGCGCGGCTACATCCCGTTCGCCGCCACGTTCGCCGCGTTCTTCACCCGTGCCTACGACTTCGTCCGGATGTCGGCCATCTCCAGGGCGAACATCCGCCTGTGCGGCTCGCACGCGGGCGTCGAGATCGGCGCGGACGGCCCGTCTCAGATGGGCCTGGAGGACCTGGCGATGATGCGGGCCGTCAACGGCTCCACGGTCCTGTACCCGAGCGACGCGACGAGCGCGGCGTTCCTGGTGCGCGAGATGGCCGACCGCGAGGGCGTGGTCTACATGCGCACCACCCGCGGCGCCTACCCGGTGCTGTACGGACCGGATGAGACCTTCCCGGTCGGCGGCTCCAAGGTGGTCCGGTCGAGCCGGCGTGACCAGGTGACGCTCATCGGCGCGGGCGTGACCCTGCACAACTGCCTGGCCGCGGCGGACCAGCTGGCGGCCGACGGCATCGCCGCCCGGGTGCTCGACCTGTACTCGGTGCAGCCGATCGACACCCGCGCGCTGGTCAAGGCGGCGGCGGCGACCGGCGACCGGCTCGTCGTGGTCGAGGATCACTACCCGGCGGGCGGCATCGGGGAGGCGGTGCTCGAGGCGCTGAACGAGGCCGGTCATCCCGCCCGGGTCGCTCACCTGGCGGTCCGGGGCCTGCCCGGTTCCGGCACCCCGGCCGAGCTGATGGACGGGGCCGGGATCTCGGCCGGCCATGTGGCGCGGGCCGCCCGTGAGCTGGTGGCCGCCTAGCACCAGCTCGCTCAGAGCTTGCCGCGGTTCTTGGCCGCCAGGATGATCTGGGTCACCAGGTAGGAGCTGAGGCCGAGCTTCCTGGCGATCTCGTCCGGCCGCTGGCCCTGCTCGTTGTAGAGCAGCGCGAGCTTCTCCT
>Ga0335073_10015681_pt1 | contig 10594 bp, 6 predicted proteins | sample Lox_Sample_22_FD_207093 | JGI IMG/M metagenome (GOLD analysis project Ga0335073, IMG submission 207093) | Soil microbial communities from Loxahatchee National Wildlife Refuge, Florida, United States - Lox_Sample_2.2 | ecosystem: Environmental > Terrestrial > Soil > Wetlands | place: USA: Florida...
TTTGATGCCGTCGGTATCTGGCGGCAGGAAGCCGACGGTGGGGTCGGTGGGCGGCAGCCCGGTGGACGGGTCGATGGTGGTGAAGGTCCATTTGAGCACGCCGGTGGTGCTGTCGAGGCTGCCCTGAATGCGCACCGACATGCTCGAGTTGATCGAGTAAGTAGTGCTGAAGTTGTTCGCGCCGGCGGGCAGACCGATGGTGGTCGTCCCGAACGTGATGCTCCCCAGCGTCAGGGTAGAGAGGTTGACCTTGGTGGGATCGAGCTGGTCGGTGACGATCACCTGGCTGGCGGGCAGGGTTGCCGTGGCTTCGTTTTCGAAGGCCACGGTGTAGACGAACGGGCTGAGCGGGCGCAGGAAGCGGCTGGCCGAGCCGTCGCCGTTGGGTCCCTTCTTGTCGTTGGGATCGACGTCGTCATCGTCGTCCTGGTCGGTGCAGGGATCCATGTCATCCAGGAAATCGACGCCGAAGCCGAGGGTGTCGTCGTCCGGGCAGTTGAGCACTACTTGCGGCGGATTGGGCGGCGGCTTATAACCAATCATGATGCGGCCCAGCAACCTCGAGAGATTGGGGGTGTTGCATTGGTTCGACGTGCCCGCCAGACGCTGCAACAGGTCGATGCCGGCTTGGTCGGCCAGCGTGGTCCAGGGATACACGAAGCTGGCGCCGCCCTGCGAGGCGCTCTGGTTGAGCAGGTTGAGGAGGTTGTTGGCAAGCTGCACGGTGGTGTCCACGGCCACCAGAGGATCGTTGACCGAGTACGCCGCCAGGTAGCTGGCCACTCCCGGGGCCATCTCGCCCGAGACCGCGCCGAAGCAGTTGTCGATGCTGGGATCGGCGGCGTTGGGGATGCAGGCATTGGCGAGGGACGCGGCGGGGGAGGCGGCCGCATTCTGCAGCGCTTGCGTGGCGGCGGTGAACGAATCGAACCAGGGGGCCTCGGCATAGGCAGCCAACTGCTGTCCGAGCGCCTGCGTGGGCGCGGTCACGGTGATGCCGAATGAGCTGCTCGATCCGGCGGCGATGATGGGGACGAGCACCGGAATGTAGCTGCTGCCGTTGAAGGAGAAGGCCAAAGGCAGGGCGTTGAGGACGGCGCAATTGGGATCGGTGGGGAACTGGATGGTATCCAAAGTGTAGGTGTACGACGAAGGCAGGATCACCCAGATTACCGTCATGTAGGCGTTCAATCCGCCCGTGTTGCCGTAGTTGATCACCAGGCGGCTGGGCACGCCGACGCGGATGGCGGGACGGCCGGCGAGCGTGCTCCATACCTTGGTTTGGGCGCTGCTCTGGCCGCTGCCGGAATCCACTGTGAAGGCGCCGTGATCGTCCAGCCGTGCGCCGCCGCCCGGTTGGGTGACCACGATGTCGTAGCTGCCGGTGGCCACGCCGGCGAGCGCGAAAGTGCAACTCATGCTGGTTCCATTGGACGCAATGCTGACCGAGGTGGCCGCGATGGTGGCGCCGCCGGACACCAAGGCGCACGAAGCGCCCTGCTGGAAGCCCAGGCCGCTCAGGGTGACGGTAGTGTCGCCGGTGTTGTAGCCCGTGGTGGGGCTGACCGCGCCGATCACGCCCACGCCCAGGATGGTGAAAAAGATGTCGTTGCGATCGGGGCTGACATCGCCGTTGGCGAAGCGCGGCTCGTAGGCGGTGGCGGAAATCGGGTAATTCGTCGAGCTGGTGTCGCCGGTCAGGTAGATGTTGCCGAGGGCATCGAAGGCAAAGTACTGGATGGAGTCCGACCCTCCTCCGCCGAGATAAGTTCCGTAGAGGAGCTGCGTGCCGTCGGAGCTGTACTCGGTCAAGTGGCTGTTATAACCGCTGGAGCCGGAGCTTTTGAAGGTGGTTTGAAAGGCGCCCTGAGTGATCGGAAAATTCGAGCCGCCCTGCGTGGTGCCGCCCACCCATACATTGCCCTGCGCATCGATCTGCAGATTCACCGGGAAGGTGTCGCCATTGTTGCCGCCGATATAGCTGCTCCACATCAGCGTGCCGCCATCCGAGCTGAGCTTGCTGACGAAGCCGACGAAGCCGTAGCCGCCTCCCGGTCCGGGGTAAGCCGGCTGGTTGGACGATGGCGTGGTAGGGAAAGTCGAGGAGGCGGTGGTGCCGGTGATGTAGAGGTTGTTGTTGGCGTCCACTGCCAGGCTGCGGGCGAATTCCGAGCAGGCGTTGACTTGCGTCCCGGTATTTCTGCCGCTCAGGTAGGAGCCATAGAGAAGCGTGGACAAGTTGGCGCTCAGCTTGGCCACGTAGACCGCGGAATTGAGCGGCACGCCTCCGCCCTGGCAGCCCGCGGTCAGCATCGGGATCGTGGGCTGCAACGCGTTCGACGTGGTGGGAAGGCCGTTGGTGTAAGCCTGCCCGGTAATCCAGATGCTGCCCGCGTGGTCCACCACCATGGTGTAAGCGGCGTTGCCGGAGCCGTCGAAATTCGATTGTGGCGTGTTCGTGCCGTAGTAAGTGGAGGCGACCAGTTGCGCCGAGCCAGTCTGCGTGAGGTCGAATTCTGCCACAAACGCGGCCGTGCCGGAGGCGAGATGGGCCATGTAGGCGCCGGTAGTAGTGGGCAGTCCCACTCCGGCGCCACCGGCCAGGAGGATTTTGCCGCCGGCGATCTGGGTCATCCCTTGGGAGGCGATGGTCGATCCGCCCGAGCCGCTGAACGCACTCGAGTAGATCAACTGCGACCCATCGGACGAGATTTTGCAAAGCACCACGGTCTGCGGCGCGCCCCCCGGATAAGCCGGCTGGTAGGCATTGGGCGTGAAGGGAAAATCCGTCGATTTGGTGGTCGCCGAGATGTAGGCGTTGCCGCTGGCGTCCACGAGAATGCTGCCGGAGGTCGGGCTGGTGTCGCCGCTGCCACCGAGGAAGGTCGAATAGAGGAGCACACCGGCAGGAGAGAACTTGGTGATGGTCAGGTCGTAGACATAAACGCCGATGTTCTTGCGTACGGTCTCATAGGCGTTCGAAGTGACGGGAAAATCCTGCGAGGCGGAGGATCCCAGGATGTAGATGTTGTTCTGCGCGTCCAGCGTCAGGCCGGTGGATTCATCGTCGTGGATGCCACCGAGGTACGTCGAGTAGAGCAGGTTGATAGTCGGGTCGATGATCAGCGTGCGGGTGGCGTCGTAGCGGGCGAACTGAAAGCCGATCGTGTGGTCGTCGCGCTCGACGAAGCGGCCTTCGATGGTGCGCTTGCCGGAGGCCAGGTTCTGGTAGAGGAGAGGCCGGTGCAGCACGGCGTCGGCGCCCTCGCCCGATTGCAGGTCGCCGTGAGCGGTGACATGCGCGGACGGTCCATCGGGCGCGCCGTCCACGCGCATGCGGATGACGCTGGGGTCGGCCCCCTGGCGGACTACAAAGTCGTATTCGAGCTTGCCGTGGTTGTCGTAGAAGACCAGGTCGATGCCGGGATAGATGTTGCGATAACGCAGGCGGGCGTAGGTCGAAAGGTTGCGCACCCAATGGGCTGGATCGTTGCCGCGGAAGAAGTTGACCGTGCCCGGCCGGCGTTCGAGCGGTTCGAGGCGGGGATGCGGATTGGCGCCCACCAGCGCGACGCGCTGCTCGAGAGTGTGCACCGAACTGCCGCTGCCGGTCATGACCCGCAGAGTGAAGGCATCGCGTTCGAAGGACGCCTGAAAGCCGGGCCCCTGCGCCTGAAACAAGACCTCGTCCCGCGCCTGGCCGCGATTGGCTTCGAAGGTGACTGCGCGGCGGCGATCCATCCCATCGGCCTGGCGAAGGAAATATTGTTGGGAAGAGGAAAACGCGGGAACGGCGCACACGAGGGCTACCGCTACCCCTACCGCTGGAAAGGCAAATTCACGGAACCGTGACATACCCGCTGTGGAACCCCCCTCGACAGTGAGTCAGTATACAACAGGCCGGATCGGATCGCTGCGTTCAATCGCAGTAGTTCAGTCGCGGTAAATGGCCAGCGTTTGCACGGCCGGTTCGGCCAGTTCTTCGTACTCGAGTCCGCCGACCTGCCAGTGTTCGAGCCGCTGCTTGCGAATGCGCGCCCAGACGGCCAGCATCATGCCGAAGGCGAGGAGGTAGTAGGAAGGCTCCTCGACGCTGGTGGCGATCAGCCCGCCGAGGATGACCACGTAAGCCGCCACCGCCGCGCCGTAGATGCACACGGTCTGGATCAACGGCCGCGCGCCCGGCAGGTACGAGGAGGTGAATGGGATGCGGTCGAAGCCGTAGAGAAGGAGTTCGGCCACGGTGAGGGAGGCGAGCAGGGCCAGTACGGCGACGCCGATTCCCTGCGCCGTGCCGAAGATTTTCAGTTCGAGCGGCAAGGTGAACGCGGCCACCGGAAAAACTCCCAGTCCGAAGAGGAAGCGGTCGACGCCGCGGAGCAGGAGATCGCGATTGCCGGTTTCGTTGACGCGGAACACCCAGTTGGCGCGTAGTTCCACCGGCAGGCGGAAGAGATAGCGCAGGCCGGCCAGCACGAACAGGGACAGCGCGAGCGGCGTTCCCACGGCGGCTTCTTCGAGGGCGAAGGTGCGCACGCGAAAGCCGCGAAAGCTGCCGCTGAACATGAGGGAGACGAAGCTTTCGAGAATGAGGGCGGCGGCCAGGGCGACGAATCCGGTGAGCACCATGCGATGCACGCGGCTGCGGGAAAGCGTGGCGGCGGTGAATCCGAAGACTGCCTGTTCGGGAGGGGCCGGCAGGCAGCGATCGCTCCAGGCGGCGATCCAGCGGCGGAGCCAGGCCAACTCGCGCCGCGCCTTCACGGGCGTTTCGATGAGCCGCACCTTCTGGCGGCGGTAGCTCCAAAGGTAGGCAGCCACGGCGCCGAGCGCCGATCCGGCTACAGAGAGCAGGGCGCGGCGCGCCAGTTCGCGTACGAACGGCTCGCGGACGCCCTGAATGGCCTGGTCGAGGCCGAGGAACCACACTGGCGGCAGCCACAGGGCATACGCCGGCCGCTGATTCATATATCCATGGAGGCCGGGGATGGAGAGCACCAGCGGCAACGCGCACACCAGTACAATGAACAGCGATCCCTGCACAAATAATGAGATGCCGGGAAACATGCGCGACGGGACCACGTTCAGCAGCACACCCTGCAAGGCCACCAGCGCGAAGAAGACGAACCAGGCGCCGAGGGACATGCACACGAACAGCGCCTCGACCGGCAGCAAGCCGCCAGTGTAATAGCGGCCGGACATCACGCTGGGCAGAATGATGCTGGGCAGAATGCTTAGCCCCAGAACGAAGATCGCCATGAAGGTGACGAGCGCGGTGAACTTGGCGAGGAACAGGTCGCGCAGCTTGAACGGCAGGCCCGCCAGCACGAGATAATCGCGCAGCCCGGGAAACAGCGACGGCCACTCGATCGCCGTGATCAGTCCGCCGAGCGCCATTTCGCCGGTGATCAGAAACAGGTGATCCGCGATGCCCGCCAGGCGGTACGGCTCGGGCGAATCCAGCTCGAGCAGCGCCCAGTATTTGTGGTAGTACGCCTGCGTCATGATGATGCCCAGGGAGACGAAGATGCCGAAGGCGCCGATGGCGATCACCTGAAACTGGCCGGGCGCGGCGGCGAGATCGCTATCGAAGAAGCGGCGGAAGAAGTGGCGGCGCAGCTCGAAGGCCGCGCCGTGCGTTTCGGCCAGCCAATCGAGGATTTTGCGGCGCAGCTTGCTGCCTTCCGCGGCCTTTTGCGTGCGGAGTCCGATGAGGACAGCGATCAGCACGGCGACAATGGCGGCGATTCCCATGGCGGGCCTCAGTTGGCGATGGCGGCCAGGATGCCGCGCACTTTGTCGGCGGGGTCTTCCTGCTCGGTGAGCTGGGCGAAGATGCTCTCGAGCGAGGGCTGCTGCATGAGGTCGCGCAGGCGCTCGACGGCATCGTGCGCCACCACCTTCCCCTTGCGTAGAATGAGCACCCGCGAACAGACCTTCTCCACCACCTCCAGCACGTGCGAGCTGTAGAAGACGATGCGGTTCTGCCGCGCCAGCTCGTGCAGCAGAGTGCGGAGCACCATGGCGGTGGTGACGTCGAGGCCGGAGAACGGTTCGTCGAAGATGAGCACCCGAGGATTATGAATCAAGGCGCCGGAGATCAGGATCTTCTGGCGCATGCCCTTGGAATAGGAGGAGAGCGCCGAATGGCGGTCCCCCCAGAGCGAAAAGACGCGCAGCAATTCGTCCATGCGCGGTTCGAGCACGCGGCGCTTTAGCCCCCGCAGGCGGCCGATCAGTTGCAGGTATTCACGCCCGGTGAGATGCGGATAGAGGTGCGATTCCTCGGGGACGTAGCCCATCTGCCGCTGGAAGGCGACGAAATCCTCGCGCACGTCCTGACCGTCAAGCAGAATGTCGCCCTCGGTGGGGTCGACCAGGCCGGTGAGGATTTTCACGGTGGTGCTTTTGCCGGCGCCGTTGGGTCCCAGGTATCCCAGGATCTCTCCCGGCTGGATGACGAAACTGACGTGGTCGACGGCCGGGATGCGATTGTAACGCTTCACCAGGTTGCGGACTTCCAGCATTCCTGCTTAGACCCCGCGGAGCGGCGGCAGGTTCCGGCTGCGCCGGGCAATGGCGTGGGCGCGGACCCCAAGACCCGGAACGACGTGCCCGGCGTGATCGCGGTGCGCAACGCCCATGGGGGAACTGACATCCTGAACCCGGCGGCGGGTGTGCCAGAGGCCTGGAATCCGAAATTCGGGAACATTTCTCGGTAAGTGGCGGTCTAATAACAGATTGTCCCTTTGGAATTGGTTGTTTCGAGGCGGGCTGGCGATCGCGGCGATCGGTCTGGTATGGACCATGTCGCCCGCCCCGGGCGACCGCGCTTATCCCGCGGCGCACCGGGGGGAGCACTCGGCGTACCGCCGCGGCCCGCGAGTGACGATCGACCTCGGCCATTGGAACGGTTCGCCTGGCGATGCCCGCCTGCTCGGCCTGGCCGACTTACTAACCTGGGACGGCTACCAGGTAACTCGTTCGCGCCAGCACTTAGTGCCCGAGTTACTCGAAGATGCCCGCGTACTGGTGGTGGCGGGACCGCTCTCCTTTCCGCCCGTCCTGCGGCCGGCGGCCGCCGCCATGGGTTGGGCGGACCGGCCGGCCTTCGGACCGGATGAAGCAGCGGCAGTGCGCGACTGGGTGTTGGGCGGCGGCGGACTGCTGCTGGCGGCCAATACGGCGGGGTCGGCGGCGGCGAGCGCGCCTCTCGCGGCGGCGTTTGGGCTGGCGTTTCACGAATGCCCTGCCGACCGCTACTTCGCCCAGGCCACCCTGGGGGAGCATCCGCTGCTGGCCGGCATCCATCCCGAATATGAGGCGGTGCAATTCGCCGCGGCGACGGCCCACGGCTGGGTGACCGCTTGGCCGGCAGGGGGTGGACCCGCCGTCCCGGTGCTGCTTGCGCCCGCCGCGGCGGGCTTCTGCGCCGCTGGAAAGCCGCTGGCGGCAGCGCTCGAATTCGGCCGCGGGCGCGTGGTGGCGCTGGCCGCGCAGCTCGAACGTCCGCAGAGCGCGGTCGGCCGCCCCGGCAACCGGCAGTTGACTCTGAACATCTTTCACTGGCTGTCGCGCGCCGGGAACTAAGCCTTCCGGCCCAGCGTCCAATGGGCGGAGAACTCCGGCTATGCTCGAGGCTCGCGGCCTCACCAAATTCTATAACCATACCGCCGCGGTGAAGGGCGTCAGCTTCGCCATACGCCCCGGCGAAATCCTCGGGTACCTGGGTCCCAACGGGGCCGGCAAGAGCACCACCGTCAAAATGATCACCGGCCTGATCGAACCCTCCGAAGGACAGATCTTCTACAACGGCCGCACGGTGTACGACGATTTCACCGCCTTCCAGCGCAAGATCGGCTACGTGCCGGAGGAGCCGCACCTCTATCCGCACCTTTCCGGGCGCGAATATTTGCAACTGGTCGGCCGCCTGCGCGGCATGCCGCGGCCCTACCTGGAGTTCAAGATGGAGGGCTTCCTGCGCCTCTTCGGCCTGTGGAGCGACCGGCTCTCGCCGCTGTCTTCCTATTCCAAAGGCATGCGGCAGAAGATCCTGCTCTCCGCCGCGCTGCTGCACGATCCGGAGATCCTGGTGCTCGACGAGCCGTTCTCCGGCCTGGACGTCACCAGCGCGTTGATGCTCCGCCGGCTGCTCTACGCGCTGGCCCAACAGGGCAAGATCATCTTCTACAGCTCGCACGTCCTGGAAGTGGTGGAGAAGATCTGTTCGAGCGTGGTGATCCTGCGCAGGGGCGAGGTGGTGGCCTGCGATTCGATCGACCGTCTGCGCGAGCTGATGAGCCAGCCGTCGCTCGAAGGCGTGTTCGCGCAACTGGCGCAGGTGGAGGACGGCGACGCGGTAGCCAGCCAGATACTCGAGGTGATGCGCACATGAGCGAGTGGCTGCGCGATACGCACGGGGCGAATTTCGAGCTGTTGCGCCACTTTGTCAGCCGGTTCTTCGACAGCGAACTGACCACCTCTCCGGAACAGTGGAAGATGCCGGCCATCTGGGGGTTCTCGCTGGTGCTGCCGTGGTTTCCCATGTTCGTGCAGCCGCTGCGCTACAAGTACGCGCATTTTTCCGCGCTGCCCACGCCCGGTCCGTACCAGCAGATCGTGCGCGCCGACGAGCTTTGGCTGCTCACCTTGATGATGGGGGCGATCGGCCTGGCGACGGCCGTGAAGTGGCAGACGTTGTTTCCGGGACTGCGCGACTACCAGGTGTTGGGGACGCTGCCGTTGCGCGCGCGGCAGATCTTCCAGGCCAAATTCCTGGCGCTGCTGCTGGTCTCGACCGCGGCCATCGTAGTGCTGAACCTTCTGCCCGGGCTGACTTTTCCGCTGGTGTCGGCCAGCCGCTGGCAGATTAATCCGTCGATTGCGGAGCACATGGAGGCTCACGGCGTGGCCTTCGCGGCGGGATCGTATTTCACGATTTTCGCAATGCTGGCGCTCGAGGGCGTACTGTTGAACGTGCTGCCGGCGCGCCTGTTCGGACGGGTGACTGGATATCTGCAGGGCCTGCTGGTGGCTTTGATGCTGCTGCTGATCGTACTGAGTTTTTCGATCGATGCGCGCTTCCTGGCCACGGCGATCGAGCCGCGGGTGGCGCGCTGGCTGCCGCCGGTGTGGTTTCTGGGGTTGTATCAGAACCTGTACGGCGATCCCGATGCGGTGATGGCGGCGCTGGCGGGGCGTGCCCGCGCGGCTCTGGCGCTGGCCGCGGTTTTTTCGGTCGTCTGCTATGCGATCAGCTACGGGCGGCATCGCCGCCTCACGATGGAAGGCTCGGGGCGCACTGCCCGGCGCGACCGCAAATGGCCGGGCGCGATTCTCGAATTGCTGGTCCCCAATCCGCGACAGCAGGCCATCCTGGTATTCATGGCCAAAACGCTGGCGCGCAGCAGCCAGCACCGCATGATCCTGATGGGCTACGGCGGTCTCGGACTGGCCATTCTGCTGACCGGAATTATGGGGTTGGAGCGGGGCATGGCGGTCGACCATGGCGCCGCGGCCTGCTTCGTCTACGCCCACGTAATTCTGCTGACTTTCCTGCTCATCGGCATGCGTCACCTGTTCGCCATTCCGGTGGAATGGAAGGCCAACTGGACTTTTCAGATGGCGGAGCGCCAGGGCCGCGCGGATTGGATGCGCGCGGTGGACCGCTTCCTTCTCTTCTGGGGCGCGGTGCTGATGCTCGCGCTGCCTTTGCCCTTCGAGGTGCACTGGCTCGGCTGGCGCGCGCCGGCGGAGGCGGCGATCTTCAGCGCGTTCGGCCTGCTGTGCTACGAATGGGTGTTCACCGACTGGCAGAAGCTGCCCTTCACCTGCTCGCATCTGCCCGGCAGGATTCCGGCGTGGCAACTGACCCTCTACGGAATCGGGCTGCTGGGGGCTTTTCCGATGGTGAATGGCCTGCTGCTGCTGAGCCTGTATCATCCGATTTTTTATGCGGTGCTGCTGATGGCGATCGCGGCGGTTTGGGCGGGCCTCTATCGCGCGCGGCAGGAAGGGTTCGGCGAGATGCGCCTGACTTACGACGAATTGCCGGACCCGGCCATCCACGGATTGAATCTGCTGAAGTGAGGCATGCATTCACCGTATAATCGGGATTATGGATCTGCGTCCTTTACACGATCGTGTGCTTGTCCGGCGGCTGGAAGAAGGCGAACAGCGCCAGGGCGGCATCATTATTCCGGATTCGGCCAAGGAGAAGCCTCAGCAGGCCGAAGTGATGGCTGTGGGCAATGGCAAACTGCTCGATTCCGGCGAGCGCGTGGCCATCGAAGTCAAGGCGGGCGACCGCATTCTGTTCGGCAAGTACTCCGGTTCGGACATCAAAATGGACGGCCAGGAGTTCCTCATCCTGAAGGAAGACGAGATCCTCGGCGTCATCGAATAAGTGGTTGGAATCGTGCTAATCTAGGTTCCGAACACGCCAACTTTCAGGAGTCGTTTCATGTCTTTACGGATGGGCCTCGGGCCCCTGGCGGTATGCTCCGTCTTCGTTGCCGCGAGCTTTCCCGCATTTGCACAACCCGCGCCGGCCAAAGTTGCCATTGTGGACCTTCAGGCCGCGGTTTTCGGCACC
>Ga0335073_10015682_pt1 | contig 10593 bp, 8 predicted proteins | sample Lox_Sample_22_FD_207093 | JGI IMG/M metagenome (GOLD analysis project Ga0335073, IMG submission 207093) | Soil microbial communities from Loxahatchee National Wildlife Refuge, Florida, United States - Lox_Sample_2.2 | ecosystem: Environmental > Terrestrial > Soil > Wetlands | place: USA: Florida...
TCGGATCGGCCGGGCCAGCGGTCATTCGCTCTCCTGTTGGATCGCAAGTGCGGAGCGGAACGATCGACTTGAGTACGAGTATTCAAAAACTTGGATACATTTTGGCGCTACCGGAAACCTACGAGCGGCCCTCCAGGGTGTCAAGATACGAAGCTATAACGATCGCAACCGGACTTATGCGGCACCAAGGCTCGCTCGTCACCGCGTGATCCTGGTGCCGGACCGCCCAGGCAGTGCGCAAAATGGATCCAAGATGATAGCGGCCAGTGCATCGCATGGAGACACTGTTAGAGTCTGGGACATGCCAACGCAGGACGGCGCAGGGATCTCACTCGACGAGGCAATCTCCCAAGCGGATGCGAAGCCCAACGTGGCCACGATCCACCGCAGGCTGCGCGAACAGATCCTGATGGGCCACATTCCAGCCGGCGCTCTGCTCACTCAGGTGCAGCTTGCGGAGAGCTTCGGCGTGAGCCGGACGCCCCTGCGGGAGGCGCTCCGGATGCTGCAGGAAGAGGGGCTCATCGAGGCGGAGAGCAACCGCCGCGCCCGGGTCGCCACCTTTCACCTCGACGACCTCGAGGCGATCGCGGCCCAGCGCATCCTGCTGTCATCCCTCGCCACCTTCATCACCGTGCCACACCTGGCCAGCGGGGATCTCGCCGCGATGGAGCACGCGATCGCGGCGATGGCGCAGGCCTCCGAGCGTGACGACGTGGCCGCGTGGCGGGCAGCCGACGCCGCGTTCCACGCCACCCACTACAGCAAGGCACCGGCCCGGCTGCACCAGGAAGTGGTCCGGCTGGCCGAGCGCAACGACCTCTACCGGTCGGTGTGGCTGCGCGACGCGCCGCATCGCGACCTGCAGACGGTGGTGGAGCACGACCGCATCCTGGCGGCGTGCGCGGAGCCCAACCTGGCAGAGGCCAGGAACGGAATCGCCCGCCACCAGGCCCGCATCGCCATCACCGTGATGACCCACGCCGTACCCGAGCGCGAGCCCGCGACGATCCGCGCCGCGCTGCAGCTTGTGCTCGGGACCTGACCGCGGTCCCGCTCACCCCCCGCCGGGAACTGCTACGCCGTCGCGCACCCCCCATTCCCGCCTGGAACGGGGAGCGCCAAGCCGGTCACTGATCTGATCGGCGGTTTGGCATACCGCGGCCGCGATGGCCGGGATCGCGGTGTCGTCGATCCGGGAATCGGGACCGGAGACGCCGATACTCGCCACGACGGCCCCGGTCCGGTCGAACACCGGCCCGGCGACACAGCACAGGTGGGGCTCGAGCTCCTGGCGGTCGACCGCGTACCCGTGACTGCGCACCTGCGCGAGATGAGCGGCCAGCTCGCGGGTGTCGGTGATCGTGCGCTCCGTTCTGGCTTCCAGGCGCCGGCCCCGGTAGCGCGCGGCGAAGTCGGCCGCGGACAGGCCGGCCAGCAGCGCCTTGCCCATCGAGCTGCAGTGCGCGGGCGAGCGCTTGCCCACCCAGGAGTGCATCCGGACGGTCTGCCAGCCATCGACAACCCCGATCGTGACGGCCTCGGTTCCCTCCAGCACCCCCAGGTGCCCGGTCTCGCCCAGCTCCTGGACGAGGCTCTCCAGGTACGGCAGGGCCGTCCGCCGCACGTCGGCCCCGGCGGCGGCCAGTTCGCCCAGCGCGGTGAGCCGGCCGGACAGCCGGTACCGGCCAGGTTCCCCGGCCGGCTGCAGGTACCCGGCCGCGGCCAGCGTCGCGGCCAGCCGGGAGGTCGTGGACCGGTGCAGGCCCAGCTGCTCGGCCATCTCCCCGATGCCGATCTCGGGACGCTCGCGCTCGAACATGTCCAGGATCTGCAGGCCACGGCGCAGTGAGCCGATCAGCCCCTTCCCGGCGCCCGTCGTCATGCATGTCAGCGTACGGCCAGCGCAGCGTGCCGACCGGCGCGGTATCCCATGGTCATCGCGACCGCCAGGGTGGCGCCGGGGCCGGGATACCCGTCCGCGGTCCAGAACGCGGCGGCGTTTCCGGCGGCGTAGAGACCGGGGACCGGGCTGCCGCCGGCGCGCAGCACCCGGCCGTCGGTATCGGTGACCGGACCGCCCTTGGTCCCGATCGTTCCCGCCAGCACCTCCACCGCGTAGTAGGGAGGCTGGTCGAGCGGCCCGAGGCTAGGGTTCGGGCGGACCTCCGGGTCACCGCAGAACCGCTGGTAGGCGTCCTGCCCGCGGCCGAAGTCCGGGTCGGCCCCGGTGGCACATGACTCGTTCCAGCGGCGTACCGTGCCGGCCAGCGCCGCCGGATCGGCCCCGATCCTCTGGGCCAGACCTGCCAGGGTGGCTCCGCTGGCGACCCAGGTTGGCGGCGGCGCGTTCAGGCTAATTCCTGGCATCGGGTATCGGGACCGGTAGCCCTCATCGAAGATCAGGAACGCCGGGCCGTGCTGGCCGTGCAGGGCCTTGCCGATCTCGTTGTACGGCAGGGCCTCGTTGACGAACCTGCGCCCGGTGGCGTTGACCATGATCTGCCGGGGCAGGCCGCGCTCCCGGATCAGCGAGCGGTAGAACTGCTCGCCGAGCAGCGTCTCACCGGGAATGGCCAGCATCGGCATCCACCATCCCTCGGCCAGGTTGTCGGTGCGCGCCCCGGCCTCGGTGGCGATGCGCAGGCCGTCGCCGGTGTTCGTCGGCGGCGCGCCGCTGGCCCGCTGGGCCGCGGGCTGGTGCTTCGCGCGCAGCTCGGGGTTCCAGTCGAAGCCGCCGGTGGCCAGGATGACCGCTGCCGCGCCGATGGTGGTCACCTGACCGTCGTGGGAGAGATCTGCCTGCCCCGGCCGGACCGCGGTCAGGCGGATGCCGGTGAGCACCCCGGCCCCGGCGCGCACGACGCCGTCGAGCAGCCCGGCGACCAGCGCCACGCCCCCGGTGCGGATCCCGGTGCGCTCGCGCTCCCGGAGCAGGTCCCAGTCGTAGGCGCCGGGATAGCGCCAGCGGTCCCATTCGGCGAACGACAGCGGCAGGTAGCCCGGTGGCGTCAGGATGTCCGCGACCAGCGGGGTGAGGCGGCGGATGCCCACCGGCACCATGTCCAGGGCCCGGCCGCCCGCGGTCGCACCCGGCCGGGCCTGGTGGTAATCCGGGTAGCTGGGGCAGGCGGCGAATTGGTGGGCACTGTGCGATTCGACGAACCGCAGCATCTCCGGGCCGGTGCGCAGGAACGTCTCCGTCATCTCCGGGTACCGGTCGCTGAACACGCCGCTGGTGTATGCCGCCGCCGCGGCCGGGCTGTCCCCCTTCTGCAGGTGGTTGCCTGGCACCCAGACCCGCCCGCCGGACAGGGCCGTGGTCCCGCCGAGCTTCTCCCCCCGCTCCACCAGCAGCACCTGCACCCCGGACACGGCCGCGGCGAGCGCAGCGGTGAGCCCGGCCGCGCCGCTGCCGGCCACCAGCACGTCGACCTCACCGGGCAGGCTCATGGCGCCCACCCAGACGCCGCCAGGGCCGCGAGGCCGGCCGGCATCCGTGGTTCCGGGTCCACGCCGTCCACCAGCTCGTACACGGTTGGGCCGGTGAACCCGATCTCGGTCAGCGCGCGGGCAAAGCCGCCGAAGTCGACCTCGGCGGTTCCCGCCGCGGTGTGCGCCCACTTGTCCCGCCAGGTGTCACTGACGTGCGCGAGCGCGAGGTAGGGCGAGACGCGCCTGACCCCCTCGGCCGGGTCCTCGATCGCCAGCGCGTTGGCCACGTCATAGGTGAGGCGCAGCCACGGTGAGTCCCACCGCGCCGCGATCTCGGCCAGGTCGCTGGCCCGGCCCAGGTACCCGTACGGGCTGTTCTCCAGCGCGATCGTGACCCCCAGCGGCTCGGCCCGGGCCAACAGGCGGGTGAGCCCCTGGTCCAGCACCGCCCGCGCCGCCTCGTCCGGTGCTGGCGCCAGCGCGTGGCGGCGGCCCGGGATCACCACCACGTACTGCGCGCCGAGGTCGGCGGCGAGCTCGATGTTCGCGATCAGCTGGCGCTCGCTGAGCTCGCGGAACTCCGGGTTGGTGCTGATCAGGTTGATGTCAGCGAAGCTGGGGTTGACCGACGTTACGCGCAATTCCAGCTCATCCAGAAGACGGGCCAGTTCCCGGCGCTCGTACGGCCCGGCGCCCGGCGCCGACAGGTGCGGCGGCGCGGTGGTGAGCTCCAGCGAGCTGAACCCGTGCTCAGCCAGCGCGCGCAGCGCGTCGGGCAGCGGGGCCAGGTGCAGCCAGCCGAAGCTGCACCCGGACAGCGGCAGCGTCACGCCCCCTCCCCCAGGCAGCGTCACGCCCCCTCCCCCAGGCAGCGTCACGCCCCCTCCCCCAGGCAGCGTCACGCCCCCTCCCCCAGGCAGCGTCACGCCCCCTCCCTCAGGTTGAGCACGATGATGCGCGGGTCGGTCATGTCCTGCACCGCGTAGCGTGGCCCCTCCAGCCCATAGCCGCTGTTCTTGACCCCGCCGTAGGGCATGGCGTCGGCGTGGTAGCTGGACGTGTCGTTGATCATGACCCCGCCCACCCGGAGCTGGCGTGCGGCGTGGAAGGCCCGGTCCAGGTCCCGGGTGAACACCCCCGCCTGCAGGCCGTAATCGCCCGCGTTGATCATGCCGATCGCCTCGTCGAAGCCGTGCGCCGCGACCAGCGCGACAACCGGTGCGAAGATCTCGTCGGTCATGATCCGGCCGCCGGGCGGCGGGTCGCGCAGCAGCGCCGGGACGAGCACCGGCCCGTCACGGTCCCCGCCGGCCAGCACGGTGGCGCCGTGACCCGCCGCCTGCCGGATCCAGGCCTGCGCCCGTTCCGCCTCGGCCGGTGCGATCATCGGGCCGACCTGGACCGCTGGGTCCCTGGGATCGCCGGCCCGCAGGCCAGCAACGCGCTTGCCCAGCAGCTCCGCCAGCTCGTCGATCACTGAGACGTCCGTGATCAGCCGCTGCACGCTGGTGCAGACCTGCCCGGCCTTGCGGTAGCCGGCGCGGGTGACGAGATCCGCGACCAGCCCAAGGTCCGCGTCCGCGGCCACGACCGAGGCGCTGTTCGATCCCAGTTCCAGGTGCGTCTTGGCGATCCCGGAGTTCTGCTTGACGGCCAGGCCGACCGCGGCCGAGCCGGTAAAGGTGAAGAACCGAACCCGCCGGTCGGCCACCAGCGCGGCCCCGGTGGTCTCCCCCGGCCCGCAGACCAGCTGCAGGAACCCGGGCGGCAGCCCCGCGTCGAGCAGGACCTGTGTCAATGCGACCGAGCACAGCGGGGTCTGCTCGGCGGGCTTGAGCACGACCGCGTTGCCGGCCGCCAGAGCCGGCCCGACCTTGTGCACCACCGTGTTCAGCGGCGCGTTGAACGGCGTGATCGCCGCGACCACCCCAACCGGCACCCGGATGGTGAACGCCAGCCGGCCCTCGCTGCCCGGGGTGGCCGCGACCGGGACCTCCTCGCCGACGATCCGCACGGCCTCATCGGCGGACAGCCGCAGCGTTGCCACGGCCCGGGTCATCTCGATGGCCGCGTCGGCCGGGGTAAAGCCGGTCTCGGCCACGTAGAGCGCACAGATCTCGTCCTTGCGCGCCTCGAGCAGCCTGGCCGCGTCGCCGAGGATCGCCTGCCGCCGGGCCGGCGGCAGCGGGCTGGCGGCCGCGTCAGCAGCGCTCGCGACGGCCCGGTCAACGTCGGCCGGAGCAGCGTGGGCGACCACCCAAAACGGCTGCCGCGTGTACTTGTCCAGCACCTCGAGCCCGGCACCGACCGGCTCCCACCGGCCGCCGATGAGCAGCCCGGTAGCGCCGTGCAGCAGCCCTGTCATGCGTGCCAGCTCCCTCTTGACGGGAACATCAGGCTGCCATACGGTCGCGCATTATGCAATGGATTGCTTAATGCGCAAACATTCGACCGGAGGGCACGGTGTCGTGAACGGCGCGGAGATCATCGCCGAGTACCTCGTCCGCGAGCGGGTGCCATACGCGGTGGGGCTGTGCGGGCATGGTGATCTCGGCCTGCTGGACGCGCTGTACGAACGGCGCGAGCAGATCGGCACGCTGTCGGTGCACCACGAGTCCGCCGCGGGCTTCATCGCCGACGCGTACTACCGGATCCGGCACCAGCCGCTGGCGACGTTCACGTCGGTCGGGCCCGGGTCGGCGAACCTCCCGGTCGCGCTCGGCTCGGCGCTCATGGACTCCTCGGCCTTCCTGGCCATCACCGGCAACGTGCCGACCACGCAGTTCAACCGGGCACCGTTCCAGGAGACCGGACGGCACTACCAGGCGGATGCCCCCGGCGCGCTGCGCCCCTACGTCAAGCGCAGCTTCCAGGCAACCCGGGCCGATCAGCTCCCGCTCATGCTCCGGCAGGCGTTCGCGGCCATGCTCACCGGCCGGCCCGGGCCGGTTCACCTGGACGTGCCGCTCGACGTGTTCGTGGAGACCTCCGACGAGCCGGTGCCCGACCCCCGCATGTGGCGGCGGGGAGTCTCGGCCCGGTCCGCCGCTGCCGATGTCGACGTGGCCGCGATCTTGACCCTGCTGGCCGAGGCCCGGCGGCCGCTGATTGTCGCCGGGTACGGCGTTCTGAACGCCGAGGGCGCCGCGGAACTTGACGCGTTCGCCGCCGCGGCCCGCATCCCGGTGGTCACCTCGCCGCTGGGGAAGGGCGCCGCCGACCCGCGGTCGCCGCTGCACCTCGGCGCGACCGGGCGGAACGGCACCTACCAGGCTAACCGGGCAGCGCGCAGCGCCGACGTGATCCTAGCCCTCGGCACCCGTTTCGATGACCGGTCCACCAGCTCCTGGCTGCCCGGTTACACGTACGAGATCCCGCCCACCCGGCTCATCCAGGTCGATGCCGACCCGGCCGAGCTGGGCCGCAACTACCCGGTGACGCTGGGCGTAGTGGCAAGCCCACGTGACGTGCTCGGCCAGCTGCGCGAGGCCCTTCTCGTCACCCCGGACACCAGTCAATGGCGGGCCGACATCGCGGCCTGGACCCGGGAATGGGAGCGCCACACCGCCCCGGAGCGCACCTCGGACGCCACTCCGCTGCGCCCGCAGCGGGTGCTCGCCGACCTGCGGGCGGCGCTGCCCGGTGACGGCATTCTGCTCAGCGACGTGGGTGTGCACCACAACTGGATCGTCCAGGAATGGCAGCCCGGCGGGCCCGGCACACTGCTGCAGAGCTGGGGCTTCGCGTCCATGTGCTTCGGCATGGCCGGCGTGATCGGGGCCCGGCTGGCCGCGCCCGACACGGCCGCCGTGGCGGTGGTCGGCGACGGCGGCTTCCTGATGCTGCCCGGAGTGGTGGCCACCGCGGTCGAATACGGCATCCCGGCCATCTGGCTGGTCTGGAACAACGGTGGCTACATCTCCATCCGCGACCAGCAGCGCGGCTACTTCGGCCCCGGGCGCGAGCTGGCCACCACGTTCAGCTACGCCGCGACCGGCGCGCCGTACTCGGCGGACTACGCGGCGATGGCCCGGTCCATGGGCGCGCAGGGCCTGCGCGTGGAGACCGCGGGCGACCTCGGCCTCGCGCTGAAGACGGCACTGGACTCCGGGCTGCCCACCGTCATCGACGTCCCAGTGGCGGCGGTGACCCAGCCTTCCGCCGCCACCTGGGACCTGCCCCCACTGCCCTACCCGGAGCCCAGCTTCGGCTGGCCCGACCTGGCTAACCCCGCCACTGAGTAAGGAGCCGACGATGACCCAGGCGCCCAACTCGCAGGATCCCTCGCCGCCGATCCTGATCCATCCGACCGCCACCGACCGCAGCCCGTGGAACTGGCTGCTGCTGCTGCCGATCGTGCTGCCGCTGATCACCGTCATCTACAACCGGGACAACCCGCACCTGCTCGGCTTCCCGTTCTTTTTCTGGTTCCAGCTGCTGTTCACGCTGCTCGCGGCCGCGGTCAGCGGCATCGTCTTCGTGATGACAAGGCGGAGGAGCTGACATGCCCCTGCAAGGCACCGAACTCACGATCGTCATCATCTTGTTCGCCGCGGTCAGCGGCCTTGGTTTCATGGCCAGCCGCTGGCGCAAGGCCACGAGCGTCTCCCTGGATGAGTGGGCCCTGGCCGGCCGCGGCTTCCGCAGCTGGATCAGCTGGTTCGTGGTCGGCGGCGATCTGTACACCGCGTACACGTACGTCGCGGTGCCGGCCCTGCTCTTCGGGTCCGGGGCGATCGGCTTCTACGCGCTGCCCTACGTGGCCATCGAGTACCCGCTGGTCTTCCTGATCATGATCAGGCTCTGGTCGGTGTGCAAGACCCACGGCTACGTGACCGCCGCGGACTTCGTCCGGGCCCGGTTCGGCTCGCCCACCCTGGCGCTGACCGTGGCCATCACCGGGGTCGTGGCCACGATGCCATACATCGCGCTCAACCTGCTGGGCATCCAGGCGGTGCTCGCCACGATGGGGATCAGCGGGTCATGGCCGCTGGTCATCGCGTTCGTGGTGCTGGCCGCGTTCACCTACAAGTCCGGCGTCCGCGCCCCCGCGCTGATCTCCTTCGTCAAGGACATCCTGGTCTACATCGTGATCGGCGTGGCCATCTTCTACATCCCGATCCGGCTGGGCGGCTGGACGCATATGTTCGACAGCTACAACGCTCACTTCAAGGCCACCCCGCCGGGCACCGCCAGCCTGCTCACCTCGGGAAACCAGTGGCAGTACATCACGCTGGCGCTCGGCTCAGCCTTCGCCATCTTCCTGTACCCGCACTCGGTCACCGGGGTGCTGACCACCCGCAACCGGGCCGTGGTCAAGCGGACCCTGGCCGCGCTGCCCATCTACAGCTTCGTCCTCGGGCTGATCGCGCTGTTCGGCGTGATGGCCATCGCGGGCAAGATACCCCCGCTGACCGGGACCAACGGGAAGCCGAACACCAACACTGTGGTGCCGAACCTGTTCCAGCACATGTTCCCGTCCTGGTTCACCGGGCTCGCGTTCGCGATGATCGTCATCGGGGCGCTGGTCCCCGCCGCGTTCATGTCGATCGCAGCGGCCAACCTGTTTACCCGCAACATCTACAAGGAGTACCTGCGGCCGGATGCCTCGCCACAGGAGCAAACCCAGGTCAGCAAAATCGTGTCGCTGCTGGTGAAGGCCGGCGCGCTGCTGTTCATCCTGCTGATCAACCCGCAGTTCTCCATCGACCTGCAACTGCTCGGCGGCGCGATCATCCTGCAGACGCTGCCGTCGGTGATGATCGGGCTGTACAGCCGGTGGCTGCACCGCGGCGCGCTCATCACCGGCTGGGCCGCCGGGATGATCGTCTCCGTCTGGACCTTCTACGTCACCCCCAACGTGGCGGAGAAGGAAGCGCACTGGGGCGGCACCGCGTTCGCGCTCAGCCATCTGGGCCTGAACACCGACGTCGAGATCTACATCGGCTTCATCGGCGTGATCGTCAACCTGGCCGTGTCGTACGGCGTCACGGTGGCGCTCAAGGCCCTCAAGGCGCGGGAAGGCACCGACGAGACCGCGGCAGCCGACTACTTCACCGACGTCGCCGACCGGGCCCCCGCCACGCCAGCCGCGCCGGCCGTGCCCACGGGAGCCTGACCTGGACGGCAGCGAACCATGGGACGTCGTGGTGATCGGCGGCGGCAACGCCGGGCTTGCCGCCGCGCTCACCGCTGCCCGGCTCACCGGCCGGGTGCTCGTTCTGGATCGTGGCCAGGAGGCGATGCGCGGCGGGAACACCCGGCACACCCGGAACATCCGCTGCGTGCACGGCCTGGCGGACCGCTACAGCCCGGGGACCTACCTGTTCGACGAGCTCTGGCGCGACCTGTGCGCCGTGGGAACCGGCCCGGGCAACGCCAGGCTCGCCGAGCTGACCGTGCGGGAATCCGAGACCGTGCCGCAGTGGATGACCGAGCACGGGGTTCGCTGGCAGCCGCCGCTGACCGGCACGCTGCACCTCGGCCGGACCAACCGGTTCTTCCTCGGCGGCGGCAAGGCCCTGATCAACACCTACCACCGGGCGGCGGCCCGGCTGGGGATCGCGGTCCGCTACGGCACAACCGTCGGCGACCTGCTCATGGACGGCGACCGGTGCACCGCCGTGGTCACGACGGCGGGCATGCTGCGTGCCCGGGCGGTGGTCTGCGCCAGCGGCGGGTTCGAGGCCAACATCGGATGGCTCCGGCGGTACTGGGGGGACGCCGCCGACAACTACCTCGTCCGTGGTTCCCGGGACAACGACGGCCTCGTGCTCGCCGCCCTTTACGCACACGGCGCCGCCCGGGCTGGCGAGGAACGGGGATTTCACTCGGTGGCCATCGACGCCCGGTCGCCCCGGTTCGACGGCGGCATCGCCACCCGGCTCGACTCGATCCCGTTCGGCATCGCGGTCAACGCTCACGGCCGCAGGTTCTACGACGAGGGTGAGGATCTCTGGCCAAAGCGCTACGCGATCTGGGGCCGCAACATCGCCACCCAGCCCGGCCAGATCGCGTACTCGATCTGGGACGCGAAGGTCCGGCGGCTGTTCCTGCCGCCGATGTACCGGCCTGCCGAGGCCGGCTCGGCCGGCGAGCTCGCGGTGGCCCTTGGCCTGGACCCGCACGCCGTGACCGCCACGGTCCGCGAGTTCAACG
>Ga0335073_10015683_pt1 | contig 10593 bp, 13 predicted proteins | sample Lox_Sample_22_FD_207093 | JGI IMG/M metagenome (GOLD analysis project Ga0335073, IMG submission 207093) | Soil microbial communities from Loxahatchee National Wildlife Refuge, Florida, United States - Lox_Sample_2.2 | ecosystem: Environmental > Terrestrial > Soil > Wetlands | place: USA...
GCTCGACGAGAGACAGCGGCTGCTCCGGTGGCAGGCCTGGTCGTTCTCCGCGCAGATGACCTTCGCGGCCAGTGCTGTTGGCGCCATAGTCGCGGCGGTCCTGAGATACCCGGTCTGGCCGTTCTCGGTCTTCATCGTGTACCAGGTCGTCGCTTTCTACGCTGGCCTCGCCAGGTACTCCTCCCGCAGCGCATCGTAGGCAGCCGCGCCGCCCGCGGCCAGCATCAGCCTGCGCTTAGGCCGCGCTGATACCAGGTGCCCTGCTTGCCGCCAAGGTCTGCCGGTTCAGCGGGGCCAACTGCGATGAACCCGGCCTTGGCGAGCACCTTCGCAGACGCAGTATTGGCGTCGGAGGTGGCTGCCCTGAGCGTGCGCACCCCGTGCCGCGTCGCCGCCAGCCGGCACAGCTCCCGGACGGTTGCGGTGGCCACGCCGCGGCCGGCCACGTGCTGCGCGACTCTGTAGCCGAGATTGGCGGTGCCGTCCTGAATGGAGTAGAGGTTAAAGCGGCCAAGGACCGAGCCATCCTCGGCGACCAGCACGTAGTACGCATCGATGCCGGCGTCCTGCTCGGCCAGTGAGGCGCTGAAGCGATCGCCGAACTCGTCGAAGAAGTCGTCCCCGCGGTCGGAGATCGAAGCGGCGAAATAGGCGCGATTCGCTAGCTCGAAGGCGAGGACCGCCGGGGCATGGTCAGCGCGCAGCTGCTGCAGTTCGGGCACTGCGCAACCTTACTCAGGTGACCCGCGCGCCCGCCGGCGTCAGCGCATTCTTGTCGGACCCGGCCGAGGCTGGTTGGATCATCGCGGCCTCTGCCAGGATGCTGATGGTTCTGCAAGAGGACCGTCCCGGCAGCAGTGAGGTTCAGTCGTGGATGATCAGCAACGCGATGACGCGTCTGAGTTCGCGCCAGCTTGGGAAACCGTGCGCCGTATCCGTGAGCCGATTGCATGGGCGCTGCTGGCCATCACGGCGATTATCGTGCTGGTCAGCGCATGCCAGCTCTTCAATCTGGCCGGTGCGAGGATTCCTGTTGCTCAACCGCTCGCTGGTCCCGGTGCAGTCCCCAGTTTGTTCGCTCTCCGAGCGTCAGCCGTCGCGCCGCAGCTCATCGACGCTGCTGTCCAGGCGATGCCGGTACTGGCGGTAGTCCTCGTGACGTTCGCCGGCGGCCTGACAGAACGTGCACATCGTGTAGTACAGACGGCAGCCGTGGTGCTGGCTGTCGCGTTCGTACTCGGCCTGATCAGCCTGGCTGGCGCCGGTGGCACGCACATGCGGCCGGGTAGCTGGTTCATCTTGGAGGGGGCCGGGCTTGCGATTACTGCGGCCGCGCTGATCTTCACCGTCGCGGTGATGCGGTCACGAGAGCTGCGGTTGCTGGCACTTCCGAAGAGCTTCTGGGATGAAGACGACGACTCCGGAGAAGACGCCTAGGCTGCCGACGGCGCGGTATTCGGCGGGGTGAATTGCGCTAGGTCGTAGATCCCGAGCGCCTGCTCGATCGCTGCCACCCGGCCGACCATAGCCGCGAAGCCGTCGGGGCCGAACTGCCCGGCTTGCAAGTCAGCGAATCTGCCGGCGAGCTCGGCGATCTCCGCCGGCTCCAAGAGCGCCCGGAACACCGGATAGACGACGGTGTCCTCGCGGGCCTCGTGCGGCTCGTACATCCGCACGAAGGCGTCCATCGCGGTCGCGACCCGGTCTGCGGCCGCGGCAGTCAGCGATCCGCTGCCACCGCTCTCGGCGAGGATGAACTGAGTGAGCTCGCGCCCTCGCGCGTGCTGGAGCAGCAGCGTGCTGACCGTCGGCTTCAGCTGTTCAGCCTGCCTCAGCCGCCTGAACACGTAGGCCTCCTCGAGTTCCTCGTGGAAGGCCTCGATGTAGTCGTGAATGATCAGCGCCGAGTCGTGCGCGTGACCGGCCGACAAGGGCTGGCCCGACACCTGGCCTGCGATCAGATACCGGTAGATCAGCAGGATGCGGATCAGCAGGCCGTGCTCGGTCATCAGGTCCTCGCCCGGCGTGGGAAGCCGGAGGGCATCGAGCGAGCCCGGAGCAGCTCCGGAGTCGGCATGCCCCACGGCGGATCCGGCGGCGAACCCGCCGCTGGCCGCCGCCAGTCCGCCGGCCGTCAGCAGGACTGCTCGCCGGGATGGTGACCGGCTGGCCGGCGGGCGCGTCATCCGGCCGTGTGACCGGTCAACGGCTGGCCGGACGGCCTTATGACGTACCAGAGTCCGCCGTTGATATCGATACCCTGGCCCGTGGCCTGGCCTGGCTGAACGTCACTGGAGTAGGTGTATAGCGGCCAGCCGTTATACGTGACGACCCGGCCGCCGGTCGGATCGGGATCAGAACCGAGCAAGTGAGCGCGGACGCCCGGCCCGGCAACAAGCCGTCCGCCGTCCGATATCTTCACCGGCGGCCAGTTCGCGGTGCACAGTTTGGTGCAGGTGACCCGGTGCCGCGCGTCTGGCACGAACATGTAGAGCGCGTAGCCGCCGCTGTTCACCAGCACGGAACCGACGCCTGGCATGCTGCGGACGCGGATCGTGACAGCTTGGCCGGAAGCTGCCACCGGTCGGCCAGCGCCCGGTGACGAGCCGCCGCATGCCGCTGCCGCACATGCGGCAGCGGCAAGCCCGGCTCCTGCCAGCAGCCAGCGCGCCGTAAGGCGGCCAAATCTCATGCCCATGATGATGCTTTCGTCGCTTTCGCTTTGAGATGGCACGCGCTGCCGTCGATGCCAGCGGTTTGCCCTGGGCACGCGACCTGCGATGAGGGCTTACTTCCCGCCTGCTACAGACTCGTTGTGCCTAAGCAGCGGACAGCCGCGCCGAAACCGCTGTATCTATGCCCCGGAGGCCGGCAGTCATGCCGCCAGTGAGCTGCCGCTTTCTTCTGCCGCTATCTCGCTGATCGTCGTGATCTGCTTGGTGGTTACCGTGACAGCGTTCAGTAGAAAGGACATTCTCGTGCCGAGCGAGAGCAGTTCCGACGACGCCGAGGCCGCGCTCTTCGCTATAAAGGGACGAGCCGAGCGGTGATCGACGAAACGAAGCACCAGGGACTTGTCTCGTTGCCCGGCTTCCCGTTTGAGGTTCACACCAGTGCCTCGACGCGCGAGCAGGCCGGGCGGCTCGCCGACCGCTGTGCCAGGGCCTATTCATATCTGGGCGACATGCTCGCCTTTCGTCCCCGGTGCGCACTCGTCGTGCTCAGCCGAGCCGATTGGTCACAGCGGGCATCGAACCCTGCATACGTCATGCCGTACTACGACGCCGGCAATCTCTTCCTCACAGGCGAGCCCTCAGACCTCACCGCCATGCTTGAGGAAGTGGCCGGTTCTGCCTCGCCGGCAGCAGCCCGGGAGCTCGATCAGATCTACGGGACTGGCGCCGACCGTCTGATGCCGTTCGCCGACACACTCGTCGTCCACGAGTTGGCGCACGCCTTCCACGATGGCGTTCCTTTTGCCTTCCCGCGGTCCTGGCTGATGGAGCTCTTCGCCGACATGGCGCTATACGCGTTCGTGGTTGCTGAAGAAACTGACCGGCGCCTGCATTTCGAGACGCTTCCGCGGGTGGCGCTAGAGCACGACCTACTGAAGCCGGTCGCACGCGATCTCCGCTACTTCGAGGCGTTCTATCCCTACATTGAGCCGCTTACCTACGTCTGGTATCAGTTCCGGTTCACGATGATGGCCAAGGGCGTCATCGACGCAGCGGGACCCGATGCGCTCCGCCGCCTTTGGGAAGCGTTCGCCCTCACCGACGAGCAGCTCTCGGGCGTGCTCGGCAGCCAGGTCCACCCCGACGCTGGTCGGTGGATCACCTCATGGGACAGCTAGCCGTAGAGCACGCCCTCCGATCAGCGGCTGAACTGCCTCCAGTGCCCCTCCGACACGACTTCGATGGTGCCATCGGTCACTTTGATGGCGGTCTGATCGTCAATCGCGTAGCCCGGCACCAGCATGCGGGCAGCCCATTTCTCCGCGCTGGCCATAGAGTTCTCCGGAAACCTCTCGTGATCAAGGTGAGGAAAGATCGCGAAATCGACTACGCCCAGCGTTCGGTCACTGTCAGCCCTGCTCCAGCTGACGAAGTCTGCCCCAATGCTGGGGGTCATCACCATGCTTCCGCCGCTCACTCCCACGTAGACCGTCTCGTCCAGCGACCCCAGGACGTCCGCCAGTCCCGACTCGCGCATCCAGTAGCCCAGATACGTGGCATCGCCGCCTCCCACCAGAAGGGCGTCTGTCTCCTGGACCATGGGAACCCAGAGCTCTCGATCGATGCTCGGCAGTGCGGTGAGTTCCAGTACTCCGAGGGACTTCCAGCCCAGTTCACACATCGGGGTGGAGGCTTGCCCGGTGATGAACCGCCATGCGGCGCCGGGACCGCCCTCGGGGTGCCCGTACGACGCGGTGGGGACGCAGAGGGCGCCGGACTCGGCAATTGGCTTGCCCAGCATGTCGACCAGTGCGTCGCGGATGCTCGCGTTCTTGATGCCCGCGGAGGTCAGGAGAAGCTTCATGATGCCTGCTCCCTGGTTGTTCCCGCCGTGATCGGCGACGCCGCCGGGAGGGCGGGCACGTCGTGCGTCATGACTATCACTCCGGTTTGTCATCCGGGGCCGCTCTCTGGCCGCGCCCTCACTCCCGCTACGAATTGATCACCGGCCAATCGACACCCGACCGCCACATTGCGAGAAATCTAGAGCCAGGCTCCGCGCCGAGAGCTAGGGCCATCAGACCGGCTCGCTGGCCGGATCTTCCGGTACCTGGGTAACTGGCGCCGCCGCGGCCCTGCGGCCGCGCAAGGGAGGCCCGGTGATCGTGCCGTCCTTGTGCCGGACGACTGCCCGTACCGACGGCAGCACGGCCGGCACGAAGTTGGCGACCACCATCACCGCGCCGGCGCCGAACAGGACCCGGTCCGCACCGAAGGCCGACTGGAGTGGCCCGGCCACGGCGTAACCGACCGGAATAGCCACGAACGCCAGCAGGTAGTCGTAGCTGCGGAAGCGGGCCAGCACCTCGTTCGGCACCAGTTGCTGGATGGCAGTGTCCCAGTTGTTGTTGAGGATCATCCCGCCGCAGACGCCTACGACCGCGCTCGCGGTAATCACAGCGAGCGGCTGATGGGCGGCCAGCGCCATAGCGGGCAGGGCAAGCAGGACCGAGACGGCCATGCCGAACGAGACCGGTCGGCGGGCCCGGTACCACATCGTGACCACGCCGGCTAGCAGCGCTCCGGCGGTCATGCCGCTGGACACCACACCCCAGCCGGACGCGCCGCCCAGCCGGCGGAGCGCGAGCACCGGACCGAGCACCTCGAAAATGGCGAACGCCATATTCGACAGCGCGTTGCCGATCAGCGTGGACCAGGCCCAACTGCGCGAAGCCACCTCGCGCCAGCCGGCGGCGAGGTCGGCCAGAAAGTGCTGCCGCGCCGCCTCCGGGCGGGCGGTCGGAGCCATCGCGAGCAGGAACGCGGCGCTTCCCGCGAACGAGGCGGCGTCCAGGGCGAAAGCCCAGCCGGGACCGACGGCGGCAACCATCAGCCCAGAGAGCGCTGGCCCGACCACGGCCGAGCCGCTGACGCAGATCGAAAGCAGCGAGTTGGCCTGCTGCAGCTTCTCGGTGGCGATGATCTCCGGGACCAGGCTGGTCGACGCCGGGCCTTCGAACGCGGTCCCGATGGAGACGATGGCACCGGCCACGGCCAATTCCCAGATCTTGGCATGGCCGGTCAGCAGCAGGGCGGCGACCGCGGCCTCCACTGCGAGGCGGACCAGGTCGGCGGTGAGCATCAGGCTGCGGCGGGACAACCGGTCCGCCCACACTCCGGCGACTTGGTAGGACGCGAGCCCGGCGATGGTGCCGACCAGCAGGACTATGCCAAGCGAAGTCGCGTTACCGCCGATGCCAAGCACCGCGAACGCCAGCGCCACCGGCACGAACGCCGATCCCACGGCGGACGTAGTGGCGGCGAGCCAGAGCAACCGGAACTGCCGGTCCGCCAGCGGGCCAAGCAGATCCGAGCGACGCACTCGGGCAGGCTACCCCGGGCGGCCGGCGAGTCCGCCAGTCATTTTGGTCAGGGAACCGGACCGCAATCGACAACGGTGTGCCTATAGGTATGAGACTGGAATGAGACCGTGCGGCGGCCATGACGGACCGCCCGACCTAGCAGGAGCCGTTGGTGATGCGTGGGCTGATAACCGGCCGGGGACGGCTCGCCTTAGGCCTCGCCGCAGCGTGGACGTCGGTGGTCCTGGTCGGGTGCGGCTCGCCGCCACAGCATCGGACGGCACTGGCGAGCCTGCCGGCGTCGGCGCACGCGGTCGTCTCAGCCCCGTGAGAGTTGCTCATACCCGGCTCGGCACTGTCGCCTACCGGGTCATGGGAACCGGCCCACCGCTGATCCTGATCACCGGCTACACCGCCACGATGGAGGACTGGGATCCACGGTTCGTCGGCGCACTAACCGAGCACTACCGGGTGGTGATCTTCGATAATGCCGGGGTAGGCCGCACCCAGCCGCTGCGATACCGCGGCGGCCAGCCGCTGACTTTACCTCGACCTCGACCAGGCCGGCTGGCCTCCCAGCGGGCCTGCAGGCCGCGCAGCTGGAGGCTGCCGCCAGCCTTCCGGGCGAAGCCGGCAAGGTAGCCGATGACTGGACCTGCTGTGCTGCTGGCGCGCGGGCATGGTCCCTCGGAAGCGGTGCGGCAGGCGCTAGAACCGCAGTGGTCCACCACGAGGGCCGTGCCTGCCGCGCCGCTACCCGGCCATCACCGGCGTGTCACGATCTTGCCCCGCTCCAGCAGAGACCGCCTTGCCGCAGCCTTGGCTGCCGCAGTCTTGGGGCTGCCGGGGTGCCATGCCACCATGGCATCTGCGCCGGGCGGCGGAGCAGTGGTGGGTGCGGTGCTGGTGCAGGTGTAGAAGTTCGTGTCGATGAGCCCGATCGCGGTCTCCGCGCCCGGTGACAGCTGGAAGTTGCCGAAGCTCAGCTCAGTGCCGGCGGGTATGGCCGCTGGGTTGATTGTGAAGGTCCGCGCCGCCCCCGGCGGCGCCTTTGGCCCTGCTAGGACCTGCTGGATGCCGGCCGGGACGGGTTCGGAGGAGCAGAAACTGCCGGTGGTGACCAGCGCCGGGATCCCGTCTTGCTGCAGGTCGCTCTGCAAGGTGCTGGGGTCCAGAAGCACGTTCAGGTTGATGGTCAGCGTCGCGGTGCCGTTGGCGTGCTTGACGAGCGTGAACGCTACGGTCCGGATGGTGCCCGTGCTGCGGGCCGGGGCCGAGCCCAAGACCCCGGTCAGGCTGAGGCCGAGCACCACTGCCGAGGCCGCCGTGGCGGCCGTGATCCCTGCGCCTAGCCGCCGGTGACGGCTTCCGGGGCGGTAGTTGTGTTGGAGCAGTCGCTGGCGTGCTTGCTCCGGGTGCTGGATGTCGGCAGCCGCCTGGGCGAGCGCGTTCCGCAGTGCGTTCTCAAGTTCTTCAGTAGGCATCGGATGGTTCCCTTCATGATTGCGGAGCGGTGAGTTCAGGTAGTCGGCATCGAGCTGTGCGCGAGAGTCTCGGCCAGGCGGGCTGCCGCCCGGGACGCGGTGCTGGTGACCGTCCCTTCCGAGCAGCCGAGGATGTCAGCGACCTCGGCGACCGGCAGGTCAGCCCAGTAGCGCAGCACCAGCACGGCCCGCTGCTGCGCGGGCAGCTGCGCCAGCGCCCAGCGGAACTCGGCCAGGTCATCGACCTCCCGCAGGGCCCGTGCCGCGCTCTCGTCGGCTGCGTCGGCCGCACCGTCCTGCGGCCGCAGCTCGGCCCGCAGCCGGGACCGGCGGTTGGCGTCATGCAGCACGAGGTTGACCAGGACCCGGCGGGCATAAGCGGCCTGATGATCCATGAACCGCACCCGGTTCCACCGCCGCGCGATCCTAAGCAGCGTTTCCTGGACCAGGTCCTCGGCGTCCCTGGCATCCCCCGTCATCAGGTGAGCTGTGCGCAGCAGCGGATCCGACACCTCGGCCGCGAAGCAGTCGAACTCGCGCTCCGAAGCCCTGTGCGTGTGCCAGTCCATCAGCGCCTCCCACGACCTTGCGCTAGTCCTCACCTGTATAAGTCCGCCGACCGGACGGAGACTGAGCGCATCCGGCCTGTACATGAACCTCCGGGCGCCGCGGCGATCGGTAACGGGTGACGAACGACCCGGAGTCAAGCGTGGCTGCGCGCTCGAATGGCTGATATGGGTGCTCGGCTCGGCGCTGCTGCTGGCCCTCGCCCGCTGTGACGTCCGAAGCGGATTTCTGTTGCGCGCGCGACACCCGTCGCGATGCCCATTGCGTCGACGGTGGTGGACGTCCGATCGTCCGCTGCCGAAAGCGGACGGTGTGGGTTAGCGAGCACATCCCTGACCTGCGCCAACGCGAACTGCGACCGATCGTCGGCTCAAGCAATTGAGACTAGAAATGCGACTAGTCTCAGTTCGCGTTGTGCATGAGTGATTACGCAGCGCGCGTTATGGCAGGTCACCGAGTGGTCAGGGGCGGGGTCGAACCGCCGACCTTCCGCTTTTCAGGTCAACACGTGCGAGCGCTGTGCCGACCTGCGTTTTCCCAGCTCACTGACGAGCGATACCGCGTTAGGCGGAATGTGGCAGCACACTAGCACGGCACCCGCGAGTCGCGCGGCGCTGACGCGGCTCGGGCGGCCCCTGCCGACCTGGGCTCCAGATCGGGTTGCAGCGTGACGACTTGATGCCAGCTAGCAGTGTTGCGACCCGCCGCCAGAAGCCTGACTAACTGATTCGCTCGCCGTAGCATCCCGGCATGGATCCTTTGGTTGAGGCTGCGTTCATCAGTGGCGCCGCGACTCTCATCGGAGTGGGAGGCACGGTGGCAGTCGCGATCGTCGGTTTCCGTACCTCCCGCGCGACTAATGAGGCAACCATCGCTGCCGCTCACGCCGACGTTCGCCATACGTTGGATGTTGCGCGCCAAGAGCAGCTCGCTGACCGTTATCTCAGGGCAATCGACCAACTTGGCTCCGACATCGTCGAGGTCCGGACTGGCGCAATCTACGCATTGGAGCGGGTCGCTCAAGACCGTGGAGGCGAAGACCAGACAGTGATGGAAGTGCTGGCGACGTTTGTCCGAGAACGATCCCGCGAGCCATGGCCCAAGCCGGGAACCGCCATTCCTGGGCAGGAGCTGCCATTCCCGCGCCCCGACGTTCAGGCAGCATTGACGGTCATCGGGCGCAGGAACATGATGCGAGAGGACAAGAGCGTTGACCTTACAGCTGCAGTTCTGCCTGGTGCGCTGTTGTTTGGTGCCGACCTAACTAGGGTCCGCCTTGTCGACGCCGACCTTCGGGGCATCGTCGCTCACAGCGGCGCAAAGTTCAGGGACGCCGACCTCAGGAATGCTGATTTGACCCTGGCCAATCTGGCTGGCGCGGACCTCACTGGCGCGGACCTGACCGGCGCCAACGTGGCTCACACAATTCTTACTGGCGCGATTCTTACTGGCGCACGATGGCCTGAGAACGTGCCCGCGCCCACGGGATGGATCCGAGACTCCAGCTCAGCCAAACTCCAGGGCACCAACTCGGATGAGCCTTGAGACTTCATTTGCGCACACCATGGTTTCCTCTGACACAGCGGTGTGCGCGATGGCGCGTCGCGCTAGCGACACTTCGCGGAGTGCGTTTCCGCTGCTCAGAGAGCCTGAGTGGTCAGGGGCGGGGTCGAACCGCCGACCTTCCGCTTTTCAGGCGGACGCTCATACCAACTGAGCTACCTGACCAAGCCTGGCGCCAAGCCCTCGGCGGGGAGTTCCTGACGCCATACTGAGCGGTCCTGACGGGATTTGAACCCGCGACCTCCACCTTGACAGGGTGGCGAGCACTCCGAGCTGCTCTACAGGACCATACGTTGTGCCGGGCCAGACCCAGCGTGCCCCCAACGGGATTCGAACCCGTGCCGCCGCCTTGAAAGGGCGGTGTCCTAGGCCGCTAGACGATGGGGGCTCGACGGATTGTCGCCGCCTAGCCCGTGGCGCCCGCCGTCGGGGACCACGCCAGCATAGGGGACGAACGGCACTGCCGGCAAAGCGGCCGCCCCAACCCGCCCGGGTGCCTCATGAACCGGCTCCGCCAGCTTGACTCTCCGCAGCGGAACTTACCCGATCCGGCTAGCCCGGCCCGCCCGAGGTGCCGTTTTTGTTGATGAGCTTCTCGGCAATCGAGGCGGGTTCGCCTTCTTCTGGCACCAGCGCCCAGGCCACAACGTAGGCCAGCGCACCGAAACCGCCGAACAGCACGAGCACCGCCAGGATTACCCGGATGAGGTTCACGTCCACGCCCAGGTAGTCCGCCAGCCCGACGCAGACTCCCGCCAGCCAGCGGCCCTCGATCTTGCGTTCCAGCCGCTTGCCGCCACCGAAGCCGCCGGGACCGCCCCAGCCGCCCGGCCCGCCCGAACTGCCGGAACCGCCAGAGCTACTGCCAGGACCAGCCCAGTTGCCCGAGCCGCCGGAGCCAGCATCGGGCGGCTGGGCCCCGTTCCCGCCATTTACTTCCCT